>CENT01029144.1_pt1 | contig 20985 bp, 23 predicted proteins | sample 530141 | NCBI WGS metagenome assembly CENT01 (sample SAMEA2591074, study PRJEB7988) | marine metagenome | isolation source: saline water (ENVO:00002010), including | reverse complement strand
AAAGTAATTATTGTATCTACCCCACATGGTATGAATCATTTCTACCGCATGTGGCATGATGCGGAAAAAGGAAAGAATGAGTATATACCAACCGATGTTCATTGGTCAGAAGTTCCTGGTAGAGATTCAAAGTGGAAAGAAACAACAATTGCAAACACTTCTGAAGCTCAATTCAAGGTCGAATTTGAATGTGAGTTTTTAGGATCTGTCAATACGCTAATAAACCCAACCAAACTTAGAACTTTAGTATATGATGATCCAGTAAAACGAAATGCAGGATTAGACATTTATGAAAATCCAATAGAAGAGCATAACTACATGATATCAATAGATGTTTCGCGTGGATTGGGAAATGATTACTCAGCATTCATCGTATTTGATATAACAGAGTTTCCCTATAGAGTAGTAGCAAAATATAGAAATAACGAAATCAAACCCATGTTATTTCCAAATATCATATATGATGTTGCAAAGGCATACAATAATTCATGGATGTTGATTGAGATTAATGATATTGGTGATCAAGTAGCAAGTATTCTTCACTTTGATTTGGAGTATGAAAATATTCTTATGTGCTCTATGAGAGGACGTAACGGTCAAGTTGTTGGTTCTGGATTTAGTGGTAAAAAATCTCAACTTGGATTGAGAATGACTGCTGGAGTTAAAAAGTTAGGATGTTCTAATCTTAAAACTCTTCTTGAAGATGATAAACTTATAACTAATGATTATGAAATTATATCTGAATTGACCACATTTGCTCAGAAAGGAAATTCTTTTGAAGCAGAAGATGGATGTAATGATGATTTAGCGATGTGTTTAGTTATTTTCTCTTGGTTAGTTGCACAAGATTATTTCAAAGAAATGACTGATAATGATGTACGTAAAAGGTTATATGAAGAAAAGAAAAATGAAATCGAACAGGATATGGCACCGTTCGGATTTATCTCTGATGGATTTGCTGATGAAGTTATTGTAGATGATGCTGGTGATCGTTGGCATACTGACGAGTATGGTGACAGGTCATATATGTGGGAATATTACTAATGGACTTTGAAGAAGGATTTGAATTAGAACATTTATTATTCACACAAAGAAAATGTACCTCATGTAAACAAGTTAAAAATTTGATTGAAGATTTTTATCTAACTAGAAAAACAAGAGGAAAATTACCATCAGCATATTCTTATGAATGTAAGGAATGTACGATAAACAGAGTCAGAGAGAACAGAAAGGTTAATCAGAAAGAGTGGGAATATCCTGATTGGTAGATGTTCGTGCATTGTTTCCCCTCTGAAAACATCCATAGTTCTAAATATTAGTAGATTAATTTGGATTTCGGAGAGAAAAAGATGCCATTAAACCTAGCATCTCCTGGTGTTCTTGTTAGAGAGGTTGATTTAACTAGCGGCAGAATTGACCCAACATCTGATAGTGTTGGAGTTATTGCTAGCCCATTTGAGAAGGGTGCAGTTAACGAACCAGTTTTGGTTGGTAACGAAAAAGAACTTCGCCAAGCATTTGGTGGACCTTCTGCAACTGATAAGCATTATGAAAATTGGATGGTAGCATCCTCATACCTCGCTTACGGTGGATCCCTTCAAGTTGTAAGGGCAGGAGGATCAAACTTAAGAAACGCATTTGTTGGTGTTGGAACTAGCATTAAAATAGATAGCGTTACAGATTATAATCTTAAAGGTTATGATGAAAATACAATCACTGGTGTAACAGTTGCCGCAAGAAATCCCGGATCTTGGGGTAATGGACTGAAAGTTGCAATTATCGATGGTTTTGCGGATCAAGAGGTTGGAATTGCCGGAACTGTTTTATCAGAAGCAAGTGTTGGTGCAGGAGTTACTCAAGCAATCCCTGCAGGAACGGTCGTTGCTGGAGCAGGAACAACCTCTTTATTAGATGGTTATTTAAAAGGAATCATCACTGGTATTGATGGTGGAGAACTACAAGTTAAAGTTCTATCACACTATGATGCTGCTGGAGCAAGAACTCAGGTTGACTATACATCATCTGGTGTATATAAATTTAACACATCTGAAGAGCTCTACGTAAATGGGGTAGGTGCCACTACAGTATCAACTGCTGCAGATTGGTTTGACCAACAAGAATTTACTTTAACTTCTTCGACTGGAATTAAGAAAAAGTGGTCTTCTATTGCACCAAGACCAGGAACCTCTTCATATACAGCAGCGAGGGGAGGAAGATTTGACGAACTTCATGTAGTTGTTATTGATGCTGAAGGAAAAATTACTGGAAATGAAGGAACAATTCTAGAAAAGCATATAGCACTTTCTAAAGCAAGTGATGCTGTTTATTCAGTAGGTTCTTCTGCATATTGGAGAGCATATCTCGCAAGTGCTTCAACTACTATTTTTGGTGGTGGAGCTCCAGCAGGTATTGCAACATCTGGATTCACTAGTGGTTGGACAGCAGCAACTGACATTGGTTGGGATCAACCAGCAGAAGGAATTCTGTTTGGATTATCTGGAAATACCAATAATACTCTTGCTGGCGGAAAAAACTATGATGGAACAGAAGACGGTTCTGCTTCTGGATCATTTAAATCTTCTATTTCTGATTTAGCAGCTGCATATGATCTCTTCAAGAATAAAGAAAAGTATGCCGTTGATTTTCTTATCATGGGATCTGCAAACTATCTCAAGGAAGAAGCACAAGCACTAGCATCTAAATTGGTTGAGGTTGTTGAGTATAGACAGGATGCTCTTGCATTCATCTCTCCTTATAGAGGAGCATTTATAAATGACACCGTTTCTGGTACTTCAGTTGTATTAAATACTGATGAGGTTTCTACTGCTAATGTACTAGATTATTATTCTGCCATTCCATCAAGTTCTTTTGCAGTTCTTGATAGTGGATATAAGTACATGTATGATAGATTCAATAGAGTCTTCAGATATGTTCCACTGAATGGAGATATTGCAGGAACATGTGCAAGAAATGATGCTAACAATTTCCCATGGATTTCTCCAGCGGGAACCGCTAGAGGATCTATTCTTAATGCAGTTAAACTTGCATATAATCCAAATAGAGATCAAAGAGATTCTCTATATTCTGCAAGAATCAATCCAGTCGTAATTTCTCCTGGTGGAGGTATTATTCTATTTGGAGATAAGACCGCACTTACCAGGGCATCTGCATTTGATAGAATTAATGTTCGCAGATTGTTTATCTTCTTAGAGAAAGCAATTGAGTCTGCAGCAAAAGATCAACTATTTGAGTTTAATGATGACATTACAAGATCAAACTTTGTAAACATTGTAGAACCATTCTTGCGTGATGTTCAAGGCAAGAGAGGTATTACAGACTTTAGAGTTATTTGTGATGAAACAAATAACACCGCTTCTATTATTGATGCAAACGAGTTTATTGCTGATATCTTCGTGAAACCAGCAAGGTCGATCAACTTCGTTGGACTAACATTTGTCGCCACCAGATCTGGTGTTGCTTTTGAAGAAGTAGTGGGCGTTTGATCTACATTTTAAACAAAAAATATTCTAAAGGAGTAAAAGAACAATGGCAACAAATTATTTAAAAACGATTGATCAATTTAAGGCTAAGTTAGTTGGTGGCGGTTCTCGCCCCAATCTATTCAATGTTAATTTAAAATTTCCTGGCGGTGCTAAGTTAACCACAGGCGAAAATAATTCTGATCAATTTCTTGTAAAAGCAGCTGCTTTACCAGCATCTAATATCGGTCCAATTGAGGTACCATTTAGAGGTAGAATCCTTAAAGTTGCTGGAGACAGAACTTTTGATACTTGGACAATTACTATTTTGAATGATAATAGTTTTGCTCTTAGAGGTGCTTTTGAAAGATGGATGAATCTTATTCAAAGACATGAAGATGGAACTGGATTAACCGATCCTAGTGATTATATGCAAAACGCATTTGTCTGGCAATTAGATCGTATGGGTAATGCTTTAAGAGAATACAAATTCCATGATGTATTCCCAACTAATATTTCCCAGATGGATCTATCATATGATAGCACTGATACAATTGGCGAATTCACTGTTGAATTGCAAGTTCAGTGGTGGGAAGCTACAGGAAAAGGTGGTGATGTAGGAATTCCAGAAACAGACGAAGAACCAACTGCTGGTGCAGGTGCAGAAACCACTTGATAAATAGATCAGATTAACGTAACTCTTTTATAAAATGGCGAAACTCTTTGGTTTTTCGATTGATGATCAAGATAATAAAAGTAAATCTATAGTCTCCCCCGTCCCCAAAACAAATGAGGATGGGGTTGATTATTACCTACAATCTGGTTTTTATGGACAATATGTAGATATTGAAGGGGTTTACAGAACTGAAAGTGATTTAATAAAAAGATATAGAGAAATGGCATTGCACCCAGAGTGTGATAATGCCATTGAAGATGTTGTCAATGAAGCAATTGTGAGCGATCTATATGATTCTCCAATTGAAATTGAATTGTCTAATCTAAATGCAAGTGATAAAGTAAAGACTGCAATCAGAAAAGAATTTAGATATATTAAAGATATAATGGATTTCGATAAGAAATGCCATGAAATTTTTAGAAATTGGTATGTGGATGGTAGGATCTATTACATGAAGGTAATTGATCTTAAAGCACCAGAAGAAGGAATTAAAGAAATTAGATATATTGATCCTATGAAGATCAAATATGTCAGGCAGGAAAGAAAGAAAGATAGAAATGCATTAGTTCCACAAGAAAGTACAAAAAATCCTTTCAGTGCTTTTCCAGAAATTGATGAGTATTACATGTATACTCCATCACCAAAAACACCTATGGGTGGAAAGAAAGACAACATAAAGATTGCTAAAGATGCAATTGCATATTGTACTTCTGGTTTAGTTGATAGAAATAAAGGAACAGTTCTTTCATATCTTCATAAAGCAATCAAAGGTCTCAATCAATTAAGAATGATTGAAGACTCTTTAGTCATTTACAGATTATCAAGAGCACCTGAGCGTCGTATCTTTTATATTGATGTTGGCAATTTACCAAAGGTAAAAGCAGAGCAGTATCTTCGTGATGTTATGATGAGATATCGTAACAAGATGGTGTATGATGCAAACACTGGTGAGATTAGAGATGATCGTAAGCATATGAGTATGCTTGAAGATTTCTGGTTGCCACGTAGAGAAGGTGGTCGTGGTACTGAAATTACCACACTTCCTGGTGGACAGAATCTTGGTGAACTATCTGATATTGAATATTTCCAGAAGAAATTATACAGAGCACTGGGTGTTCCTGAATCACGTATTGCCAATGATGGTGGTTTTAATTTGGGAAGGTCTTCAGAGATTCTTCGTGATGAATTAAAATTCTCTAAATTTGTTGGCCGTTTAAGAAAGCGTTTCTCAAATATCTTTAGCGATTTATTAAAAACACAACTCATTTTAAAGAACATTATTGCTCCAGAAGATTGGGACATTATCAGTGATCATATTCAGTATGATTATCTTTATGATAATCAGTTTGCAGAACTAAAAGAAACTGAAATGCTTAATGAAAGGTTGACGATTCTTTCAACAATCGAACCATTTATTGGAAGATACTATTCGCAAGAATGGGTTAGAAGAAAGGTTCTTCGTCAAACTGACACTGAAATGGAAGAAATGGATAAACAGATTGAAGCAGAAATTAAAACTGGCATCATTCCAGATCCTAATTCCATAGATCCAGTTACTGGAGAACCATTAGAAGGTGGTCCTCAAATGCTTGGAGATGTCCCCACGGAACCTGAAATAAATGGTGGAGTCACTGATGCACAGGCTCAAAAAGACACTAAAAGTGCCGAAATATAAATATTGATATAACAACATCTTTTTTTCATGGAAAATATTATAGATTTGATTGCGACTGACTCTGCCCCTGCAGATATTTCCAAAAATGTTCATGATTTGTTGTATCAAAAAGCAACAGAAAAAATTGAGAAAATGAGAGGTGATATTTCATCTCAAGTGTTTGATGATGTAGACACACAAGAAGAGGAAGAAAATGCGGATTAAAGTATTAGCAGAAGAGACTACACTCAATGCTGCTACTAATGTTGGAAGTGCAACTGTAGTTCGACTTTATAATGGTCATTCTGCAGCATTACTCATTACTAGAAAAGATTCTAGCAGTGCAACTATTGGGAGTGTCACTGTAAAGAATGGTGAAACTGTTTTTCTTGAGAAAGACGCATCCGATACATTAACTGCTGCATCAAATGGTAGTTCTGTCAAGGTAGTAAAGATAGCATACGGAATCTAAAATGAAACTTATTACAGAAGAAATTTCAAACATACAGATCATTACCGAAGGTAAGGGTACTAATAAGAAACTCTATATCGAAGGTGTTTTCCTACAGGGAGACATCAAAAATCGTAATGGTCGCATGTATCCAGTCTCAACTTTATCTAATGAAGTTAAGAGATACAATGAATCGTTTGTTAATAAGGGTCGTGCCCTTGGAGAACTCGGTCATCCTGAAGGTCCTACAGTTAATCTAGACAGAGTTTCCCACAAGATTACTTCTCTCACTCAAGAGGGAAATAATTTTAAAGGAAAAGCACAAATTCTTAACACTCCTATGGGCAAAATTGCATCTTCTCTTCTTGATGAAGGTGTTATGCTCGGTGTTTCTTCCCGTGGTATTGGTTCACTAAAAGAAGATAAGAATGGCATTAAAGTGGTTGGTGAAGATTTTATGTTAGCAACTGCTGCTGATATTGTTGCAGATCCTTCTGCTCCTGATGCTTTTGTCTCTGGAATTATGGAAGGCAAAGAGTGGATTTGGGATGGAGGAATACTCCGCGAACAACTCGCAGAAAAAACTCAGAAGAGAATTAACACTCTAGTTGATCAAAGAAGATTGGAAGAGCATAAGTTAAACTTATTCAATGAATTTCTTTCAAATCTCTAAATTATAAATAAATATAGATTAGTACACAAATAATCTAATATCCACATGTCCGTTGGTAGCAATTTACAAGAAATGGAAAACGTAGTAACCAAAGGAGCAAAGTCCGCAGATCCTATGCCAAAATTGGCAGATCCAGGAACTCAACTAGGTTCAGTTGAAGATCTCGGCGGTCCCTCCCCAGAAAATTATAAGCCCGATGACGATTCGGCAAAACTCAAAGAACCAACAGCAACCCTTAAGCAAGTCAAGGATGTTGTAAACAAAGGTGCTAAGCCTGCGGATGCAATGCCTGCTAAGGTTAAGGAAGAAGAAGAGATCGAGGTCGAAGATGACCAAGAGATCGTTTCTGAAGAAGATGCCACAGAAGAAGAGGTAGTTTCCGAAGAAGAAACTACTGAAGAAGAAGTGGTTGCTGAGTCCGAAAAAGTATATGATGTTGAAGAAGACATCAATGCTTTGATCGCTGGCGAAGAACTTTCTGAGGAGTTCCAAGAGAGAGCACGTACCATTTTTGATACTGCTATCAAGGCAAAGGTTGCAGATGTTAAGGAAGAGTTGGAAGTAGCATATGCTGAAACTCTTACCGAAGAAATTGCAACTATTAAAACTGAACTCACCGAGCGCGTTGACTCTTATCTAGAGTACGTTGCTGATGAGTGGGTTGCAGAAAACCAACTCGCAATTGAGCATGGACTCAAGACCGAGATGACCGAATCGTTCCTAAAAGGAATGAGAAGTCTTTTTGAAGAACATTATGTAACTATCCCTGACGAAAAATATGATGTGCTTGAGAGCATGGTAGATAAACTAGATGAAATGGAGTCTAAACTCAACGAGCAAATCGATAAGAACGTTGCTCTTAATAAGAGATTAGCAGAATCAGTTTCTGACGTAATTTTTGCGGAAGTTGCTGAAGGTCTTGCACTTTCCCAGAAAGACAAGCTCGCTTCTCTTGCAGAAAATGTTGAGTTTGATGGTGAAGAGAGCTATCGTGAGAAGCTTGTAACTCTTAGAAATTCTTATTTCCAGGAGAATGCTGGCGCTCAGAGAGACGATTCAGAGAATATCTCAGAGTCGACTGAAGTTCCAACTAAATCAGTTTCTGGTTTAATGGAATCGTATCTGACAACTCTGAATAGAGTTTCCAAAAAGTGATATTTTAAATCATAAGGTCAAACTTAATTAAATTTTTTAAAGAGGTAAATTCAAATGCAAGGTTTCAACGCTGAACACCTGCAGGAGAAGTGGGCACCACTACTAGACGCAGAAGGATCCCCTAAGATTTCTGATACTCATCGTAGAATGGTAACCGCAGTTCTCCTGGAGAACCAAGAGAAGGCACTCCGTGAAGAGCGTGAGTTCCTCTACGAGACACCAACAACTCATACCAACACTGGCAGCGCCGCAGGTTTCTCTGCAAACGCCACTGATGCTGGTCCTGTTGCTGGTTTCGACCCAGTTCTGATCTCCTTGATCAGAAGATCCATGCCTAACCTGGTCGCCTATGACCTCGCTGGCGTACAACCAATGAACGGTCCTACTGGACTGATCTTCGCAATGCGCTCCCGCTACACCGATCAATCTGGTAGCGAAGCGTTCTATAACGAACCAAATACTGCATTCTCTGGACAGGATACTGGATTCAACAACAACAACGGTATGACCGGTGAGTCTGTTGGTCTTGGTACTACTGCACAGCAAGGCAGCAATCCTAGCGCACTTTCTGCAAGTGGCGCTAGTGCAACTGACTACAACGTTGGTCAGGGTATGCGTACCGATGAGTCTGAAGCACTCGGCGCAAGCGAGCACTTCAACGAGATGGCATTCTCGATCGAGAAGGTCACCGTTACTGCTAAGAGCAGAGCTCTGAAAGCAGAGTACTCCTTAGAACTCGCACAGGATCTGAAGGCAATCCACGGTCTAAATGCTGAAGCAGAACTCGCTAACATTCTTTCTAGCGAGATCCTTGCTGAAATCAACCGTGAAGTCATCAGAACCATCTACAACGTTGCAGAAAACGGTGCTCAACTTAACACCGCAACTCCTGGTACTTTCGACCTTGACGTTGACTCCAACGGACGCTGGAGTGTTGAGAAGTTCAAGGGTCTGATCTTCCAGATCGAAAGAGATGCCAACCAGATCGCGCAGAGAACTCGTCGCGGAAAGGGCAACATGATCATGTGCTCTGCTGATGTTGCATCTGCACTGACCATGGCTGGTGTACTCGATTACACCCCTGCCCTCAACGCCAACCTTAACGTTGACGACACTGGTAACACCTTCGCTGGTGTTCTTGCTGGTAAGTATCGCGTATACATCGATCCTTATTCTGCAAACAACGCTGCCTCCCAGTACTACGTTGCTGGATATAAGGGTTCTTCCCCTTATGACGCAGGTCTCTTCTATTGCCCATATGTTCCCCTCCAGATGGTTCGTGCCGTTGGAGAGAACACCTTCCAGCCTAAGATTGGCTTCAAGACCCGTTACGGGATTGTTGCTAACCCATTCGCTCAAGGTGCTACTCAGGGTAATGGAACACTCACCCGTGACTCTAACGTTTACTACAGACGTGTTCGTGTTAACAACCTCATGTGATCCAAGTTCACATATTTCTAAGAGGGTCTTCAGACCCTCTTTTTTTGTCTATATAATTTGTTACAGCACTTGCTATGGTTGATGTTATTGTAGTTGATACTCATATTGAATTTGATCATCCAGAATTTGACACAAGAGCACACAAATTTAATTGGTTAAAGTATAGCAAAAAACTAGGTTATGATACTAAAGACGAATATGAATATGAGAATATAAAACCATTTACTGGCAAGAGAGGATCTCATGGAACTTCAATGGCAAGTATAATTGGTGGCAATACATTAGGGATTGCACCAAATGTAAATATTTTTAATATTCATTATAACTATAGTTGGGCAATAAAATGGAAGCATTTACTTTATGATTATATAATTGAATTTGTTAATGAAAGAAAGAATCCAACAATATGTAATCTTAGTTTTGCAACTAGGACATCAAAAATGAGGATAAATTCTTTCATTTCATTTAAGTATAGAGATAAATTCCCTGATATATCTTTTTTACCACCAGAACAAAAGAAAATAGGTCTTGAAACTATAATACCATCAGAACATTTTTATGGAGATAACTGTTTAAGATATCTCCCAATGCGTGATAAAAAAATAGATTCTGGAATTAAAAAATTAATTGATAATGGAATTATTGTTGTAGGATCTACCAGGAATAGTCAGTTAACAGTTGATGTTCCTGGAGGAATAGATTATGATAATCGTATTTGCAGATCTCAATTTGGTGACATTTATTTAAATCGAGGATCTAGTCCTGGATGTTCTCCAGGTATTATTTGTGTTTCAAGTTTGCATTGTGGAGGAAATGGACCAAGAATAGATTATTTTGAAGATGGAAATTATACTTTGAGTGCAGTGAATTATAGAAGTACATCATCTGCAATTAAAGATTTTAGATCTGATAAACATGAAGTTGCTTATGTTGAAGGAACTAGTGTTGCAACAGCAAAGGTAACTGGTAGATTGGCATTAGAACTTGAAAAGAATCCCAATCTGTCTCAGGAAGAAGCAAGAACCATTCTAAATAAAAATAAAAATGGCAGCATTTGATAATCAAATATCTAACAGAAATTTTTTATCACCTATTGGATTTAAGTTTAATCTAACTAAAATTCCAAAAGTAGATATGTTCTGCAATTATGCAAGGTTGCCAGAAATTTCTTTAGGTACGGCAATACAAACAACCTTTTTAAAAGATATAGAATTGCCAGGAGACAAATTAACTTATGGAGATTTAAATCTAAGATTTTTGATAGATGAGAATTTAGAAAATTATTTGGCAGTTCATAATTGGATGAGAGGTCTTGGAACTCCACAATCTAATCAAGAATATTCAGATTTATTAACGAATGAAGATGGTGTTAAGGAAGAGAAATTGGAGAGTAGTGATGGAACTCTACATATTCTAAACAGTAACTATAACACAGTTGCAATAGTAAATTTTAAAGATCTATTTCCAGTTTCATTAACTTCCGTGGAGTTTGAAGCAGATGATGATGCCACAAACTACTTGACGGCAGAGGTGACTTTCAAGTATACTATCTACGATATCACAATGCCTGCTGTTTAATGGATCTCGATAAAATTCAGGAGATGTGGCAGAAAGACTCTGTTATAGATCCTGATAATTTACATGATGAATCTTTGAAGATCCCACAACTTCATTCAAAGTATTATACTGTTTACAATACAATTACTCTACTCAGAGAGCGGGCGAGAGAGCAATACAACAAAGTGAAGTTGGAAAGATATAACTACTACTCAGGAAAGGCATCAGCAGAGGTTTATGTTGAAGAACCATTTCCATACAAGGTTAGGGAAAAGGATGCCTTACAGAGGCATCTAGATGCAGATGAAAAAATGAATAAGATTGATATGAAGATCAGATATTATGACGTGGAGTTAAAGTTTCTTGAGGAAGTCATCAAGACAATTTCCAATAGAACTTTTCAAATAAAGAATGCAATCGAATGGCAAAAATTTCAAGCAGGTTTTTAAATGGAAAACGAAAATTATTTTCAAGTAGAACTTAATTATAAAGGAATAAAATTAATATATGTTGGTCTTAAGCAGGCATGTGAAAAATGGTCTGGTGGAGATCCTGAAGAGCAGGTACATTTAATTGCAATGAGAGATAATTTTTACAGACTCTTGCTAGAATTTCAATTCAATCAGGTGGACTAAATATTAATAAGCCTTATAGGTAATTGAATGTCACACTTGATTATTTCTAAGAAGAATGAAGTATATTTAAAAATTGAAGCAGAACCACACGTATATTATGAACTAGCAGACCAGTTTACATTTGATGTTCCAGGTGCTAAATTCATGCCTCAGTATCGTAACAAATACTGGGATGGAAAAATACGTCTATTCAACACTCAGAATGGAGAGATATACGTTGGGTTATTGGATAAGATTACGCAGTTTTGTGATAATCATGAATATACTTATGAATTTGTAGATAATAAATTTTACGGTCTTCCATTTGAAACAAATTTAACAATTTCAAAGGAAGGTGTTAAAGATTATATGACTGCAGTGAGTAAGTATACTCCTAGAGAATATCAGATTGAAGGCGTATACGACGCCTTAAAGCATAATAGAAGGTTGTTGATATCCCCAACTGCTTCTGGAAAGTCTCTGATGATATATTCGATTGTGAGATATCACGTTGAACGCGGACAAAATACTCTGATAGTTGTTCCGACGACTTCCCTAGTAGAGCAGATGTATAAAGATTTTGCAGACTATGGTTGGGATGTAGGTTCATATTGCCACAAGATATACGCTGGTAGAGAGAGGGAAACCGATTCCCAAGTCATTATTACTACCTGGCAGTCGATCTACAAACTTCCCCGAAAGTATTTTAATCGATTTAACGTAGTTGTTGGGGACGAGGCACACCAGTTCAAAAGTAAGTCACTAATATCTATAATGACAAAACTTTCAGATGCAAAGTTTCGCTATGGATTTACAGGAACTCTCGATGGAACTCAAACACATAAATGGGTATTAGAAGGACTATTTGGTCCATCATATAAGATCATCAGAACCGAAGAACTAATGGCAAAAGGTCATGTAGCTAAATTAGATATTAATGTTCTTCTATTGAAACATCCAGCACATAAGTTTGAAAACTTTGAAGATGAAGTTCAGTATATCATCAATCATGACAGACGTAATAAATTTATTAGAAATCTTGCACTTGATTTAAAGGGCAATACTCTTATACTCTTCTCTAGAGTTGAAGGGCATGGACAACCATTATTTGATTTAATAAATAACGGTAGGGTGGATAGACGACAGGTTTTCTTCGTTCACGGAGGTGTCGCTACTGAAGACCGTGAACGTGTAAGAGAAATTACTGAAAAAGAAAACGATGCAATTATTGTTGCTTCATATGGAACATTTAGTACAGGAATCAACATAAAGAATTTGCACAATGTTATTTTTGCTTCTCCTTCTAAATCCAGAATACGAAACCTACAAAGTATTGGACGAGTACTTAGAAAAGGGAACAACAAAACAAAAGCGACTCTTTATGATATCGCTGACGATATATCCTACAAATCCAGGAAAAATTATACACTTAACCATTTGATAGAAAGAATTAAAGTTTATAATGAGGAGAACTTTAATTATGACATTGTAAACATACAACTAAAAAATTAATGGAAGAAGAATTTTACGCAGTAATAAAATTAGTTTCAGGTGAAGAAATAGTTTCCTTGGTATCTAAGGATGACAATGATGGAGATCCAGTATTAGTTCTTCAAACTCCTATCATCATGCACATGATTCAAAATCATAGAGGTAGTGTCGTAAAGATTAAACCTTGGATGGAAATACCTGATGATGATTTCTTTATTATAAAACCTGAAAAAATTTTAACAATAACAGAACTAAAAAATGATACTATTATTAATATATACAATAATTATGTGAAAGATGAAGAAATGCCTAAACATATGACAAGAGAGAATAAAAAATCTGGAAAGGTAAAACCATCCAGAGAAATGGGATATGTTAGTAGTGTAGAAGAAGCAAGAAAAAAACTTGAAGATCTCTATAATCTTAAAGAAAACTCATAGCTAATAGATTACCCATCAAACCTAACAAAGGTATTCTACTTGTAATTCGCTATGTTGTCAAGTCATAAAAGTGTGATATAATAAACATATCAATTATCATTAAATGCAAATGTTATGCCTAGAAAAAAGACCGAGCAATACGTAAACAACAGAGAGTTGTTGGATGCCCTAATTGTCTATAGATCTAAGGTAGAAAAACATTTCATCGAGAACTACGGTAGAGAACCTACTAAAGAAGATAGAGCAAAGCGGTGGCCTGGTAAACCACCAATTACAAACTATCTTGGTGAATGTTTCCTAAAGATCGCTACACATCTATCTTATAAACCAAACTTCGTCAATTACATGTTCCGTGAGGACATGATCTCTGATGGTATTGAGAATTGTGTGCAGTATATACACAATTTCAATCCAGAAAGATCAAAGAATCCTTTTGCATATTTTACGCAAATCATTCACTACGCTTTTCTTCGTAGGATTCAGAAGGAGAAGAAACAACTTGAAATCAAATCAAAAATCATTTCTAAATCTGGATATGATGAAGTCATGGTGGTTGATGACAGCTTGCTTTCTGGTAGTAGTTCAGACTATAATAGCATCAAAGATGCCATCACCCAGAAGAATAGATGAAGATTGCTATCATTACAGATACTCACTATGGTGCTCGTAAAGGATCAAAGTTTCTTCACGATTATTTTGAGAAGTTTTACAAAGATATTTTTTTCCCAGCATTAGAGGAAAATAATATCACAACTGTGATTCATATGGGAGATGCTTTTGATAGTCGCAAATCAATTGATTATCAAAGTTTAGAGTGGGCAAAGAGAGTTGTATTTGATCCTCTCAAATCATATGATGTTCATATGATTGTGGGTAATCATGATTGTTACTATAAGAATACTAATGAGGTCAATTCTCCAGAACTTCTTCTTCAAACTTATAGTAATATTAAAACCTATAGTGAAATTTCAGAAGTTACTATAGATAATTTACAAGTGTTGTTTATTCCTTGGATCAATGCGGAAAATTTTGAAAGCAGTGTCAAAGCAATTAAAGATTCAACTAGCAAGGTCTCGATGGGGCACCTTGAACTCAACGGATTTAGAGCGCATCGCGGTCACACCATGGAAGACGGTATGGACAGCACATTATTTGAGAAGTTCGAGCGGACATTTTCGGGTCATTACCATACACGATCAGACAACGGAAAAATCTTCTACCTAGGCAATCCTTATGAGATGTTTTGGAATGATGTGAATGATCCTCGCGGATTTACAATTTTTGATACAGAAACTCTTGAGCATACTCATATTGAAAATCCATACAAACTCTTTCATAACATTTACTATGAGGACACTCCATTACAATTATTTAAATTTAAGGAGTATGAAGGTAAGATTGTAAAAGTAATTGTTCGCAAAAAAACAGAACCTAAACAGTTTGAAAAGTTTATTGATAAACTTTATTCCGTTGGGGTTCAAGATATGAAAATTATTGAGAACTTTCAAATTCATGAGAGTGAAGATTTTGAAGTTGATGAGGAGGAAAACACTATATCAATTTTGAATAGATATATTGAAGAGTCTGATTTAGAACTTGATAAAGGAGTAATCAAGAAAATTCTTCAGGATCTTTACAGACAATCTTGTGAGGTTGAGTAATGTACCTATTAACTGTAAAGAATAATAAAGATGAGGGAGCATATGCCGTTCAGGATTCTCATGGGCATAAGGTTCTTTTTCTTTTTGAGGAAGAAGATGACGCGGAGAGATATTCTATAATGATTAGTAGTGAAGAATATGCAGAAGAACTGGAGGTAGTAGAAGTTGATGAAGAGCTTGCAATAAAAACATGTAAGATGTATAATTATAAGTATTCCATAATTACACCAAACGATATTGTAATCCCACCAAATAATGATAATCTTCAAGACGATTAAGTGGAAAAATTTTCTTTCAACGGGAAACCAATGGACTAGTATTGATTTTGGGAGTAATAATACTAATTTGATTATTGGAACAAATGGATCTGGGAAATCTACTCTATTAGATGCTCTTACCTTTGTTTTATTTAATAAACCATTCCGCAAAATTAATAAACCTCAACTTGTAAATTCTACAAATGAAAGAGATTGTTTAGTTGAAATTACATTTCAATTGAACGGTAAAGAATATTTGATTCGTAGAGGAATTAAACCAAATATTTTTGATATTGAAGTTGATGGGTCATTGCTACACAAAGAAGCAGATGATAGATCCAATCAAAAAATATTGGAGGAAAGTATCCTCAAAGTAAACTATAAATCATTTACTCAAATTGTTATTTTGGGTAGTAGTACCTTTGTGCCTTTCATGCAATTGACTACTGCAAATCGGAGAGAAGTAATTGAAGATCTTTTGGATATTCGTATTTTCTCTGTGATGAATAATCTTTTGAAAGAAAAGATGAGAATTTATAAGGAGCAAGTCAAATCTCTAGAACTTAAAAAAGAAAATATTAAAGAAAAAGAAAAGATGCAGAGAGACTTCATGGAGGAGTTGGAGAATCGTGGGAATGAAAATATAGAAACAAATAAATCTAAGATTGAAAAACTTCTGAAAGAAGTTGATGTGTATATGATAGATAATGCAAGAGTTGAAGAAGATATACACAGATATACAAAAGAGATGGAAGAGGTGGCAGGTGCTAGAGAAAAGTTGTCTAAACTAAACAATTTAAGAGGTAAGATTTCCAATAAGGTTTCAAATATAACTAAGGAGCACAAGTTTTTTACGGAGAATGCGGTCTGCCCTACCTGTCGTCAAGATATAGAAGAAGAGTTTCGGTTAAATAGAATTAGTGATGCTCAAGATACGGCAAAAGAACTGAAGAACGGGTTTGATGAACTTGAATCCACTATTAAGTTTGAACAAGAAAGAGAGCGTCAATTCAATTCCCTAACTAAGGAGATTACAAATTTAACACATGGCATTTCTCAAAACAATACTCGGATTAACCTCAACCAGAGACAAATCAGAGATCTTGAACATGAAATTCAAACTATTACCAGCAACCTGCAGAACAGAAATTCTGAACATGAGAAATTAGAACAGTTTAGGGAAACTCTATCAAAGACAATTGAAGATTTATCAGAAAAAAGACAAGAAATCGTTTATCACGATTTTGCCTATTCTCTACTTAGAGATGATGGTGTAAAGACGAAGATCATCAAAAAGTATCTTCCTTTCATAAATCAACAGGTTAATCGTTATCTTCAGATGATGGACTTCTACATCAACTTCAAACTTGATGAAGAATTTAATGAGACTATTGAGTCACCAATTCATGAACATTTTTCATATTCTTCATTCAGTGAAGGTGAAAAGATGAGAATTGATTTAGCACTTCTTTTTACTTGGAGGGAAGTTGCTAGAGTAAAAAACTCAGTAAATACAAACTTGTTGATTATGGATGAAGTATTTGATTCTTCTCTTGATGGATTTGGCACAGATGAATTCTTAAAGATTATTAGGTACGTAATCAAGAACGCTAACGTCTTTGTTATATCCCATAAACAAGAGATGCGTGACAAATTTGAAAGTGTCATAACGTTTGATAAAGTTAAAGGATTTTCGCGTAAAGTTTCTTCAGATACAAAGGAATAATGGTTACTCCAAATTGGCAGCATCATTCTAGGAAAGATAAGAAGCGCACTCTCAAACCTCAGGCAATGCGAGCGAGGAGAGAGGCACTGAGACAATTTAAAAAGCGTCACATGAACCGCCCCGACAAGGCGGTTTCGTCGTATTATGAGTCCATACGAAAGATGATTCATGATTCACCACGAAATCAAATCTCAACTTGCCAAACTGCTTGCTACTGAGGATCTCATGGTTGAGCATCGTCATATTGAAACTGCACAGTTCAATGTCCACACTCGCGTTCTAACGTTGCCTGTATGGGAAAAAGCAAGTGCTGATGTATATGATATGTTGGTTGCTCATGAGGTAGGACACGCTCTCTATACACCCAATAGAGATTGGTTTAAAGAGGTTGAGATATGTCCTCAATTTGTGAACATTGTTGAGGATGTTCGTATTGAAAAGATGATGAAGCGTCGATATGGTGGTATCTCTAAGACTTTTTATCGTGGTTATAATGAACTTTCTAATGAAGATTTCTTCTGCCTTGAGAATGAAGATGTATCTAAAATGAATCTTGCAGATCGTGTCAATCTGCATTTCAAAATTGGCAACTTTGTAGATATTCCTTTTGATGAATATCTGGAGATGCCTATTGTTTGCATGATTGATGGATGCGAAGATTTTGATGATGTTCTCCTTGCAGCAGAAGCACTATACAAGTTCTGTAAGCAAGAGATGCAGAATAATCAAAAACCACAGCAAGATAATGAGGTTGAGCAGTCTGGTTCTTCAAGTGATTCAAGTCCTCAAGTTCCAAATCCCACAACTGGGGGAGATCAATCTGAAAATGAGGATCAAGAAGAACCTGGCGAAACTGATTCATATGGTGGAACTGCAGAAGCAGAAAGTGATGTTGGTGGTGAAACTGTAGGTAATGATGAACCAGAAGCAAAGACTGCAGATACTCTTGAGCAATCATTGAAAGATCTTGCTAACTATGATGGTGAAGAAAATGTTTATCTTGAAGTTCCTAAACTGAACTTGGATAAAGTTGTTATTTCCAATTCAGATGTTCATGAAAGATGTTCTGATGCATGGACTGCATCTATTGAAAGGGCTGGGGGAGATAATAGTATATTTAATATTGTTGATAATGAATTCATTAAATTCAAACGTTCGTCACAGAAGGAAGTCAACTATCTTGTAAAGGAGTTTGAGTGTAAGAAAGCAGCAGACTCTTATGCGCGTGCTACTACTGCACGATCTGGTATTCTGGACTGCTCTAAACTACACACTTACAAATACAATGAAGATCTCTTCAAAAAAGTAACTACTCTTGCCGATGGTAAGAATCATGGTTTGGTGTTTGTTCTGGATTGGTCTGGATCTATGCAAGACGTGATGATGGATACGATTAAGCAACTTTATAATCTGATTTGGTTCTGTAAGAAGGTATCTATTCCTTTTGATGTTTATGCCTTTACAAGTGACTATCCTCGCTTTGATCCTCGGGAAGGGCGTGATTGGCAATATGATCGTAAGGATGGAACACTTCATATTCCTGATTATTTTTCAATGATGAATCTCTTCACCAGTAAAACTAATGGAAAAAATTTAGAAGTGCAGATGAAAAATATTTTCAGAGTTGCATATTCATTTCGTCATTATTGTGGATATCTTACTCCATATGGTTTAGGTCTCTCTGGGACACCCTTGAATGAATCTCTAGTTTCTCTGCATCAAATTCTTCCTAAATTTAAGCAAGATCATAAACTGCAAAAAGTTCAGTGTGTGATTCTTACTGATGGTGATGGGTGTGTGACAAAGTATGATCGTGAACTTCAACGTCGTTGGGAGGATGAACCCTTCATAGGCACTGCATCAATTCGTCATAACGCATTTCTCCGCAATCGTAAAACTGGGAATACTTACTCTCTTGATTGTGAGTGGTATGCTCTCACTGATATTCTCCTCCGTGATTTGAAGGAAACATTTAAAGATATTAATTTTATTGGTATGCGTATTTTGCCAGGTAGAGATGCTGGGTCTTTTATTCGCCGTTATTGTGGTTATTATGGCGATGAGTTTGAACGAAATATGAATTCTTGGAAGAAGGTAAAATCCTGTACAATTACCACCTCTGGGTATGATAAATATTTTGGACTTTCATCTCAGCATATTTCTCAGGAAACTGATTTTGATGTAAAAGAAGATGCAACTAAAGCACAGATCAAAAGTGCTTTTAGGAAATCTCTTTCAAACAAAAAGATGAATAAAAAAGTGTTGAGTGAGTTTGTAGAACTTATCGCATAAATTTATGAATACCGTACCAGAAACTTCGCAAATTTTAGGTGGTGATGATTTTGATCCTAATGAATTATTTCCTATGACTGATAAAATTGGAATTCAATTTGTAGAAATTGCACCAGGAGTACCAACACACGCTGCAAGAATTGCTGAAGAAGATCAGCAGGAATTGGATGATGCCATGGAATTTTATAAAAAAGTAAAGGAAGGGGAAACTGATGGATAATCAGTGGAGACATGAATACTTGGAGATGAAGTTTGGTTTATCAAAATTTCAAATCTCATTATTGGAGAATGGACCTAAACAGTTAGCACAAGCATGGTTGTTGGGAGCAATGCATCAGGATTATAAAAGGATCAAGGGAATAAAGGAACCACCTAGTAGAGAATCAGGAAACCAGACATCATTCAAAGAATGGAGTAGACAGTCCTATAAATAATAAAAAACTATCTTTTTAGAATAATGAGCAGATTCGGAGATTTACTTAGAGGCGGACCACCCGCTCCAAAGGTTGAGGCAGCACCTGTTCCTGAACCTGTTGTAGAAGAAAGACCAGATCTTGGTTCTGATGAAACTCAATATGAGGAAGAAATCGCTGAGACTGATGTATCTTTAGAGAATATGACTAAGAAAGAACTTGAAGAGTATGGCAGAACTCTTGGAATTGAACTGGACAGACGCCATAGCAAGGCATCATTGATTGAAGAACTCAAAGCAGCAGAAAGTGAGTGATCCAGTTTTCAAACCGTCTACAGGGGGTCTCTGGACCCCCTTTTTTATTGTATAATTACTTCAGTTAAGCAAACAAATCAATGGCACTCTCTGCCGAATACATCCGCACTTCACTTCAAAACCTTTACGGCGAATCTGTTACTACTGGCGACATCCGTGCATGGTGTGCCATGAATGGAACTGCTTATGCTACTGTGACCAAGAAACTTGAGGGGTATAAAGTTGGACGTGGTAAGTGGAATCTTGAAGTAACAAAAGAGACTGTTGAAGAACTTGAAGTAAGTTATAATGCACCTGCTGTAGAAAATCTTATTCCTCAGAAAGATGATTCCTTCGTCCGCTTTGGTAACTTCGCTGATATTAAAAAAATTATTGACTCCCGTGTATTCTATCCATCGTTCATCACTGGCCTTTCTGGAAACGGTAAAACGCTCTCAGTTGAGCAAGCGTGTGCAATGTTGGGTCGGGAACTGATTCGTGTAAACATTACTATTGAAACTGATGAAGATGATCTTATTGGTGGTTTCCGTCTTGTCGATGGGGCAACTGTTTGGCATAACGGACCTGTCGTGGAAGCACTCCAGCGAGGAGCAATCTTGCTACTCGATGAAATTGACCTTGCTTCCAACAAGATTCTCTGCCTCCAGTCCATCCTTGAAGGTAAGGGTGTGTTCTTGAAGAAGATTGGTAAG
>CENT01030299.1_pt1 | contig 21232 bp, 20 predicted proteins | sample 530141 | NCBI WGS metagenome assembly CENT01 (sample SAMEA2591074, study PRJEB7988) | marine metagenome | isolation source: saline water (ENVO:00002010), including | reverse complement strand
CGCTGTGGCTGCCGTTTCATCGAATAGGGGGAAGTCAGCATCGTTCACCGCCTGGACGAATGCCGGCGAAGCGTCTTTTTTCAGGGCAAGCAGAACAGTATCTGCGGGATAATCTAAAGCGATACAGAAGCCTGAATCAGACTCGACCATGGCCATCGGGCTATCAGGTAATGCAGCAAAACGGACTTCCAGTAACGCGGTGGTTTGCTTACCCTTTAACAGATAAAAATCAAAGTTTTCCGTTTCGGAGACGATTTCAATCTTTGAAAATACGCCGTATTTTTTGAGTTGCTCCACCGAAGCGCCCACTGCGGTATTGCCTGCAAGCAGATAAAGGGCGGAGGCGCCATTGGCCACCAGACTCACACTCCAGCTTTTGCCTTTAAAATCACAGTGTGCGCTGCGGCGCACGGTTGCGTCTGCCATCTTATTGATATCAATGGTTAACTGACTGTGCAGAAAGGTTTTGGCATCGTCGCCACTGACACTCACACAGGCCATCGACGGCAAAGCCACGACTAGATTATCGGGAAAAGCATCCATTTTGGGAGGGAGTGGGGAGTACGCTTGCATAGTAATATTAACGCCTGATGTTTTAACTAACCTGCTGGAGTATATGAGGGGGATCACGCAGAAGATCAAGGGGGATGATGATTGTTGTTGTGAGCGTGGCTGACCACTTGTTAATGGCCGGGTAATAAACACTGGAATGCACGCCAGAGCTGCCCCTCGAGTAAATGGAAGAGCAACCTTTGGATGGGCAATAGACAACTTCTGGCCAGTATCAACCTGTCTCTAACCGTGATATATTTGCCGCCATGACTATTTCACACAATCAACCGGTTATGTTTACTGCGAAACGTTATGCACGATTGAAATGGGCTTGCCGCCGCGGCATGCTGGAACTGGATGTACTGTTACTGCCATTTGTTGAAGAAGCGTTTAACGATCTGTCTGAACAGGATAAGGAAACCTTTGAACGGTTGCTGACCTGTGACGACCCGGATCTGTTTGCCTGGATTATGGGCCATCAGACCTGTCAGGATCCTGAACTGGCCAGGATGGTCGATACGATTGTTAGTCGGGTCAAAGTATAGCGTTTTTCTGCAACCGCCCGTGCGCCAGCCCGTTTATCGAATGATGCTGGCCAGTGTGGCAGTCGCGATTATCCTGGTGTTAACGCCTGTTTTTTGGTGGGCAGTTCTAATCGGGTGTATCAGTTTGTGCCTGATAATGGTCTGGCCGCTGAATTTTACATCGCATCCACAGACCTGGATTGTTGATGAGACCGGCGAAGGGTATACGGTTATTAGCGGTCGTCAGGATAACGCCGGTAACTGGCAAATCAGCCCGCGCTCAAAGCTGCTTCCCGGTGCATTATATCTGGTGCGCTATTTTCAGCAGTCGCAGCGGTTTGAAACCTGCTGGCTTTTTCCCTGGCAGGTTCAGGATAAAGATTACCGCCGACTCGCCAGGATTGTGTTTAGGCAAGGACAACTCTGAATGTTAGGACTTTATTTGCAGGCTGGGTTTAAAAAAGCCGCTGATATTACGCCGTCTTCACTGGAAGGCCTGCAACGCGCCCCGGTGTTATGGCAGACCTTCTTACCCAGCGCTCGTCACTATAAAAAATACTGTAAGTTAGTTGGCTGGGAAAACTCTGCCCGGATGCACCCGTTTTACTGGCAGGTGCGGGGACTTTCATTGCAACTACGCTTGCTGGCTCACAGTAAAAGCCCGTTCAAGTTACTGGGACTGGTGCATTTGCAGAACCGGGTAGAAGAGTATGCCGAATGCCGCACCGATATTCCCTGTGAGCTGGTGGCCCGGTTTGGTACTGTTTATAAGCATCGCCGAGGATTAGCCGTAGAAGTTACCGTTACCGGCAACCAGCGCGGTCAGCGGGTATACAGCGCAACCGGCACGTACCTGATGCAAACCTCACTTAAGCCCGGCCCGTTACCTGCCTACGAGAGTGATATTGTCGCACCGGGTGAAACCTCACCCGAGACTGCAGAGTTAGCATTCAGTGCTTCAATGGTGCGCCGCTACGCAAAAGTGTCTGGCGATGTTAACCCCATTCATTTAAGTACGCTGACAGCCAGATTATTTGGTTTTAAACGGGCGATAGTGCATGGTATGTACAGCGGTGCAAAGGCGGTTTCTGTGCTGGATAAACAAGCGGAGCTAAATAGCAAAGCAGTGCGGTTAGCGTTTAAACGACCGATGTTTGTGCCAGCCAAAGCCGTGCTATACAGCGAACAAGGTGAAGGGTCTACCCACTTCTCGCTGGTCTCAGCCAACCGGGAGCAAGCGGAAACCTACTTCACCGGCCAGATCGGTTGATAACGCCACCGACTGCGTTTAGTGCTCGAAACTGGTTAAATCACCCGGTTGCGGTGAGGTATTAGACGGCATGGGCGTTAAAATGGATGGCGTTGCATTCTCTGCCCGTTCAGGATAATCCTGGTTGTAATGCAGCCCGCGACTTTCTTGACGTTGCATGGCACAGCGCACTATCAGCTCAGCCACCGTTACCAGATTACGTAGCTCCAGCAAGTTATTGCTGACCCGGAAATTCGAGTAGTAATCACTGATTTCCTGTTCCAGCAATTTAATCCGGCGAATTGCTCGCTCCAGCCGTTTGGTAGTGCGCACGATGCCAACGTAATCCCACATAAACAGGCGTAGCTCATGCCAGTTATGCTGGATAATAACCTCTTCGTCAGAGTCGCTGACCTTACTTTCATCCCATGGCAGGATAGGCTCTTCTGCGGGAGCTTCATCCAGGCGGGAAAGAATATGCTCAGCTGCTGAGCGGGCAAAAACAATACACTCCAGCAGCGAATTAGACGCCATCCGGTTGGCACCGTGTAAGCCTGTGTAAGCGACTTCGCCAACCGCATAGACATTATCCAGATCGGTACGCGCATTTAAATCGGTCATCACGCCGCCGCAACTATAATGCGCCGCCGGAACGACCGGAATAGCTTCGCGGGTGATATCTATGCCCAGCGAGCGGCATTTGCGATAAATATTCGGGAAGTGCTTTACAATGAAGTCGGCAGGTTTATGACTAATGTCCAGATACATACAGTCAGCGCCGAGTCGTTTCATTTCATAGTCGATAGCACGGGCAACAATATCCCGCGGAGCGAGGTCTTTGCGCTCGTCGAATTTTTCCATAAACGGCGTGCCATCGGCGTGAACCAGACGGGCGCCTTCGCCACGCAGTGCTTCGGTAATCAGGAAGTTACGCGCCTGCGGGTGGAATAAGCAGGTAGGGTGGAACTGGTTAAATTCCATATTAGCGACCCGGCAACCCGCCCGCCACGCCATGGCAATACCATCACCGCTGGCAATATCCGGATTCGAGGTGTACTGGTAAACCTTACTGGCACCACCGGTGGCAAGGGTGATAAAGCGGCTGCGGATCACCTCGACCTGTTCCCGTTTGCGGTTCCATACATATACGCCTTTGCAGCGGTTAGGATTGTCCTGACTTTTTATCATATCGATGGCATTGTAACGCTCAAAAATATGAATATTGGAATGCTGGGATACCGCTTCGTTAAGGGTGATTTGCAGCGCTTCGCCGGTGGCATCGGCGGCATGCAGGATGCGGCGGAAGCTATGCCCGCCCTCGCGGGTGAGGTGATAGCGGTTTTCGCCGTTATCGGCCTGCTCCTGATCAAAGGGGACGCCATGTTCGATTAACCATTCCATGGCACTCTTGGCATTTTGCGCAGTAAACCGCACAACGTCTTCATCGCAAAGATAGGCGCCGGCTTCCAGAGTATCCTGTACATGGGACTCAATGGAGTCGCGTTCGTCAAATACTGCCGCAATACCGCCCTGAGCGTAACGGGTGGAGCCTTCGTTACAGTCACTCTTACTGAGCAGGATAATGCGACAATAATTGGCCAGTGATAAGGCCAGGCTCATGCCTGCCGCGCCAGAACCGATAATTAAAACATCACAACTGTGCTCAACGTTAGCGTCAGCAGGTTGCTCCGGTGTTACAGATGAAGAAGCGTTTGAATTCATGTAATGTAAGGGTCACAATGCGTGATTTTCGGAAAGTCTAATAAAACTCGGCGCAAACGTAAAAGAATAAACGCCTTAACGGCAACTATTTTACCGATATTTTGGGTGTTTAGCTTGAGAAATGAAAAAAAGATCACATTCTTTGCGAACTTTTTAAAATACGCGAAGTCTACTCAATTGCTTGCATGAGCTATTTGGGAATTAGTCGGTAGGAGAAATGGCTCGAATGAGCGAGCAAATAACTGATCAACAGTTGGTTGAACGTGTTCAGCAAGGCGATAAAAACGCGTTTAATCTGCTGGTAACGCGCTATCAGCATAAAGTGATGCACTTGGTTTCGCGCTATGTGAAAAACACCGGTGATGTGGCAGACGTCACGCAGGATGCGTTTATTAAAGCGTATCGTGCGCTACCTAATTTCAGGGGCGACAGCGCATTTTACACCTGGTTATATCGTATAGCAGTGAACAGCGCCAAAAATTATTTGGTGGCTATCGGGCGTAAGCCGCCCGCCAGTGATGTCGATGCTGAAGAAGCGGACTATTATGATGGCAGTGATGCACTGAAGGAGCATTCATCTCCTGAGCGCAGTGTGCTGTCGGATGAACTTGAGGCGACTTTGTTTCGCGCTATGGAAAAATTGCCTGACGATTTACGAATGGCAATTACTCTGCGTGAAATTGAGGGGCTGAGTTACGAAGAAATTGCAAATGTAATGGCCTGTCCTGTAGGAACGGTGCGTTCCAGGATATTCAGAGCACGGGAAGCTATTGATAAGGTTATTCAACCATTACTGGAAACCTGATATTGAGCTTTAGGGCCGAGATCAGGTACAGTAGATTTTGACAAGGTTGCCTTATAACGATGAAAAGTAATCAAGGCGTAACCAGGAAAAGTACTTTATGACGCAGCAACACGAAAAATTATCGGCTTTTATGGACGGCGAACTCGATGACAGCGGGTTTGTTGACAGCATTAAAAACGATAGTGAATCACTGGCAAAATGGCGTAGCTACCATGTCATCCGTAGCGGTTTACGTAAAGAAGCTTCAGTGATGCCGGAATTTGACATTACTGCCCAGGTTGCAGCCGCGCTTGACCAGGAACCAACAGTGTTGGCGCCGAAGTCCAAATGGAAGTCGCTACCAGTGGTGAACAAGGTAGTACCATTCCTTCGTCAGTCCGGCCAACTGGCTGTTGCAGCATCAGTGGCTGCCGCGGTAATTCTGGGCGTACAACAGGTTAATCAACAACCTGCGGCGGAAGAGCCTTTTACGACTTTCCAGACACCCGTGATCCCAGGCATGCCGCAAACCGGCATGGCACCGGTAAGCCTTGAGCAAAGTAATATAGTACCAAATAATCGCGCTGGCGATTCGGATGCACTGTTACAGAAGCGTCGACAAATTAATGCTTTGCTTGCCGACCATGAGCAGCAACTGAAACTGAAGCAGGCAGAAGAGCAATCTCAACGGGCCGCGGAATCTGAACCTAATCAGCCTTAAATTACTATGCAAGCATTCTTCGATGTAAAACAACGCACTGCCCGGGCAGTGCGTTTGTTGTTTCTAACTACCTTAATTTCTGCTGTGCCTGCGGTAGTTTATGCGCAGGAAGACTCGCAAAGCGAGCCTGAACAGATAACAGAGCCAGATCTGGCTCTCGCCGATGTTCCCCGGCAAAACCTGAGCGGTATGGAGTGGCTGGAACGCTTAGCCCAAATCAATCGCACCTCCAATTTTGAAGTATCGTTTGTACTGACCAGAGCCGGTCAGGAAATGACTCCCTACCTGTGGCGGCATGCGGTATTAGAAGATGGTCTGGAAGCTGAGCAACTCAATCTGCAAAACGGGCCGGGTCAGGAAATGATCCGTCTTGGCAATGTGGTCAGCGTGTTCGAACCAGATGTGCAGCCATACAGCATTTACGCCAGTGCCATCAGCGGGCCACTGCCCAGCGATTTATTGTACAACCCTACGGCGCTGACCGACGCTTACCAGTTTATTACCATTGGCCGTACCCGGGTTTCCGGCCGGGCAGCCCAGCAGTTACGTATCGTTAGTCGCGACAACAAGCGCTATAACTATCAGGTGTGGCTCGACGAAGAAACCGGCATGTTGTTAAAGCTGGATATGGTGGATTTACAGGGCTCATTGCTGGAGCAAATTCAGGTCACCGCGGTGAATGTGAGTGAGCAACCGTCACCGTATTTTTCAAGAATAAATCCACAAGCGTTACCCGGTGCGGTAGCCATGACCCCAAAACCCCGTCAGCATCAGTGGGAAGTGAAATTTTTGCCCGTGGGAATGGAAGAAATCAAGCGCGAAACCCGGCGACTGGCCATGACCGGTCAGGTGGTAGAATACAAATTGTTCAGTGATGGCATGGTAGACGTGTCGGTATATGTGCAACCCGCTCAGGATTCTCTGGATTCTGACGTGGTGCTGCGCCATTCAACCAATACGTTTTTGTCGTTAACCAATGGTCAGGTGCAAATCACTATCATTGGCAAAGTCCCGCCTCAAACCGCCTACGAAATTGCCCACTCCATTGGTGCAGCCGGAGAATAGCGTGATTACCGAGACGGCGACAGTAATTGGTGTTGAAGATGATTTGATTACCGTCAGCGCGTCGGTGAAGACCGGCTGCAGTCAGTGTCAGGTGAGTGACGACTGTGGCACCAGCGCCGTGGCCAAAGCGTTTACACCACGCCAGCAAACGCTGACTATGCGCAGTCCACTGCCGGTTAAGCCGGGCGACCTGGTGGTGATAGGCATCCCCGAACAAAAAGTCCTGCTGGCTTCCTGGCTGGTTTATATCGTGCCACTGGTTACCCTGATTGGTGGCGTGATTAGCCTGAACCAACTAACAAACTGGCACGAGCTGGCAGTATTCGCTGTCGCTACAGTGTTATCAGCCGGCAGTGTAAAATTGGTCGCACGGTATCTGGCCCGGGCCAGAAATGCCCGCTTCGAGCCGGTTATTGTCAGTCGGGTCAACGACAAAGCACAAGCGGTATAGCCGGGGCGGCTTGTTGTTTGCCGTCGGCGGCAACGATTTGTTGCTGTGATATTCGCTTTTAGCGCAATAAGTAGGTAAAATCCGCACCCTTGAAGGTGTCTGGCTGAACACGTCATTGTAATCGTTTATCACCCGCCAGACGTTTAATCGTAACAATTTGCAGGTAATTTCCAAGCATTATGCAGCATAAGCACATTCGCAACTTCTCTATTATTGCGCACATTGATCATGGTAAGTCGACATTATCAGACCGTTTGATCCAACATTGTGGTGGATTAACCGAACGTGAAATGGCAGCACAGGTTCTTGACTCCATGGATCTGGAAAGAGAGCGGGGAATTACCATTAAAGCGCAGAGCGTAACCCTCGATTATAAAGCTCGCGATGGTGAAACTTACCAGCTCAACTTTATCGATACCCCTGGACACGTAGATTTCAGCTACGAGGTTTCCCGCTCGTTGGCGGCCTGTGAAGGGGCGCTGCTGGTGGTTGATGCCGGGCAGGGGGTTGAAGCCCAGACCGTAGCCAACTGCTACACCGCTATCGATATGGACATGGAAGTGGTACCTATTCTGAACAAAATCGACTTACCACAGGCTGAGCCTGAGCGGGTAGCCGAAGAAATTGAAGACATCATTGGTATCGACGCCGTGGATGCCGTGTGTTGCTCGGCAAAAACCGGTATCGGCATTGAGGATGTACTGGAAGTTATCGTTAAGCAGATCCCGCCGCCGGAAGGTGCTATTGATGCACCGCTGAAAGCGCTGATCGTTGACTCCTGGTTTGATAATTACCAGGGGGTTGTGTCACTGGTGCGCATTGTTGAAGGTGAGCTGCACGTTAAAGACAAGATCCAGATCATGTCAAACGGCCAGGTGCATCAGGCAGACAAAATTGGTGTATTTACCCCTAAGCCGCTAGAGCGTAAAGTGCTGCGAGCCGGTGAGGTAGGGTTTATTGTTGCCGGTATTAAAGAAATTCATGGTGCGCCGGTTGGCGATACCATTACTACCGCCAAGGCGCCCGCCGAGAAGATGTTACCAGGCTTTAAAAAGGTTAAGCCGCAGGTTTATGCCGGTCTGTTTCCGGTAAGCTCTGACGACTACGAAGATTTTCGCGATGCGCTGGCTAAGCTGAGCCTTAACGATGCCTCATTGTTTTACGAACCAGAAAGTTCAGCGGCCCTGGGCTTCGGTTTCCGCGTTGGTTTCCTTGGCATGCTGCATATGGAAATTATCCAGGAACGTCTGGAACGTGAATATGACCTCGATCTTATTACCACGGCGCCAACCGTAAACTACGAAGTGCTGCAAACAGATGGTACTGTCATGCAGGTGGATAACCCGTCCAAGTTACCGGCAGTGAACGATATTGAAGAGATTCGTGAGCCCATCGTAGAAGCCAATATCCTGGTACCCCAGGAATACCTCGGCAGTGTAATCACACTGTGCGTTGAAAAGCGCGGTAATCAGACCAACATGAGTTATCACGGCAAACAGGTTGCGGTAACCTACGAATTGCCAATGGCAGAGGTAGTGCTGGACTTCTTTGACCGCTTAAAGTCGACCAGCCGCGGATTTGCCTCGCTGGATTATAACTTTAAAAAGTTTGTCAGCTCAGACATGGTTCGTTTGGATATTCTGATTAACGGTGAACGGGTTGATGCTCTGGCAGTGATTACTCACCGTGACAATGCGCAGTACCGGGGTCGTGATCTGGTGGAAAAACTGCGAGAACTGATCCCACGTCAAATGTTTGATATTGCTATCCAGGCGGCCATTGGTAACCATATTATTGCCCGAAGCACAGTGAAACAGCTACGTAAAAACGTTATTGCCAAATGTTATGGTGGTGACGTAAGCCGTAAGAAGAAACTGCTGCAGAAGCAAAAGGAAGGTAAGAAACGGATGAAGCAGGTGGGTAATGTGGAACTTCCACAGGACGCATTCCTTGCAGTACTTAAGGTATCTAAGTAATGGCGAATTATTTTTCACTCTTGTTGGTAGTGCTGACCCTGGGGTCGGGATTAATCTGGTTGATAGACGCGGTTGCGTTTGCACCTAAAAGAAAGGCCCGCGGTGTGGCACTCTCCGGAAACGGCGAGTCAGCGTTGTCGCCTGAGGAAAAATTGCCGTATATCGTGGATACGGCTCAGCAGATTTTCCCGGTTATCGCCTTTGTGCTGGTGCTGCGGTCATTTCTGTATGAACCGTTTCAGATCCCATCAGGTTCTATGATGCCAACCCTTCTGGTTGGCGATTTCATTCTGGTGGAAAAATATGCCTACGGTCTAAAAGACCCGGTGTTTCGACATAAATTCATTGAAACCGGCGCGCCCGAGCGTGGTGATGTTATAGTCTTCAAGTTCCCTGAAGATCCCTCCATAGACTATATTAAACGTGTGGTTGGATTACCCGGCGATACCGTTATTTATCGCAATAAACAAATATTCATTAAACCTGCCTGTGATAACGGCCAGAACTGTGCAGAGTTTAAGGCGATGCCCCAGGAGTTCGTCAGTAGTGGCGACTTCGTTCAAAACCTCGCCCCGCTTAAACGTATCAGCGAAACGCTCGGTGACGTGAAACACGAGATCCTGCAACATCCGTTTTCAGAAGCGCATCCTTCCAACTTCTATACCCAGCCCGGTACTAAAATGAATGAGTGGATCGTGCCTGAGAATCAGTACTTCGTGCTTGGTGATAACCGCGATAACAGCCGCGATAGTCGTTACTGGGGCTTTGTACCGGATGAAAATCTGGTGGGTAAAGCCGTGGCTATCTGGATCAGTTTCGAATTTGATCGCGCGTCTGACAGCTGGTTGCCTTCATGGGTACCGTCAGGTGTTCGCTTTAGCCGGGTAGGTGGAATTCAATAATGATCGGAATCGATCGCTATGCCAGATTATCGCAGCGTCTTGGCTACCAGTTTAGTAATGTTGAGTTACTCCAGCAAGCGCTGACTCACCGCAGTGCCGCTAAGCAACACAATGAGCGCCTGGAATTTCTCGGCGACGCGGTACTGGGGATGGTGGTGGCACAGGCGCTGTTTAAGCGTTTTCCAACCGTGCCTGAGGGCAAGCTGACCCGCATGCGTTCAACGCTGGTGAAAGGCGATACGCTGGCCGAGCTTGGCCGAGAGGCCGATGTTGGAGAGCTATTAAAGTTGGGTCCCGGCGAGCTCAAAAGTGGCGGTCATCGGCGCAGTTCTATTATTGCCGATGCCATGGAAGCCATTCTGGGTGCCATTTACCTTGAAGCTGGCCTGGAGGCCACAACAGAAGTTATTTTACGCTTGTGGCAAAGTCGTATTGATAAGCTCGATCCAAACGAACACCCTAAAGACGCTAAAACCCGTCTGCAGGAGTTTTTACAGTCCCGTAAGCTGCCGTTACCTGTGTATGAAGTGGTCGATATCAGTGGCAAGGATCATGACCAGACTTTCGTGGTGCATTGTCAGATAGAGTCGCTGGGCAAGCCTATGAAAGGGACAGGGACCAGTCGGCGGAAAGCCGAACAACAAGCCGCACGGAACGCGCTGGAGAAATTAGACAATGACTGACCAGCAGTTGCCAGACATCCCAGAACCTAAAACCCGCTGCGGCCTGGTGGCCATAGTTGGCCGGCCTAATGTAGGCAAATCCACGTTGTTAAACCGCTTACTCGGGCAAAAGGTAAGTATTACCTCGCGCAAGCCACAAACCACGCGGCACCGGATTTTAGGTATCGATACCGAAGCCGATTGTCAGACCGTATACGTAGACACGCCGGGTTTACACAATGAAGAAAAAAGAGCAATTAACCGATTAATGAACCGCGCAGCGACCAGTTCGTTAGGTGAAGTGAGCCTGATCCTGTTTGTGGTGGAAGGTACCCGCTGGACCAGTGATGATGAGCTGGTGCTGAGCCGCGTGCAGCAATCCGGCCTGCCGGTTATTCTGGTGGTCAACAAACAGGACAAAGTGGCCGATCCTGAGGCACTGATAGACCATTTACAGGTGCTGGCGCAAAAGTATTCGTTTGAGGAAATCATTCCGCTAAGTGCCAAGCAGGGCAAACAGGTTGAGGTGCTGCGAGAGTTAGTTCGTCAGCGCCAGCCAATCAGCGAGTTTTACTTTCCTGAAGACTATATTACTGACCGTTCAAGCCGCTTTATGGCTGCTGAAATCATTCGTGAAAAGCTGATGCGTTACACCGGTGATGAGTTACCCTATTCAACCACGGTTGAGATTGAACAGTTTAAGCTGGGTGAAAATGGCGTTTACCGTATTAATGGTCTTATCCTGGTTGAGCGTGAAACGCAAAAACGCATGGTGATCGGAAAAGGCGGTAAACACTTAAAAACCATAGGTGAACAGGCGCGGCTGGATATGGAGCGGTTGTTCGATAATAAGGTTTTCCTGGAACTGTGGGTGAAAGTGAAATCTGGTTGGGCCGACGATGAACGGGCTCTGCGTTCGTTAGGCTATGGTGAAGATTAATTAAGCAGGTGGTGAGTATGAGTATCGCTGATATGCGTCGTCAGTATAGTCAGGGGCATTTAACCGATAATGATTTAACTGACCATCCGGCAGATTTGTTTAAACAGTGGTTGGGCGCAGCAATTGAGGCGGGGATCCCGGATCCTACCGCCATGACCGTCGCGACAGTAGACGCTGATGGCCAGCCGTCTCAGCGCATTGTGTTGCTGAAAGACTACGACCACGAAGGGTTTGTTTTTTATACCAACCTGGGCAGTCGCAAAGCCAAAGAGCTGAGTGAAAACCCACGGATTTCTTTGCACTTTCCCTGGTTTTTTATGGAGCGTCAGGTGCGCATCTGTGGCACCGCACAAAAACTCACAACAGCACAAAACGCCAAATACTTCTTATCCCGGCCGAAAGATTCACAGCTGGCGGCCTGGGCGTCCCAGCAGAGCCAGCCAATCTCCAGCCGCGAGCTGCTGATGACGCAGTTCCATCAAATGAAAGAAAAGTTTGCTAAAAAAGACATCCCGCTGCCGGATTTCTGGGGTGGTTTTAAAGTCATCCCCCATCAAATTGAATTCTGGCAGGGCGGTGAGGACCGTCTGCATGACCGCTTTGAGTATACTAAGCAGGCTGATAACCGCTGGACAACCCAGCGCTTAATGCCCTAGTTTGACGGTTATCCATGATTGATTCACACTGCCATCTGGATCTTCCTGAGTTTGAACCAGACTGGCAGGACGTGTTGAGCAGTGCCTTTAAAAATGGTGTTGAGAGAATTTTAATCCCTGGTACAACCGTATCAGGCTGGCAGCGCCAGCAACGGATGGCGGCCGATAATGCCCAACTGGATGTGGCGTTTGGCCTGCATCCTTATTTCTTTCCCGATGATCCAGAGCGTGCGCTTGCCGCTTTAGGCAAACAACTACAAACAACCACGATAAAGCCTATAGCCATTGGTGAAATTGGTATCGATGGTTCCATCGATACGCCGCTAAAGGCCCAGCAGGCTTTATTTGAAGCGCAGCTTGAGGTGGCCAGCGAACAGTCTATGCCGATCATCTTACATCATCGCCGCTCTCATCACTTACTGTTGGAGTCTATAAAACGCAGCGGCTTTACTCAGGGGGGCGTTATCCATGCGTTTTCCGGTAGTGAACAGGTCGCCATGCAATACATTGATGCGGGATTTAAACTGGGGATTGGCGGTACCATCACTTATCCACGGGCACAGAAAACCCGGCAAACCGTGGCCAGTATTTCATTACAGCATTTATTGCTGGAGACGGATGCGCCGGATATGCCCATGTCCGGCAGGCAGGGGGCGCGTAATGAGCCGCAGTTTATTGGTGAGGTAGTTGCTGCTCTGGCTGATTTACATGGCACAGCACCTGAGGTGGTGACAGAGCAGACGACGGCCAATTACTTCGCCTTGTTTGGCTCCCGTACCCAGTGTAAATAACCAAGTACCTGACTATTCTCTTTTACCGGCACGAAGAAGCTGGTCCGAAGAGGCTCTTCCCGCATCAGTTGTGGCAATAACGTGTTAACACCTTGTTGTGCGATACGTTCGCCGGAGGCTGAATATACTGCGGCGCGAAGAATAGAGTCATCCGCGGCCATACTGGCCAGAACCCGGTTAATTTCAGCCTGGTTTAACGAGGCCACCGCCGGGCGAATAAGTCTCTCATAGTGACGCCCCAGAGGATCCTCCGATGGCAACGACTGACCCATCTGGCTGGTTACGGCAACCATCACTGCGATAAACAAACCGGTTATCAGTAAGGTCAACAGAATAAGTCGGTGGGCGGAAGAGAATGTAATTTGGCGCAATGCAATGCCTTTTTAGATTAAAAATGTGCAACTTAGTCTAACTATGCATTTCCCAAACGCGGCGTATCCGTTAGGATCGGACTATTAGCTAACTCAAGTGATGAGAACTCGCCCTTTGGAATTAACAACGCTTAGTACAGAACAATTGACCAGCGCAGCCTTTCTTTCAGCTACGTTGGCAGAATATCAGAATCTTCGCTGGGATCAATCGTACACCGGACTCGCTGTTGAGGCGCACAAACAATCTGTTCAGCAACTTATCGTTAGCGGTCAGTCATTAACGCTGGAGCAGCTTGCTATGATAGTTCAACACCTGGCACCTGCGGTGAAGCTGGGCAGCTTCATACTACACCCTCACAGCGCTTTGATTGCCGGTACTGCCGTTAGCTTTGATGTTGAAACGGTCGATGCCATAACGCAGACACTGCATGATCTGCTTGAGGGTGCTGCAAAGGCTTGTCACTGTGAAGTGGCATTACGTGGTAACACGCCGCTGTTAACGCAGCCGGGCCTGTTGGTGATGGATATGGATTCTACCGTGATCCAGATTGAGTGTATTGATGAAATCGCTAAGCTTGCGGGTCTCGGTGAGCAGGTTGCCGCGGTAACCGAAAAAGCCATGCGTGGTGAGCTCGATTTTGCTGAAAGCCTGCGCTCCCGGGTAGACTGCCTGGATGGTGTGGAAGTGAGTCAGCTTAAACAGATCCGCGACAGCATTCCGTTAATGCCTGGTCTGCAAAACTTACTGCAAGTGCTGCAACAGCATGGCTGGAAAATTGCCATTGCCTCCGGTGGCTTTACCTACTTTGCCGGTTATCTGGAAAATCGTCTGGGCCTTGATGCATCGCGAGCGAATGTGCTTGAAGCCGAGGATGGCAAACTCACCGGCCGGGTAGTGGGAGGTATTGTCGATGCCCAGGTCAAGGCTGAAACGGTCGAGGAGCTGGCCCGCCGCTGGGATATCCCGATGACCCAGACGGTTGCTATGGGGGATGGTGCAAACGACCTCAAAATGATGGGGGTGGCGGCATTAGGTGTGGCTTTTGAAGCCAAACCGGTAGTCAATGCCCAGGCCGACGTGGCAATTCGTTACTCCGGTCTGGACGCGCTGTTAACCTATTTACAATAGGGTTAAACGGCCTAGCTCTTCAGTAACGCCTTGATGCCGCCTGGCTCAATGGCGTGCTGACTGGGTGTTTTATGATTTTCGGCAATGCGATGCTCGTCAAAGCCAAATCGCAATAGTACCTGGTCTGTGATGTCCACCGCGTGCACGCAGGCACTGATACTCCACAAGCGTTCTTCGAGCTCTTTGGCCCGGTGTATCGCGTAAACCCCAATGTAATTGATTTCCGACTGTAGCATTTCCAGATCGGGCTTACCTGTTACCGTTACCGTAATTGCCATAGCAATAAACTGACCTGTGGTCAGCGCATTTTCTATAAACTGCTGACACGACTCTTCGGAGCTGAAACGATGCTCGTAGCGGGCGTCGATAGCGTCGGCCGGCTCTTTCTCAGCGGGCCGGAAGGCAACGAACAGTTCCCGGGTAACGGGTGAATGTTCGGTTTTCACCTGCTTGATGGAATATTGAATAAAAGGGGCATCTAACGCGCGGTCGCGGAAGAATACCTCGAGGTTCATTTTGCGCTGTTCGGCAAAGTGACTAATCAGGGTTTTCAGGCGTGGATTGGCGGCATCGCCTAAAACACCAACCTGAGGTAAATAGCGCCCACCCACCTTAGACAACACAAAAGCCAGGGTAGAAGGGGTCTTGGCATTTATACAGCGCAATGCATGGCCAATGCCCGGGATTTCTTCCTCATCAGGATAGGTTTTCAGTGAGGATTTGTTGCTCTTTATCAGTTCTGCAAAAAAGCGGCGTGCAGGCAATCCATCTTCACCGGCCACCGACCGTAAGTGCAGCACATTTTTGTCTCCACTGATATGAACTACCCGGTAGTGCAAATTACTGACATCAAACTTGCTGGTCAGCTCCTGCAATTTGGGCAGGCTAACCAGCACCCGCATATTCAGGTCGCCGTGATACTCGCCGTCGATTTCTATGCGCAGGCCGTTGATAGAGATATCTTCACTGATGCCATTGATTGTTTGCCCTCTGGCCAGCACCTGCACGGCTGTACGTAACAGATACCGGGTTTCCATGCGCTGTTCCTGGAACTTATAGCGGAAAGCCTTAATTTCTCCGGGCGGGCGATTGCGGGCATGACCAAATAATTTCAACGCCTTCAACTGAGCGCGGTCAATTTTAATTTGACTGAACTGTAACTGCTCGCGATCAGAGGTAATATCGGTTATCTGTACCGCGTAGGCCAGATTTTGTAACCGTGCCATCAGGCGTGGAGCCGGTTTGGCATTCTGGCGTTTTACCTTGGTGCCTACATCATCGGGCAGTGACAGCGGCGCGTAAGCATCTTTGGGGGAAACTTTTACGATACCGACCTTAAATACCCGCCAGCTTACTTTTCTGGCACCAAAGCCAATAAATAACTCACTCAGAGCCGGGTGGCGGGCCAGTTCGTCACTGGAAGCGGAATAAAAATAAATTTTACCGTTCTGAATATGGTTAAAGCTGTAAACATATAGCGCCGGGGCTTCATGTTTACTCTGGATCAATTGTTTTAATCGGTCTGCGGTGAGCAGATAACCGAGGCGTAACTCGTCTTCTTCGTCGTTCCAATAGCTAAGAATATGGCGGTTTAAATCGTTGGCCATGGCATACCGTGCGCGCGCCCGGCCTTCCTTAACTTCGATAAACACCGGCAGCGTAGGACAACTGGGCGAGAAGTATTGCTCGCAGGACTTATTGATAATGGCGTCTATGGTGTTATCCATATTCACCTTGTAACGCCGCTTATTGCCATGAATAAACTTGTCGATGAACTGGTCAAAATGACCGTTAGGGGCGTCCTGCAGGCGTTTCATCTGCAGAAACTGGTATTCTTTTTTGCGGGAAATACTGACTACCTGATATTTGATAGCCATTTTTTTATCCAGCGAGTATTCGGATTCAAGGCCCCGGAAATACACACCGATTTTTTCACCGGGCTTAAAGAGTTGCTCTTTGGAGAGCTTTATTTTCATACCCTTGGTGGATATGTCGACGCTGGTTGCCCGCAGGCTGTTGTTGGTTTCGGTGAACACTTCCAGCGCCACAGCAAAATTCATTCGCTCTTCGTTACGCTTTGCATAGCTCAGCAGGTTGATATTAGGTACATCAAACTGCGAAACACTGTTGTTGGTTTTTTCCGGTAATTCGACGTCTTGTTCATTACGGGCTTCTGCCTTCTCGCGAATGACCCGAAAATTGTTTTCAGTGGCCAGCACCGCTTCATAAACACCAAAACAGTATAAGCCGAACATCCGCACCTGTTGTTCGAAGACCTCAATGGCCACGTCGTCCAGGTAATGCTTGATGCCGTCATATTCGTAGAGCCGGCACTCGCCGTCCACCTGACCGCGCAAATCGATAGCTCGCATGCAGGGGCGCGCCAGACGTTTTACTTCCATTTTTATCAAAAAACGCTTTTCTTTAGGAACATGGGAAGCAACCTGCTGGAGCACCTGATTAAACTCGGGTTCTTTCACCATAGGTTTTAGCTGTTCTATTATCTGCGCGTACTGCGATAAATCCTGATTCATGCGAGGTTTTGCTGTGTCCCTGACGGCTTTTTAGTATATTAACAACTTATCGGCAAAATAACTGACTACATTAACGTGGAGGTAATTCTGCTGTTCCCTAAGTGATGCGTACTGTAAACAGATGCACATCCTTGTTAACGAAATCATAATACTTATATTTGCAGAAACCAATTGATTTATGGCGAAACGAAAAACAGCTTTTGTATGCTCTGATTGCGGGGCGGAATTTCCGCGCTGGCAGGGGCAGTGCAGCGAGTGTAAAGCATGGAACACTATCTCCGAATTTGTCGTCAGTCCGGCAAAATCCACAGCGAAAGGCAGCTTTGCCGGCTATGCGGGCCAGACGCACAGTCAAATCCAGACACTGAATGAGATTAACGTAGAAGATTTACCCCGTTTCAGCTCCGGGTTGAAAGAGCTCGACCGGGTGCTGGGCGGCGGTATTGTGCCCGGCTCAGCCATTTTAATCGGTGGTTCGCCGGGCGCCGGCAAAAGTACGCTGTTGCTGCAGGTTATGTGTCAACAAGCAGCATCCAAGCCTGCTTTGTATGTAACCGGTGAAGAATCGTTGCAACAGGTCGCCATGCGCGCCAGACGTCTTGGCTTACCCGATGATAAGCTCATGATGCTGGCAGAAACCAATGTTGAAATGATTTGCGACCTGGCATTAAAGCAAAAACCGCAGATCATGGTGATCGATTCCATCCAGGTGATGCATGTCTCTGATGTTCAGTCAGCACCGGGCAGCGTGTCGCAGGTAAGGGAAAGCGCTGCCTATCTGACCCGCTTTGCCAAGCAGTATCACATTGCCATGTTTATTGTTGGCCATGTTACCAAAGACGGCAGTCTGGCCGGGCCGAAGGTCCTTGAGCATTGTATTGACTGCTCGATGATGCTCGAAGGTGAGAGTGACGGGAGATTCAGAACGCTGCGCAGTCATAAAAACCGTTTTGGTGCGGTGAATGAACTGGGCGTATTTGGTATGACAGACAAAGGGGTGAAAGAAGTCGGTAACCCCTCAGCCATATTCCTTAGTCGCAGCGACAGTCAGGCCCCCGGCTCTGTGGTGATGGTCATATGGGAAGGCACCCGGCCGTTACTGGTTGAGATCCAGGCTCTGGTTGATTACTCGCAGCTCAATAACCCACGCCGCGTGACCGTGGGACTCGAGCAAAACCGGTTAGCCATGTTGTTAGCGGTGATGCATCGTCACGGCAATGTGCAGATGAATGATCAGGATGTGTTTGTTAACGTGGTGGGCGGCGTGAAAGTGAGTGAAACAGCTGCCGACCTGGCCTTACTAGTAGCCATGATATCCAGTTTCCGTAACCGCGCTCTTCCCCGGGAACTGATAGTCTTTGGTGAAGTAGGGCTGGCTGGCGAAATTCGCCCGGTGCCAAATGGCAGTGAGCGTTTGAGTGAGGCGGTTAAACATGGCTTTAAGCGGGCTATTGTGCCAAAGGCTAACGCGCCGAAAAATAAAATAGCGGGCTTAACTGTTATCCCGGTAACCAAGCTGAGTGATGCGCTGGAGGCGCTCGACGCTTAGCTGGATGACAGTGAGGCGGCGATTTTGTCGACCAGGGTTTCAAGCTCAGTGGCGTCAAGATCGTCCTGACCGCTATTCAACAGTAACAAACGCCGCAGTAAGCCTAAATCGTCAACCGAAATATGCGTAATGCGGAGTCCCGCTTCGCCTGACTCGCTGTTGTCCGGTGTCTGACCGAGGCGGATTATTTCGCCGCTAAGGGATATCGCCGGACTGTCTTCATTCGCTTTAAAGTTTAGCCCGACCTTGTCTGCAGCAGGCAGATTCACCCCTGCTGGCAGACGCGCTACCCGCAGCCCCTGCAACGATACATCCACCACTTCTACCGGTATAGCGACACCCTGTCCGGTAATAAGCTGCCCTGACAAATGAATGCCAACCCGTTGAAAATGGCGTTTTTCTTGTTGCATGGGAGAACTGATTCCTCTGCTGATATACTGGCTATGCACCTTTATTTTAGTGTAGTGCATAGCCGGAGGTTTGACCGATTTACTTACTGATACGCTTGTATTTCAGTCGGTGTGGTTCAACCACGTCCTGACCAAAGTTGGCTTTTAACCAGTTTTCATAGTCGTTGTAGTTACCTTCATAGAAGTTAATTTTGCCTTCGTCCCGGTAATCAAGTATGTGGGTAGCAACACGGTCGAGGAACCAACGGTCGTGCGAGATAACCATGGCGCAGCCCGGGAACTCAAGCAGAGCGTTTTCCAGTGCGCGAAGGGTTTCTACATCTAAATCGTTGGTGGGCTCATCGAGCAGCAATACGTTGCCGCCCGCTTTTAAGAGCTTGGCCAGATGCACCCGGTTGCGTTCACCACCGGATAAATCCTTGATGAATTTTTGCTGGTCGGTGCCTTTGAAGTTAAAGCGGCTGCAATAGGCGCGGCTGTTCAGCTCAAAATTGCCAATGCGCACGATGTCCTGGCCGTCAGACAACTCCTGCCACACAGTGTTGTTGCCATCCATGTGGTCACGGAACTGCTCAACACTGGCGATTTTTACCGTATCACCAATGGTGATTGAACCCGAGTCGGGTTGTTCTTTATCGGTAAGCATTCTGAACAGGGTTGATTTACCAGCACCGTTAGGGCCGATAATGCCAACGATAGCCCCCTTAGGTACGGTAAACGTCATGTCGTCGATAAGGACGCGATCACCGTATGATTTTTTCAGGTGCTCGACTTCGATAACCTTATCACCCAAACGCTCACCCGGCGGGATGAACAGCTCATTGGTTTCGTTACGTTTCTGGTAATCACCGCTTGAAAGTTCTTCAAACCGTGACATACGTGCCTTGCTTTTAGCCTGACGACCTTTGGGGTTAGTACGTACCCACTCAAGTTCCTGTTTAATAGACTTCTGACGGGCGTTCTCAGTGCGCTCTTCCTGCTCAAGGCGGGCCTCTTTTTGCTCCAGCCAGCTGGAGTAGTTACCTTCCCACGGAATACCGTGACCACGGTCGAGTTCCAAAATCCAGCCTGCTACGTTATCGAGGAAATACCGGTCGTGGGTAATCGCCACTACGGTGCCTTCATAGTCGTGGAGGAAGCGTTCTAACCAGGCCACAGATTCGGCATCCAGGTGGTTAGTCGGTTCGTCGAGTAGCAGCATGTCGGGCTTTTCCAGCAGCAGGCGGCACAGTGCTACACGGCGGCGTTCTCCACCAGACAGCTTGCTGACGTCGGCATCCCATGGCGGCAAACGCAGTGCATCGGCGGCGCGTTCCAGTGCGTTTTCAAGATTGTGACCGTCTTTGGTCTGAATAATGGCTTCCAGCTCGCCTTGTTCTTTCGCGAGGGCATCAAAGTCGGCATCCGGATCGGCGTAAGCGGCATACACTTCGTCGAGGCGTTTCAGAGCATGGGCAACATCTGCCACGGCTTCTTCAATATTGCCGCGCACATCTTTAGTTTCGTCCAGTTGGGGTTCCTGGGGCAGGTAGCCAATATTAATGCCGGGCTGGGCACGGGCTTCACCTTCAATCTCGGTGTCAACACCGGCCATAATGCGCAGCAGTGTGGATTTACCGGCGCCGTTTAAGCCCAGTACGCCAATTTTTGCGCCGGGGAAAAAACTCAGTGAAATGTCTTTTAGAATCTGACGATTGGGTGGCACAATCTTGCCCACCCGGTGCATGGTATATACGTATTGTGACATGCTTGGTCCTGGCTTTTTAGAAAGTCGCTATTGTAATCAAAGACGCAGCCACTTGGTAGGCGTCTGCGGCTTATAGGTTAGTACAAAGTGGTATTTTTTAAATCACGTGTGAGCCAACCGGTGTTTTTTTTTGTAAACTACCTCAATCGGAAACAGGTTTAATGTCCGGCAGGCTTGATTGCCGCTATTCATCCGCTGTCGGGTATGCCTAGAATTAATGAAGGATTTTTCATGCCAGCACAACCTCAATCGCTGTCTTTGGCTCAACTTGCTGAGCAGGTTGGTGGCGATGTCCACGGCGACGGCTCAGTCATGCTTTGTGGCGTCAGCACCCTGAGCAGTGCAACATCTTCCCAAATTTCATTTTTAACCAACGGTAAGTATCGTTCTCAACTGCAGTCGACTGAAGCAGGGGCCGTTATTTTGCATCCCAACGAAGCGGAAAACTGTCCGCTGCCCGGCTTATTGCATAACAACCCTCATGCCGCCTTCGCCCG
>CENT01038631.1_pt1 | contig 21372 bp, 17 predicted proteins | sample 530141 | NCBI WGS metagenome assembly CENT01 (sample SAMEA2591074, study PRJEB7988) | marine metagenome | isolation source: saline water (ENVO:00002010), including | reverse complement strand
CAGCCATTGGGGTTGCAGTGTTAACCGCTTGCAGCACATCAGAAACTGACAGCCAGTCTGCCAATACCGTAACTGTTCCGGATTACTGGCCGCAAATTCAATCGCCTATCAGTAATAATCAAGCAGTTGAAGCCAAGGTTGAAGCGTTATTGGCCGATATGACGGTAGAGCAAAAAGTCGCTCAGCTTATCCAACCCGAGATCCGCGATGTAACGGTAGAAGACATGCGTCGCTATGGTTTTGGTTCTTACCTTAATGGTGGCGGCTCTTTCCCAGGTGCAAACAAACATGCTACGCCGCAGGAATGGATCGACCTGGCCGAAGCCATGTACCAGGCATCCATAGATGACTCACTCGACGGCAGCAGTATCCCCACCATGTGGGGTACCGACGCGGTGCACGGCCACAATAACGTAATTGGTGCCACACTGTTTCCGCACAACATTGGCCTGGGTGCCATGCGCGATCCGGCGTTGATTGAAGAAATAGCTACCGCCACCGCTAAAGAAGTGCGCGCCACCGGTATAGACTGGATTTTTGCTCCGACCGTTGCGGTTGTCCGTGATGACCGCTGGGGTCGCACGTACGAAAGCTATTCCGAAGATCCCGCGATAGTGGGAGAGTATGCACGCGCAATAGTTACCGGCCTGCAAGGGGATATCAGCGACGGCAATATCGACGACCAGCATGTCATTTCCACCGTTAAACACTTTGTTGGCGATGGCGGAACCGATAAGGGCGATGACCAGGGTGACAACCTGGCCAGCGAAAAAGAGCTGTTCGACATCCATGCGCAAGGCTACGTGCACGGCTTAAATGCCGGTTCTCAATCCGTAATGGCGTCTTTTAATAGCTGGCACGGAGAAAAAATACACGGTAGCAAATACTTACTTACTGATGTTCTCAAAGATAAAATGGGCTTTGATGGATTTGTGGTAGGAGACTGGAACGGCCATGGCCAAATCCCAGGCTGTACTAACGACAACTGCCCGCAGGCATTACTGGCTGGCCTGGATGTTTACATGGCGCCTACCCCAACCTGGAAGCCTTTGATGGAAAACCTTATTGCCCAGGTGAAGAGTGGCGAAATCTCTATGTCACGTCTTGATGACGCCGTTAGCCGGGTACTGAGGGTGAAGTTACGGGTTGGGTTATTTGACCTGCCTTCACCAGCTAATCGCAGCCTGTCTGGCGATATGTCGGTTATCGGTGCAGACGCGCATCGCGAAATTGCCCGAGAAGCCGTTCGTAAATCACTGGTTATGCTTAAAAATAACCAACAACTGTTACCGCTTGCGCCTAATAGCCGGGTACTCGTCGCCGGTGACGGCGCGCACAATATTGGCAAGCAATCCGGTGGCTGGACCATTACCTGGCAAGGCACCGGTAATGAAAACAATGATTTCCCGGGGGCTACCTCTGTATACACAGGCATTGAGCAAGTTGTTGAAGCCGCCGGTGGTGAGGCTGAATTAAGCGTAGATGGCAGCTTCACAGAAAAGCCGGATGTAGCGATTGTGGTATTTGGCGAAACACCCTATGCCGAAGGTAACGGTGATATCGCTAATGTGGAGTATCAGCGTGGTGACAAGCAGGACCTGGCGCTGCTGAAATCCCTTAAAGCACAGGGTATCCCGGTAGTATCGGTATTTATTACCGGTCGGCCGCTGTGGGTTACGCCAGAACTAAACGCATCAGATGCCTTTGTGGTTGCCTGGTTACCTGGCTCAGAAGGCGGCGGTGTAGCCGACGTATTGTTCAGCAAACCAGACGGCTCGGTTAACTACCCTATGCACGGTAAACTGTCGTTCTCATGGCCTGCCGACCCATTCCAGAACCCGGTTAATAAAGGTGATGGTAAGCAATCGCTATTTGCCTACGACTACGGCCTGAGTTACGGTGAAAACGCCGATCTGCCGCAACTCGACGAGTCTGTGAACAGCGCTGCCAACGCCGCCGGCGATGCGGTTATCTTCCAGCAGAGCGTACAACAGCCGTGGTCACTTATCGCTACCAGCGCTGGCGAGCAAGGCGCAATGAATAGTAACGTACTGAGTGTTAATACCCTTAGCATCCGTACTGCCGACCGCCATGTACAGGAAGATACACTGCAAATCGCCTTTGGCAGCAACGAAGACAGCATTCGCTTCTTCTCGCCGTTTCCGGAAGATTTACTCGATTACGCGGTACCAACAGGTGTACTGGCCTTTGATATTCAGCGTTCAGCTTCAACCGGCATGACCGTATCCATGTCTTGTGGTGATGGTTGCGAAGCCGAACTAGCTCTGGACGACTTTACCACTGCTGATAACAACTGGCAGAGCGTAGCTATTCCACTGAGCTGCTTTGTTGATAAGGGCGTTAATCTGCGTGAAATATATGTGCCAATGGCACTCTCTGCCGAGGATGCCACCGAGTTTAAACTGTCAGATATCCGCTTTACCCGGGTAGAAACGCCTGTCGTCTGCCCTGGCTCCTGAGTGTGTGTGCCCTGTGGCCGGAACCATTTATTTGGCCCGGCCACCTTTACAGGGCCTTATATTACTTAAAGTTATCCCTGCAATGTTCTCCGGGCATTTCAAATTCTATGGTGGTATGGTCCAGGTTAAAGGGTTCAAGCGCTTTGGCGACCCGGGCTTTTAATTCAATCAGGGCAGTGACATCGATTCGCTTATCCAGTTCAAGGTGTGCAGTAAGCACGTGACTGGCGCCATCCAGTGACCAGAAATGAACGTGATGCAAAGCACTTACATGCTCAATGTCCTCTAACGAAGCTAAAATGGCGGCGCGTTTATCACCATCGGGACTAACCTGAAGAAATAGCTTCACCGTGTGAATAACGTGCTTCACCACGTTAAACAGAATAAACAAGGTAAAAACTACCGACAACAATGGATCCAGTATCGGCCAGTCAACAAAATGCAGCACGATAGCGACTATCAACACCGCCACCCAGCCGAGTAAATCTTCCAGTAGATGCCAGTTCAGCACCTTCTCGTTTAAGGTGTCTCCACCGTGCAGCTTATAAGCGGCGAAGCCGTTTGCCGCAATGCCTAAAATGGCCAGCACAATCATCCCCTCAGTCACTGGCATTTCAGGTGACCATAGCCGTGGAATGGCTTCAGTTAGTACCCATACCGACCCCACGACCAGGATCAAACCATTAATTAAAGCGCCCAGTAAACTAAGGCGCTTAAACCCATAGGAATACTGTTCGGTAGCGTCGCGCTTACCCACTTTACTAAGATACCAGGCAAGGCCTATCGACAGGGAATCACCCAGATCATGTACCGCATCGGCCATGATCGCCACACTGTTAGTAAGCCAGCCGCCGATAAACTCGATAATAGTAAAAATGAAATTGAGCCAGAACGCCCAGCTGATTCTGTCTTCAGCGATATCATGATGGTGGTGATGACCATGATGATGCTCGTGACCATGGTCATGAGCGTGAGAATGATGATGGTGCCCCTGCCCCAGGCCATGTTTGCTCATATTGGAAACTCTGCAACGGGTTGAAATCTAGTGAGCTATCAGCATAGCCATTACCCGGCTATCTGATCAACGGGTTTATTGGCTCATAACGAAACGTCGTCGCTTTGATATCAGTTGACGGGCAGTCTGCTTTTAGCCCGTCGGCCCCTAAAAGTAACCAATCCTCTCTGTGTGCCCGCCCTACAGGGTGTCCTTTGGTCAGGTCTAAACAGGCAGATTCACGACTGGCAGGTAGCAGCAAATGCCCTGCCGGATGTATCTTTAGCCACTGCCACGCGGCAAACATCTCGGCTTCGGGCGGCGTATGATAACCAAAGTGCACAACTGGCCGGCGAGCAAATAGCATAAACTGCTCACCGGTATCTAACAGAGCTATTTCGTGATTGGCAGGAACGCTGCTATCGATTGCCTGCCATACTCCGGCTGGTGTGCGAATTGGGTTAAGTAAGCTGGCAAATCCAACACTGTAACTGCACCATACCACCAGCATGGTGATACCCCAGGCCTGCCAGCCTGCTCTGCGGCGCACCGCGAACAATGCTACCAATACCGCCAGCCCGGTGGCCAGAAACAGACCACTGCCATCCACTTCATAGCGTTGATTAAGTTTAGCAACGGGCCCGGTATCAACCAAGCCCAATCCACCTAAAATGAAAAAGCTGCTGCCAATCAGCAAAGGCAATCCCCATAACGTGCGGGACAACCATTTCTTGTCAGCAATGTGCGGCATAAAAGGTGCCATGGCCAACGCCAGCATTGGTAAAGCCGGCAGGATATAAACCCCACGCTTACCCGGACTCATGCTGAAAAACATCAGTACCAGCAGTACATAGCCCAGTGGCATGATGATACGGGCGTCATTATTTCTCCAGGCGCTGCGCCAGTGCGGCCATTGCCAGGGTAATAACGCCACCAGCGGCAACCACGCCCAGGGCACTACGTTTATCAGAAAGTACCAGAATGGCTTAATGTGGTGCCAGGAGTTGGCGTAGCGGGTAACTGTCTGCTTCATCAGGATATTGTCGCGATAAGCGTTATAGGCCGGATCTAACCTGCCATCCACAGCCAGTAGCATTGGCAGTAGCCATAGCATCAATGTTATCAGCATGGTCAGTACACCTGTTGCCCACCATCCCCAGTGATAGCGCTTTGGCAGGATTTTCACCGGGGTCTGACGCCACAATACAAGAGCATAGGGCAGCAACATCAACAGTGCTAAAAAACCTACCCCCTTGGTCATGATGCCCAATCCCATCGCCACACAACCTGCCAGCCACCAGGTAATATGCCCTTCCTGGCAAAGGGTCGCCCGCATTAAGCCATAGCAGCCCAGCGTCACCCACATACATACACTGGCGTCTATTTGTGCGCTTTTCGCCTGCAGAACAAACTGCACGCTGGCCAGCAATAATCCGGCCGCCCACCAGGCTTCCCGTCTCCCCCATAAGCGGCGGCATATATCAAAAACCGCCAACACGGTGACTGTGCCAGCGATGGCTGATGGTAGTAAAAAGGCGACATACAGCGAACCGGTAAGAGCGTAAAAAATCGCGATAGACCACATAAATAACGGCGGTTTATCCGGATACAGCTCATGTCCTCGCATCGGAAACAACCATTGGCCCGTTTCCACCATGTCTTTGGCAATTAACGCAAAACGGGGTTCATCGGCAGGCCAGGGAGCCCGCAGTCCAATACCCAGAGCGAGCAGTAAGAAGGTCAGTAAACCGAGCCAGATTAAATCTGAGCGCTGATAGCGACTGACAGAAGGCAATAATAAATTCATAGTCAATTAGCGCGTTGAAACAGAGCTGGCTGGTTGTTGCTGATACCAGCGATAGAGGTGTGCGCCAAGTAACACCGAACACACCAGTAAGCTCAGGCTAACGCTGATCTGCCACGAAGACATCTGTTCCATGCCCTGCCCCATAAGGGCGAAAGTTAGCATCTGCGGCACGTACCCCAACGCCGATGCGCTGACAAAAGCCCGGCCTTTAATGGTACTGGCACCCGCCACAATATTGGTGAGCGCATTACTGCCAATAGGCAGTAATCTTATTGCCAGGGTCGCGGTATAGGGTTTTCCTGCAAGCAGCGGATGGAGTTTTGCGATCACGCCGGGAAAGCGGCGCTTGACCCAGGCCTGAAAAAAGTAACGGGAAATCATAAAAGTCGTTGCACAGGCAATGGCTGCCATCGCGGTGGAAAGTAACGTGCCTGCTGTCACGCCCAGCAGGCCACCACCAATAAAAGCCACTATCTGACGAGGAAACCCCACCAGCATCAACAACACGCCGGTTACAACAAGCAATGGCCACCCAAGAATGCCCTGAGCGGTAAGCCACCGTTCAACAGCCTGCGGATCCGCGTATTCACCGAGGCTCGCCATTTTTACCAAACTGGCAATAACCAGACAGGCTATCAGCGGCTTTAACAGCGCACGTATACTCGCTTGCAAACGATTCATAGTACTGGTTTTAGGCATCAATCGGTAACTTCCTGAGGATGAGGGCATTTCGCCCGCCTAAGTAACCATATAACACCAAATAAATCCACAATACCCACGCCGAGCCGACTCAACATGGTGTAATTAGAAGTGCCACAATGGCGGTCGCGATGATTGACTTCCACCACAAAAACACGTCCTTCAAGGCGCTTTACCAGCGCCGGCAGGAAACGATGCATATGATCGAAGTAAGGCAAAGATAAAAACGTGCTGCGCGGGATCAATTTTAAACCGCAGCCGGTATCGGGCGTTTCATCATTCAACAAACGCTGGCGTACCCGATTAGCAATGCGCGACTGAAAACGCTTCCAGGCGGTATCCTTACGATTTTTACGATAGCCGGCAACACAAAAATCCGTTTCTATCGGCTGACGCGCAGCGACCTCAATAAAACGTGGGATATCCGCCGGATCGTTCTGACCATCGGCATCCAGCGTGATAATCCAATCATAACGAGCATAACGAACCCCGGTCATGATGGCGGTGGACTGCCCCATAGATTTTTCATGCTGCACCACACGCAGGCAAACAGGCAACTCGTTTGCAAGTTCACGTATTTCACTGAGCGTGCCATCCGTACTGCCATCATCCACATAGATGATTTCAAACGCCACGTCTGGCGGCGTATACTGAGTAATCTCAGCCACCAACGGCCGGATATTGCCCTGTTCATTTTTTGCCGGTATCACAAAAGAAACGTTCACAACTCACCACATGTTATTGTTTTCACAATAAGCTACATGAGTTTTATTAAGACAAGCTTAAGCTTAGGTCTAAGTACTAGCGGCCTGACTATATAATGCCGCTATCAATAACCGGTGTAACCCAGTAGCGAATACGATGCTGTAACGATAATGCCGCCAGGGCGGCCGTTAAATTATCCAGCTCTTTATGCTGCAGGCGAATATCAATGCGGCACACCGACCGATGGCCGGCAACCTGCTCACTCACCGAATAATTTGCATGTTCCTTACTGTAGCCTTCAATACCATGCATGGAAAACCCGCCAACAAACGACTGGCACAATAAACAATCCACCACGTTATCGACGGTTTCAGGATCCACAAAGCAGCTAAATATGCATTGTTCAGACATGATGTTTACGCTCCAGAGTGAAATACAGAATCGGCAGAATAATAAGTGTTACCAGAGTGGAGGAAAGCAGACCGCCAATCACCACAATGGCCAGTGGTTTTTGGATTTCAGAGCCCGGGCCGGTAGCAAAAGCCAGCGGCATCAAACCAAAAATAGCCGTGGTTGCGGTCATCAGGATAGGCCGCAGGCGGTCTTTCGCTCCCTGGATAATGTGCTCTTTAAAATCACCAGCCAGCTTTGCCAGCTGCTGAAAATGCGACAGCATCACCACCCCATTGAGTACCGCCACACCGAGTAGCGCTATAAACCCAACTGAAGCGGGTACCGACAGGTATTCACCGGTAAACCACAAAGCAAACACCCCCCCCACCAACGCAAACGGGATATTGGCCAGAATCAGCAGCGCCAGCTTAAGCTCCTTAAGCTGGGTAAACAGGATAATCAGAATAACGCCCAGTACCAGCGGAATGATAGTCAGCAGGTTATTGGTCGCGCGGATCTGATTTTCAAACTCGCCACCGTAACTTACCGTATAGCCGGTAGGCAAAGTCACACTGCTATTCACCTCGGCAGCGACTTCTTCAACAAAAGACGCCAGGTCACGATTTTCCACATTCGCACTGACCATCACATAACGTAAGGCATCCTCCCGCTCAATCACCGCAGGGCCTTCTACCCGCTCAAGCTCTGCGACCTGAGATAAAGCCAGTAAGGTGCCATCGGGCAGCTGGATTGGCAGGTTAGCCAGTTCAATATCGCTACCTATTGCCGCAATGCCTTCACGCTGATTAGAAAACATCAGCGGCGTTACGATGCGGCCGTTAATGATGTCGGTAACCTGCACACCGTTCACCTGCATTTGTAAATAATCAGACAATGCGGTGAGCGACATATCAAATCTCAGTGCGATATCCATTTTTGGCTTAATGCGTAAATAGTCGCCGCCTTCCATCAGCGTTTTGTTAACGTCGAGCGCGCCCTGCACGCTTTCCGTTACTTTCGCAACCTCACTGGCCACATCGGTGAGGCGGGCAATGTCATCACCAAAAATTTTAATGCTTACCATGCCGGTACTGCCAGTAAGCATTTCGGATATGCGCATTTGAATGGGCTGGGTGAAGCCGTAGTTAATACCGGGGAAGCCCTTCAATACATCACGTATTGCGTTGGCCAGTTCGGCCTTAGTGTCGAAGCGCCATTCATCGGTGGGGGCAAGCTGCATAAACACATCGGTTTCGTTAAGGCTCATGGGATCAAGCCCCAGTTCGTCCGAGCCGGTGCGCGCCACAATTTGCTTAATCTCCGGAACTTCGGCGAGTAACGCCTCTTCAATTTGCTTATCCAGCTCAAGGGAGGCCGTTAGCGAAAGTGTGGGGGATTTTTCCAGTTGCACAATCAGGTCGCCCTCATCCAGGGTTGGCATAAAGGTTTTGCCCAACTGCGTAAAGGCTAGCACAGTGAGGGCAAGGGTTATCGCCATCGCAATGAACAGAGTTTTCGGTACCGCTATGGCTTTTCGCAAAGCGCTTTCAAAGCCGTTTTGTAATGCCTGCAAATAACCCGGAAGTTGCTGCGGCGCTTTACGAACAAAGAACGATGCCAGCACCGGAATAATGGTAAAGGCACTTACCAGCGCTACGGCCATGGCAAACATGATGGTCATCGCCACCGGGCTGAACAATTTGCCTTCAAGTCCGGTGAGGGTTAGCAAAGGCGTAAAGACCACCAGCACAATCAGCGTACCGGCGATGACCGGCGTAGCAACCGCTTTAGCCGAACGATAAATCACATGCAGCCTTGGCAAAGGTACTCCCCGGGAAAGCTGCGAAACGATATTTTCCACCACGACCACCGAGGCATCCACCAACATGCCAATGGCAATTACCAGACCGCCCAGACTCATGAGGTTAGCGGTAAGATTGGTCACGCTCATTAAATAAAAAGTAATGAGTACCGCTACCGGGATAACACAGGCCACCACAAACGACGCGCCAATCTGGCCAAGAAACACCGCCAGTAGCACTACAACAATCACAATTGCCTGTCCGAGCGCACTGGTGATGGTTCCCACCGCGGTATCGATGAGGTTTTTGCGGTTATAGAATACGTTTACCTCGGTGCCGGCAGGTAAACCGGGCTTAATTTGCGCAAGCTTTGCCTGTACTGACTCCACCACCTCGGCGGTATTACTGTTTTTTAGCGCGACAATCAGCGCTTCGGTGGTTTCTTCACCGTCTTTAGTGACCCCGCCATAACGGGCCAGGCTGCCTACCGACAAACGGCCAATGTCGTCGAGTCGAATGGCACCACCATCTTTAATGGCAACCACTCGTTCAGCCACGTCTTCCAACTGAGTGAAACGCCCCTCGCTTCGAACAATTAGCGTATCATTACCCACCTCTATGCGGCCGATGCTGCCATTAATATTCGATCTGGTCAGCGCGTCGGCCACATCAGGCAATGTCAGGCCCAGGGCACTCATTCGCTGTACATCCGGAGTGAACTGCACAGTTTTGGTATAGCCACCCAACACATTCACCTCTGCCACACCGGCAACAGTGCGCAGCGCCGGCCGTATCTGCCAGTCCAGTAAATGCTTGCGCTCCATGAGTGACAGATTGGGGTTTTCCAGGGTCAGCATAAACATTTCGCTGAGCGGCGTACTCATTGGTGCAATACCACCGTCTACCGTGGGCGGTAATTCACTCCACAGATTATTCAGGCGTTCCGCCACCTGCTGCCGGGCCCAGTAAATATCGGTCCCCTCCACAAAATCCAGGGTAATAGAGGTAATGGCGTATTTAGTGGTTGAGCGCAGTACTGCTTTATCGGGGATCCCCAGCAACTCGGTTTCCAGTGGCTGGGTAATTTGCGCCTCAATTTCTTCGGCGGTCATGCCCGGCGCTTTAATAATCACGTTAACTTGCGTGGGGGAAATATCCGGAAACGCATCTACAGGCAATTTCAGCCAGGCACTTACCCCGGCTGTCAGGGCTACGGCAAACAGCGCCAACACGAAAATTCGCTGACTTAAGGAAAATTGGATCCAGCGGGCAATCATTTATTCGCCTCCCAAACCCAGTAAAATGCCTTGCACCGCACTCACTGACGAGGTGAGTACCTGCGCATTCTTAAGCTGTTTACTATCGGCAATCAGCAGTTGGCCATCGTGACGCCCCAGCACGGTTACCGCCACCGGCACTAACTCTAACCCGTCTTTAGCCAGGGCATAATACTCGCCCTCAAAAAAATAAACGCTTGAGGCAGGCACAGCCAGGCCCGCCTGCTCGATGACCGGTGTCACCATAACCGCATCAGCAAAATGTAGCGCACACTCAGTATTGCCGGTAACCGGGGCGCTCCATAACCGGCTGACCAGCCCCCTGCTTAAACGTTCGCGATAGGTAACGTCAAGATGACAAGTACCCACCGTTAATGCCGATACCTTATCGGCTAGCTGGGATGGCAGCTGTACTTTCAGGCGTAACGCGCTCTGTTCAATCACTTCACCATAAACAAACGCTTCGGTATCCAGTTGTTCACCGGCCGGGATAAACACACCGGCTACGGGAGCAGTGAGTAACGCCGAATCGTCATCATTTGCCAGCTGTAACAGCTCTTCGGCATGTTCAAGGTGGCCCAGCTCAAGTTTACTGGCAAAGTAGTGATCGGTAATTGCCTGCCAGGATTGCTGATTTATGGACTTGCTTTTAAATAATGGCAGATTTTGTTGGTATCGCTGCTCTGCGTGACGGTAAATCTCCTTTTGAGCTCTTAACATTTCGTAGAAATGATGAACCTCGCTGCCGGTCAGTTTAACCAGCGGAGTGTTAGCCTCCACAAAGGCTTGTGGCGCTACCAGGTACTGCTGCTGCAACACCCTAAACGGCAATACCAGTTGATAGCCATTCCCTGGAAGGTAGCTTACCTCACCGCTTACTGCCGGTGTTGGCACAGCAGGCACAATCTGTGGTGCGGCAAAATTCAGTGACAGGCGACCAAGCGATTCAAGGGGGATACGCTGTTCTTGCGCTGAAGCAGCAGAGACTGTCAGCACTAACAAAAGAAAAGAGAAAAATGACTTCATAGCACTTGCCCTGCCAGTTGATTAAGTTGTGCAACAAGTTGTTGCTGAGAAAGTTTGAGTTGTTCCAGTTGATAGGTGCGGTCACGCTGCTGTAGCAACGATTGCAGCCAGTTGCTTTGCTCCAACTCGCTGCTCTGCTTTAACCGTTCCAATTGCTCAACAATTTGTTCGCCGATAGCGACTTGCTGTTCACCAATGGCAATTTGTTCTTCCAGCGATGCGAGGCTGGTCATATTCGTGCTGAGCTGCTGCTGCAACGTCATTTGCAGATTCATCAGAGTTTGTGAAAGGGCCAGATCGGTTTGCTGCCAGGCCTGTAAATTCTGCGGGTTGGCAGGCATCTCAATGGCCAGCGGGATCCCTACCGCGATACCTATCTGATTTTCATCGCCCATCACGCTTTGTAAGCGCCTCGCCACCAGCGCAACATCCCAGTTGCTCTGGCTTTGCCGGCCATACTGATAAGCCGCTGCGGCATATTGCTTCTGCAAGCTCAGGAGTTTCAATTCAGGGTGACTATTCAGTGCGCTGTCGATATTAGCGGTGACCGATTCTGCCATGTTGGCAGGGAGTGTCTGCACACCGGTAAGCTCGGTATAGGCTCGCATTGCACCGGCTAATTCCGCTTTGGCGCTAACCAGTGCCTGCTGCACATCAAGTTGCTGCTGTTGCCACTGCAAATAAGCTAAGCGTGATAGTTCTCCGGCGTTAAATCGCTCGGTTAACTGAGTGCCCAGCCGGGTGAGCCATACCTGCTTATCACTCAACGCGTTGACCTGCTGGCGTGCCATGGCTGCGCCCCAGGCACGCTGCCTTAACAAACCGGAGATCAGCAACGTCTGCTGGCGCTCTTGGGCAACCAAGATGGCCTGATTGGTTTGCTCCATCTGGTCAAATAAATCCAGATTATCTGGCCGCTGGATTTGCATGCCGAGTCGCACTTCAATCTCATCGGTGCCGGTAGCCAGGTTAGATTGTAACGCGGAGACTTCCAACGTCGGCGCGCCGATGAGCCAGCGACTCAGCGACGAACTCTGATGAGCCATCCAATCAGAGGAATAATTCTGCTCGACGCGCTCTTGAGCTTGAGCGCGTAGCGCCGCTAAATCAGCGAGCTCTGAAGCCTGAAGATGAGTAGAGAAACTGCCACTCAGTATCGGAATGATAGCGGTGGTTAAGAACACGAAAACACGGTAAAAATACATAGCAATAGTCCCTGTAAGAGGGAGTCAAGATGCCAGATTATTCCCTGCCTGCCTATCGGACATCTGCCCCATAAGAGATTAAAGCACTGATTCAATTGGCTTTTTCAGTGCAACTTCTGCGACTGGCTAATACTGTTCTGATAGGTCAGAAGCACGCCATCAAGGTCGACACCGGCCTGGTCGCCGGCCTGCTTTATTTCGTACTGACTAAGCCCCTGAGCCCATCGGGCAAGGGCCCATAAATGCAGTACCCGGGTACCGGTTCGGCAAATGGCATGGACCCGGCCTTCGGCGCCCAACAGGATCCGACCAAATTCGGCGACATCCCGCTCACTGTAGTTACCACTGACTACCGGTACAAAGTAGTATTCCAAACTGGCTCCCCTTGCCCAGTTGCGCAACATGGCATCCGGGATCTGATTGGGCTCTTCAAAATCCGGGCGGCCGTTAATCAGCGTAGTAACACCCGCTTCGGCAAGGGCATAAATATCGGCCTTGGTTAACGGTCCCGAAACGCTAAAATGATGATTTATCGTGCGAATATTCATACCGATACCTCCACAAAATAAAGCGTGTATAGCGAAGAAAGAAAGATAAAGCTCCCCATTACAATCAACATCACGCCAAAGCCTTTTTTCAGCTGCTGCTGAGGTAAACGCCCGCCAAGCTTTGCGCCCAGCAAGGAACCGGCTGCACCGATAATCACCATTAGCGCGATAAGCTGAAAGTCGAAGGGCAGCTCTCCAAGCTGGCTGAACAAATACACGTATTTGCCAAAGCCCACTATCGACTGCATCACAATGATTGCCAGACTGGTGCCCACGGCCTGGCGCATAGTTACGCCACCAAGCGCCAGCAGTGCCGGCACAATTAAGAAGCCCCCCCCAACCCCGACCAAGCCAGCAATCATGCCCACCACCACAGCCGCCGGAATGAGCTTTACCAGAGACACCTCATTACTGGCAGCAACGCTAATGGGCTTAAGCATAAAACGGCTGGCAAGCAACATAATAACGGCGAATAACACTAACTGAGCCAGACCACTGAAGTACTGAGAAAGTTGCGCGCCCAGATAGGTACCAACCATACTGGGCAAGCCAAAACTGACCACTTTCTGCCAGGCCACCAAACCGGCCCGTTGTTGACGCCACACGCCTGCCAGCGCAATACCGCCCACAATCAGCAGGGATTCAGCAATCGCCACTTTAGGCGGGCGCTCAACCACATAGGTCAACAACGGCACGGTGAGGATCGAACCACCAGAGCCGAGCAGGCCAAGACTCACGCCAATTACAATGGCGCCGATAAGGGTAAGCAACATGGCTACGGCTTAACCGTCAGGGGAATTTTCAGGTAGCACTTGCCATTGTCTTCTACTGGTGGCATCTGGCCCGCTCTGACATTCACCTGAATGGCAGGGAGTAACAGTTTAGGCACCGCCAATGTGGCATCCCGGGCTTCCCGCATGGCCACAAAATCGGCCTGGCTGACGCCATCTTTTACATGAATATTGTTGCGACGCTGCTCAATCACCGAGGTTTCCCAGGCGAAGTGATCCCGAGTCGGGCTCCTATAATCATGCCCTACAAACATCCGGGTAGCCTCCGGCAAGGCCAGAATTTTACGGATAGACTGATAAAGGGTTTGTGCACTGCCGTTAGGAAAATCCGCGCGCGCCGTACCGTAATCCGGCATAAACAGGGTATCGCCCACAAACACCGCATCTTCTATGTAGTAAGACACACAGGCCGGGGTGTGACCGGGCGTGTGCAGCACTTCAATATCAAGGTGCCCCAGCGTAATCACTTCCCCGTCGACAAACAGCTGGTCGAACTGACTGCCGTCAGTGAGAAATGTGCTTTCCAGGTTATAAATTGCTTTAAACGTGGATTGTACGCGGCGAATATGGTCGCCTACACCAATCAGCCCACCGAGCTTTTCCTTGATGTAAGGGGCAGCAGTGAGGTGATCGGCATGGGCGTGAGTTTCCAGGATCCATTCCAGTGTTAAGCCATTTTTGTCAACGTAATTGACAAGTTTGTCAGCGAACTCGTGGGAGATTTGCCCGGCTGCGGCGTCGTAGTCGAGTACCGGATCGATAATCGCGCAGCTGCTGGTGGCACGGTCAGTTACCACGTAGGTCACGGTAAACGTGGGCTCATGGAAAAATGGCGTGATCTGAATTTTGCTCATTTGCCAGCTCTCTGTATCAAAATAAAGTAGGTCTATAGTTTGATACAGCAAAAGCTTTGCCAGCTGGCCAGGGCGCTATCCAGAACGGCTTACAATCACGCCAAAAAAACACAAGCCATTGATTAATATATGTTTATATTATTTAGGATTTTTTGATTTTAATGGCATAATTCGCCAAATACGTTGTTGAGCTCGTACCCTCTGCCGGCTCAGACAATGACGTTTCCCAACCCTAATGCGTTAGCTCGCAAACCCAGCTAATCACTGGTTGTTTTGCACAGTGTGTGGAGCAGTTTTTGTATGTTGTCTTGTGTGGATTGTGGTGCCTGTTGCGCCACGTTTCGGGTGTCTTTTTACTGGGCGGAATCCGACCCGTTTGCCGGTGGTTCGGTACCGGCAGAACTGACGACTAAAATTTCGCCAAATCTGGTGTCGATGGCAGGCACTAATCAGCCTGACCCAAGGAGTGTGGCCCTGACAGGCGAAATAGGGAAACAGGTAAGTTGCCGTATTTACGAACAGCGCTCGTCAACCTGTCGGGAATTTGAAGCTGGTTCGGCCGATTGTTTAAAAGCCCGGCTAAAGCACGGGATCACCGACGATGTGATCCCTATCCGCGTTGCCTGATAAGGTTAGCCAGGAGGACTTAGTATTAGCGTGTCTTTGCATTGTAGCTCAGCCGGATACACGTGGCTGGCAATGATAATCAGGCGCGTACCGGCTTCCTGTTGTAACAAGGCCACCAGTTGACTGACCGCTTGGCCGTCGAGCCCTTCAAAGGGTTCATCCAGCAGCCACACCGGTGAGTGGATAAGCATTGCTCGCGCAATACCCAGGCGCTTACGTTCGCCACCAGATAATACGCGGCCACCAGGGCCGAGCCACTCTCCCAGGTCGTTAAGCTGGGCAAGGCCGACTTTGGCCAGTACGTCATTAAGCTGCGTTGCCGAAAAGTCCCGCCCCAGAGTCAGGTTATGCCTGAGTGTGGCAGCCAGGACTAACGGTTGCTGATCCAGATATAACCAGCCTTCAATCAGGCCGTCACTTGGCGCATGACCATCGCAAAGACGCTGTCCGTGGCTGTCGACCAACCCACTGATGGCCTGCAGTAACTGGGACTTGCCTGCACCACTTGGCCCGCCAACCAGGTAAAGACCACAGGCATCAAATTTCGCCGTCACTTTTTGTTCGGGTAGGTTCACAGAGCCAAAGTCTGTCAGTTTTAACGTGTCAGACAGTGATACGGCGTCCGTCAGTTGCAGAGGCTCAACCGGTAGTGTTTTAAGTGCCTGTTTGCCCTGCACATACCGGTTCAGCGCAGGCTGACCATTAAAGGAACGGCCCAGCCAGTCACCGGCGCTGAGCAACAGCATGGGCACCACCAGCAACAGCGGGTTGCCACCCTCTCCCTCAAGCTGAGTATGAATAGCCAGATAAAAAATCACCAGCATCAGCGCCCAGGCAAGACCCTGAAACACCCACGAACTCTGCAACGTAAGCCGCTGCTGACTGGTCTCAGTCTGCCACAGCGTTTGTGCGGAGGGTAACTGCGCTAACTGCTCTTTTACCGTTTTTAAATGCCAGATGGCCACACTTCTGAGCACCACATCGGATTGCTCCCTGAATTCGTGCTCCTGTAATACCTGCACCTTAGCTAAAGTAAGCCCTTGCACACACAGTATCGCCATGATCATCAGCCAGATAACGCCAAGCGCAAATGTCCAGCCGGCAAAGGGGATATCCAGTACCAGTAGCGTTACTGCGCTCACCACCAGCATCAGTACCGCAGAAGCCTGCTGAGATACCCAGCCGACCCATACTGCAGCAATGGCCTCGGTATGACTGGCCAGCGCCTCGACTTCTTCGCTGCGCTGGCGGATCTGTGCGGCGAAGAGCCGTTCGAATAATTGCACCCGTAGTAACGAGGTGAGCTGCAGTAAATGCTTGTGACCAACCCACATATGGGCATAACCACTACCAATACGTAATAGCGCCAGGGCTCTGATAACGACCGCTGGCAGCATATAGTTAAAATTCACCGGTGCTACGGCGCAGGCGGCAATAAACCACGAAGAAACAATTAAAATCGCCAGCCCGGCACCGCCATGCAGTACTGCCAGTAACACGGTAAAAAAGGCTTTCACGATACTGCCTCCCCGTGCGTTTGCTGCACCCTGCGGTTTTCTACCTGCCAGGTTCGATTAAACCAGTCATCCGGCAGCGTCTTATGGGAAACCCATAATATAGTTCGCCCCTGTCCCAGCGTATGGATAAGCTGGCTTAGGCTATGATGCTGGGCTTCTGGTAGATGCGCGGTAGGTTCATCGAGCAGCCACACCGACGCGTCAGACAGTAATAAGCGAGCCAGTGCCAGGCGCTGAGCCTGTCCACCAGAGATCGCGGGCACTTCAGCCAGGGGCGTATCGAGCCCTGCCGGCAACGAGTCCAGCCATGCTCTAAGCTCGACTTCACTGAGCGCTTGTTCCAGCCTGGCAGTGGTAAAAGTGCGTTGATAATTGAGATTTTCCCGCAGCGTGGCGGGTAACAAAACCGGATGCTGAGTGAGCATGGCTACCCGACAAGGCAAGCGGTAGTTCCCCATACGTTGGCCGGCGAGGGCTTCCAGTAACAGGGTTTTACCACTACCGGACGGCCCGGTAACTGCCACCCAGTCACCAGGCCGCAGTGTTAATAGCTGACTGGTAAGCAGGTTATCCGCCAGTTGCAAGCTAAACTGCTGCGGCTCGGTCAGTTCGTTAGCCGGTTCGTCTAATTGTCCGGTATTCAGCGGCGCAAGCCAGTCACCGGCAGCGTCACGCGCGGCTTCAGCTTCGGCCTTCTGGTGATAAAACTGTCCCAGCGCTTTGAGTTCAGAAAACAGCAATGGCGCTGTCAGTAACAACCATAAGCCAGAATGCAGCGTAAGCTCAGGGCCTAACGAAAACTCGCCCAATAAACTAAAGCCAATGAACACCGCAATTAAGGCAACGGCAATGGTCGAAAAGAAATCCAACACGGTATTGGATAAAAACGCCACGCCAACTACCTTCATGGTGCGTTCATTCAGGTCGTCACTTGCTTGTTTTAATAGCTTTTGTTCTATCTGGTGGGTGCGAAAAGTGGCCAGTAGGCCTAACGCGGTGAGGCGATCAACAAACAGGCTGCCCAGGCGGGTGAGGGCGACAAAGTGTTTGCGCTGAAGTGCCGCGGCGCCCTTACCCACCAAAATCATAAACAGCGGAATAAGCGGTAACGTGATTAGCAGGCTGCCACCGACCACCGGGTTAACCACCAGGATAAACAGCAGCGCGAAAAACGGCGTAAGCACCGCAACGTGTTGTTGCACCTGATAGTCATAGCGCCAGTGAACCAGCGCGCTGATGTGTCTGGTCCATACCGATTGCCAGAAGTAGGCCGAATGGGTGCTGACTAACGATGTTTGCTCGGCCACCAAACGCTCGGCAAAGCGCTTTTCAAGGCCCCGAAGCAAATCGGATTTTGCCTGTAAGGTGCGACGATACGCATCGCCCTGCAGTAGCCAGGCCAGTAATAACGCAGCCGCCAGCCCCAGCCAGTCACTCATATCCGGCTGCTGAGCCAACACTACCCAGTCGTGCATCATTGCGGCAAACAACCAGTAGCCGGCAATTAAACACAACAGCCGGGTGGTTTTTATGACCACTAATAAAAACAAGGTGCTGCGCGATGCAACACCCTGCTTAGTGACGGTGGCGTTAAACCACCGTGGAAGGGACTGACTGTCTTTCACTACTGATCTTCTGGGTCTTCGGGGCGATCCAAGTTCTCAGTCGATTCTAACCACATGGCGTTGATAATGCCAAATGAACAAGCCAGTAACACACCTAATATCCAGGTAAAATACCACATGTTCTGTTCTCCTTAATAAATCGCGTGAGATGAGTCTAAGTCGCTGTTTTTAATGCGACCGCGCATTACATAAAAACTATATGCTGTGTAACCCAGAATAATGGGCACAAAGATACAGGCTACAACAAACATGATTCTCAGGGTCATTTCACTGGATGTTGCATCCCAGATGGTTAAACTTGCCATCGGCATAGTGGTGCTTGGCATCAGGAATGGGAACATCGAGAATCCCGCAGTCAGAATAATACCTGTTATCATCAGCGCACTGCTCACAAACGCCCAGCCACCGCGACCTGCTTTTGAAAAGAAGGCACACGCTAGGCCAGCACCAATACCTAACAGCGGCGCCACCACCATCCAGGGATATTTGCTGTAGTTAGCCATCCACGCACCGGCTTCAACCACCACGTCTTTCTTAAGTGGATTGGAGGTGGCCAGTGTATCCACGGCAGAGGTTACGACAAAACCATCCAGACCAAAGGCAACCCAAAGACCGGCCAGAATAAACAGCACCACCGTTACCAGTGACAGAACAACCGAGACCGCCCGTGCCCGCACTTCAATAAAGCTATCGGTCTTCATTTGCAGCCAGGTAGCGCCATGATTGAGGATCATCGCAACTGAAACCAATCCCGCAACCAGTGCAAATGGCGTAAGCAGACCAAAGAACGAACCGGTATAGGTGGCTTTTAAATTGCCATCCAGCTCAAACGGTACGCCCAACAACAGGTTACCAAAGGCCACGCCAAAGATTAACGCAGGCACGAAACCGGAAGTGAATAGCGCCCAGTCCCAACTGGTACGCCAGCGCTTATCTTCTAATTTACTGCGAAAATCAAAGCCCAGCGGCCGCATCCATAAGGCAATCAACACCAGCGCCAGTGCCAGATAAAAGCCCGAGAAGGCGGTGGCATAAATCATCGGCCAGGCCGCAAAAATAGCGCCCCCGGCGGTGATAAACCATACCTGGTTACCGTCCCAGTGCGGACCCACCGTGTTGATCATTACCCGGCGCTCATCGTCGGTTTTACCAATCAGGGTGAGCAGTGCGCCAACCCCTAAATCAAATCCATCGGTGATGGCAAAGCCAATCAGCAGTACGCCAACCAGCACCCACCAAATTACTCGTAGTACTTCATAATCAATCATGCGTTTGCTCCTTGAGTACCCAGGCCAATAGCATCATCCAGTTTGTTATTATCTTCCGGTGGAACCGGCCCTTTCTTGGCGTATTTCTTCATCAGATAGAAGCCAATCACAAACATGGTTGCGTAGAACAGGGTATAAGCCACCAGCGTAGTCACTACGTCTGAAACAGACAGGTTAGACACCGCGGTGTGTACTGGTAACACTTCGGCGATAGACCAGGGCTGACGGCCATACTCGGCCACAAACCAACCGGCTTCACAGGCAATCCACGGTAATGGCAGCGACCAGACCGCCGCTTTCAGCAACCAGCGGGGCTGGGTGATGCGGTGCTTAGTACTGTAATAGAATGCCGCGATAAACAGCGCCAGCATCAAAAAGCCCGCAACAACCATCAGGCGGAAAGAGTAAAACAGTGGTGCTACCGGTGGGATACTGTAATCCACCGCTTTTTCCAGCGCTTCTGGTGTAGGCTGAGTGATGTTGTCAGTGAAAGGTTCCAGCAACAACGCATAGCCTAAGTCGTCTTTGTTGCGCTCAAACATCTCGAGTTCTGCTGGCGTTGCTGTGCCGTCTTTCACTTTCTCCAACTGCTTCTGTGCCTGTACGCCAGACAAAATGCGCACCCGGTGAATCTCTTTGAGATCCTTGATCCCCATCACTTCTTCATCCAGTGAACGGGTAGCAATAATCCCCATGGCCCACGGGATCTGAATAGCGAAGTCCATTTTTTCTTCTTCATCATTAGGAATGCCGAACAAGGTAAAAGCAGCCGGTGCCGGATGAGTTTCGTACTCAGCTTCCACAGCCGCCAGTTTGACTTTTTGCACATCGCCGAGCTCGTAACCGCTTTCGTCACCTAAAACAATTACCGACAGGGTAGCCGCTAAGCCGAAGCTGGCTGCAATCGCAAAGGAGCGACGGGCAAAGGCAATATGTTTATGCTTGAGCAGATAGTAACTGGAAATCGCCAGTACAAAGATGGCACCGGTGACATAGCCTGCAGAGACAGTGTGGACAAATTTAACCTGGGCTACCGGGTTAAAAATCACTTCGCTGAAACTGGTCATTTCCATCCGCATTGACTCGGTATTGAAACTTGCCCCCACCGGGTACTGCATCCAGCCGTTGGCAATCAAAATCCATAGCGCTGAGAAGTTCGAGCCAATGGCCACCAGCCAGGTTGCCATTAAGTGCTTCACTTTAGACAATTTGTCCCAGCCGAAAAAAAACAGCCCCACGAAGGTCGATTCTAAAAAGAACGCCATTAACCCTTCAATGGCCAACGGAGCGCCAAAAATGTCGCCCACGTAGTGAGAATAGTAAGACCAGTTCATACCAAACTGGAACTCCATCGTTAATCCGGTTGCAACGCCAATAGCAAAGTTAATCCCAAACAACTTGCCCCAAAACTGGGTCATTTGTTTGTAGATTTCTTTACCCGTCATCACATAGACCGACTCCATAATGGCCAACAGGAACGTCAGACCAAGAGTCAGCGGAACAAAGATAAAGTGGAACATTGCTGTTAAAGCAAATTGTAACCGCGATAGTTCTATCAACGTATCGCTCATGGGACTCTCCTTTGATGTTTCTAAATACTAAACCGGGTGTTACCTGTAGCGTGGTCAGCATTACCCATACTGCAGGTCTGAAATAATTGCTACCTGACAGGCCAACAGGCCAAGGCACTTTTTACGCTTTATAAATTGCACTCTGCATAACTTGCGCCAACCGGAACAAAACACCCAACCAAT
>CENT01097841.1_pt1 | contig 21879 bp, 22 predicted proteins | sample 530141 | NCBI WGS metagenome assembly CENT01 (sample SAMEA2591074, study PRJEB7988) | marine metagenome | isolation source: saline water (ENVO:00002010), including | reverse complement strand
TATGTTTCTTTGTATCCTCATTATATTATGGGGTTGGCGGAGCATGGTATTGGTTGGAGTTTAATGATGGATGGTTTCTAAGTGCTAAATGGAAGGATGAAATAGAACATATAATACCAATATATTTTTATGTATTTTTATATGTGTATTGTATGTCAATAATTCTTAATTATTTTATATTGAAAGGTGAGAAAAGTAAGTATTCTGATGAGAATAACAATTACAGTAATTTTTTGTTTCCTTTGGTTGTAATAGGAACTTTATCTTCCATTTATGTAATTGTGAAAGGTCTGGGAGCAAACTCAAAAGATGAATTTATTAACGATCCATTCTCGTTAATTTTTTATCAATTTGCTGATGTATTAATCGCTTGTATTCTTTATTATTTCACAATTTGCAAAAAGAAAAATATATTTTACATCATTTTGGCAGTTTTCTTGGCGTACTGTATATTCACTGGACTTAGATATAAAATTGCTTTGATGTGTGGAAGTTTAATTCTATTTTACATCTACTCAGCGAGATTAAATTTAAAGAAAGTTCTATTTTTGACTTGCTCTGTAGCTACAATATTAACTATATTTTCAGTCTTGACGGTGACAAGAAATAAGTTTTCAGGTGTGAACACAAGCGAAATTGCTTATCTGGATATGGATAAGCTTATGTATGGTTTTTTTGCTGAAACGAACAGTCTATATGGTTTTGCATCTGCATTTTTCACCTATGATGAAAGGCTACCATATGTAGGTATGACGCCAATAATAGAGGTGTTTGAGCAATTTATACCAAGGTTTTTATATCCAGACAAGAATCTTTATACTCACCTGAAAGATATAGCTTACAGTATTTCATATTCTAAAGAGTCTGAAATGTCAGGTACTACAGTTCCATTTTTTGGAGAGTACTACGTTATGGCGGGATGGCCAGGAATCTTAATTGGATGTCTTGTCTATACTTTCTTAGTATTCTTTCTAATGAAACTGGTGATTAAATTTTCAAAAAATTTCAAACAAAATTTAATAGGCGTATCACTTGTTTCGATCTACTGTGGCTATTTTTATTATTCTAGAGGTTCTGTTTCATTAATATCTAAAGGAATAATTTTCATAATTCTGCCATATATACTATTAGTCTGGAGTCATGGAAAGAAATTTTTAATATCAAAATAGAGAATAAAAATGCTTTACGAATTAGAAAGAGTCTTACGTAGTAAGTTTGAAAGTCCAGTTAGTTATCCGCCTAATAGTATTATACTAGCGTCGTTCCCAAAATCGGGGAATAGTTGGTTTAGATTTGTGGTCTCAAATGTTAATGCTGTGCATTCGGGAGAGGAATACGCTAATTTTCAGAATATTGGAATTTATGCACCTGAAATAAGGGGTAATCGGAAATTAGAAGGTGCAAAAATATTTCAAGAGTTGCCATTGTTTCTAAAAACTCATTTTCCCTATAATAAATATTTCGAAGGCGTAAAAGCTGTTAGCTTGACTAGAAACCCTTTTTATGTCATTCCAAGCTATTATGAGTATTTAAATAATGCCAGAGGAAAAAAACTATCCAATTTGAACGATTTTTTCTGGCACTGGAGATATGGCTTTAATGCCTGGGCTAAGTTCACTGAAAGTTGGCTGGAAACCTCCATTACCTTAAAGTACGAAGATTTTGTTGCGGAGCCATGTTCTTGCTTTTCAAGCCTTTACGATAAACTAGGATACCGAATACCCGAGACAGTGATACACGAAGCTGTCGAAAAATCCACCAGAAAAGATATGGCTGCAGTATTGAAAGAAAAAGGAGACCCTCACAACATTAATGGGTTTAAATTTGTCAAAGAAAAAGGTGAGAATAAAGGTGTTATTAATTTAAAGGATGAAATTCTATCTTCAAAACAGTGCTCTTATCTTTTCAAAGATATTTTAATGGAATTAGGGTATGACTAACAATATTTTTTCTTTATCATGCATGGGTTCAAGGGAAAGATACAATATGCCCGTTGCGCTTAGGCGGATGGGAAGGCTTAATAAATTTTTTACTGATATATATATTCCTAACAGAGTTTCAAGAATAGCGGAAAAACTCCAGTTTATTCCTAGTCCGGTTAAAGCATTATTGAATCGAAACCACGAAGAGCTCACGACTGACTTTGTAGAGCAGTGGCCGTTACTTGGTGTAGAGTTCAGGTCAAAAATCCGTTCCTGCAATTCACGCGTAAGCCGGCAAGATCTTTTGTTACATTATGGTAGTCTGTTTTCAGAGAAAGTTTCAAAAAGAATCTCACGAAATGAAAATTTAATCAGTTTTACAGGCCAAGCTCTAGAGTCACTACGTATGTGTAGAGAGTTTGGTAATTTAGCTGTCCTTGATCAAGTTGACCCAGGTTTACCTGAATGGCAACTTGTTTATCAAGAGGAATTAAATAATAAAGATTGGTGTGTTAGTAGTATACAGAATTGGTCTAAAAATTTTGAGAGAAGAATTTTACAAGAATTAAATACTGCTAGTTCAGTTATCGTAAATTCAGAATATTCTAAAAGGTGCATAAAGGAATGGAGTGGTATAAAGAATGTAATGGTTCTGGATATACCATCAACACTTCCTTTAGTTAGAAGGCAATTTTTTAATTGTGAAAAGGAATTGAAGATTTTATATGTGGGCTCAATTTCTATAAGAAAAGGTATTCAATATTTATTGCCGGCCATTCATCAATTAAGAAAGAGCGGTTGGGCTGTAAGTTTAACTTTGGTTGGTGAATTACAGCTAAATATTGATAAAATGAATGAATTTGAAGGTTGGGTTTACAAAGGCGCACTTAGTAAAACAGATGTTCAGTTAATGTTTGATAAGCATGATTTATTCGTATTTCCCACATTATCCGATGGTTTTGGTATGGTTCAAGTCGAAGCTATGTCAAGAGGGTTGCCGGTTATTGCAAGTAAACATTGTGCGGAAGTAGTGACTAATAATGTCGATGGCTTAATATTAAGTGAAATTTCAACCGATGCAATAGTTGCTTCGATTGAAACTTACCTTAAGGATAGGGACTTGCTTAAGAATCACTCTGAAAATACATATTTAAAGATTAATAAATTTGACCCGGATAACTATAAAAGAAGGCTTCTTTCTATTTTGGAGGGAGAGCTTTGATTTGCTTAGTTGATTTGCCCCCACCTGTACATGGTATGTCAGCAATGAATTCGAAATTTATTAAACTTTTCGAAAATAAGGTTGTGATAAATACAGCACCTTCATTTGCATCAAATTATTTTGGGAAACGAATATGGATCCTGTTTAAACTTCTCATTTTTCCTAAGATATATTTTTTAATAATTTTTTATAGGCTTAAAGGACATAAATACTGTTATCGTTCAATCAATGGAGGAGTAGGGCAGCTATTTGACCTTACTTTTATATTGTTGTTAAGGATTCTTGGTGTTAGGGCAGTTATTCATCATCATTCATTCAATTATCTTTCTCGTTATAATAAAATTTTTAGAGTTATAGCGTTTGTCCTTAGAAAGGATACTATTCATATAGTTTTAGGCGCAAAGATGAAAGATAAGTTAATTCAGCTTTATGCGGTTGAGGATAGCTCAATTCACGTGATATCTAATGTCGCTCTTTTTGAAACTGTAGAGGTTGACTGTTCGAACAATACCAGGCAATTAATACAGAAGCCTTGTATAGGTTATTTATCTAATTTAACTTATGAAAAAGGTGTTGGTATTTATATTGAAACTTGTCTACGTCTCCATCAGTTGGGTTATAACTTCAGAGCAACTATTGCTGGTCCTATTAGAGACAATGGCTTAAAGAAGCAGCTTGAAAGTTTTTGTGAAATAGAGGGGTTCGATTATGTTGGGCCTGTATATGGCGAAGATAAGGGTCGCTTCCTTAAGTCTTTAGATCTCTTTTTATTTCCATCTATGTATAGAAACGAAGCAGAACCATTAGTTATTTATGAAGCAGCTAGTTATGGTGCAGTGACAATTTCCTCCGATTTTGGTTGTCTATCAGATGTTGTTCAATCTTTAGGAGGAGAAGTTGTAAACTATGATAGTAACTTTACAGAGAATATTTTAAAACGAACTAGCACACTTTTAGTACGTTTGGAATTTAAAGATAAATTTAATTCTCAAGAGCTAATGAACTCTAGTATTTTAAAGAATAGGTTGGTTATTAATTCTTTTTTGGCGCATATAGATGAATATTCAAGATCTTAAAACTTACAGCACGCCTGAAGGTTTTCGTGGACGCTCAGCTTTCGTAGTGCAGCTTTGGTGGCTTATTCAATCAACCTTGTTTGGTTGCTCTCCTCAGTTTATGTACGGTTGGAGAAGGTTCTTACTTAGAATTTTTGGCGCTAATATCGGAAGAGGTGTATTAATAAGACCAACGGTAAAAGTCACATATCCGTGGAAACTATGTATTGGGGATAATACTTGGGTCGGTGATAATGTTGCGCTTTATAATCTAGCAACAATTACATTAGGAGACAATGTGGTAGTTTCACAAAGAAGTTACATTTGTACAGGAAGCCATGATTATAAAAAGCCAACGTTTGATATCTACGCCGATGAGGTTGTAATTAATAATCAGTCTTGGATAGCAACAGATGTATACATCGCACCTGGAGTTACTATAGGTCAAGGAACAGTTATCGGCGCTAGGAGCTCAGTTTTCAATGATGTTGGTGATAATTTAGTTTGTATTGGAAGTCCGGCGAAGCCTGTCAAAAATAGATACTAAGTAGAATGCGAAGGCAAATCGTCGACTTGTAAAACTACCTAATAATTAAACATTCGCGAGTCATTTTGAATTTATTATTACATTCCCTTAATTTTAGCCCAGAACTTACAGGCATTGGCAAATACAATGCTGAAATGGTAAGTACCCTTGTTGGAATGGGTACTAATGTTTCGATACTTTGTGCTCCACCTTATTATCCAGAATGGAAGATTAAAGCAGAGTACTCTTCGTTTGGCTATTCTAAAGAGGTTTCAGCTAATGCCATTGTTTATCGATGCCCGTTGTACGTGCCAGGTAATGTGACTACGATTAGACGCTTATTACATCTCTTTTCTTTTAGTGTTTCATCAGGTCTTCGATTATTCAGCTTGCTAAAACTTAAACCAGATTTGGTTTTTTTGGTGCAACCTACCTTCTTCTGTGCGCCTGCAACACTGCTGTATTGCAAACTCACTGGTGCAAAATCTGTAATGCATATTCAGGATTATGAACTGGATGCCATGCTGGGATTAGGTATGGGCGGTGGCAAAGTTTCTTCGTTCCTGAAAAAGATTGAATCCTGGATAATGTCTAAGTTTGATCTGGTCTCAACCATTTCATACAGCATGATTGATAACGCTAGGAAGAAAGGAGTTGAAGAATCTAAGCTATTGCTCTTTCCTAACTGGGCAGATGTGAATTTTGTAACGCCGGAAACACCTTATGCACAGTTCAAGCAAAGGCTGGGTTTAGAGCCAGAAGATAAAGTTATCCTCTATGCTGGCAATATGGGTAAGAAGCAGGGGCTTGAGATAGTCATTGAAGCAGCTGAATCTTTTAAAGATAGAGCTGAGGTAAAATTTCTGATGGTAGGTGCGGGGGCTCATGCTGAAGTTCTTAAAAACATTGCAATGCAAAAGCAATTAAACAACGTGCTCTTTTTGCCTCTTCAAGCCTGGGATGATGTGCCTGCCATGCTGGCGATGGCTGATGTACATTTGGTAATCCAAAAGAGAGGCGCTGCCGATGCCGTATTGCCCTCAAAGCTTACTAATATTCTGGCTGCTGGCGGACATAGCATCGTAACGGCCGAACCATGCACAGAATTGGGGCAATTAGCTGAAAAATTCCCGGGCATTTATGATTTAATTGAGCCTGAATCTACAGATGCGTTGGTAACAGCTATTGAAAGTCAACTAACTCGCGAAGAAAAAACACATAATTCAGTGGCGCGGCGCTATGCTGAAGAAAATCTGGATAGAGATAAAATAATTGATCGGTTTTTGCATGACGTGCAGGCAAAACTGAGTTTATAACCAATCAAAATACGTTGTAAGAAGGGATTAAAAGTGAAAAAAGCACTTATTACCGGTGTAACCGGCCAGGACGGCTCCTACCTAGCCGAGTTTTTATTAGAGAAAGGATACGAAGTACACGGTATTAAACGTCGTGCGTCTTTGTTCAACACCGAGCGTGTTGATCATATCTATGAAGATCCTCATAACGAAAATCCTAAGTTTCACCTTCACTATGGTGATTTAACCGATACGTCTAATCTAACGCGTATTCTGCAGGAAGTGCAGCCGGATGAAGTATATAACTTAGGTGCACAGTCTCACGTGGCAGTATCTTTTGAGGCGCCAGAATATACCGCAGACGTTGATGCGATAGGTACATTGCGCTTACTGGAAGCTATTCGCTTTTTAGGCCTGGAAAAGAAAACCCGTTTTTACCAGGCGTCTACCTCTGAGTTGTACGGCTTAGTACAGGAAATACCCCAGAAAGAAACCACGCCCTTTTACCCGCGCTCACCTTATGCGGTAGCTAAAATGTATGCGTATTGGATCACGGTAAATTATCGTGAGTCTTACGACATGTATGCCTGTAATGGTGTGTTGTTTAACCATGAATCGCCACGCCGTGGTGAAACTTTTGTAACCCGTAAGATCACTCGTGGAATTGCCAATATTGCTCAAGGTTTAGAATCTTGCTTGTACTTAGGTAATATGGATGCATTACGTGACTGGGGCCACGCTAAAGATTACGTACGCATGCAATGGATGATGCTACAACAAGATCACGCAGAAGATTTTGTTATTGCAACCGGTAAACAAATCTCTGTTCGTGAGTTTGTGCGCATGAGCTGTAAAGAAGCCGGGATTACGGCTGAATTTACTGGCGAAGGCGTAGATGAAATTGCCACGGTTGCAGCCGTTGAAGGCGACAATGCACCAGGCGTAAGTGTTGGTGATGTGATTGTAAAAGTCGATCCGCGCTACTTCCGCCCGGCAGAAGTAGAAACACTGCTTGGCGATCCGGCCAAAGCCAAAGAAAAGCTGGGCTGGGTACCAGAGATCACTGTTGAAGAAATGTGTGCTGAGATGGTTGAAGGCGATCTGCAAAAAGCTAAGCAACACGCCTTACTTAAGAAGCACGGTTACTCCGTTGCGGTTGCTAAGGAATAATCACAGTTACAGTGAATATAGAACAAAAGCCTCTGTTGGGGCTTTTGTTGTTTTGGAGGATGCATGAAAACGGTATTTGTAGCCGGCCACCGCGGCATGGTGGGAGCAGCAATTGTAAGAAATTTGGAAAAGCGTGGCGGAGTCTACATTATCACCCGCACGCGCAGTGAGCTTGATTTAACCAGCCAGGCGGCGGTATCGCAGTTTTTTGTCGAGAACAACATTGATGAAGTGTATTTAGCGGCCGCGAAAGTGGGCGGTATTCACGCTAACAATACGTATCCTGCCGAGTTCATCTACGAAAACCTGATGATAGAAGCCAACATTATTCATGCGGCCCATGCTAATGATGTGCAGAAACTGCTGTTTTTAGGCTCCAGTTGTATTTACCCCAAACTGGCTGAGCAGCCAATGACCGAGAGAGCCTTGCTAACCGGCACGCTGGAAGAAACCAATGAGCCTTATGCCATTGCAAAAATAGCCGGGATTAAATTGTGCGAAAGCTATAACCGTCAGTACGGTCGTGATTACCGTTCCGTAATGCCTACCAACCTGTATGGCCCGAATGATAACTTCCACCCGGAAAACTCCCATGTTATTCCTGCGTTGTTACGCCGTTTTCATGAAGCAGCGCAGCGCGGTGATGCTGAAGTGGTTGCCTGGGGCAGTGGTAAACCCATGCGTGAGTTTTTGCACGTAGATGATATGGCTGCTGCCAGCGTACATGTGATGGAATTGGATAAAGCCACTTATGATGAAAACACCGAGCCAATGTTAAGCCATATTAACGTGGGTACCGGTGTCGACTGTACCATTAAAGAGCTGGTGGAGACCGTAGCCAAAGTCACCGGATTTAAAGGCAACATCGTGTGGGATAGCACCAAACCCGATGGTGCACCGCGTAAGTTGATGGATGTTTCCCGCCTGCATGCATTGGGTTGGCAGCATACTTACAGTCTGGAGGATGGCCTGGCGCATGCATTTGAATGGTTCCTGGCGAATCAGGATAATTTTAGGGGCTAATTTGAAGCTATGTTCTTGCGAAGCCTGACTACCAAATGAGAAGCATTAGTTCTTATGGGCAAGTAATAGCTGTCACTCTGGGCCTGCTCTGGTCCGGAGCGAATTATGCTGGTGAGAATTACTGGCCCAGGGTTAAAGCGGTTAATGCTTATTTCAATAGCAATTATGCCGTTTCAGATGACCTATCATTATGGGCCCAGGAAGATCACTGGGCAACCCCACAAGAGTTCGCAGCCAAAGGTGCCGGTGATTGTGAGGATTTCGCGATAGCCAAGTATTTTGAGTTAGTTGCCGAAAATGTGCCAAAGGAGTTGTTAGCTTTAAGCTATGTTACCCTCAATGGCAACCAGGCTCACATGGTACTCCTTTATCACGATCAAACTGAAGATACTTGGTATGTGCTTGATAGTTACAATCCGGCTGTTTTACCGGTGAGTAAAAGGCCTGACCTGGATTTTATTTACAGCTTTAACGAGTTAGGCGTTTGGGTGCCAGAGGAAGAGGTGATAGGTAAAAAAGTAGCGGAAGCCGGTAGCCTGAGTAAATGGCAGGAGATACTAAAAAGCGTTGCTACTGACAACTAAGGCCTTTTCGTCAATTGAAGGCAAGGTGTTGAAAATGTCGAATGTTAAAAAAATGTATGTGTCTGATTATTTTACATATTCGATTTCAACTGACCTGCTTCATCCATTACAACTACTATAAGTAACTGTAATAAAATAGGTTTTATTTTTTGGTATCTTATTTGCAGCGTGCTCATTAAAGGCAATGGCAGTTAGCAAATTAGCCTTGTAACTATACCAGGCAATAAAGAAATACGTCTTTACTGTTTGAAACGCACACAAGAGTTAAGGGACTCCACTCATGAAAAAGTATTTAATAGCATTATCTACTCTGTTGTTTTCATTAAGTTCTAATGCAGCATTTGTAACACTTCCTGATGGAGTGACCCCATCAACTGATTTATCGGTTGAAATTCAGGGTACTGCGGTCGATTATGGCTTTAGTGTTGATGACGATGTATTTGCAACCGTTCAATTTCAGTTGATTGCGCTTGATGAAGCAACCGACGACTGGAATAACGATGGTTTATTGACTGTTCAATTTGGTTATCTGAATTCTGTTGGTGGATTTTTAGGTTATGATCCGCTTGGTTACTCTGTAGCGTGGAGCGATATTGTTGCCGCTCAGGCAGTTGCTACTGCAACACAGGAACTGGTATTTTCAAGCTTCTTCCAAGGCTTTGTAAGTGGCCCATACGAGACAAGCTTCTCTCTTGAAAATAACGCTGGCGACTATTACGCCTTTGCGGTTTTAGAAGGTCAGGCTTACGTTGGCGATGCGCAGATTTATGCGATTGATCTGGAAGTTCCGCCTATTGAGCCACCAACTCCAGGCGTACCAGCACCAGCTAGCTTAGGCATCTTGGCACTAGGTATGCTAGGATTAGCCGGTAGCCGTAAAATCCGTAAGTAAAACTACTTAGTCAAGGAAACGAATTATGAAAAAGGTATTAGCAGTAGTTGTAGGCTCTCTACTCTGCAGCTCAGCGTTTTCGTTAACGCTGGACTCTGCAAAAGAGCAATTACAAATTAATAGCACATTAGTTTCTTTGAGTGCGTTAGATAAAGCTGATGTGGCTGTTTACGCAAAGTCGCTGGTTGAAGCGATTGCGAAAGCTGATGATCCGCAAGCATTCGTAGAGAGCTTGTTTGAAAACAACCCAGAGCAAGCTAACGTCGTATATCAGGCTGCAGTGAGCGCGGGGTTATCGGAAGATTCATTGGTAGCAAGTGCACTGGGCTTAGGTATTGACCCTACCCAAATGCTTGAACCAACAGCGTTTGGTTTTACTCTGCCTCCAATTTCGAGCAACCCACCACCACCACCACCACCACCGGTTCCACCGACTGGCGGCGGCTCAGGCGGCGGCGGTGTTTCAATCTCAAGCAATTAAAATTCAGGCCCGTTGAGGGCCTGTTTTGTTTCACCTGTAAGAAAGCTCTGATATGAAAGCGAATAGTGTTTTTAAGCTAAGTTTTTATTTACTGTTATTCACTCTATTTATTCTGCCTTTACCCATTGGTTCTAACAGGCCATGGGCATGGAGCATATTTGAAATACTCATCGCAGTAACATCAATGTTAACTGTGATGTCCACTCCCCTTAAAACACTCTACGCACCATTTAAGCACATTCTCCCAATATTGGTGCCTGTAGTGCTTTTGCAGGTTTGGACCGTTGCTCAAATATTACCTCTGGGGAGTGTGCCGATTAGTAATGATATTAATCAATCTGAAATTTCATTGCTAAAAGGGCTTAGCTATTGTTTGTTTATTGCTTGCTGCGCATGGCATTTAACCGATAAGAATAAAGTCACCACTTTCTGCTACACACTAATAAGCGCTGCGGCATTCCAGGCGCTATACGCTACGTATTTACAATACTCAGGAGAATCTCACTCTCCGGTATTCGGCATGCAACTATCTAACAGAGCGACGGGTAGTTTTGTGTATGCAAATCATTTAGCTAACTACCTACTTATCGGGGTTTCTCTAACAATAGGCTTTTTGATCAGCCAACTCACTCGTAGAAGCAAGTCAGCCAACTTAAAGCGCCGGTTAATGTCTGTTTTTGATGCGCTTCTTAGCAGTAAATGGCTTATTAGGGTCAGCATTATTTGTATAGTCGTTGCGCTGATATTAACCCGCTCACGCATGGGCAATGCCGCTTTCTTTGTTAGCCTGGTAGCCACTTCATTATTAGCATTGTGGTTAATGAAGCGCCCTCCAAGGGTATTAAAGTGGCTGATGCTAAGTTTTATTGTGCTCGATATCGCAATAGTGGGTGCCCTTTTTGGTATAGAGAAGGTAAAAGAACGTGTTGATTCAACCTCTTTCCAAAGTGAAACGCGCGATGATGTAGTAGCCCTATCAATCCCTTTAATACAGGATGAATGGCTTACAGGAACCGGAGCTGGCACATTCTATACAGCTTTTCCGCAAGTGCATCATTACACAATCCATGGTTTGTATGATCATGCACACAATGAGTACATTCAATTTGCTGTGGAGTACGGCGTGATACCCATGCTGATATTAGGTTTAATGGTATTGTATTGTTTATATAACGCTATAAAGGCCCTGAAAGAGCGCAGAGACAGTTTTTACCAAGGACTGGCGTTTGGATGCATTATGGCGATTATCGCTATGCTTATGCATATAGCGGTGGATTTTCCGCTTCAGGCCCCTGCGACCACGGTTAACTTTATTGCGGTGCTTGTTCTTGCAGTAATCTGTAAAACGCAAACACACCAAAAACAATTTTTGGTAAAGTAATTTGGGAACGGGTAATGCATAAATACTGTTTCGAGTGGCGTTGGTACGAACAATGCTGAAAGTTGATTTGGGGCAGGTTTTTGATAGCAACGGCAGACTGAGAATTTTAGTGACAATGCTGTTTAGTTTTTTATTCTTATTATATCATTTAGCAGATCTACAGATTTAGCTGCGATAAAGGGACTTTAATGCGATTGATTAGTACGCGAACATTAACTTTAGCATCATTAGTTATGACACCCTTATGTTTGGCCAATGGCGTTGTTCTTGAGAATGGTGCACGAGTAAACGCTTCATTACTGGTTGGTGTAGGTTACGACAGCAACGTTGCATTAATGAATGAAAACGAACTGAGCTCTTCATTTTGGGAGACTGAAGGACAACTTGGTTTGTCTTTAAATCCAGGTGCAATGGAGCATGTGATCGACTTTTTATTTAATGATCGCCGTTATACTGATTCTGAGCAGGATAATTTTACTGACTGGTCAGCGAGCTATGCGGGCCACTATGAGCCAACGAGTCGCCATCGTGCCGACGTATCAATTTCAACAACAAACTTTCACCAGCAGAGGGGTATTGGTTATACCCGCTATCTGGATGTCCCTCTGTTTGAGCCGCTGCAATATACCCAAAATGATGCTTCTTTAGCTTACGAATACGGCAGCGAGGCTGCTATTGGCCAGTTAGGTGCAGAGCTTAGTTACCTTGATTATAGTTTTGATAACTTTAGTGACTTTACCGAACGATTAAACTACAGCGCGCCAACCGTACATGCCTGGTTTGATTATGATGTTGGTGCTGTAACCAGTTTAACTCTTGATTTGTCCGCTCAGGATATTAGCTATGATATTGTTGATGTGAATGGGAGCCGGGATTCTCTGGTTTCGCGGGCGTTGATCGGTGCTAAATGGAGTGGCTTAGCAAAAACAACCGGGCGGTTTAAGCTAGGTATTGAAAATCGGGACTTTGATAGCAATTTACGTGAAGATTTCACTGGTTTGACAGTAGACGCTGGTGTTATCTGGAAGCCGAGAACCTATTCAATAGTTGACATGAGCTTGACTCGGCGTACCAGCGAATCAGGCTTTTCCGATCTTATTGTTAACACAACGTTCGAAGTTGACTGGCAACATGTCTGGTCTGATATTTCTGCTACGGCTATTACCTATCAGTTTTTAAATTTGGATGAGGAAGGCATTAATGAACGGACTGAAAAGCGAAACTATCTTGGCGTTGCCTACAGCCGCCAACTAGCCAAATGGTTAACAGTAAACGCCGAATACAGTGTTACAATGAACAGCTCAACGTTTGAAGGATTTGATTACGATAATCAGGTGATCATGCTGGGTTTTAAAGGAGCGATATAATGTTGAAGTTACTCAAAAGTATTTCATTAGCCGCGCTGGCAATTGTAAGTGTAGTGGTGTCAGTTTGCTCTGCTCAGGAGCTTGCTGATTATAAGCTGGGTACCGGTGATACCATTAGAATTCAGGTGCACGGCGAAGAAGATTTAAGTTTTGAAACCCGCATAGGTGGTGATGGTACCATTCGTTACCCCTTTTTAGGGGATATTAAAGTAACTGGCAGAACGGTAGCTCAGGTGCGCTGGTTAATTGCCGACGGTTTAAAAGGTGATTACCTGGACGACCCCAGTGTTAACGTTTCGGTAATTGAATACCGTCCGTTTTTTATTTTAGGTGAAGTAAAGAATCCACAACATTATGCCTATCAGCCTGGCCTGACTGTGCGCCAGGCCATCGCGATTGCCGGAGGCATGACAGAACGCGCCAGTGATGAAAAAATCGAGTTAAAACGCTTTGTAAACGGCGAGCTTACCGTTATACAAAATGTGCAGTTAGATATGGCCATTGAGCCAGGTGATACCATTACAATTGCCCAAAGCTTTTTTTAATATAGTAATAAAAGCGCCTGGGATTGCAGTAGTAGGGATGAGAGAGTAGGGCAATGAGTAATAGTGAACTAAACAATACCACCAGTAACAGCGACGACGATATTATCGATTTATCGCAATATATAAAAACGCTTTGGTTTAACAAATGGCGGATAGCTTTTTTGGCCTTGGGTGTAACTGTTTTGACCGCTGTTTGGGTAATGCAGATAACCCCCGAATACAGGGCTACGGCTACTCTTTTAATTGAAACAGAACAAGCCAAAGCCGTTTCTATTGAAGAAGTGTATGGCCTGGATGGCAGCAAAAAAGAGTATTTAACTACCCAGTTTGAGATTTTAAAGTCAGATAATCTTGCCCAACAGGTTATCGATGAACTGGAGTTAGCCAAAGTACCAGAGTTTAATCCGTCGCTTATCGAAAAAGAATCCGGATTGTTGGATAGTTTGAAGTCTTTCGTTAAAGGGCTTGTTAGCAGTAGTGATGGGTCTAAATCGGTAAGCAAAGAAAGGGCAGACTACCTTACGAAACAGGCTATATTAAGTCGCTTTAAAGCACGGCTATCGATAAACCCTGTTCGTAACACCCAACTCGTTAAAATCTCCTTCGAATCCGAAGATCCTGAGCTGGCCGCCAAAGTCGCTAATGCCTTGGGTAATGCCTACATCGATAGCCATATGTCTGCCAAGATGGCGATGACCAACAGTGCCATGAGCTGGTTGCAGGAGCGAAGCGAGAGCGTTTCTTCTGATTTACAGGCGGCCGAGCTGGAATTACAGGCGTTTAGAAACCGCGAACAAATTGTTGATTTGGAAGATGGTGTGCAGTCGATGAACTCCAGCACCATTAAAAATCTGAACGATCGCTACCTGGCTACTCGTTCCAAACGCCTGGAGCTCGAAAACGCCATCAAGCAGTTAAACAATTTAGAAACCGGCGAGATGAAAGCGCTGCGGGATTTAAATGTGCTTAATGATAGCCCGGTAATTCAGAATTTACGCCAGGCTGAATTAGCTGCAGAAACCAAACTGACTGAGCTGGACCAAACCTACGGGCCTAAACACCCTAAAATGATTGCGGCCAACGCCGAGCTTAAGCAAATTCGTGACAAGCTGGATAACCAGTTGCAAACCGAAGTGAACGATCTGGATGCCCAGTTGCGCGCCCTGCGTGAAAATGAGCGGCAGATCCAGGAGCAGCTGAATCAGGCCGAAGGGCAGTTTTTATCTGCCAGCGAAAAAGAAGCGCAGTATCGTAAGTTAAAGGCCAACGTAGAGCGTTTAACCGAGCTTAATGATTTAATTGTTACCCGCTTTAAAGAAATGGATGTTACGTCTGACTTTAACTCAGCCAATGCGCGGTTTACTGATGAAGCCCAACCGCCGATTATTCCGGTAAAACCGAAAAAATCCCTGATTGTTGGTTTGGCCATTGTGCTGTCGGTATTTGTTGGTTGTGGTTTAGTGCTGTTACTGGCGGCGCTCAATAATACCTTTACCAACTCTGATGAAGTAGAAGATGAACTGCATCTACGCTTTTTAGGTATTGTGCCTAAGCTTAAGCTTAAGCGTGGCCAGAACCTGCCACTGCATACCTACTTTGATAAAAAGCAGAAGCAGTTTACCGAGTCGATTCGTACCCTGCGCACCAGCTTTATGTTAAGCCACATTAATACGCCGCGTACAACTACGCTGGTAACGTCTTCTATTCCGGGTGAGGGTAAATCTACTACGGCGGTTAACTTTGCGTTTAGCTTATCGCAAATGAACAAAGTGTTACTGATTGATGCCGATTTGCGCCGCCCGTCGCTGGCTAAGCGCTTTGGGTTACCGGGCTATCAGCCGGGGCTGTCGAATTATTTAACTGGTAGTAACGAGTTTGCGGAGTGTATTTATCACGATTCGGAATCTGGCATTGATTTATTGCCAGCCGGCCAGTTTACGCATAACTCGCTGGAGCTGTTATCGTCGAAGAAATTTGCTGCAATGCTTGAACAGCTTAAAAATAAATACGAGCGCATTATTATCGACTCGGCTCCGTGCCAGGCAGTAAGTGATGCACTGGTGCTGTCGAAGATTGCGGATAACACGCTGTTTGTGATCAAGTCGGATGCGACGAAGAAAGATTTGGTAAAAAATGCGGTATCCAGACTCACTGAAGCCGGCGCTAAGATAGACGGCGTTATTCTTAACCGGGTAGATGTAAACAGCAAGACTTCGCAATACTACGGCTACTACGATTATTACGGCTATACCGAAGAGGGTAGCTCAGATATGGCGAAAGCCAGTTAATCATTGATGATTGATTTGCATAACCACTACCTGCCGGGTATTGATGATGGCCCGGCAGAGCTTACCGGCAGTATTGAGCTACTGGAAGCTGCGGTAGATGATGGCATTAGCCATTTTATGGCTACGCCGCACATTAACCCCGGCACCTTTGATAACGCTACTGTAGGTATTGCTGGCATCGCCCGTGAGTTCTACGCGCAGGTGCCCGCCAACCTGAAACAAAAAATCACCCTGCATTTTGCGGCCGAGGTGCGTATGTGTGCCGAGTTGCCCATTATGCTGCAAAGCGGTGATATTCCGTTGTTAGGTAGCTGGAATGGTAAGAAGGTTCTGTTGCTGGAGTTTCCTCACAGCCACATTCCGGTAGGGGCTGAACAGCTTATCGACTGGTTACTGGCCAACGGTATTTTACCTATGATTGCCCACCCGGAGCGTAATCGCGATATCTGGAAGAAACCTGCCAAGCTTACGCCGTTTGTAAAACGCGGCTGTTTGTTTCAGATTACGGCCGGTTCGATTACCGGTGATTTTGGGGAGCTTGCCCAGCAACGTGGTTTTGAGTTAATTAAGCAGAACATAGCTACGGTGGTGGCTTCTGATAGCCACAGCGTTAAACGCCGTCCGCCACGCATGACATCAGCGTCAAACTTGATCACAGAGCACCTGGGTGACTCTGTAGCCGAAAAGCTGTTTAGGCTTAATCCGGCCCGGATCCTGGAAGGAAATACCCATGCAATGGCTGATTAAAGGTGTAGTGGTTGTGATTAGCCTGGTGGTGATTTGGTTTGCCAGCCAGTGGGGCATTGCCAATGTGTATTATTTTACGGTGTATAACAAACTGGCCGCCTGGGAAAAACAATCAGACTCATTAAGCCTGGAACAACTCGATGAATTGGGCAATGCCGTGGATGGCATGCTGAGTTACCACCCTGACCATCCGCACTATCTGGTGACGGCAGCCAAATGGCAGGAATGGTATGCGTTTTATTATTACGGGCAGGATGAGCTGGCTGATTCTTACCTGGAGCAGGCATTGGCCTATTACCAGCAATCGGCAGCTTTGCGGCCTAGCTGGCCGGAAACCTGGATCAACATGATCACCATTAAGGTGCGACTTGATGCCTTCGATAGCGAACTACAGGAATACATGCAACAGGCCACTCAAATGGGCCCGTACAATGAACATGTAAACTTAGGTATTGCAAAGGTATTCTTGTACAACTGGCGTAAGTTTAATGCCGAAATGGCAGCGCTGGGTTTAACCCACGTTGAGCGCACTTTGCAAAGTAATAATGTGTTTGAGCTGTATAATTACGCTAAACTTACCGGCCGTCAGGGCCTGCTTTGTCAGCTTACTGAGGTAAAGCAATTTGAGCTTAACGCTGAACTGCCCTGTGCGGGCTAAGTTAATTAGTTATTGTATTTAAAGCAATTTAACCTATTTCGCCTTAACTGGACTGACCGGAAATTATCGCCTGCCAAGCTCAACATTTTTGCATTCATATTTACTCACTGGCACTATCGTTTATATTACAAATAACATAACAACCAGGCCGCTTATGGTGCTTGCGTTTATTTGAGAAGTATAGATGTTAAAGAGCGCCCAGATTGTGGCCCACCAAACCCGATTGTTCCCTAAAAATCAGGGAGCCGATAACTACCTTATTAACGGCATTGCCGCCCGTTGTGACTGGGTAGTGTTGTCGGATCTACAGGCGCCCCAAACTGCGCTGGTAAAGCGTAAATCCCATACACCTAAAACTGTGTTTTTGTCGCTACGGGCGCCGTTTGTTGCGATTAAGTATTTTTATGATGAGGTACTGCCACAGCTCACTGCGCCTTTTGTTCTGGTGAGTGGTTCGGAAGATATCACCGTGCCTAATCAAACGGATAAGCGCTGGCGAGTCTTTAATGACCAGGAACAGGCGATGATCGAAGCGATCCTCGCACACCCCAATCTCATTCACTGGTATGCCGAGAATCTGGATGATGCCAGTCAGCCAGGCATGAGCCCGCTGCCATTGGGGTTAGTGCATCATGAGTCTGATGCTACGCCGGATCTGGTTGATCCCAACCCGGTCCCCTTAAGGAACCGCCCGAATACTGTGCTTTGTGCTCACCGCATTCGCGACGGCGAACAATGGGCGCCTCGAGAGCAGGTAAGCAAGCTGGCGAGTACCTATTGGGGAGCTTTCTGCCGGGTAATCGATGAGGAAGTCAGCCTGGAAGAATATTTTACAGCGCTGCATCAGCACAGCTTTGTGCTGTGTGTGGAAGGTGGTGGCATCGATCCTTCACCAAAAGCCTGGCACGCCCTGTTAAACGGTACCATTCCCATTATACGTTCGCCTGGTTTACGGGCAGCTTACCAGAAGTTTCCGGTGGTGTTTGTGGATGACTGGTCGGCCGACAGTTTAAATGAGGCCAGGCTGGCCAAGTGGAAAGAAGTATTGCAGCCCTGGTACGACGAACCGATTTTACGCCAGCAGGTAATGTACAAGCTGGGATTAGATTACTGGTGGGATAGCATAACCAGTCACTATATGCGCCATGCCGTTGCCGAATCAGTACCTGAACCGGCCCGGCCTGAACAGGCAGAGCACGCATAAAAAAACGGCGCTTTTAAAGCGTCGTTTTTGGTATTGGGTAGTGGGTAGTGGGTTCTTAGTTACTTCTTGAAGCGGCGGGCTGCGCCAACACCAACTAAGCCAAGAACGAAGAGCAGTGCGGTAGCCGGAGCAGGCACACTTACCTGACCAATTGGCTGACCAGTAATGCCTACCACGATGTTATCGAACTCACCCGCGATGCCGGTAGTAGTAACTACCATACGGTCAAACTGTTCTTCGAGCGTGAAATCGATGTTAACGTAAACGTTTGAGCTGTCGCCCGTTCTGTCGCCTGCGCTACCGTCTAATTCGGCCAGCAGTTCAGTACCAGTTATTGAACCAATCAGATCCTGACCTGAGTAAAACGCGAAGCTGTTATAAGTATCTACAGAACCCCAGTAGAAGCCTAGGTAAGTAATACCAAACGGCGCCTGTTCGCTGTACAGGTTATCGAAAAATGCCAGCATTGGCGTGTAGTCGAAAGTCGCGCTTGACGTGCCTGAACCATTGTTAGTCAGGTAGCCGTAACAGGTGTTGTCACCCGCTGGTGCCGCAGCTACACGTTGCTGAGTACCTTTACGTACGTTGATTTCGCCAACGTTACCGTCGATATTGATGCCTAACGGGCTATCGTTGATGCTGTTAACCGCACACTCGTCTTCAAAACCGGCAGTGGTATATTCAGTAGAACCAGGGAAGCCCGGAACGCCTGTTGCTGCATCGAAGGTTTCGATCAGATAGTTACCAGGCACTGTAGCACCAGTGATCGGATCGATGTACTGACTGGTTAAGCCTGAACCGTCTGTAGCGGTTGCCCCACCAAAAGAGATAGTTGCTGCCTGTGAAAACGTAGTAACACTGCTTAACAGCAATGCGCTGATTGTTAAAACTTTACGAGATGAAAATAACTTACACATTTTACTACCCTTGTGTCGGTTGACTGCTTTCTTCTCGTTATACAGCGAATTCCGTGCCATAATTTCACACCATTGATTTTCAACATGTTATTTTGTTTTAGAGACAAGGTCTCATAGCAGTTGTAAAAAAAACTGACTAGGTAATTTTCGTACGCTAGGGGCTTTTTCACACTACTATTATGTCGCCGACTGAGCGACTTTTAAGCATGTTAAGCGGTGGTATGGTATTAAATATGATAAGTGTGCTGTTAGAAGACCTGTCAAACCGGCTATTACGTATGATGATGCATTAGTTCATGTACCAGTGGCATGCGTTCGATAACAATAGCAATCATCACAAGCAGTAGCCAGGTAAGCCGTAAAGATAGCTGACGGGCACTGGAAACCGTAAAACATAAATACAACGATAAACCCAGCGACGCCCCGAGTTCATTACGCAGGATATCCCCCCACTGAAAAGCCCGGCCCACCATGCTTTGAATACTCTCTACGCTGAGGCTGATGGCTAACACCACCATTAAAAACAATACAATGCGGTATGTGAGTGTACCGCGGGTAAAGCGGAAAAAGGCAAAACCAAACAAACAGAAAAAGACAATGTGGCCGGTGTTAAGTAAAGCAGCGCCCAGGCTTTGCTGTAGTGCCTTTGGCACCGGAATAAAAAAGAGTACTGATAGCAATAAAAACACCGTGATTAACCCCAGGATAGGGCGGGGAAGGGTGTGTTGTTCTTCCTGAACTGTCATCCGAATTCATGCATTAAAAAAGGAAAGGAATTGATACTATAGCCCTATAAAAGCTAGCATCACAAGGAGAATCACTTGGCATTTTTAAGCGAGAGTACGTTTCAAACCATTATCGGTGCTACACCGCTGGTTTCTATCGATCTGATTGTGAAAAACGGTAAAGACGAGGTGCTATTGGGATATCGCACTAATCGCCCGGCGCAGGGCTATTGGTTTGTACCGGGTGGCCGGGTGCAGAAAAACGAACGGCTGGATAAGGCTTTTTTGCGCCTCACAGAGGCGGAGTTAGGTGTGGCCATAGAAAGATCGGCAGCTAACTTTATGGGCGTTTTTGAGCACCTATATGATGACAGCGCGTTTGATGAAACCGTATCTACCCATTATGTAGTGTTGGGTTACGAACTTAAGCTGGATATCAGTTTGGATGCGTTGCCAAAAGAACAGCATAATCAGTATGCCTGGATGGCGAGTGATGAATTGCTAAATCGCGATGATGTGCATGTGCATACCAAGTGGTATGTGGAGTAGACGGGCGTTTTTAGCGGTGGATAAAGAGGCGGGTTAAACCCACCTCCTCAAATCATTGCTTTCAGTGACTGGTTAAAGTACTTCAAACTCAACTTCAACGTTACCGCGGGTGGCATTGGAATAAGGGCATACTTCGTGCGCCTTGGCTACCATGGCTTCTTTGTCGGTATCAATATCACCTAAATCTACGATCAGTTTTACTTTAATCGCAAAGCCGGTTGGAATGGGGCCAATGCCTACTTCGCCGGTTACCTTAACGTCTTCCGGTAGCTTTACTTTTTCCTGACCCGCCACAAAGCCCAGCGCGCCAATAAAGCAGGCTGCATAGCCAGCAGCAAACATTTGCTCAGGGTTTGTGCCGGGGCCATCGTCACCGCCCAGGCCTTTTGGTACAGAAAGGTCGGTTTTTAAACGGCCATCATCAGATTCCGCTTTTCCGCCACGACCGCCGGTTGCTGTTGCTACGCCAGTGTAAAGTACATCATCTAATTTATGCATAGGGGTGTCCTCCTGAAATTTATTTTGTATGCAAAGTAAAAGTAGCAAACCTGTGGTTGCCTGACAACTATTTTGTATGCAAAATAATGGCAGAGGTAATTTAGTTATGACAGATGACGATCTGCTAAAGCTGGACAACCAGCTGTGCCACCGTTTTTATTCCGTATCCAATGCATTCACCCGGGCTTACCGGCCGTTGTTGCAGAAAATGGATATCACTTATCCGCAGTACCTGGTGCTGTTAGTACTGTGGGAGCATAAACAGCTCACCATTTCTGAACTGGTAGAAAAAAGCCGTATCGATCCGGGGGGGTTAACGCTCATCCTTAAAAAGCTTGAGCAAAAGGGTTATGTGCATATTCAACCATCAGAACAAGACAAGCGGGTAAAACAGGTGGTATTAACCATCAAGGGTAAAGCAGCTAAAGCCGATGCGGCGGCTATTCCTAAAGAGCTGTTGTGTCAGATTAAGAATCTCGACATAAATGAGTTGCAGTTGCTCAGTGGCCTTATTGATAAGCTGTACTGTGATTTAACTCATACCTGATATTTTTGCTTTCCTCTTCTTTCGCGATCCGGTGACTCTTTCTGATTTTGTCATCCCGGAGGATTTATCATCCTTCGTTATCCCGGAAGTTTCATTCCTCCTACGTCATCCACACATGCACCTGCTCCGTCATCCCCGCATGCTCTTGAGCGGGGAGCTCCTGAGAAGGTTATTTAAGCTGAGTCAGACTGTTTAGGAGATCCCGGCTCGGGGGCCGGGATGACAGGAATGAAAAAAGTCATCCCCGCATGCTTTTGAGCGGGGATCTCCTGAAAAGGTTATG
>CENT01040795.1_pt1 | contig 21912 bp, 14 predicted proteins | sample 530141 | NCBI WGS metagenome assembly CENT01 (sample SAMEA2591074, study PRJEB7988) | marine metagenome | isolation source: saline water (ENVO:00002010), including | reverse complement strand
GCGTTATGTTCAAGCGCGGTCTTGACGATTTCTCGGGGATAGACGGCAGCACTGTCGATAGTCCCTTGAAATATCACTTCACAGTGTAAAAGCCCGTGTTGACTGTCCAATAGCAACAATGCAAATTGCTCGCGCTCACTTCTGGCCAAAGATGCTTGTAAATAAGCCCGGGTAGCACTTGGGTTAGTAAAGTAGTGACTGCGTTTAAATTGGTCTTCCAGAATCGACTGGGCCCATTGAAGGACCTGAGATTCTGATACGCCAACGGGTAACCGCGGCATGGAGGTTGTGTGACGGTTGTTCATCATAAAGCTTACCTAAATAATTGAGGGCAGGGATACGCATTCAGCGCGTATCCCTGACGTAATGATTAATGTTAAGTGTTGCGTTAAGCAACGAGCGCCATAGCGTTTTCAAATGCACGACTTTTGAGTTTTGCACCCTGCCCGAACCAAGCAGAGTTCAGACGGTTATCTTTAGAATGTGCACGCTGTTCGTGATCGACAAACTGTGTGACGGCATTGAGAAGCCCAAATGCGGTGTTCTGAGAAGAGGTTAATTGTGCACCCATGCCTTTGCCCTGATACAGGCTTAAAATGGCTGCCTGATTGCGCTCACGCGCTTTTACCGATAGCGTTGTAGTATCGCTATCGAATAACGAGCCCAGGAAGCGAGAAGCGCTTCGATTAGTTAGCTTGCGTTCTGACAGGTTCTTCATTTGATAACTAAATTCATCCCAAGCAGACACTGACAAGCCGAGTTTTTGTTTTACCTCAGTGGCATTGAACTGAGTGCTGTGCGGCACTTTGACTGCACCATGATTATCGCGAGTTGCAATGGCAAGGGTGTTATTACAGACCACGCGGACACTGGTAAATTGGGCCGTTGTGGCCATCGTGCCATCGCAAGCAGTGGCGAGCAGAACATACCCGTTAACGGTATCTTTACCTTTTACATGTGTAGTTTGCCCGGTTTTTGCCAAAGCCCAAAGTTTTCTACCTCCCTTTAAAACACCAGCGGTTTCCATCTCAAAGCCGAATTGCTCGGTCAAATCACGGTAGAATTCCATGATGGCCTTGGGTTGTACTACCTGATAGCGCTGACTAACAACAGACAACGGAGAGTGCGAATCAGAGCGATACAAGACTTTATATCCCTGTGCTTCTCTTGTTAAAGGCAAGCGCATCGTCGGCGAGCCAGGTAGTGCATTGCAATCAAACAAAACAGGAGCTTCATTAATTTGCCAGTCCATACCGGCGGCGATTATCCATTCATTTAATGGACGATTTGCAGGTATTGTATTACCAAGCCCATGCCAAGGCGTTTCACCCGTGTAGGCCATAGTTTCAACTAAATGTGCCATAATAATTTCCTTGAATGTTATTGAGAGGACGTTGACAGAGGATGAAAGTCATGGTCTTCACTTGAAGGCGTTGAATGCTCATAAACGTACTCATCGTCCTTGCTCGCCGTGCTATCACTGAAGGTGTGTTTACAATCAAGGCATTTGTAGTTGTTAAGGATCTTGTCATCAATCATTGAACCGAGTTGCGTACCCGTACTACCGCCTAGCATTGCGCCACTTATCCCGGCAATGATGAGGCCCGCTGTGCCGCCTATCACTAATCCCGGAGGGCCAAAGAAGCGACCGATAGAGGAGCCCACACGAATGCCTTGCATGGCGAGGTGTGCACCTGCAAGACTACCTAGCGTGCCGCAGGTAGAGCGGCCATAGTTTCTAACGCCAACTCGTGAAGAGCGGCAATTGGGACAGATTATAGTCATATCAAACCTCATTAAAATGTATAAAAAGACGCGCAGGGTGGCGCATCGATGAGGTGATATAGGTTTTCAGTTTCATTGAAATGAATTCACAGTGAAGGTGAACAGAAAAACAATCGTTAAATATGCTGGATGTGATATGTTAATAATCCTGTCTTAGCGTAATGGAATATGTAGATGTCTAAGTCATTTATTACAAAAGTGGACAAATTGGATCGTACTCGCCTGGCTAAAAACTTCTTTCTTCGCGACTTCCTATACTCAGAAACCGCTGTAGTCGGCGGTATAGAAAATACCCTTGACGACTCATCCCTTGCGGTTGAGGCCAGTTCAAAACTATGTAAAACGGTACTGGAGCCCTTTCAGGGTGTTTGGGGCGGTTTTCGTATGAGTTCTGTATTTAAGTATCAAGAAAATCAGCTAGGTTGTAACCCCGATAGAATGGAGCAAAAGTCGATTATAAAAAGCGGCATAAAGCGCACGTATTTCAAAGCCTTACCGCCTTCTCAGTGTTACACGATTTGTGAGTCAAAACTGAATATTAATAGGTATTCATAATGCTTAGAGACTATACGAAATATCGGTTTGAAGGCACATCTTATACTAAAAATCGCCTAGCATTAGCGGTGGTGAAAGCATACTTAAGGCTTCATAAACCGACCTTGTCAGCGTTGCAAAATGCCTTTCCTAAAAAGCTTCAAGGAAGTGCGGGGGTCTTTTGTACCTATCAAGAATTCAACGCAAAGAAACAACAATCCACTGATATAGAAAACAGCTACTTTTCTGCAGAAAATGAAAGGCTAGTTACTCATGACGAACAGGAAATATTGGTATCCAATCAGTGGGGGTTAGAAAACACTAATCGGTTTATCACACATGCGGCTTCACTGGGGTTAGACATTCAGCCGGAAGTAGCTCCATTAACTAATGGAGAGATTATTCAGCAATTCCTGCTTAAACCCGCTTTTGCCCGAAGTTATCAGACATGGCCAGACGAAATCTTAGATGCTTTCTGCGATATTATTCGATTGGCAAATAGTAATGGATTAGACGTATTTACCGTAAAGATGGAAGCAGGAAACGCATTTCGGATAGGAAGACGTGAACAAGGCGATCTCAAAGCAAAATCAGTGTTTGCAACCTTTGATCCGGTAGCCAATAAAATAAATTATAGGCAACGCTTTGGGTATAAAGATAATTACTTTAAAGAAGAACTTAGCCCGACTACTTTTAATCGGTTAAGCGAAAAGTCCGACCTACAGCAGTTTAACCTCGATTATCCAATAACAAGAGAGCCATATTGGCCCACTGACTATAAAGATAGTGACAATACAGTTATGAATGCAAGAATATGGAAAGTTTCTCATAGCCCGAATTCGTTCAATGAAGACACCTTAAGTTGGCTTTCAAGTAACTGTCTCCTATCGGTGCATCAAGACACGGGAAATCGTAGCGCGGACTGCTTTAGGGCGATAAATATAGGAGATATCGTTAACCTTGGCCATGGAAATACTGTTTATCGGTTAGTCAGAGTGATTTCTGATATTGAGTATGTATCTGGCTCTGAGTTAGATAAGCAATGGATGATGCGCAGGTACGAAATCATTGAGAGTCTGGAGCAACCGGTCAAATATACTTACGAGGATAAGTACAAACGGTGGTCGCCGCGCTATAACGGCACATCTTGGGAAGTACCCGTCAAAGAGTATTCGTTGTTTGAGCAGGATATCTTAAGACGGTATTACGATTTAACGTTATCTGATTTGGGTATTGAAATGGAACATGCTAGCGATGAAACGCAAGAACCTACTGCTTCGAGCCAAAACTTGGACATGCCTTTAAACCAGATCTTGTTTGGTCCGCCTGGCACCGGCAAAACCTATCGAACAATAGAATTAGCAGTCAGAGCCGCTGAGCCTGACTTTACGCCACAAGGGCATAACCGAGATTTACAGCGTCAGTCCTTTAAAGAGAAATTCGATGAATTGGTTTCGCAAGAACGCATTCGCTTTGTAACATTTCACCAAAGCTATGGGTACGAAGAGTTTGTTGAAGGCCTCAGCGCTAAAACTGAGGGGGATCAGATCAGTTATTACGAAAAAGACGGTGTATTTAAAGCCATTTGCGATGACGCCAAAAAATACCGCGTAGCTAATAGCACATCAGCTGTTGCAGAGTTTGAAGCGCGGTGGCAACAATTTTCAGATAAATTAGCAGAGTCTGAATCAGGAATAAAAATTAATAATCTAGGTGGCACAACTCATTTCACGATAACGGATGTAAGCAATAATACTATTCGTTTTGATAAGAACCGAGGGAGCTCTGTTCATTCATTATTCGTCAAATCCTTAAGGGCGCTTTACAACAATGAAAAAGAAATAAAGGGCGGATTGAAACCCTACTACGGGGCACTTATAAAATACCTTTCTGAGCTCTCGGTTGAATCTGTTGAAGGTAAAAGTGAGCGCAAAAACTTTGTTTTGGTCATCGATGAAATCAATCGTGGCAATATTTCTAAAGTCTTTGGAGAGTTAATAACCTTAATTGAGCCGTCAAAGCGACTAGGCCGCGATGAGCATATTAAAGTAACGCTGCCTTATTCTGGATATCCTTTCTCTGTACCCGACAACTTGTATTTGATTGGCACAATGAATACTGCAGACAGATCGTTGGCGTTAATGGATACTGCCCTGAGGCGTCGATTTGATTTCATAGAAATGATGCCCGATACCAGTGTTCTGGAAGATGAATCAGGGAACGCCTATTCAATCTTGGTTGATGGCAAACGGATCGATTTAGTAAAGCTTTTGAAAACACTTAACGAGCGTATAGCTGCGCTTTACGATAGAGAGCATACCCTCGGGCATGCTTTCTTTATGCCTGTGATTAACGCGATAAAGCTTAATGATCACGTTAGTGCATTAGCTGAGCTTGGAAAGACATTTCAGAATAAAATTATCCCGTTACTTGCTGAGTACTTCTTCGAAGACTGGCAGAAAATTCGTTTAGTGCTGGCTGATAACCAAAAAGAACAAATGGGAATCGAACCCATTATCCCAAGGCAGCCGGTCAACTACCATAATTTGTTTGGTGAAAAAGAAGAATTTGGTGAGTTTGACGATCAGCTTTACGAATATCAGGTAACCCCTGTTGGAGCACCAATATGGGATGAAGTGGAAACTTACACCGTAATGTTTTCTAGTAATCAGGATGCAGGGTAATTTAACGTGGCGTTTGTAAAATCAAATCAGAAACGGCATAGCCTGACAGTGTTTGAATACGGTTTGATTAGTGCCAGTGATAAGGCAAACACAGTTGCTCGTGTACAAAAGATATCTTGCCAGGCTTTTGAATATTTAAAAAAGATCTGCTTAAGCGATGAAGTTGATTCTGCTTATTTGAAACTAAAAGTCGCCAATGGCATGGAAGTTTTGCAAATGCAGAACTACGCCGGAGTAATCATTTGTCCTGATGGTACTCAGATAGAAGTACTACCCAAAATCGCAAAATTGGATACGAATGCCGACAATGCTGAAGAGGCACGACTGTCGCTTTTAATGATGCTGAAAACCTTAAAGCGCTTTCGTCATATCGAAACCGAAGTCGCCAGTATTAAAAAACAAAAAATGCCTTTGCTAGAGGTCTTTATCGCCCAATTCTTGGGTTCAGTGAACCTCCTTGTTAAAAAGGGCATTAAAAATGACTATGTTCGTGAACAGAATAATAGTGCTTTTTTGAAAGGCAAGTTACTTCACAGTCATCAACTTAAGCATAACTTTGTTAATCGGCATCGGTTTTATGTGGAATATGATGCGTACGAGGCGGATCAGCCTGCCAATAGGTTGATTCGCTCTGCGCTTCAAGCAGTATCAAAGTGGGCGGTAGTCAGTAAAAATAAAAAACTTGTGCAAGAGCTTTCTTTTGCTTTTGAAGCTGTGCCATACAGCTGCGATTATCATAGTGACTTCTCGGCAATTAAATTGCACCGGGGCATGCAGCATTACGATGTACCTCTTAAATGGGCAAGGCTGATTCTGGAAGGTTTCTCACCTCAGTCGATGACAGGCAGGCATAACGCTTATTCATTGTTGTTTCCCATGGAAGCAGTGTTTGAAAGTTTCGTTGCTAAATACCTGGCTAAACATGTTCCAAAATCAGCAAAACTCACCAGTCAAGTGCAAAGAGAATCATTAGTAAGTTATGGTGCACGGCAATATTTCCGCTTGAAACCGGATTTGTATTTAAAAAGCTCTGGTGGAACGGCAACCATAATGGATACGAAATGGAAGCTAATTGATCAGAGCAAAAGCTCAGGTTCTGATAAGTTTGGCTTATCGCAAAGTGATTTTTATCAAATGCTAGGGTACGGGTATAAGTACCTCAACAGTGAAGGTTTGCTTATCCTTATTTACCCGCGTACCGAGTCATTCCAAGCGCCATTGGAGCATTATTTTTCTTACGACCCAGAACATAAGTTAAGGCTGAAAGTCGTGCCTTTCGACGTAAGGCCAAACTGCCATGAACGTATAGCCTTTAATGAGCTGGGATTTATTTGAGCTCTGTTGTGGCAATTTTGGGGCGATAGAAAATTCCTTGTGTTGAACCTTTTCCTTTTAGTTTTGTCATTTCAAATATGGAAGATAATCCGGCGACCACACCGGTTACCTTGGCTGAGCCATAAGTACGTGGATCAAAATCGGGTTTAGCCCTCTTCAAAAAGCTACCAGCAGGACCTACGTTAACCCAGCCATCATCATTCTGATAAAGTTCCCACGCTTTTAAAAGAACTGGGATGAGTTCTTCTGCGCCATTGGCAGAAACAGCATTATCCGCCTTTGGTGTATCACTATTTGATACCGGTTCAGCGCCTAAGTTTTCGGTGAAGATGAAATCATCACAGGCATTACGAAACGATACCGGTGTTTTCTTCTCTCCCACACCAAACACAAACTTTTCCGACTCTCTTAAACGAGAGGCCAGCTTGGTAAAGTCGCTGTCACTGGAAACCAGTGCAAAGGCATCAATTCGGTCTGAATAAAGTAAGTCCATGGCATCAATAATCATCGATGCATCGGTAGAGTTCTTTCCGGTGGTATAGGCAAATTGTTGAATAGGCTGGATCGCCAGTTCATTAAGCGGCTTCTTCCAGTTCTTTAAGGTCTCGGCAGACCAATCACCGTAAGCCCGTTTTATTAGTACGTGACCGTGCGCTGATATTTCATCCAGTATGGGCGATAATTTGGTTAATTGTGCATTATCCGCATCAATCAGTACAGCCACTTTTTTATGAACATCCAGGTCTTTCATCTCTATCCTTGTTTACTCGGTATAACGGCATTTCGGAAAGTTGGAACACCCCCAAAACGTATTACCAGTATTAGGGCCACGTTTCGCCGTTCTTTCTACTAACTCACCAGAACATTTTGGGCATACCTTGGGTTTTTCAATAGTCATTTGAGGTGAAACCTGCACATCATTTACCAGTGCTAATAGTTTAGGACCATCAATCAGCTCAATAGATTTGCCTGCTGCAAAGTCGATTGCTTGTTGGGTAAAGGTGCCAGAACTAATGATAATAAAGTGGTTAGCCTGATGCGCAGTCAGCACACCAAACATTTCCCGCACCACATTTACGCCAACCTTTTGCGTTTTCCATCGTTTGCATTGCACCAAGGTAAGGAGGTCACCTTTTCGAAGTTCTAAATCAATGCCGCCATCAGCACCATACCCGCCTTCAGTTACACGGTATCCTTGCCTGCGATAGGCTTCGGCCACCAACTCTTCAAAGTTACGCCAATGCAATTCACGCACACTTTGAATATTGCGCTGGGTATCCAGTTGTTTAGCCCTACGGCGAGCATTTAAAAACGCAAAGGGGGCGGCAAGCAATATCATGGCAGCAATATAAGGGGCGGGGATCACAAAGGCTTTAAATACCATGGAGGTGATTCGATTATCGGTTTGAATGGATGGCAACACATGCGCCATCATCACATAGGCAATGACGGATACCAGAACCGACATCCACCAGGGTAATTCTACCAGCAGGTCAATAAAAGTGGCTTTGTTTTTTGGCATTCACAAACATCCTTGTTTTAACTATCAAAAGTATACTATCTTGCGATGGTGAATAAGGTATAGATCTCTATTATGTAGTATAAGGCTACAGCCCCGCTGTTAGAAAAAATAAGCGTGTCTCGCAAGACCGCGTATTAGCTATAACCCATGTCAAATGTTGCGTAACGAAGTAGTTTACTTATGTGGAAAAGTATCTTTCTACGGTCACTTAAACCATAAATCGACCAGTCTTATCTGACGTTTTATTAATTTAGAATTATGTGTGATGAGAGGAAACAATGTCTCAATAATCAATTGCGCAAATTCAAAACATGGTTTGTATTGTTACACCGAATGTAAAGCCAACTACTAAATGTAAAGCAAACTACTATAAGTGCAGTAAATCAGCATCCTTTAAAGTAAACATAAAGACTAGGCAGTGTACTAGGATTTTGTTGTGCTGGCTAAACTATCGTGTAATTGCTTTTGTACTTCTTTTAATTTATCAGTTTTGTTGATTACTCCTCAATTTTCTCATACTCTAGCTCTGATCACAGTTAGAGAAAAAGTAATGAGTGACGAAATATTGACAATTCAAGAGCTTGCTAGCTATTTGAAGCTTAATGAAAAAACAGCTTATAGATTAGCCAGTGAAGGTAAACTACCTGGCTTTAAGGTAGGTGGGTCTTGGCGTTTTAAGAAAGAAGATATCGAACAATGGATACTGCTAAAAAAGCAAGAAAATAAGAATGTCAATTAGCATAACACCACATCAAGCGAAGTATTTCGCCCATGAATTAACCATTAGACATGCCGAGAACGGCGTGGACAAGCTATCGCAGTCTTTGTTTGATGCAAGTGTAGACTTAAACCCACATCAAATTCATGCAGCTCTTTTTGCGTTGAACAATCCTCTTAGTAAAGGGGTTGTCCTTGCAGATGAAGTTGGTTTAGGTAAAACAATCGAGGCTGGTTTAGTTCTTTCACAATATTGGGCTGAACGTAAACGTAGAATTTTGATTATTTGCCCAGCCTCCCTTAGACGACAATGGGCTCAAGAGCTTGCCGACAAATTTAATTTACCCTCGCAAGTGTTGGATGCAAAAACTTGGCGCAACTCAGTCAATCAAGGACAGCCGAACCCATTAGCCAATAGCCTAATTTCTATTATGTCGTATCATTATGCTTCTCGAATGGAAACGCAGCTCATGCTGGAACCATGGGATATAGTGGTTATCGACGAGGCGCATAAACTTCGTAATGCCCACCGTCCGAGTAATAAGATGGGGCAAGCTTTACGAAAAGCGCTAGAAGGAAGTAAAAAACTATTACTAACAGCAACGCCATTACAAAACTCCTTAATGGAGCTATTCGGCCTGTCTACAATCATTGACGAGCAAATTTTTGGCGACGAGCGAAGCTTTAAACAGCAATTTGTTAATAATGAAAAGGCGTTAGTTCATCTTAAGAAACGCTTGTCTGGCTTTATCCAACGAACATTAAGAAAAGATGTATTGGAATATGTTCGTTATACCCAACGACAAACAATCACCGTCCCGTTTCGCCCTTCATTAGCTGAAATAGAACTTTACGAAGGGATCAGTGCATTATTAGAAAAGGAGGAAAGCTACGCACTCCCGAGGAGTCAAAGACATCTAACAGGTCTGATATTAAGAAAGTTACTCGCTTCTAGTTCGTATGCTGTCCTTAACACTTTAGAAACAATTAAGCGAAGGCTTGTTGAGTTAAAAGTTCAATCAACATCAGAACTAAATCTCATTAATGAGCTTATAGATGGGGATGATTTAGACCAAGAATACAGCGAGTACTCTGATGATTCTGTTTTAAGCAGAGCTGAAAGTGATATTGATTTCGAATTGCTTGATGCTGAAATTAATGAGCTTGAACAGTATATAGAACAAGCCAAGAGCATAACTACGGATAGCAAAACAAACGCATTGCTCTCTGCGCTAACACAAGGTTTCAATAAGATGGAAACCTTAGGAGCTCCACGAAAAGCCATCATTTTTACAGAGTCAAAACGAACACAAGAGTATCTAGCTAGGTTTTTGGAAGCGAATGGTTTTGCTGACAAGCTGGTGACTTTTAGCGGTAGTAATAATCACCCTGAGGCCACGCGTATTTATCATCAGTGGTTAATTGAGAATCAAGAAAGTGATAAAATAACGGGCTCGCCTCAGGTCGATCGAAGAAGTGCGTTAATTGATTTTTTCCGTAATGAAGCGGAGATTATGATTGCAACCGAGGCTGCCGCAGAAGGTGTTAACTTACAGTTCTGTTCTTTGCTAATTAACTACGACCTACCCTGGAACCCACAACGGGTAGAACAAAGGATTGGGCGTTGCCATCGTTATGGACAACAATTTGATGTAGTTGTCATTAACTTTCTAAATGAAGCCAATAAAGCAGATCAACGCGTTTTAGAATTACTTACTGAAAAGTTCCATCTCTTTAACGGTGTATTTGGTGCTTCCGATGACATTTTAGGAAGTATTGAATCTGGCATCGACTTCGAAAAGCGCATCCAACGTATATATGAAACTTGTCGCCTCTCGGACGAAATCGAAGCAGCTTTTGATCAATTACAAAAAGAACTTGAAGCAGAAATAAACCAAAAGATGCGAGAAACCCAGCAATTACTTTTGGAAAACTTTGATGAAGACATTCATGACTTGTTAAAAATTCAATTGGATCAGGCTCAGCAAAGGTTGGATAAAGTTGGCCGATGGTTTTGGCAATTAACTTCCTTTGAACTTTCAGACAAAGCAAAATTAAATGAAAATCTTCATAGTTTCGAGTTATTTGAACCTTGCAACGGTGTGGCTACTGGCCTCTATCAATTAGTAAGAAGAGGAGCGAATAGTAACGCAAACGATAAATTGCACAACGCTCACATATATCGCATCACCCACCCATTAGGTGAATGGGTTATCAATACAGCCTTAAATCGTAGCTTAGAGTCGGCAGATATCATATTTGATTATTCATCGCATCAAACAAAAATCAGTATGCTAGAGCCATTTATTGGGTCCTCTGGTGTATTGAGGCTACTTAAATTTAGTGTTGACTCTCTGGAGCGAAGTGAAGATCACCTATTATTCGCAGCCATTGATAGGCAAGGTAATTCACTCCCTGCCGAAGTTGCGCAGAAACTAATGTTGTTGAGTGGGCAAATTATCACCGAAACAAGTGAAGCAGAGTTAAAAATTCAAAATTCAAAGCAGTATTCACAATTATCGTTGGAACTTGAAGAATCTCGCTTGGCTATAGAAAAACAGGTTAACGATCGCAACCTTACCTTTTTTGAGCAAGAGGTGAATAAGCTTGATACTTGGGCAGACGACTTAAAAGATGGTTTAGATCAATCTATTAAAGAGCTTGACAAGCAAATCAAACAAGTTCGTCGTGAAGCTAAAATTGCACCAACTTTAGAAGAAAAGTTGAACTTACAAAAACAACAACGGCAGCTTGAAAGCTTAAGAAATAAAAGCAGGCGAGAGCTGTTCGACCGACAAGATGAAGTAGATGATAAAAGGGAGTCACTGATTACTACCCTAGAAGGGAAATTAAATAAAAAAACTTCCCAAGAAATATTATTTACGATTCACTGGAAACTTTTATAAGGAAATTTCAATTGGCAGCATTACAACCACAATTTATTATTCCGCTGAAAGAACTACTTCAGCAGCGCTATGTTCCGCATTTGCCACCATTGCTTGGGCAAGGTGGGCGGGAAGATCTACCCGAAAAGCAAATTGCACGTGCGTTCAGTGCATATGTGTTGCAAACACGTTTTGGCATAGATGCAAAGCTGGCTGCGCAGTTAGTATTAGACGACTACAACGACCAAGGCATAGATGCGCTTTACTTTGACGAAAAAACACGTACCTTATTTATTGTGCAATCAAAGTTTAAGTCCCGCGAGCAATTTCTGTTACCTGAAGCCCAAACAATGATGACGGGCGTTGAATTATTGCTCGATAAAAACTTTGATGTATTCAATCAAAACTTTAACAATAAACACGAATATATTGAAAGTGCGCTAGATGAGTGCGATAGCATACAAGTACTGATTGCATATACGGGGAGTGGTATAGCGGGTACAGCAACCAATGAAATGCAACGCAAGCTTGCTGCATTAGTTGAGCGTGGTGAAGCGCAATTACAAATGCAGGTTGATGAGTTTTCTGCACAGGATGTTGAAGAAGCTTTGCGTGAAGAGCAAGCTATCTCAGCAGTAAATGAAAAAGTAGCAGTTTATAAATGCTCAACAACCACTGAACCTAGAAATGCAGTGTTTGGTGTAGCCAAAGTCAATGAGCTAGTCAGTCTACACCAAAAGCATGGCAAAGCACTTTACGAGAAAAATATTCGCTACTTCATCGGTGCTGGCCGACGTGGGGTCAACAGCGCAATCAAGCAAACATTGCTCGACAACCCAAAAGACTTCTTTTTTTTAAACAACGGTATCACTATGGTTGGTAACCATGTGGAACCAAAGCGTTTACAAAATAAAGGTGGTCCTCGGAACATTCATGTACTGGGACTATCCGTCGTTAACGGTGCACAAACAATAGCCAGTGCAGCGCAATTTATGCGTGAAAATCCAGATGCTGATATCAGCGAAGCCCAAGTGATGGTAACTATTATCAACACAGGTAACGATACATTTCATAAGCAAGTAACTAAAGCTCGTAACTTGCAAAATCCAGTCGATTTAGCCAACTTTGCTGCGCTGGATGATACCCAGGAACGTTTACGTCAAGAGATGAAAATGTTCGGTGTGGAATACCTTTACCGCCCACAGCAAATCGCAGCGGCCGGTATTCGTAGCATCGCTATTGATACTTTGTCAAAAGCATTAGCCTGTATGCAAGCCAATGTACGTGTGCCTTATCAACTAAAGGTTGAGCCAAGTAAGTTTACCAACCCAGAAAGTGCTGAATACCAGGCTATTTTCAGTTCAGATTTACAGGGATCTATCGCCATTAACGCAGTGAATTGCTACTTGGCGATACAAGGTTTATGCACTGCAGCAGAGCGCAGTAATCTAAGCCCTGAAAAATTGGTATACCGTCATTTTACCTACTGCATATCCACGCTATTAATGGCGCAGTTTAAAAACACAATTTCCGCTGTTGAAATTACCTCGCAAGAAGCATTTGAAAGATTAATTAGCCGAGCCTTTGATGAACTTCGTCAGCAATTCTTTGATAGTTTTAGGACATTAGCATTCGGTAGTGTGCCGCACGCTTATTTTAAACGCCTTAGCGATACCGCAAGGTTAATGCAAACAGTGTGGATTCTTCACTTAAACTTGGCAGAACACCGAGCAGTGATAGCAAAACAAGAGCGCCAAGACGCGAACGATCCACACAACCAGAATTTATTCAGTTTCTTAGCTGATAAGGCAAAGCGGCAGCAAGCCCAGCCGTCCGTAAGGCAAAGACAACCTGCTTAAAGTCGACATTCAAGGCTTAGAAAAATAAACGAGATTAAAGAAGATAATCAATGAGTAAAACAAAATTAGAACTCACATGGATTGGCAAAAACGAGCGTAAAAAGCTTGAACCACGCATTTTGTTAGAAAACCCTAACAAATCATATCATGCCAGCCAAAAAGTTACCGAAAACGATATTTTCGATAATAAACTGATTTTTGGCGATAACCTGTTAGCTTTAAAAGCTTTAGAGCAAGATTATGCCGGCAAAGTTAAATGTGTTTTTATCGACCCACCATACAATACGTTTAGTGCTTTTAATCATTACGATGACGGTGTTGAACATTCAATTTGGCTGAGCATGATGCGCGAGCGACTGGAATTACTCAGAGACTTGCTACAAGAAGATGGAGTTCTTTTTATTAGTATTGATGACAATGAATCACATTACTTAAAAGTTATTTGTGATGAATTGTTTGGCAGAAATTGCTTTGTAAGTAATATCGTTTGGAGAGCAGCAGATTCTTCAAATAATGATGCTAAACAGTTTTCAATTGATCACAATCACATACTTGTTTATTCAAAGAATCCCGGTTGGCTATCTTATGCTTTAGAACGCACTGAAGCTGCGAATGCCCACTATAAAAACCCAGATAATGATCCTAGAGGACCATGGTTCTCAGGTAATGTATCATCACCTAAACCGCGACCAAATTTAACTTATGACGTAACCTCACCGTCAGGAGAATCAATTTCACCGCCCAAGAATGGTTGGCGATGGAATAAAGAAAGAATGGCAGCAATGATTGAAACTGGTGAAATTTCATTTACGCCAGATGGAAAGAAACTGTTCAAAAAAACTTATTTAGCAGATCAAAAAGGGTTAGCGCCTTCATCTCTCTGGGATGAAATAGATGATACTGGTCACAATAGACAAGCTAAATATGAGTTGAAAAAACTTTTTCCTGATACAAAAACGTCTGATCTTTTTGCCACACCAAAACCAGAGCGCTTGATAAAAAAAATCCTCAATGTCGCCACTAGACCGGGGGATCTTGTTCTTGATTCCTTTGCCGGTTCTGGCACAACTGGTGCTGTCGCTCATAAAATGGGCCGGCGTTGGATCATGGTTGAATTAGGTAATCACTGCGATGATGTGATAATTCCAAGGTTAAAGCAGGTTCTGAACGGAACGGATCAAGGCGGTATTTCTAAGTCTGTAAACTGGCAAGGTGGAGGTGGCTTTCGTTACTACAAACTTGCACCGTCTTTGATTGTTAAAGACAAGTTTGGCTTGGAAGTGATCAATAAAGAGTATAACCCAGAAATGCTTGCCGAAGCTGTTTGTAAGTTGGAAGGCTTTACTTATGCTCCATCAGAAGTTGACTGGTGGGATCATGGTTACTCAACTGAGACAGATCATATTTACGTTACCACGCAGAGTCTGTCAGTTGAAAAGTTAGAAGGGCTTTCTGAAGAAGTAGGCAGTGACCGAACTTTACTCGTAATGTGTGGCGCATTTCGCTGCGAAGCGAATCGCTTTGCTAATTTAACTCTGAAAAAATTGCCTAAGACTATTTTAGCTAAGTGCGAATGGGGACGTGACGACTATTCTCTGAATGTTGAAAATTTAACCGATGATTCTTCAGCAGATGATAACGATCAAGAACAACATTAACTGCTTAAAGGATAGAAAAAATAATGATTATGGATTTATCAAGCCTCAAACCTGAACAGTTGCGCTCTATTAATGATGTGATTAGTCGCCTAAGTTTACGTAAACCTCAGCAAGACTCGATACGAGCTTTAGCCGTAGCAGTTGCCGCGTCTGAGCATAAGTTACTTGAACCTAGCCGTGATTTACCTGAAGTGCTTGAAACTTTAAAAGTTCAATTTCCAACACTCAGCGACTTTGAACGTGACTTTCCATCCTTGTGTTTTGCCTTAGCTACGGGTGTGGGCAAAACTCGCTTAATGGGAGCCTTTATTACCTATTTGTATCAAGTGCATGGCATACGCAATTATTTTGTTCTCGCACCTAACTTAACCATTTATGAAAAGCTGATTAAAGACTTCTCACCGGCATCACCCAAGTATGTTTTTAAAGGCATTAACGACTTTGTGTTAGCGCCGCCAGAAGTAATCACTGGTGACAACTATGAAAGCCGCGGCGCACAAGTGATGGGTGATTTTTTTGGCTCAGTACGGATTAACGTATTCAATATCGCCAAAATCAACACAGAGGTGCGTGGTGGTAAAGCTCCACGTATTAAACGCTTGGCCGAAACCTTAGGTGAAAGCTATTTTGAGTATCTATCGAATCTGACTGATTTAGTGCTGTTAATGGATGAGTCGCACCGCTACCGCGCGGATGCAGGTATGCGCGCGCTGAATGAACTTAATCCGCTATTCGCACTTGAGTTAACGGCGACACCGTTCACTGAATCCAACCGTGGCCCAGTGCATTTTAAGAATGTGGTTATTGATTATCCATTGGCCTGTGCAATGGATGATGGTTTTGTTAAAGAACCCGCAGTAGTCACTCAACGTAACTTTGATGCAAGTCAGTACGATAAAGACGAACTGGATACCATTAAATTGATGGATGGTATTCGTCTACACGAGCAAACCAAAGTAGATTTAACTACTTATGCTTATGAAAACGATACTAAGTTGGTTAAGCCTTTTATGTTGGTTATTGCGCGTGATACCACCCATGCAGCAGAACTTTTAAGCAAGCTCGAAAGTGTGTTTGATGGTCGTTACGCTGGCAAGGTCATTCAGGTTGATAGCAGTAAAAAAGAAGAAGAAACCATTCAAGCACTGCTCAACGTTGAGCATGTGGATGAGCCTACTGAGATTGTAATTCACGTAAACATGCTCAAAGAAGGATGGGACGTAACCAACCTGTACACCATAGTACCGCTGCGTGCTGCTAATGCACGAACCTTAATCGAACAATCGATTGGCCGTGGTTTGCGTTTGCCTTATGGTAAACGTACTGGTGTTGAAGCCGTCGATACCCTAAGTATCGTCGCACATGACAAGTTCCAAGAGATTATTGATGAGGCCAATGACCCGAACAACCCGCTTCGCTTGAAAACGCGTGAACTAGATCGCCCAGAAGACGACGTTACCAAGCAAAGTGTCCAGGTGAAATCAAATTTAGAGCAACAACTTTCTGGTTCAGGCGTAACTGCAGCCGGACCAGATGGTAACCGTGATGTACAAGAACCTAAAGCAACCTATGCCACGCCGAACGAACAAGCTGTTGCCCGCACAGCATTGAACGTTATAAAGCAATATCAAACACGCCCTATCGATGCACCAACCAGCAAAGCTCTGATAACGACTGAGGTAAAGGCACAGATTACCGAGCATGTAAAAGCTCAGTTAACTCAAGAGCAACGGGAGTTATTTACCAAAGAATCACTGGATGTTGATGCGATTGTTGAGCAAGTCACCCAACTGACGGTTGATAACACCATAGATATTCCGCGTATTATTGTTTCACCATCAGGAGAAGTGCGCACCGGTTATCATCCGTTTGATTTAAACATTACAGTAATTAAAGACCTAAAGCCTATCGACCGAACGCTATTACAACATAGCTTGCAAGACAATCATCAAACTATTCGTGGAGAAGGGGACTCGGGTAACTACGAACCAGTAAAGCAGAACTACATTTTGAAGAAATTGTTCGACTACGACGATATCCCTTACGATGAGCAAGCTGAATTTTTGTTTGACCTTGCAACTCAAGCAGTCAATACACTGGCGTCTGAAAACGAGGAAGATGTAGTTGATAACATTCTGCAAAACCAAAGTGATGCAATTGCGAAGTTAATTCATGCGCAACTAAACAATCACTTCTTTGAAGAAGCAACCGAGTACGTCGTTGATGTGCGTAGTGGCTTCAGTACCTTACGAGACTGTGCGTACACTATAGCGCAAGATCAGCCGCTTCAAAACTACCGTGATACAGTGCGTGATGTTAGTCGCATCAAACAAATGCTCTTTAATGGTTTTAGCCGTTGTTTATACCCATTACAAAAGTTTGATTCAGACACTGAACGCCGCTTTGCAGTGATATTAGAACGTGATTGTGAAAAGTGGTTTAAACCAGCTAAAGGTCAGTTCAAGATGTACTACAAGCGTGGAAATGAGCACCCTGAATATGTGCCTGACTTCATTGCAGAAACAAGCGAGTATGTATTAATGATTGAGACTAAGAGTACTCAGCACCAAAACCAAGATGGAAGTTGGAATGAGGAAGTCACAGAAAAAGCACGTAGTGGTGTGAAATGGTGTAATCAGGCTAGTGATTATCTTGCCAAACATGGTGGTAAACCATGGAAGTACTTGTTAATTCCGCATGACTCAGTTAAAGAAGCTAACTCGCTAGACTATTTTATACAGAAATGTGGCTTTGAGGAATAAAAAAGGACTTAACTTCATCATTACAGGGAAGAATAATGAAAATGAATATAAGACAACAAATAGTTGACTGGTTGCATACAAAGCCATTTTGGCAACAGTGTGCAGCCGACATTATCTTAAGAAATAATGCAATAACTCCTGATGTGATAGCGCAACTCAAGGAGTTGGTAAAATCTGCAAGGGGGCAATCAACAGACTCTAGAGTCGATTTTTCTTTTTTTCACGGATACAGTGAGAATAATGATTTTGCTAAGATCAATTCAATAAGTGATGTTGAAGGAATAGATAATATTTCATCTTATCGCCCTCTAAAGTTTGGCCCAAATATGACTGTCGTATATGGCCATAATGGTTCGGGAAAATCTGGCTACACTAGGATTTTGAAGAAGCTCTGTGGACACCCTAGCGCATCAGAATTGAGGCCAAACATATACCAACCTTTACCTGCGGTAAGTAAATGCAAAGTAAGTCTAGCCCACGAAGGAAAAAACCATGAACTTGAATGGCAGGCGAACGAAAATCCAATCAAACTGCTTGAAGCTGTAGATATCTTTGATGCTGTATCTGGACAGTTTTATCTTGAACAAGAAAATGAAGTTTCTTATGTTCCATTGGATGTGTCGTTTTTTGAACAGCTCGCCGCATTATTTGATAGCGTAAAAGATGCCCTTGAATCGGAGAAGAAGCAGTTAAATTCCAATCTTCCGACTAAACCAAGTCAATACTCTGAAACAAAGCACGTTCAGGCGATGTATGGACGTTTACACAAAGACGCGGACGAACAAAAGCTAGAAGACTTTTTTACTTTTACAGATGAAGATGAAAAGCTGAAAGGTGATTTAGAACAGCGTTTAAATACAGATCCTAAAAAGTTAGTTACTTCTAAAAATAATTTAATTAAACAGCTTGAAGTTACTCTGACAAAAATTAAAAAGGCTGCTGAATTAGTAAATACGCAAAGCTGCTCTTCATTCGTCAGCCTATACCAAGACAAAGAATTAAAGCGTAAAGTTGCATCAGAAGGGGCGCAGGCTGTTATAGATGGCTCTGATATCAAAGGTGTAGGAACTGCAACCTGGAAAGCGTTATGGCTAGCGGCAAGAGAATTTTCTACAGCTGAGGCTTATAAGAGCGATGAGTTTCCTTATGTTGATGATGATGCAAAATGTGTCTTATGCCACCAAAATTTAACAGCTGAAGCTAAACTCCGATTTCAGTCATTTGAATCATTCATAAAGGGAGCACTAGAAAAAGAGGCAGCCTTGTCCGATAAAGCTTTTTCTGATGTTGTGGCGTTGCTTCCCAAAGAACCCAAAGCCGAAGAGCTTACGACTCAATTGAGCGCAGCAGGACTGAATGAAGAAAAATGGTTACCTATTTTTCGACAGACCTGGAGCCTAATAACTAAGAGAAGCGAAGCTTTAATAAAAAGACCAAACGAAAACCTTGAACCGTTTGAATATGATTCCAATATTTTTAATGACCTTTATACATTAGTTGATAAGTTAAAAGCTGAGGTCGTTCAGCATGAAGAAGATGCAAGAAACTTTAACTCAATAGCCGTTCAGAGTGAATTAGTATCGCTAAAAGCAAAGCTCTGGTCATCAAGTTATTTACCGCAGATAAAACAGGAAGTTATCCGTTTACAAAAAATTGAAAACTACGATCTATGGATAAAATTAACATCAACTATAGCGGTAACTCGTAAAGGTAATGAAGTAGCTGCAAAAATGATTACTGAGTCATACGTTTCAAGGTTCAACGATGAACTTAGCTTACTCGGAGCATCACAGATAAAAGTTGAATTAGTTAAAGGGAAAGGTGGTAAGGGCAAAGTTAAGCACAAATTACAACTCAGTGGTGTGACCCCACAATATTCAAGAAAGAAAACAAGTGAAATTTTAAGTGATGGTGAACAAAGGGTTGTTAGTTTGGCTGCTTTTTTTGCCGACGTAACAGGTAAACCCCATATGGCTCCATTCGTTTTTGACGATCCCATCTCTTCATTGGATGTAGATTATGAGTGGGAAGTTGCTCGCAGATTAGTTGAATTGTCTGATTCCAGGCAGGTGCTCGTGTTTAGTCATAGGCTATCGTTACTTGGAGCATTGGAAGAGTTAAGTAAGAAAGCGTGGAGTGATAATGATAGGAAAGTAAAATTTTCACAAGTATGTATTGAAAGTTTTAATGGAAAACATGGTTGTGTAGCAGAAATGGATGGCTTTTCTGTGAACACTAAAGCCGCCAACAATAAACTTATAAGCTCACTTGGTGAAACAAAGAGTGCATTTGAAAAGCACCAGGATCAGGCTGTATTTAAACTACAGATTCAAGGTATTTGTTCAGAGTTTAGAAAGTTGGTTGAACGCACAGTTGAAGACGATTTACTTGATCAAATCGTCAGAAGGCATAGACGAGGAATACAGACTGATAACAGACTAATTAAGTTACCCAGAATTGGCCTGGCCGATTGTCAGTTCCTTGATGGGCTAATGAGCAAGTATTCCTGCTATGAGCACAGCCATTCAAGAGAGGCTCCAAAGTTTCTCCCGTCGTTTGATGAACTAAATAAAGATTTAGAAATGTTGAAAAAATGGAGAGAGACATTTAAGAAGCGACTAGTTCACATGAACTAGCTCAGCTCAGGCCTGATCTTAAAAATCTCGAAAGTATTACTGTTTTTCCAAATGAATTGCCAGAGGTATATTCAGAAAACCATCATATGAATTAGTAATACTTTAAGCTATCAAAGATTAAATATCTCTGATAAATATACCTCTCTTTGTAGCCTCATCAATATGATCACTCCACCATTGCATCATATCTCGTCTCTGCCGAAGGTACGTAGCTCGGTTATAGGCAGCGCGAACTTCATTTGAGTCAGAATGGGCTAGTGCCGCTTCTACTATATCGTAATTAAAATCGCTTTCATTTAACGTCGTGCTTGCTAAGGCTCTTAAGCCGTGCGATACCAAGCGCCTCTCAAATCCCATGCGTTTAAGTGCAGAGTTGGCTGTTTGGGCATTAGTGTGCATTTTTCGGTTTCTATCTGCTGGGAATATGTATTCAAGTGTCCCACTAATTGGTTTAATCTCTGCTAATAGGCCTAACATTTGAGTAGAAAGTGGTACTGAATGCGGTTTCTTTTTCTTCATTCGTTCGGCTGGTATATTCCAAAGCTTTTCATCCCAGTCTATTTCTTCCCAGCGAGCACCGGCAGCTTCTGAAGGTCGTACCATCGTGTGTAACTGCCATTCAATCAAGTAGCGTGTTATTTTTTTAATGCTCGCTGAATGTATAGCTTTCATTAGCTCGGGAAGCTCTTCCGGTTTAAGCGTAAGCATGTGCTTTTTCTTAGGTGAGCTGAATGCTTCTTTTATGCCAGCCAGTGGATTAGCATCAATAAACCCTACATTCGTCGCATAGGTCATGATTTCATTAACCCGTTGGCACAAACGCTTGATTGTTTCTAAGTTACCTTTAGCAGCAATGGGGTTTAATACTTCTATTACCATTGGAGCTTTAAGTTTTCGAATAGGGCGCTTACCTAATTCCTTGAACAAGTGGTTTTCAAGCGAGCGCCAAATATCGTCACCGTAGTCTTGTGTTACTTGCGTTCTTTTAACTTCCATCCATTTAGCTGCAACCGACTCAAAAGTGTTTTCGAGCTCTGCCTTCTCTGACATGATAGTTTCGGCTCTGTGCTCTTGGGGATCAATGTCTTTGGCGAGTAACTCACGTGCTTGTGCAGCTTCTTTTCTGGCATCAGCAAGCGTAACGTCGGGATAGCTGCCTAGGCTTAAATTAGCGCGCTTTTTTGTGTAAGGGCGAGAGTAATTGAATAACCATAGTTTAGCGCCGCTGGGGCGCACTCGTAACTGTAAACCACCGCCATCGGCAAGGTTGTATTCTTTGTCTTTTGGACGTGCCTTTTTTATTTCTGTATCACTTAAGGGGCGGGTGGTTCTGGCCATTGTAACATTGTCTCCGTACACATGATTTTGTGTTACTAATAGTGTTACTAAAAAGCGTGGATTTTACAATATGTCCTCGGACGTTACGGGACTGAATTGGTGTTAAGTTGCTGAATTTGGGCAATAAAAAAGACGTCCTAGGACGTCTTAGTATTTGAAAGTGGTGGAGCTGGCGGGATTTGAACCCGCGTCCAGAA
>CENT01004716.1_pt1 | contig 22122 bp, 17 predicted proteins | sample 530141 | NCBI WGS metagenome assembly CENT01 (sample SAMEA2591074, study PRJEB7988) | marine metagenome | isolation source: saline water (ENVO:00002010), including | reverse complement strand
CTTTTGTTTGTGGCTATTGACCATTATGACGAGTCGCTGGGCATTCAGCCGCTCGCTAGGCTTTTAGCAAGTATGCAGTGGGTACTTAGTGCAATATACGCGTCTTTATAGTGCCGTCAATTTGTTGAAGTTCAGCAAGGGCTTCATAGCCTCTGTCTTCTTTAACGTCTACTACCACGTAACCAATTTCGGCGTTTGTTTGAAGGTACTGCGCTTCAATGTTGATGCCTTTCTCTGCAAACGCTTGGTTAATTTGCGTAAGAATACCTGGTTGGTTTTTGTGAACGTGAAGCAAGCGTGAGCGGCTGTTGTGCTCTGGTAGCGATACTTCGGGGAAGTTAACCGCAGACAGAGTTGAGCCGTTATCGCTATATTTTGCGAGCTTACCCGCCACTTCAATACCAATATTCTCTTGCGCTTCTTGGGTGCTTCCCCCAACGTGTGGCGTAAGAATGACGTTGTCGAATTCACGTAAAGGTGAATCAAACTCTTCACCATTCGACTTAGGCTCTACTGGGAATACGTCAATGGCAGCACCATTTAACTGACCGCTTTTAAGAGCCCCTGATAGCGCGTCTATATCAACCACCGTTCCGCGAGATGCATTAATGAGAATGCTGCCAGGCTTCATTTGAGCAAGCTCTTTTTCACCTATCATGTTTTGCGTTTCAGGTGTTTCAGGCACGTGAAGCGTGACTACGTCAGAGGTGTTAAGCAGTTTCTCTAGAGACTTAACTTGGGCTGAGTTACCCAGCACTAGCTTATCTTCGATGTCAAAAAACTGTACGCGCATGCCCAAGTGTTCTGCCAAGATGCTAAGCTGCGTTCCAATGTGGCCATAACCAATAATTCCCAGCGTTTTGCCTCTTGCTTCGTAAGAGCCAACAGCGGTCTTTTCCCATTCTCCACGGTGTGCCTTTGCATTTTTGCTTGGCACTTGACGAAGTAAAAGAATAATTTGGCCTAGCACTAGCTCGGCAACAGAGCGAGTGTTTGAAAAGGGCGCGTTAAACACAGGAATACCGCGGCGCTGAGTAGCAGCTAGGTCAACTTGGTTTGTACCAATACAAAAGCAGCCAATGGCAACAAGCTTTTTAGCGGCATCCACCACTTTCTCAGTTATTTGGGTACGAGAACGAAGTCCGACGAAGTGGGCATCTTTGATTTTTTCAATCAACTCATCTTCTGGAAGAGAAGTTTTAAGATACTCAATGTTTGTGTAACCGTTATTTTTTAGTGTTTCGAGCGCGCTCTGATGAACACCCTCTAACAATAAAATTCGGATTTTGTCCTTCTCAAGTGAAACTTTACTCATGAACTCGCTGTCTCTCGCTGTTGTGTTTCGGTTCGAAAATATGGCTTGAGCCATCTAGACGTCTAAAAGAAAAATAACAGAAAACGCCCTCAGTTAAAAGGAGTATTTCACTTAAAGGTTTTTACACCTTCATCGGTCGCTGAAAGCACGATATCTGCGCCGCGCAAAGCGAAAATTCCGTTAGTGACAACACCGGGAATATTATTGATTGCTTGCTCTAATTCACGAGGATTGAGTATGTCTAAATTGTGAACATCTAAAATGACATTGCCATTGTCGGTTACGACACCTTGACGGTATTCTGGATCGCCACCGAGTTTCACGAGTTCTCTAGCCACAAAAGAGCGCGCCATAGGGATCACTTCCACCGGAAGGGGGAAGTTACCGAGAACAGGAACGCGCTTACTGTCATCAACAATACACACGAACGTTTTTGCCACGCCAGCCACTATCTTCTCACGTGTAAGCGCAGCGCCTCCGCCTTTAATCATATGCTTGTGTTCGGTGACTTCGTCGGCCCCGTCAATATACACCGATAGGTTGCTAACGTCGTTGAGTTCAAAAACCTCAATGCCTAATGCTTTTAGCTTTTCTGTAGAGGCTTCAGAGCTTGATACAGCACCCTCTATTTTATGTTTGATTTTGCCTAATTCTTCAATAAAAAAGTTAACGGTTGAACCTGTGCCTACTCCAACAATGCTGTCTTGTTCAACATAGTCTATTGCCGCTTTTGCCACTGCTTGCTTTTTCGCGTTCTGATCCATTGTTACTCTCCTTTTGGTTTGTTTGAAGTGTAACCGATAAGGCGCAAAATCGCAGCTTTATGTCTTTAAAAGAAATGGACCTAGGATTAGGGCTTAATATCAGAAAAGGTGAGTATTCGCTTAGGGGTCACAATAATATCTAGCGGAATATCCCAAGGTTCAAAGGGCAGGGTCTCAACTTCTTGCTCATCGTGTGCAATACCAATCAAAATGGGTTTTTGTTGAGTAAATTGAGTAAACGCCAGCGTACGGTCGTAGTAACCGCCACCCATGCCCAGTCGATTGCCTTTGCTATCAAAGCCCACCAAAGGCATTAAAATAACGTCTATAGTGCTAGTGGGAATAACGTTGGGGCAGGCCAGTTCAGGCTCATCAATATTGTATTTATTTTTTACAAGTGTGGTATGTGGGCCATATTCAAGAAACAGCAGGTGACCTTTACAAACAGGATGTAACACGGGCAGTGAGAACGTGGTGGGCATCGATGTAATATCTGATGTAAGAGCTGATGCAGATATTGATGCAGATATTGTTGCGGATGTAGACGTAGATGAATAATCGATGCTGCTCGTCATTTCTTTGCGCATATCTTTGGAACGGGTAAACGCATCTTGCATAAAGTTGCTAAGGTCTAGTTCTCCATCATTCACCAAATACCCAGCAATTGACTTTGCTTTAGTGACACACGATAAAGAATTTAACTGTTGGCTAATCTGCAGCGCAGAATACGCACGTTGCTCAGGCGGTATGCTATTTCTTACGTTTCTTAGGCTTTTACGCAAATGTTTGCGAAGACTTGCTTTGCTCTCAGTATGCGCATTATTGGGTAAAAACTTACTCATCGCCATGTTACTCTCAAACCAACTTGCCTTTATTCGTAATTTTGATCAGTTTTCGCTTGATTGAGGCTCGCTCAGCCTAAGTCTTTTTAAACCAGGCATTCTTAACTAGGTGTTCTTATCCAGGTATTCTTAACTAGGCACTTTTAACCAAGAAAGTGGTTTAGCACTTTTACTAGGTTGGCTGCATTAATTGGTTTCGTCAACACGTCGTCCAGTCCCCTCTCTTTCAAACTGTCGGAAGTAGTAATAGCATCTGCGGTGAGTGCCACAATAGGAAGGTTAGGGTATTGAGCTTTAATCAGCCTAGATGCCTGGTCGCCCTGGATACCGGGTAAATTTATGTCCATTAAAACAAGGTCGGCGTGATTGGATTTTATGTATTCAACGCCTTCTTCACCCGTATCAACAATGGTAAACGCCAGCCCTAACTTCTCAAAAAGCGCTGCAATAACCGCTTGATTAATAGGGTGGTCTTCTACGATCAGAATATTTACGGGCTTAGAAATAGAAAGTTGCGCGGATGCACTTTGAGGAGAGGCTTCTGCCACCTGATTTTGGTCCATCTGCGCAGACGGAATTGAGATACTGACTCTTGTACCTTCTTGCAGTTTACTCTTAAGTTTTATTGAGCCATCCATTAGCTCAACCAGTTGCTTAGATATACTCAGTCCCAAACCAGAACCCGGTATTTTATGTGCATTATCCATACGCTCAAATCGAGCAAATAGGCGCGCCTGGTCGTCATCGCTAATACCAATACCTTCATCGGCAACAATAAATATTAAGGCGTCTTTTTTGTATTTTACTAGACAAGTCACTGCCTTATTTCTTGGCGTAAATTTAATGGCATTGGAAAGTATATTTAGCGCAACTTGCCCAAACTTAGTGTCATCTAAATAAATAGAAGCTGGAAGGCTAGTATCTAGTGTTGCAGTAAAGGTGATGTCGTTTTGTTCGGCGCGAACACGGGTAACTGAAAACAGGTGAGTGAAAAAATCGTTCGTATTAATAGCGCGTGGCATCACACGCATTTTACCCGCTTCTATCTGCTTAATATCAAGCACTGAATTGACGATTTCTAGCAGGCGCTCGCCGCTTTTACTAATGTGCGACAGTGAAGAGCTAAATTGAGACGGAAGCGACAGTTTTCGAGCCTCACTCTCTAGCAAATTACTAAACGTGTTAATCGCGTTAAGCGGCGTGCGAATTTCATGGCTGACATAAGACAGAAAATCAGACTTAAATTGGCTTGTGCGCTCAAGCTCTCTATTTTTACGTTTTAACTCTAAATGGGCGACAACTGATTGCCCCAGTGTTTCTAGTGCTTGTTTCTGTTCTTCTGTTAGTCTATTTGGCTTTTTATCAATGGCGCAAAGTGTGCCAATTGGATGACCAGAGGGGGTAATAAGCGGTGCACCCGCATAAAATCGAATATCAGGAGAGCCAGTTACAAGAGGGTTGTCGCTAAAACGCTCATCCTTGGTGGCATCAGGCACTTCAAACACTTTTTGCTGCAATATGGCGTGTGAGCAAAATGCGATTTCGCGGGATGTTTCTTCGGCATCAAGGCCCACGCGAGATTTAAACCACTGCCTATCGGGGTCGATAAGACTAATTAGCGCGATAGGTGTACCGCAAATTTGTGAGGCAAGTGCAGTAAGATCGTCGAAAAGCTTTTCAGCTTCAGTATCTAAGATGTCGTAGCTTAGAAGTTCAGCTAACCGTTCTTTTTCATTTTCTGGCTCAGGGGCAGACTTCATAGCTCTGGTTTTTAACCTTCAAGTACATGTTCGTTAGGGGAATCTACTGATTCCCCTAACGATATTACTAAAGAGCGTAGGTGTCTATGAACAATTTCTCAAGCTTACTATGGTCTACTTTCGTCGCCACTCTAATCGTATTTGCGTCGTTCCAAAGTGGACTTGGTGTTGTGCCTTTAGGTGCGACTACCGTTTGGCCTCTGTCTAGCGAGCCTGTTCCAACCCTAACGTTGCCCTCTGTTAATTCAAAAAGCTCTGGGTGGCGAAGGTGTACAATAGGAAACGCATCGTGGAAGAAACACACTCTGTCTTCTCTATTTTGCGAGTAAAAATCCATATAGAACTGGGCGCTTTCTTGAACAAAGCCACCTAGCGTTGGGTTTTTCTCAGCCAGTACGTCAACAAAGGTAGGTGCAAATGGCACGTCATTGGTTACGTCTAAACCAAACATAACCAAGTCCCAGTCTGCAGCAAATACTATTTCTGCTGCATGAGCATCATTCCAAATGTTTGCTTCTGCAACCGGTGTTACATTGCCAGGCACAAATGCAGCGCCGCCCATTATACTCACGCCTTTCACTAATTTCGGTAGTTCTGGCTCTAAACGAAGCGCTAGCGCTAAGTTACCAAGCGGGCCTATTGCAACTAAGGTAATTTCGCCCGGATATTTACGCGCCATATCAACGATAAACTGTGCTGAGCTGCGAGGGTCGAGTTCGCCTTTAGGCGACTCTGGCTTAATGTGGCCAAACCCGTGTTCTCCATGAACGAAGTGAGCATAGGTAGACTCTTCGCCAACCCAAGGCATGCCGACCCCTTTTGTTACTGGAATGTCGTTTTTGCCAGCCAGTTCGCAAAGCGTTAGGGCATTTTGCGCTGCCATTGTAACGGGAACATTACCGTAAACCGTTGTTAAGCCAAGAAGCTCAATATCTGGTGATTGAAACGCAAAAAATATGGCCATTGCATCATCAATGCCCGGATCGGTATCTAATATTATTTTATGTGCCATGAAATTCTCTCTGGGATATTTTTAGCCGGAATGCTTTGCTAAAAAACGGTCTACTTCTTTCTGAGTTGGAATACTTTGCGCAGCGCCTTCGCGGGTAACGGCTATTGCAGAAGCCGCGCATCCGCGTTTAAGTGCCTGTTTAGCGTCTGTGTGGTTACTGTACGCTGATAAAAAGTATCCGATAAACGTATCGCCTGCGGCAGTAGTATCAACAGCATCAACAGAAAAGGCATCAACGTTAATGACTTCGCCTTTTCTCAGCATCATTACACCAGCTTTACCCAACGTGATAATGACTTCACAGTGGGCCCACTGCTGCTTAAATTCATCAACAATGTCATCCATTGCTTCTTTACCAGTTAGCGCGGCGGCTTCTGTTTCGTTAACGATAAGCAAGTCTATACAATCGTGAGGCAATGCTTTAACCGACTCGCTCATTGGCGCAGGGTTAAAGGCAACTTTCAGCTGTTTTTCTTGTGCTTGGCGAAGCACTTCATCAATACTGCTCGTTTCGTTTTGCGTTAGCACCCAGTCTGCAGGCTTGGTGTCATCTAGCGCGGCCATAACGGTTTTAGCTGTAATGGTTTGGTTTGCACCGCCAAAGAGAACGATGGCATTTTCGCCGCTTGGGGTGACTTGGATTATGGCATGACCTGAGGGAGTCTCAGAGCATTTTACGCCGCGACAATCTACACCTTTTTTAATCAACGCTTGCTTAAAATAGGCGTCATTTTGGTGAATACTGCCTACATGCCTAACATCAGCACCGGCTTGCGCTAGCGCAATTGATTGGTTTGCGCCTTTACCGCCTAACAAGGTTTGGTAGTGCGTGGAGGCGATTGTTTCACCAGGTTGAACAAAGTGATCTACTTGGTAAACGTGGTCGATATTAATGGAACCAAAATTTATTATTGCCATTTCTTCTTCCGTCGAAAGAGGGCGTCTCCCAGAATGCCGCGTGTCCATTTTCGCCCGTGAACCGAAATGTTCAGGGCGGAAGAATCACTATGACCGTAGGCTTCTCGATACGAGCCGAGCTTGCACAATAGTTACAGTTTCAACTTCCTAGGTTTATAGCATCGGCCAGGGACATGAATGAACTAGCAAACATCCCAGGAAACATTGTTGTTGTATTAACGCAACAGGGTATATGAAACGCATTTACTAGTGAAGGAGATCACTCTTGTGCGTAGCAAAACTTTGCGTTGTTGAGTATAGCTGCTTAAAGAATACTTTATTCTTGACCATTTGGTCAGCACCTGTTGGTCAGCAAGTATACACGCATATGCGACAAGCTCAAGAAAACCGCGTTCTCTCTTTACGCTAGCACTTTCTCTGTGTTGCAAAGGGAAGTCCTTGTCCACGTCTTAATGGTAGTAGAAATACACGAGGGTTACCAGAGAAGATAAAGGTTTTACTGCTTTTGCTCACTCGTTTGAACAGTGAGTAATCAAATTGGCAAAAGTAGGTTTTATATCCCGATTTTGCTACTATAAACCCACAGTATACGCACGGCGGTTATCTTTTTGGCGTTGTTTTACTTCGAGTGGTTCACTCATACCTAAGCGGGTGTGCTCAAGCCTAAAAAAGCGGATAAAGGCAAAGAGAATAATTTCCATGCATTACATCAAATTTCAAACATAAAGAGAGTTACCAGTGGAAAAGCAGCTTGATTACGACAGCGTTACCAATAAATTGTCACAACATGGCGTAATAGTAGACGGCGCCGAAATACACGGCATCCTATGCGGCATGTTGTGCGGTGGTATGTCTCTTACCGATCAAAAATGGTTAGAAGCATTAAGCGAAACGGTGAATCAAGACGAAAGCTTTAGTGAGCCGGTTGTTTTTACGCTAACGACTTTATTTAACCAAACTTGCCAACAGTTGTTAGAGCCTGAGTTTGCGCTTACTTTGCTACTTCCAGAAGACCATGCCCCAATAAACGATCGCGGCGCTGCCCTTATTAATTGGGTGCAAGGGTTCATGCTTGGTTTTGGATTACATCAGCAAGATTTAGTGAAGTGCAGTGATGATGTAAAAGAAGCACTTGAAGACTTTTCTGACATTTCTCGAATGGAAGAACCAATGGATGCAGACGAAGAGTCTGAGAAAGCACTTTTTGAAGTAGAAGAGTATGTAAAGATTTCAGCAATTCTCTGCTTCAGCGAGCTGGGGCAGTCATTGCTGGACGATCAAAAAGAAAAGCCTTCAATACATTAATTGCGAAGAGCCCATTTTTTAGAGCTGGGTTTTAAAACTGGGCTTTAAAAGTGGGCGCTACTTCTTAGGCTCTAATACGTGAGCACTAGTACATGAGCTTTAGAAATTGGCTTTAAATCTTGAAATTTAACACTTAAATTTTAAGGACGTCTTTTATAAGCAGGTTTCTTAAATATAAATCACTTATAAACAAACTGCTCACAGGTTGAGTAAGTAAAAGTAATAAAAAAGTGCTGCAAAAACACCGTTTTCTAAAAATAATGCCGACAGGGTTTGTGAATTTATGATTAGCGCGCAAGAGTTTATTTCTAGGCAAGATAGATTATTAGTACAGTGCCAGCCAAACAGTGTATGCATTGTACCCGCAGCGTCTTTAGTTACCCGAAGTCGAGATACGGAATACTTATTCAGACAAGACAGCGACTTTTGGTATTTAACGGGTTTTGAAGAGCCAAACGCATGGTTGCTCATTTCAAATCATCCCCGCTATGGTGAAAGCTACCGCGCAATGGTAGTACAAGCTAAAGACAAACAAGCGGAAGTGTGGCAAGGAAAACGATTAGGCGCTGAGGAGGCATTGTCCCGATTTAGCCTAGACGAGGCATTTGAAGAACAAGAGTTAGAAGAAGCCATTCTTGAAGCAATGCAGGGACAACAACATCTTTACGTGGCCCTTGGTGCAAATGAGCAGCACGATCAGTTAATTGTTAACGCTTTAAAGACGTTGAAAGAGGCCCCGAAACAGTCCCTTGCACCTGCTAATGTGCGCGATATACAGCCTTTGCTACATGAGATGCGCGTGTATAAGTCGGCAAGTGAAGTTGCGGTTATGAAAGCGGCCTGTGAAATAAGTGCTCGTGCCCACAAACGCGCCATGCAGTTTGCGCACCCAGGGTGCTTTGAATACCAGTTAGAAGCTGAACTTCATCATGAATTTGCCATGGCGGGCGCACGAAGTCCGGCTTACGGTACCATAGTGGGTAGCGGGGAAAATGCATGCATATTGCATTACACACAAAACAGCGCACAGGTTAACAATGGCGATTTAGTGCTTATTGATGCGGGTGCCGAGTACCAAGGGTACGCTGCCGATATTACGCGCACGTTTCCAGTGAACGGTAAGTTTAGCGACGCGCAACGCGCCATATACAGTTTGGTCTTAAAAGCCCAAAAAAGCGTTTTAGATATGCTGGCACCGGGCGTTACTTTACCTCAGGCAATGACTCACAGCGCAGAAGTGATCACCGAAGGTTTAATTGAGCTGGGCATATTATCCGGCAGTATCGCAGAAAACTTAGATAATCAAACCTGGCGACAATTTTATATGCACGGTTTAGGGCACTTTTTAGGCTTAGACGTGCACGATGTTGGCGACTACAAGCACAATGGCGATGACCGAGCGCTCAGCCCTGGCATGGTCATTACCGTAGAGCCTGGGGTCTATATTAGCAGCGATTGCGATGTGCCAGAGCGTTTCAAAGGTATTGGCGTGAGAATAGAAGACGATGTAGCCATTACCGCTACTGGCGTTGAGATACTCACTAAAGACGTGCCAAAAGAGATTGATGAAATTGAGGCATTAATGGCGTAATTTAGCCTTGAATAAAATTGGGCTAATCAAATGCACCTAGAAGGAACGGACTGAGTGAAGAGTGTTGATGTAGTTGTTGTTGGCGGCGGAATTGTCGGTTGCGTTCTCGCTAAAGGGCTGTCTCAAAGCTCAGGGCTGTCCCAAACTTCAGGGCTATCTAAGCGCTCGGGGCTGAAAGTAGCTCTGATTGATTCGGCAGCGCCAGTTTCATCGAGCTCGCTGAAAACAAAAGCACCTGCCACCAACGACTTCAATCCATTTACCGATACCCGCGTTATCGCCCTTGCTCGCCGCACGGTACAAGAGCTTAAAGCACTCAACGTACAGTTAGATAAACTGGCAGAGTACAGCTTTGGCGAATTACCGCCGACTATTGATGCGATTGAAGTAAGCGACAGTGGGCATCTAGGGTTAGTAAATTTAGCAGCAAAAGACTTCCACATTTCCTCGTTTGGGCAGGTGGTCTCGTTAAGTGCATTGACTAAGCTTGTTGCAGACTCTAATGACAGTTACGAGCATGTAGCGCCTGCGAAGGTAGTGAGTGTAAAGCAGCATGTTGCACACACCGACGTTACCTTAGATAACGGCGAATGTTATCGGGCTAAGCTGTTGGTGCTGGCCGATGGCGGCCGCTCTCCACTGGCAGAGCAGGTGGGGATAGGCAGAAGTGAAAGCGACTACGGTCAAACCGCCATTGTGTTTAATGTTCACACACAGCTATCTCACAGCAATAAGGCCTACGAGCGTTTTACCGACTCTGGCCCATTAGCGTTTTTACCCTTTGATAACGAAATAGACGGTGAAAAGTCATCAAACAATGGGTTTTCAGTGGTGTGGACAGTAAAGTCTGACAAAGCCGCTCACCTATTAGCCATGTCGGCCAATGAGTTTGCTAGCGCTCTGCAAGATGCGTTTGGCTATCGCCAAGGTAAAATAGAAAAGGTCAGCGACAAAAGCAGCTATCCACTTTCACTAAAACTTGCCAGTGACGTAATGGCTCACCGAACGGTGATTGTGGGTAACGCCGCACAGGCGCTTCACCCCATAGCGGGGCAGGGCTTTAACCTGGGTCTTAGAGATATCCACACCTTGATATCGGTGCTTACTCGCAATACAACATCACCCTCTGACCCGGGCGATTTCTCTGTTTTAGATGAATACGCAAGTAAGAGAAGCAAAGATAGAAAAACCACGGTGGCGCTTACCGACACCTTGGTACATACATTTTCTAACCGTCACTTTCCCCTTGTTGTAGGGCGAAATATATCGCTACTTGCGCTCGGAATGTTGCCCGCTGCTAAAAAGCAGTTTGTTAAGCAAACCACTGGATACGGCCTAGGCGCTAAGTGAGCCATTGCCAAGTACATAGCTGTAATTAACCAGTTTTTAAATGAATTCAAACTAAGCCTCTAACGAGTCCTAATCTGAGAAACAAGAGAGAGTTATGCAACACGTTGATATTGGAATAGTGGGTGGGGGAATTGTTGGCTTAACGCTAGCCGCTGCGCTGAAAGAAAGTTCGCTGTCTGTTGCGATAATTGATAAGCACCCTTTATCAACAGCCCTAGGCGAGAAGCCTACCGCACGAGTCAGTGCTATTAATCAGGCCAATATTGCTGCCTTGCAGTCGTTAGATACATGGCAACACCTGCAAAAAGACCGCGCCAATGCTTACGTGGCTATGCATGTGTGGGACAAAGACAGCTTTGGCGATATTCATTTTAGCTGTGAAGAAATGGGCAGCGATGCCCTTGGCGTTATTGTTGAAAACCAGGCATTAATTAATGCGCTGGCGCTGAGCGTTGAAAGTCAGGCTAACGTTCAGGTGTTTGAATCTGGCATAGAGCGGGTGCTATCAGGGCCAAATCAAAATATGGTGATGTTTGACAATAACGACGCCCTTAGCTGCCGACTGCTCATTGGCGCAGATGGTGCTAACTCCTTTGTTCGTCAGCAGGCAGGTTTTCCAATCACGTTTAAAGACTACGAACATACGGCCATTGTTGCCAATATCAAAACCGCACTGCCCCATGAAAACGTGGCAAGACAAGCGTTCACCCCTACAGGGCCTCTTGCGCTGTTGCCTATGGCAGAGCCCAACGTTTGTTCTATCGTGTGGTCACAAACACCTGACGCTGCTGCTAAACTTGCCGCAATGAGCGACAGTGGCTTTTGCAATGCCCTAACGGCCGCAAGTGGCAGCATTCTTGGCACAACCGCACTAGAAACTCAGCGTTCAGCATTTCCATTAACCATGCGCTATGCCAGAGAATGGGCTAAAGACGGCATCGCGTTAGTGGGAGATGCTGCTCACACCATTCATCCTCTTGCTGGACAAGGCGCAAACTTAGGAATGCAGGACGCGCTAGCACTGGCTGAATTATTGATACAGCTGTCGAACGAGGGTAGCGATATTGGGTTACACAAAAACCTACGACCTTACGAGCGAAGCCGTAAAACCGAAGCGATGAAGATGATTGCAGCCATGGATGGTTTTAAGTTGCTATTTGACGGTGACGACCCGCTTAAAAAGCTTATTCGCGGCGTGGGCTTGGCGGCTACCGATAAAGTGGGGGCCATTAAGCAGGCATTCGTTAGTCATGCGATGGGGCTATAAACCGCCTTGAGCATTTACAAAAGCGGTATTAAAAGCGTAGTTAAAGAAACCATTTAAAAATAATAATATAAACGACAGGTGAATTTCATGGATAAACGACATTTTTTAAAGTTTGCAGGTGCTGGGCTCGCGCTATCACCCGCACTTTCGGTGGCGGCAAACGCCTCTTCCAGTGCTGACGCCAGCGGCACTGCTTCTATGCCGTCGCTATCATCACTAAAACCGCTCACTGAAAACGCAAAGCCTATTAACCTAGCAGAAAGAAAAGCAAGAATAGAACACGCAAAGTCTTTGATGAAAGCACAAGGCATAGCGGCCATTCTAATAGAGCCGGGCGCGGCAATGGATTATTTCTCTGGCATACAGTGGTGGCGCAGCGAGAGACTAACGGCGCTAATTATTCCTCAAAAAGGGGATATTGCTGTTGTTACGCCGTTTTTTGAAAAGCCAAGCGTATTGGAGTCTCTTAAAGTAGGCGATGACGTTCGCGTATGGCAAGAGCATGAAAGCCCTTTTGACGTTGTTGCCGATATTCTAAAATCAAGAGGCGTTACCAACGGCAAGTTAGGTGTTGAAAATAGCGTTCGCTACTTTGTGGTGAACGGCGTAAGTAACGCTATGCCTAGCTTGGATATTGTGCCTGCAGAGCCTATTACCCGTGGTTGCAGAATGTATAAAACGGCTGCCGAGTTAACGCTGATGCACAAGGCGAATGAAGTTACTCTTGCAGCATACGACGTTGTGTTTAAGCACCTCAAGCTAGGCATGACCCAAGCTGAAGTTGAAGCCTTAATGCACAAAGCACAGCAACAGTTAGGTGGCAGCAATAAGTGGTGCCTTGCCTTATTTAATGACGCCAGTGCGTACCCGCACGGCACCAATGCAAAGCAGGTTATTCAGCAAGGCTCCGTAGTGTTGCTTGATAGCGGATGCAGTGTGCACGGGTATCAAAGTGATATCAGCCGTACTCTTGTGTTCGGTGAGCCATCACAAAAAGTGACAGACGTATGGAATACTGTGCGAGAAGGGCAAAATGTCGCGTTTGAAGCAGCTAAAGTAGGCACACCTGCCGGTAAGGTAGATGACGCCGTGCGCGCTTATTACGTAACTCGAGGTTACGACAAAGACTATGCACTACCTGGGCTAAGTCATCGCACAGGACATGGCATTGGCATGGAAGGTCACGAAAGCGTGAATTTTGTGCGCGGCGAAACAGCTCCGCTTAAAAAGGGTATGTGTTTTTCTAACGAGCCTGGCTTATACATTCCTGGCGAGTTTGGCGTGCGGTTAGAAGACTGTTTATATATGACAGACGAAGGCCCACGATACTTTACTGAGCCACCTGCATCGCTAGAGGAACCGCTAGGTCGTTTAGTGCCTATGGTATAGCACTTTCACCCGTTAGTTATTTTTAAGCCGAGTAGTAAAAAATTCCGCCAAGGTTTTACTGATAACAGGGTGCTGGGTATCTTGGTTGAACAAGCAAATATTTACCTTGCCCAATTTCGGTAGGTGAGGGTGTTTAAGCAAAGTCAGGTTGGCAGGTAGGCTTGATTTTGCCAAAGCGGTAACGCCCAAGCCCTGCTGAATAGCCGCAGTTATACCCCCCAAGTCAGCGTTGGTATACGTGATTTTCCACGCAAAGGTTTGCTGCTTTAGTTGCTCTATTACCCGGCTTCTATACATACAGCCATCCGGAGCCAGTACAAGAGGAATAGTGCTACCTACCAGCGGATGCGCACTATCTCCTACCCACACCACATCATCTTCTAATACCACTTCGCCTTCAGTGTCTTCATCGGGATTCACCAACGCCAAAATAAGGTCAAAATGATCTCGCTGGCTAGGGTGCAGTAAGTCTCTGCTGAGAGAAGAAGTGACTTCTAATGATACATCGGGGTAGCGCTTCGAAAATTCACCAATTAACCCTGGCAACAGGGTAGTGGCAAACTCATTGGGAATGCCCAATCGAAGGCGGCCGCTAAGCGGGGCAGGGGTTAAACTTCGAAATATGCTGTCGTTGAGTTCAAGTAACTCTTTGGCTTTTGCGTAAAGCCAATTGCCATCTGCACTTGGCACATGTCGCTGGCCGAGTTTGATAAAAAGCTTTCGATCTAACTGCGATTCCAGCTTCTTAATTTGCAAGCTGATAGCTGGCTGAGAACGACCAAGAAAGTCGCCGGCTTTAGCGTACCCACCAAGCTCAATAACACTCACAAATGTACGCAAGTTATCTAACGAAAGCTGTTTCATTATATAAGTATTTCTAATTATCTACCCGCTCTACATTATATTTGTAAATGTTAATATTGAAAACCGCTATTACTAGAAGTTGCTTTTTGGACTTTATGCCAAGTAGTAAAAATAAGCGGAAGCGTTAACGAAATGGGCTTTCAAAAATAGGTCAGTCACTATGGTTTGATACTCTTGTCGACTAAGCTGTGCCGTTGCCGTTGCCGTTGCCGTTGCCTGTATCTGTCGCTGTAGCTCTTATTTTATAGCGCTGAGCTGATTCTTGTATATCGCCCATGCTTGAATTGCTTTAGGCTTAACCTAACTTCATCATTAAGCTAAATAGGGTAGTTAACCGACAATGAAAAAAACAATTTATGTTGAGTCCATCTTAGTAAAAGGCGAATGGAAAGCACAGCAGATTATGACGGTTGAAAACGGCAATATCTCTACCATTGTCGATAGTGGTGATGAAGAAAATAGTGAAATCAATAGCACGGACGAGCGTATTACAGGAACGGTTATCCCTGGCTATGTAGACACCCAAGTGAATGGCGGTGGCGGCGTTATGTTTAATCATGCCCCCACTTTGGAAAACTTACACATTATCGCTGATGCCCATGCGCAATTTGGCACTACGAGTTTGTTTCCCACGCTTATCACCGATGACTTTGCCACCATTTGCAGCGCTGCAGACGCTATATCTCAAGCTATACGCTTAAATCATCCCTCCATCATGGGCGTTCATTTTGAAGGGCCGCATTTGTCGGTAGCAAAAAAAGGGGTTCATAAGGCTGCTCATATCAGGTCAATGTCTGATGAAGAGCTAGCGGTGTACACGCGAAAAGATATTGGCCAAGTTATTGTTACTGTAGCGCCAGAAAATGTGTCGCCTGAGGTTATACAAGCCCTTGTTAAAGAGAATGTGATTGTGGCGCTTGGCCATTCAAATGCGCCCTATGAGGTGGTGCAGAGAGCTCTTGATGCTGGTGCTACTGGGTTCACTCACTTATTTAATGCCATGTCGCCATTAACCTCTAGAGAGCCGGGCATGGTTGGCGCTGCACTTTTATCAGATGCCATTTGCGGGCTGATTGTTGATCATCAACACCTTCATAAAAAGTCGGCAGAACTTGCCTGCAAAGTAAAAGGCGAAGAAGGCATTATGCTTGTAACCGACGCCATGGCCCATGTTGGCGGAACACAAGACACCGTTGCCTTCTTCGATACTAATATTACCCGCACTAAAACCTCCACGGGCGAGAAGCTAACTACACCCGATGGCACATTAGCTGGAAGTTGTTTAGATATGCATTCTGCGCTAGTTCACTGTGTAAACGATTTGGGCGTACCCCTTAAAAGTGCCAGCGTAATGGCAAGCACTACTGCCTCTTACTTCACCCATAGCTTAGATAACATTGGGCAGTTAGTACCAGGGGCTGCTGCTAATTTTGTAGTACTCGACGATAAGCTTAATCTTAAATCAGTGTGGCAGCAGGGCGTTAATATTCACAATAACGACTAGCCGAAAAATCAGAACAAGTAAAAAGACTGCCCTATGTGTTTGAACTTTTAACTCTCGCTATTGCCCCACATTATTCAACTAGTGTGAAACTCAATAGGTGCAAAGCTTTATGGGTAGAACGAAGTTGTTCACAATTGGCTAAGAGAACTGCTTTCAAATAACGAAGTTAAACTCACTTATTACGGCCAATTGACATTCACGAAATGACAAGGAGCTTTAATGAAGCTTATTAAGACAACATTGCTCACCGCCGCCTTAACCGCAGGACTAAGTGCAGGTGCAGCCATTGCACAGGAAACAAATACGCAAGCCGCAAAAGCTCAAGAACAGCAGGGCGCCACACAACAGATACGAATTTCTGAAAAGCAGGTAGATCAGTTTGTTGATGCCTATTTAACGGTTCAGTTAATAGGGCAGAAGTATCAGGCAGAAATTCAGGCCGCTGGCGATCAGGCAAAGGCCAAAGATCTCCAGCAAGAAGCCAGAGAAAAAATGCAAACCGCGATTTCCGACAGCGGTATAGCCATGCAGAAATACCGTGAAATTTCTCTTGCCGCCAATCAAGACGAGGCATTACGAGGCCGCATCTCCGAAAAGCTTACCATAGAGCTAGAGTCGCGCCAGCAGGCCCAAAACGTCGACAGTTAAGTCGCATCGTATTCACGCATTCTCAATAAAACGCTGCATCAATATGCAGCGTTTTTTATTTTGCGCTGTCTATTTTTCCCCTATTGGCAAATCTGCTCTATCAACGCTCTCTAATCTTGCACAACAGGTTCTCCTCGAAGGCTCACCTCAAGCTCTTTTACAGCTCTTCTAAAGCCCTTCTAAACCCCTCGTGCGAATATAACGTTTTCTGATGTTCTCTAGTATCTACATCAGGTTTTCAAATGTAGTGATAAGAATTATCAATTTGTTGCGCGATTGTTACCTATCTATACTCAATATCGTTTTCTATCTTTCAACAAGAGTAAAGTGGAATGTCTAACACCACCGCCCTACATGCGAAGCACCTAGAAGCTGGTGCCAAAATGGTCGACTTTTTCGGCTGGGATATGCCGATTAACTATGGTTCTCAAATTGAAGAACATCACGCCGTGCGCCAAGACGCTGGTATGTTTGATGTGTCCCACATGACCATTGTTGACGCGAAAGGCCCGCAGGCAAAAGCGTATCTTCAATACCTATTGGCAAACGACGTTGCCAAGCTAAAAGACAAAGGCAAAGCCCTTTACAGCGGTATGCTAAACGAAGAGGGGGGGGTTGTTGATGACCTTATCGTGTATCACTTTGACGAAACCAATTACCGCTTAGTGGTTAACTCAGCCACTCGCGAAAAAGATATGAACTGGTTGTTGAGCAAAGCCGAAGGTTTTGACGTAACCATCAATGAGCGCTCTGAGTTCGCGATGATTGCAGTACAAGGCCCAAATGCAAAAGAAAAAGCGGCAACGCTTTTCAGTGCTGCACAAAAAGAAGCAGTAGCCGGTATGAAGCCGTTCTTTGGCGTACAAGCTGAAGACCTTTTCATTGCAACAACAGGCTATACCGGTGAAGCGGGCTACGAAATTATGGTGCCAACGGCGCAAGCAGCAAGCTTTTGGCAAAGCTTGCTAGATGCAGGCGTTAAGCCATGCGGCCTAGGCGCACGAGATACATTGCGCTTAGAAGCAGGTATGAACCTTTACGGCCAAGACATGGATGAAACCATATCGCCACTTGCAGCTAACATGGGTTGGACAATTACCTGGGAGCCAGCAGACAGACAGTTTATGGGGCGAGAAGCATTAGAAGCGCAGCGAGAGTCGGGTACTGACAAGCTGGTAGGCTTGGTAATGACTGAAAAAGGCGTACTGCGACACGGCCTAAAAGTAAAAACAGAAAGCGGCGAAGGGGTAATCACTTCTGGTACGTTTTCACCCACATTAGGCCATTCTATTGCCATGGCACGAGTGCCTAGCAATGTGGGTGACACAGTAGAAGTGGAAATGCGCAAAAAGTGGGTTACAGTAAAAGTGGTTAAGCCCTCCTTTGTTCGCAACGGAAAAAGTGTTTTATAAGTTTATGTCTCAAGTTTACAAAATTGACAAAGATTAACAGGAATGATTATGAGCAACATCCCAACTGATTTACGTTATGCCGCTACCCACGAATGGGTTCGCTCTGAAGGCGACGGTGTTTTTACTGTAGGTATTTCTGAGCACGCACAAGGTTTACTTGGCGACATGGTTTTCGTTGAGCTACCTGATGTGGGTGACGCGGTAACCACTGGCGACGACGTGTGTGTTGCTGAGTCGGTTAAAGCGGCTTCTGACGTTTACACGCCAATTACAGGTGAAGTAATCGAAATCAATGAAGACCTAGAAGACTCGCCAGAGCTGGTAAACTCTGACCCATACGGCGAAGGCTGGATGTTTAAAATTAAAGCGGAAGACCCTGCAGAAGTAGAAAGCTTGCTTGACGCAGAAGGTTATGAAAACAGCATTGACGAAGAGTAATTCGTTACGAGGGCGTGTTGATCTTTGATGTACATTTTTGCAGCGGTCTGTGAGTTATTTAGACAAGGCGAATGGTTGAAGGTCTAGCGGGCTAAATCGAAACCATACAACGCAGGGTAAATAGCTCACAGACCGTTGCCCGAAGGGGGCGTTATGTAAGCATTTTACTCTTTGTCACAGCCCTTTGACTTAGCCCACTAGGCCTACAGGACTGTTCCGCGATTAAAATGCTTTCATTTAGCCCAAAACTCGTACAACAAAGGTCAACACGCCCTAGAAAGATACACAGTTGAAAAAGGGGCATGAATAGTATTCAGCCCCTTTTTAACTTTTAGATTTAACGACGCCCTTGCGGCAACCATTAAGAGTGCTTAACAACGTTATGTCGAATACTTCTCCTACATTGGCTCAATTAGAGCAAAAAGATACGTTTATCCGCCGTCATATTGGCCCGGGTAAAGGCGAAATTGAAGAAATGCTGTCTGCCATTGGTGCTAGCTCATTAGATGATTTAATTGAGCAAACCGTACCAGCAGGTATTGCGCTACCAGAACCGTTAAAATGCGGCGAAGGTGCGACAGAAGTTGAAGCATTAAGTGAATTAAAAACGGTTGCGGCGAAAAACAAAATTAACCGTTCGTTTATCGGAATGGGTTATTACGATACCCACGTACCGAACGTTATTTTGCGTAACGTGCTAGAAAATCCAGGTTGGTACACGGCGTACACGCCTTACCAGCCAGAGATTGCGCAAGGTCGTTTAGAAGCTATTTTGAACTTCCAGCAGGTAACCATCGATTTAACAGGCCTTGAGCTAGCATCTGCATCATTGCTAGATGAGAGCACAGCAGCAGCTGAGGCCATGGGCCTTGCCAAGCGCGTATCGAAAAACAAAAAAGCGAACATCTTTTTTGTGTCTGACGATGTGCACCCACAAACACTAGATGTTGTGCAAACTCGTGCCGACATGTTTGGTTTTGAAATTGTAACTGGCCCTGCAGAAGAAGCGGCAGAGCACGATGTATTCGGTGCGCTTTTACAATACCCAACTAGCACGGGCGAAATTAAAGATATTTCTGACATTATTGCCGCAGTACAATCAAAAAAAGGCATTGTGGCAGTAGCGGCAGACCTAATGAGCTTAGTCATGCTTAAGTCGCCTGGCGAGCTGGGCGCAGATGTTGCACTAGGTAGTGCGCAGCGCTTTGGTGTACCAATGGGTTATGGCGGTCCACACGCTGCTTTCTTCGCAACCCGTGAAAGCTACAAGCGTTCATTACCAGGGCGTATTATTGGCGTAAGTAAAGACACACGCAACCGCCCAGCACTGCGTATGGCACTGCAAACTCGTGAGCAACACATTCGCCGCGAAAAAGCGAACTCGAACATTTGTACCGCGCAGGTATTACTAGCCAATATGGCAAGTTTTTACGCCGTATACCACGGCCCGCAAGGCTTAAAAACCATTGCCGAGCGTATTCACCGTTTTGCTGACATTCTAGCGACAGGGCTTATTCAAAAAGGTGCGGATAAGGGCATTGCTCTTAAGCACAGTACCTACTTCGACACGCTAACTATTATGGTAAGCAACAAAGAAGAGGTGCTAGCAAACGCTTATGCAAAAGGCATGAATCTTCGTGCAGACCTTGAAGGCGCGGTAGGTGTATCGCTTGACGAAACCACCACTCGCGAAGATATTTTAGCGTTATTCGATGTTATTTTAGGTGACGGCTTTTGTGAAGAGAACGGATTAAGTGTTGAAGACCTAGACGCAGAAGTAACGACACAGGCCGTTAAGTCAATTCCAGAAGAGTTGGTACGCACCAGCGACATTTTAACTCATGAAGTGTTCAACAAGTATCACTCTGAAACTGAAATGCTGCGTTATATAAAAAGCCTTGAAAACAAAGATTTGGCATTAAACCACTCTATGATTTCATTGGGCTCTTGCACCATGAAGTTAAACGCAACAGCAGAAATGATACCCGTAACCTGGGCTGAATTTGGGCAATTGCACCCGTTCGCGCCACTTGATCAAGCCGTAGGCTATCAAGAAATGATTGCAGAATTAGCTGAGTGGCTTATTGATGTAACGGGTTACGACGCACTTTCTATGCAGCCTAACTCGGGCGCACAGGGCGAATATGCTGGCCTATTGGCTATTCAGCGCTACCATGAAAGCCGCGGCGACAGCCACAGAAACGTATGCTTAATTCCAAGTTCTGCCCACGGTACTAACCCAGCGTCTGCGCAAATGGTTAGCTTAAAAGTAGTGGTAGTAGCGTGTGATTCAAACGGAAACGTAGACCTTAACGACCTTCGCAAAAAAGCGGAAGAAGTGGGCGACAACCTATCATGTGCAATGATCACGTACCCGTCTACTCACGGTGTTTACGAAGAAACGGTGAAAGAAATATGCGATATCGTTCACGAGCACGGCGGCCAGGTTTACATGGACGGCGCTAACATGAACGCGCAGGTGGGTATTACATCACCAGGCTTCATTGGCTCAGACGTATCGCACCTTAACTTGCACAAAACATTCTGTATTCCACACGGTGGCGGCGGCCCAGGTATGGGGCCGATTGGCGTAAAATCGCACCTTGCCCCGTTTTTACCAAATCACACCGTGATTAACGTAGAAACTGCGGGTAAAGGCTGCGGCGCGGTAAGTGGTGCGCCATGGGGAAGTGCGTCTATTTTGCCTATCAGCTACATGTACATCAAAATGATGGGTAGCGAAGGCCTACGCCGTGCAACGGAAGTGGCTATTCTCAACGCGAACTACGTGGCTAAGAAGCTAGAGGGGCACTTCGAAATACTTTACAAAGGCAACAACGACCGCGTAGCCCACGAATGTATTATCGACCTTCGCCCACTAAAAGAAGCCAGTGGCGTAACCGAGCTAGACATTGCTAAGCGCTTAAACGACTACGGTTTCCACTCACCAACAATGAGCTTCCCAGTGGCAGGCACATTAATGGTAGAGCCAACCGAGTCCGAAGCGAAGTACGAGCTAGACCGTTTCATTAACGCCATGATAAGCATTCGCCAAGAAATAGCGAAAGTGGAAAGCGGTGAGTGGGATGCGACAGACAACCCACTGCACAATGCACCGCACACGCTAGCTGACATCTGTGACAGCGACTGGAACCGCAGCTACGACCGCATGTTAGCGGCGTACCCAGCACCAGAAGTACACAGAAACAAATTCTGGCCAACGGTTAACCGTATTGATGACGTATATGGCGACCGTAACTTAATTTGTTCTTGCCCAAGTATAGAGAGTTATATTGAAGGGTAGGTTGGTGTAGAACTGCTGATACTGATTTGAGAGGCGAACCGTTTGGTTCGCCTTTTTTGTATCACAAAGGTATGTAACGGATAGTGGTTAATCATATTTTGAGTTGTGTTAAGAGCAGACCTATTATGTTCTTTTACAACGTAGACTCACGACTTAAAGACCTAAGAGATGCTAGTTTATTGACTCGCTGTATAGGTACAGTAGAAGGTCGTTAACGAATTCAAAACTGTAAAAGTGGTTCGCATAAATTGACTCTGCCCCCTTAAATTTCTGGAATAAGCACTTAGCAGGTGTTCATCAACGCGAGAGCGGCGGTAAGATCCTTGCGGACAAAACACCCTATAGTTTTGAATTTGCGTAAGCAATAATTTGTCGTAATGACGGGGCGTTACCGGAGTTTTTCAAGGTAGTTGTCCGATTTTCTCGTTTTATGCTGCTG
>CENT01094691.1_pt1 | contig 22355 bp, 5 predicted proteins | sample 530141 | NCBI WGS metagenome assembly CENT01 (sample SAMEA2591074, study PRJEB7988) | marine metagenome | isolation source: saline water (ENVO:00002010), including | reverse complement strand
CTGTAGTAATGCCCGTCTTTTGTTGGTACACAGGAATCCAACCTCCCACCCTTTTTATTTGAATAATCTGTAGCTTTACGGCAGAGCTAGCATCTTGCAAACATAACCGTACCTATTGTAATCTTGCATAAAAAATCAAATGCTAAAATATCAAAAACTTATTCCAGGTCAATTACCAGATGTATCTTGGTATGACCAACTTGAACTACCTGAAGGAAAATCTTATCGGGTTACAGAGAGAGCTTGTCTCCCTATTGATGAAGTAATCAATACAAACTCATCAAACGAAGTTAACAATGAAGTTCGTTCAGTTGGAACTGACAACCTTAACAAAGAATTAGTTAAGAACAATATTCTTGTCAATGGTGTGTTAGTCAGTGTACAACCTCCATATGTTTACGAGAGCAAACTTTTTGATGGGTTTACTCGTTATGACTCTTACATAGAACTTGGCGTTACTCATGTAGTCTTCAATATTCTTGAGTTGAAGAAAGGTTTTACTGAGCAACAAATGCGTGATGAGATTGGTCTAGGTGCCAATAATCATCCACCATCAAAGAGTGCCACAGTCAACGACTTTAAGAAGCGTTTGAACGGACACATTGATCATTTCAAGGTTGAGCATGAGATCCTTCCTTCTACTGGTCACTGCATTGATTGGGTTAATGATATCCCTCATTCATTCGCACCAAAGCAAGTAGTTGACATTGTAGATGTATGCCTTAAGCAGCATCGTTGTTCTGCTAGTGTTCTTGCTATGGACTCTAACAAGACAAACCAGTGGTCAGCAAAATACTGCCCTAATGATATGAAAATCATTCCTCTTAACGTTTCTTCTCAGAAGGGTGGTGGTGTAAAAGGAACCTACTTTGATCGTGCTTTTATCAGTGCATTTTATAGGGCAGGAGAAATATCCTTCCTTGGATACACTCAAGGTATTGAAGCGGAAGAGTTAGATCACTATCGTCAGAAGGCAAAAGAAAAAATTGATGCCGCCAACGAAGCTTTTGAAAAAGCATTTCAGAAGCGTCTAGAAGAAGGAAAGAACTTCAAGATGTTTAAACTTGAAGGATTCGTTCCTCAGATTATGGGTGAAGAAGATCACACCACTCTGATTGAAACTAACTAATAATTCAAGGGGACTTCGGTCCCCCAATCCTCTTTAGCTCAGAGGTAGAGCGGTTGACTGTTAATCAATTTGTCCCTGGTTCGATCCCAGGAAGGGGAGTTATGACAACATACAAAGAACAACTAGAATACATCTACATATGTTTTAGAGAAGTGTTTTTGATATGCCTTACAAAAATAAAGAAGAAAATCGTAAGTATCAGCGCGAGTGGGCGAGAAAGAATTCAAAAACTATTAAATCAAATCAAATTGGTTCTCAGAGGAGAAAGCAGATAGTAGAGGATGCGAAAAAGCATTCATGTATCATTTGTAATAAAGACTTTCATCCTGTACAAATGGATCTTATTCATGTAGATCCATCACCAAAAAAACACAGTGTATCGAAATTATTACAGATAGCTAGTTACAAGACATTACAAGAAGAGATTGATAAGTGTGCCCCAATATGTGCAAACTGTAATAGACTACTACAGAATGGTTATGTAGATCTACCAGAACTCATTGTTATGCCATAAGGTTCAAATCTTACTACTTCTAAATCTTAGAACCTAACAGTATTTTCAGTCTTCTACTGGTATAAATAAACCCGAGGACAAAGTATCACCGCAGGGTCAGAGTAATCATGCCATTAACACGTTTAGATAACCTTATTAGTTCCAAGACTGGTAAGTATCTTTATGTTTCGCCAGACGATTTTAACGCAACGGATGCGTTATCTAACCGAGGCAATTCACCAGTAACACCTTTTAAGAGTATTCAGAGAGCATTCTTAGAGATTGCTAGATATTCTTATCTACCTGGTTTCCAGAACGATAGGTTCGACCAGTTCAGCATTATGCTGATGCCTGGTATTCACTATATTGATAACCGTCCTGGTCTTGTTGACACCAGCGGTATTGATGTATTTGGATTTGATCAAGCTACTAATGCTTGGACTGATGATAGCATCCTAGACATCTCTAACCCAGATAACGTCTTCTATAAATTTAACAACACTGAGGGTGGTGCAATCATCCCTAGAGGTTCTTCACTCGTAGGTTATGACCTAAGAAGAACTGTTGTTCGTCCAATGTACGTTCCCGACCCTGCAACAACGGAACGTGAAATTCCTCGCTCTGCAATCTTTAACGTAACTGGTGGTTGTTACTTCTGGCAGTTCACTATTAAGGATGGACAAACTACATCTGAATCTCCTCTCTACGATAACTCTGAAGGAAGTGGTTTAGTTTATTATGATCCTACAGATTTCACAAAAAAATCCGCACCAAATTTTTCTCACCATAAGCTAACTGTATTTGAATATGCTGATACAGAAGAGTTAAGTCTTTTCTATAGAAAGATTGCAAAAGGTTTCTCTGCATATCAACCTACAATTGATGATCCTGGTGAATTTGATTTCAGGGTTCAAGAGAACAGAATTGTTGGTCCTTTATCTGACTCTAGAGTTATTGAGTCTTTAACTCTTGCAGATGCTACAACTGATCCTAGTATTCCTGCATCCACTGCAGAAATTACAGTAACAACTAAAGTTGACCATGGTTACTTCCAAGGTCAGTTTGTTGCTATCTCTAATACCGAAATTGATGATGTATTAGAAGGTATCTTCCAGATCAAAGAGATTGATCAGAATGATGCTCGTAAATTTAAGTATGAAGTTCCATTCGTTGTAAGTGGAATTGGTAGTAATATCGTATCTGGTCAGACAGTTAGTGTTGACACTACTCCTGCACTCGGACAGAATGCACAAACATTAGCAGAGGTTGACTCTGTTGAATCTGCATCTCCATATGTCTTTAACGTATCGATTAGATCTACGTGGGGTATTTGTGGTATCTGGGCGAATGGTTTAAAAGCCACTGGATTTAAATCCATGGTTATCGCTCAGTATACGGGCGTTTCGTTGCAGAAGGATGACAGAGCATTCATTCGTTATGATGAATATACTAACACATGGAACCAAGCATCACTAGTAGACGCATTTGCTACTGTTCCTTATCACACCAAGGGTGATAGCTATTGGAAGGATGAGTGGAGAAACTTCCACGTTCGTGCTTCGGATGATGCTTTCATTCAAAACGTTTCTATCTTCGCTGTTGGTTTCGCTGATCACTTCCTAATGGAAAGTGGTGGTGACATGTCTATCACCAACTCGAACTCTAACTTTGGTAATACATCTCTACATGCTATTGGTTTCAAAGGTTTCGCCTTTAACCAAGATAAGGGTGGTTTCATTACTGACATCATTCCACCTGAAGCAGTTGTTGATAATACTGCCAGCACTAAAAAGATTTCATATTATACTATTGATATTCAGGGAACATTACAAACTTCCTCAAATTATACCAAACTATTCCTTGGTAATGATGACATCGTAGATCCTCTGGTAAGACCAGCTGCGACTATCACTGGTTATAGACTTGGTGCTAAGTCTAATGATAGACTATATGTCAAGTTAGATAATGCTCCTGGCACAGATGAATTCTTTAATGTACAACTAGAACCAACTGGTTTTGTTAAGTATGTTGCTAAGGGTTCTATTCTTAATCCTTCTGGTGGTGTAGTTAATAGTGTCTATGCAGATGCTGCTAACCTAATTGAATCTAACCGCCGTATGATTCAGGAGGAAGTCTTTGGATATATCCTAGAGAAGTATCCTAGACTCCAGAATATTCCTTATGTTAATCCTGGTCTAAATCCTGCAGGCAACAGATACTTTGATGCTCGTAATCTAATTGCTGCTAACCGTCAAGAGATTGTTGATACAGCATTCGATGATATGATCACAACCTATGGATCTAGTGTGATCCAAGGTATCGGTGATGGTAAGTGTAAGAGAGATATTGGTCTGATTGTTGACGCTGTTGCAGAAGATCTTAAGGATGGTGGTAACTCTAACGTTATTGCTGCAACCAGAACTTACTTCGATGGTGATGGTAATCCACTAACTAATGGTTTAGTTGGTGAGGAAGACTACGCAACTTATGCATTCCGTAGAGCAAGAGATCTATGTAAACTTGCTATTGCTAACCTATTAACTGTACAGGCAGATCTATATGATCCTGATCCTAACAGTAACCTTGCTCCTTATGGTATCAACCTCGGTAAGACAGGTTCTCAGGCAGAACTAGATGGTGATACAACTAACGGTGTAACGATTGACCTTGCACTCAAGGCAGATCCTGCATCCCGTTATAAGGACGCACGTAACAGAATTGTTGCCAATAGAGAGTTCATCCTAGATGCAGCACTTGCTGAGGTAAGTGTATATCATCCTGACTTCTACATTCCTGGCGACACACAAACCAATTCACAGTCTAGACTTGCTGATGGATTTAGAATGATCCGTCGTAACTCTTCTGAGATTAGAGATAAGGCACTTGCAGCTATTGCTGTTGCTCATCCTAACTTCTATATTGATGGAGATAATCAGACTGATGAGGGATCTAGATATGCATCTGCATATCGTTTGATTGTAAACAATAGAAACCAGATTATTGATGTTGCATTGGCAGAAACAACTGTACAACATCCAGACTATTACTTTGTTGGTGATCAACAGACTGATGCACGTTCAAGATATGCTGATGGTTATCGTTTAATCCAGCAAAACAAAACTGAGATTGTCAACACTGCATGGACAAATACACTAGGACAGTATGCAGGCGCTGCAGCTACTGAAGTTAAGTGTAAGCGTGACATGGGAATCTTCGTTGATTCTGTATCTCTTGACCTCTTCGTTGGTGGTAACAAGTACGCACGTAAGTTTATTCAAGAATACTTCAATGCTGCTGGTAATGCTTGGATCTCTGGTGGTCTACAAGGTGAAGAGACTGAAAGTATCTACGCATTCAACCAAGCAAGAGATTTAATGAAATCTGCTGTAGCTAACCAGTTGAGTGTTCAGGATCTTAGTGTTACACCAGGTCCTGCACAATATGCTGGTGGTGGTGGAGATATTGCTAACACTAACTCTGGTGCATGTGATGATGTACAATCTGCAATCACAACTCTAGTTGATATTGTTACGACACAGATTGCTGCTGGTAATCTCAATGCTTTACCTGCCGAGACAGCATACATCGCAGGTCCTGGCGAAGAGAAATGCCGTAGAGATATTGGTATCTTTGTTGATAGTATCGCACTTGACTTGTTCTGTAAGGGTAATGTTTACACTCACAGATTTGGAGCAGAGTTCTTTACAGATGCTTCAACTCCTGAGTTCTCATTCAACTCAGCGGTATACAATACCAACTTTAATAAAGCTGCTGAGACGATCAAGAAAGCGATCACTAATCAACTTTACGAGAAAGATCTATTCAGAACAGCAGACAATGCACCTGGCTCAGCATATGGTCAGGTATCTAAGGATTACACACCACATGGTGCAACTTATGATGCAGCAACTGGTGATATGGTTCTCAGTATCGCTAACCATGGTTTAAGTAATGGCGATCGTGTTAAGATTGCAGATTCTGGAGTTGTATTTACATGTACTATGGATAGCAATGGTAGTAACCATGCATATCCACGTAATACAGACCCTGCATCTGGTCAGTACCTTGAGATTACTGCATCTACAACAGATAGTATCACAGTTAATGTTGGTGCATCTCCTGCTGGACAGCAATACGATCATACATTTGTAAGTGCTGTTGCTAATTGTGTAAACTTTGCTGGTAACACTGCTAATCAACTAATCGACGCTCAGACTGCTCTATGCTCTGACGTTCAATCTGCTGTTGACTCACTAACAAGTATTGTAACTACAATTCTTTCTAATGGCAACCTCAGCACCATGCCTATTGAGGTTAACTATGGTAGTGGTAGAGGTCCTGGCGAACTTAAGTGTGCTCGTGACATCGGTTACTTTATCGATGCTATCTCTGTTGATATGTTCTGTGAAGGTAATAAGCATACTAGAACATTCACTGAGCAATACTTCACTAATGCTACTACACCTCTAAACAACGGTCTTGTTGGTGAAGAAGCAGAAAGTGTTACTGCTTTCAACACTGCTCTTAATGAAATGAAGAGAGCAGTTACCAACCAACTATACTATAAAGATCTCACTGTCACTGAGGGTGAAAGTCAATGGGGAGATGGCAATGGCACTGTTGCTAGAAATTCTTCTACTGCATGTGCTGATGTTCAGAATGCTATCACTACACTAGGAACTATTGCTACTGATGCAATCACTGCTGGTAATATTACTGGTGGTATCTGGAACTCTGCTGCTAATGCTGGAACGTTCATTACTGGCGAAGCTAAGTGTCGTAGAGACCTTGGCATCGTTGTTGATGCTGTTGCACAGGATCTCTGGTTTGGTGGTAACGAGTTTACTATCGCTGCAACTAAGGAATACTTTAATAACAATGCATTAATTGCTAACGGTGTTGATGCTGAAGTTGCACCTTCTATCACTGCATTCAAGCGTGCTGAAGATTTAATGCAGCGTGCATTAAACAACGTTTACTATGATCGTGACCTTAATATTACACTAGATCAGACGGGTGATCCACCAATTGTAGGTGACATCGAGTGTGATGCACATGACATGGTAATCTCTAACCTAGACTTCATTGCAGAAGAAGCATATCTTCGTATGATTGCTGCATATCCTGCTTACACACCACAGGCAAACAATACTGCACAAGATTGTAAGGATGATGTTATTACTGTCCTTAAAGAAGTCATGTGGGACGTTAAGTTTGGTGGCAACTATAAGACATATGATGCTGCTAAGATCTATGTCACCAACTACGACTATCAAACTGGTACTAACATCTCTACTTTCCTTGATGCTGAGCGTGATGAAGCTGCTAAGGTAATGCTTGAGGCGAAGAACATCGCTATGCAGGTTATCAAGAATGAAACCGTAACTGTTGATGCTGCTAACACCAAGACTCAGGTCATTGATAATACTATCGTAGAAGACTGGGATGCAACTGAACTACTACCTAAGTGTGGTTCTGCTGTCGCTGCTGTTGATACTTTATTTGGTATCGTTATTCAAGCGATTGGTAATGATGGTGGCGTAGGTAATCTTGATGGTGTAGTTAGAACTACTCTTGATGGTCCTGATCCTGCATGGAACAAGGCACTCAATATTATCAGCACTACTGCTACTTCTGTTACACTTAACGTTGGTGCATCTGCATCACAAGATCAATATCCACATACATTTATCGCCGCAGCTGCTGGTGCTTTAGTATCTGGTGGTGCTTATGCTCATACATTTGTAAGTGCATCTGCTGACGCTGTTAACGTGGTTAACGGTAGTCCATTAACACCAATTAATGCAACATATGATGCTGCAACTGGTGATCTAACTCTATACTTTGGATCTGCACACGGTGTAACTACTAGTAATCAACTATCTCTTGATGATAACTCACTCACATTCTCTTGTGACATGGGTAGAGATACAACAACTAAGACTTATCCTCGTGCTGGATCTGATCCTGTTGCTGGTCAGAATGTCAACCCAACTGCTGTAACTGCAACCTCTATTACAATTAATGTTGGCGCATCTCCTCTAGTTGAGCATAACGTATCTAACGCAGTATATGATCCTGCTACTGGTTCTATTGCTCTTACGATTGGTGCTCACACACTAACCTCTGGTACTAGCGTCAAACTTAAGGAAGAATCTCTAATCTTCAAGTGTACTAAGGATCAGAATGTTATGACACATTCCTATCCTAGAGCATCTGGTAAGTACAGACCTGCTGCATATGCAGATGGTAACTGTTCTGATGTTCTTGCAACTGTTAACGCACTGATTGACATCACATGTAACTCCCTTAACGATGGTAACCTTAACAACTTACCACCTCTAAACAACGGTGAGTGGGATTGTGCAAACGTTCGTAGTTCTATCGAAGTTCTCTTTGATATTCTACAGGATGCAATCGTTGGTGGTACACTTGCTGGTCTACCTCCTCTTAACACTGGCGACTTCACAATCAATAACGAAGCATCTAAGTGCTTCCGTGATGTTACTTACATCGTTGATGCTGTTGTTAATGACTTACGACTTGGTGGCAACCTCAACAGTATCCAAGCTGGTGAAGCATACTATGTTGGTAACAACCTAGAGTACATTGACGGTGAGAAGACTGAAACTCTAGATGCATGGAACTATGTCGGACAGATGGCAACTGCTGCCATGAGAAACTTTGATGTTCTTGCATTCAACTGTTCTACAACTACTGGTTCTGCAATCGTTGACGTTAACGATACTCGTGGCATCATTATTGGTATGGGTGTCAGAGAATATGATGACACTGATCCAGTCAATCCTGCATATGTCAATGGATTGCTACAAAGTGGAGCAACTCAACTAGTATCTAATATCCCTGCTGGTACATATGTCAAGAACATTGTAAGTAATACACAAATTGAACTTGGTGTTAATGGTTCTAGACTAACTGAAGGTAACACAGTCAACGCCTTACAGACTAGCACTACAACTGAACTATACTTTGTATATGAAAGTGGTATTTGGGCGGATACATTACCCACAACTAAGATTGTCGGTCCTGCAGGAACTGGTGAAGAGGTCATTCAAGACACTACAGTTTCTCCAACAAATAGAGAGTGTTCTGGTACTGCTAATGCTATTGAAACGTTAGTTGGTAACATCACTACTATTATTAATAGTGGTCTTGGCACAGTTACTAGACAAGAGCAGACAGTTAACACTGCACTTCTTGCATCTAGAGCTACAGTATTTACGATTGACGTTTCTGGTAGTGGTCCTTCTAACCCACATGACTTTGAAACTGGTACAGCAGTTAGATTGGTTCCACGTCCACGTTTCGATCAAGTAACTGGTAAGTATGTTGATGTTGATAAGCGTCTTGTTAGACTACCTAATGGTTTTGATACTAACAGAACATACTATGTAATTGCACCAGGTAGAGTAACGCAACCAGAGAACTACGGTGGTACATCATTCTTCGATGGTAGTGATCAAACTAGATTGATGCTTGCAACCTCTAGAGAGAACGCAGCATCTGGTATTTACATCTATGCATCTGAAACAGATAGTATTGATAAGGATGTTGAGATTGATCTCTATCAGTTTGTTCTTGATGACAAGTATGATCTACACAATTATACTGGTGTACTAAGCACATCAGTTAACGCTGGTATTCAAACAGATGTATCTCACATCTTTGATGTTCCTAATGCTGGTACTACACCTCAGAAAGCATTCATCAGAGCTGTTGAAGGTGGTGTTCTACCTCTAATCTCACAGACCTATGTTAATGATCCTCAAGTTGCGGTAACTGATCCACAGAACTCTGCTATCGGTAGAATCAATCCTAACATTGAGTTCTTCACTCGTTATCAGAACAATAAGACACTTACTTTACACAAGACACATGCTGATGCAATTAACAATGTAAATCCAATTACATTTGCAGCTGGTCAATCTGGTGTTGAATTCAATGTTTATGCTAACAAGAGTCGTTCGCCAATGCGATTCGATCCTGGTTTTACTGATGCTACTGCAACTAATGGTAAGTGGTACATCCAGTGTAAGGACGAGGTAACTGGTAGTGGTGATCCTACAGATAATATCTTCTGGAGAATTTCTCAATCTGATTACGCTGATAGACAGAGATCCACTGACATGTGGTATGAGCGTCTAGAAGATAATCGTGATAAGGATGATAGAACATACAAACTACGTATGGTCATTCCTAAGTATCTTGAGAATGCAAGAGATCCTATTAATGGATTTGTTCTTAAGACAAGAACTGATGACACACGTAAGTTAGTACCTCAGAAGGTTGTATTAAAACCAGTTGTGGGCACAGTATATGGTGCTCGTTTTGAAAACCCAGTACAAGCTGGTGAATATATTGGATATGATTCTGCTGATTTCAATACTAATAGTCTTAATTTAGATGCACAGTATGATCCATTTAAAAAGGATCAAACGGGTGCAGGTATTGAGTATAGAGCATTTGCAAGATTTACATCTGGTATTCAGGCAACTATTCAATCTGGTCGTTATGTAGAAGACGTTTTAGATCCTTCTATCAAGTATCTTGAGTTGAATCTATATGATCATGCTGTTGATACTAGAAACTTCCCTGGATTGAGGAACGAGACATTTACTACAGTTAAGATTACTGCTCCTCAAGGTGGTAACTTTGTAACTAGTAAGGTTGATAACCAAGCATCATCTCCTAACGCTATTAGTTTTGCTGGTAATTCTTCTGGTTTAGCTAACGTTCATGCATATTATACAGTAAATGGTGAACATTACTTAATCATCAAGAACGTTCGTAGTGGTGATTTAGAGTATAGTGAATATGCTAATACAAGATTCACTCAAGGCACTGTCTTTGCTGACATGCTTGAGGATCAGGACATGGGCAAATCGCTTCCTCTAAAAACTCAAATTAGAAAAAATAATCCCCAGTTTTTCTACAAGCAAAACGGCGCTAACGTTTACACTATCACACCTGGCGACAGAATTCAAGATGACGCTGGTGTTGAATACTATGTTGATAGTGTTGAGGATGCAGGAGTTATCGAAGATACATTCTATATCTTCGGATATGAAACTCTACAAAAGAGAATTTCTGGACAGCAAGATGGTATCTACTATCTAACTGCTCTCCGTGGTAACGTTTCACCATTCCCAACTGGTGCTGGTGTAACTAACAACTTCAAGAAGTTTAAGTTCTCTCAACCAGTCAGTAAGCTATATCCTCTTAACTATAGAAACGATCCTCTTTGGTTTAAGAAGTCTGGTACTTCACAAGAAGAAAAAGATCTATATGCTGCATTAATTGACCCACCACAGGTATACTCTGCTGCTGACAACTATATCCATGGTCTTGTCACAGTCAACGACTTTAAGAACTCTACAACCAGAGAGATGGTTGCAGACCTTACAGAACAACCTGCATTCTTGTTTAACACCTATACTGGTGGTAATGCAATTCAAGCACAAAGTGGTAATGCAACTTCTGGTTCTGAAGATCGTAGGATTCCAATTTCTGGTGATAGCACAGTTCTTTCTGATCAGAGATATTATGTTGAACTTAGACGACCATCTATCGCTCGTGCTGGTAACCATACGTTTGAATATCTTGGTTTCGGTCCAGGCAACTACTCCACTGGTCTACCAGCTAGGCAGGAAGTCGTCCTAACACCTGAAGAGGACTTCTACGCACAAAGTAAGAAACAAGACGCTGGTATTGTCTTCTACACTGGTATTAACTCACAGGGTGATTTGTACATTGGTAACAGAAGAATCAATGCTATTACTGGTGAAGAGACATTCATCGATTCTGCTGCATTAGTAGATGATGGAGACGAGGATGATACATTAGGCGGTCTAGTTACTACCTTCGATACTCCTGTAACATTCAACCAGAATATTACAGTTGTTGGTGGTGATGGTGAATTAGTTAATACATTTGAATCACCAATTACTATCGCTGTTCAAGATTCTGATCTAACACAGTCAAGAGATGCATTAATCATTCGTTCTAACGTATCTTCTATTGATCCTGTAACACAACTAGAACAAGATGAGCAATTAGATAGAACTGCATTTGCTCCTCCTACTGATGGTGACATCAGACTTGGTAAAAACAGAATTCAATCCGCTATTTTTGGATTTAATTCCAGAGGAAATGGTCAAGAATATAAGATTCAAACACATACTACAGGCGGTGTAGCTTCTAACGTTACTCCTAATCAGTCTCCACTGATCGCTAATGGTGGATCTAGAATTGATGTATCTCAGTTTATCACTTATGGTGGTGTAATCGCCGCACCTGGCGATATGCTACTCAAGGGAGCTGAAGTTGGTAAAAACGGATCTATCGCATGGATTCTTTCTAACTACTTCTCTAATATTTCTAATAATCAGATTGATAACATCGAGTTTGATGGAACCAATGTTGTTAAACTCTCATTCAGAGACTTTACCAGTGGTGTTGCACTCTCAGTTGGTAATGATATTGGCATCACATCTGCTTCTCAGATTAGAATTAAGAACTTCTACTATGATCCTAGACTAAACCTAACATGGCAGGTATACGCTGCTAAACCTGGTGATGCATTTAACCCAACAAATAACTACTGTCATTTCCAAGTTATTGATCAAATTCCACAAGATACACAAGCTTGGGAAAACATTATTGCTGGTACAGCTACTGGACAACCTAGTCCTACTATTGAATTCTCTAACTCTAACTTCAAGGAATTTGGAGTCATTGGTGCTGAAGCACTTAGAACAGAGACTGAGAGCATTGGTGAGTATAAGTTAGGCATCAACACTGTTGCTCGTGCTCCACATAGTGCATATGCAAATGCATGGGTAAATCCAACAACGACTGATCCTCGTGCAAACCTTGATGTTGTTGGTAACGCATTCATCAGTGGTAGAGTTACAGGTGATTTCTTAGATCACACTAACTTCGCTGATCGTGATAAGACTGCAATCGACAATGCACTATTAATTGGTGGTGATAGTTCTGCTCCTAATGATGAGGCAGTTCTAAGAGTTGCTACCACAAACAACGGTCGTGTTGGTATCAATGTTGATAACTCTCAACTTGATAGAGCATTAGTTGTTGACGGTACATCTAGATTTACTGATGATGCTCGTTTTGAGCATGACATCGAAGTCAATGGTGATGATGGTACAACTGCTGAGATCAGAACATCACAGACAACAGGTACATTTAACTTAGTTGATGATACCACATTTACTGGAACACTCAACATTGGTAGTCAGGTTGGTACATTCAACCTAGTCAATGATACTACTGATGATCAGTTTATCTACGTTGGTACTTCATCAACACACAGTAATATCTTCATCGGAACTACTTCTGATACACCTAGTTCTAATATTTCTAAGGTTGAAATTGGTGGTGCATATAACAATAACGAGTCTCTATCCTTTACTAGAATCAAAACCAAGTCCTTCAAGGTTGATGGTGACTTCCAGCTAGGTTCAAGAAGAACAATTAATGATACTGTAAACCTAACCACTAATGCAGGTAAAGTTTCATTCTTCTCTAACTCTGGTTCTGCTTCTATTCTTGATTTCGCACTTAATGCATCTGAAATCAACATTGCTGGTCAAGGTGGTTTAACTACTATCAATAACCAGTTAAGAGTTATTGCTTCTGCACAGTTCGATGGAAACATCTTAATGTGTGGTGGTGTTGCAGCATTCTCCTTCTTAGGTGACAGGGCACAACTTGGATCCACCGCATTCGCTCATGCTGATGGTATTCTAAGTGATACATTATTCAATAAGAACATTGACATTCTTAATGTCTTAGTTCTACAGACAACTGATGAAGGTTACAACCAAGTTGATACTGCTGGTGCTGGTCTCTGGGGTGGTACTGCTTATCAACAGGAAGTTACAAACATTGGTGGCGCACCAGCTGTTGAACCACAGACATTAGGTGTTCTAACTGGTGATGAATACTGGTTACCACTCAAGTTTGCACCTGTTAAGCAAAATGGTGATCCATACTTTGTTGAGAATGATTATATTATTATCAACAGTGCAGTTTCTGGTAGTGGACATCCTGAAATTGTTCAGGTTCTAGAATTAACTAGAACATCTGTTGCTCCTTACTACCTCAAGGTTAAGCGTCAACCACTTGGTACTTACACTGCAATTCTAAACAATCATATTGATACTACACCTATCTTTAAGGTTAACGTACAGTTTGATGCCACATGGACTGAGCAGGCGCTAGATTCTACTGGTCCTCAAGACAATGTATATCTTTCTGAGTTTGGTGGTGTTCTAACAAATAATGATTATGTAATCATTGATCGTGAAGATACAAACAGCGATGGCATCTTTAATCAAGGTGAAGTTATCAAGGTTGTTACTCCTCTGGAGGCAGTGGAGCAGAAGTTTACTATCTCTAGTGACTGTTCTGCAGGTTCTGCAGGTGATGTATTTGTTGTTAATTCTGTAACTGGTGATACTACTATCCTTGGTGATACAACTATCAACAATACCTTAACAATCAAGGGTGGTTGTGGAACACTATCTAATGTTCAGTTTACTGGAACTGCAACTGCTGGAACTAATATTATTACTGGTGTAACTGTTACGAGTCCTGATAAGACAATTGCTGATATCAAGATTGGTGATACCATTGTTAATATCACTAACGAGTCTCCAATTGACTTCTTACCAGATGCAGTTATTACAGCAATTGATTCAGTTAATGGTGAACTCGTCCTAAGCAAAGACACGCTTGGTGCTTCTTCCCAGACTATAGGATTAGCAGCTAGAAGAAATGAGCAATTCTTGATCACAGATGGTAATCAAGTACCAACATTCAAGGTAGATTCTTGCAGTGGAACTACACATATTGGTAATCAATATGGTAGATTCGATATCGAATACTCCAGTGCTGGAGAAATTACTTCTAATACCGCTGGTATTCCTGCACTATTTGATGCTGGAACTATCAAGAGAGCATATAGTTTCTGGTTCGATCCACAGCATGTATCTGAGGGTGGTCCTACTACTACAATCACTAGTGCTGTTGCTGGTAGTGCAAGTCAAATTCAGATTCCTGTTCAGTCTCTTGGTGTTGGTTCTGGTGCATTTGCTGTTAATGATCTAGTATTTGTTGGATCACCAACTGCAACATCTACTCAGATTGGTGATTATATTATTGGTAAGATTGTTCAAATCATTACTAACGCTGCCAACCCAACTATTGTTGTTGCAGATGCTGGTACTGGTTTAAACACCAACAAAACATTCTCTACATCTGATAGTGCATTTGATGTTGGTAATACTGTTAGAAGAATAATCAAGCATAAGGAACTTGCTAATATCATTGATGTTGAGCAGAGAACTAGAGTTAACTCTGGTGCTTCTACCACATATATCTCGATGATCCTTGATAAGGGATATATCTCTCAGCAAAAACTTGATTACGCTCAATTCTTAGTTCTTGCAGATGAAGAAGGTGATGCTAAGATTTGGGTCAAGGTTGTTGGAAGACTGAAAGGTGATGTTCATCAAGTAACGATGGACGAACAAATTCAAGATGGTGCAATTGGATATAGAAGTGGCAACACTATTATCAATGGCAACTTGAATATGGCTGGTGGAACTTTCCAGATCTTTGACTCTGTTAATCAGACAAGACTATTTGGTTTAGTTAATGATGACGGTCACGCTGATCACCAAGGTCTACTAACTTGGGATGCTGGTGTTACTGCAAGAGGTGACTTCTATCTCTTCAGCGCACAAGATCCTGAGAACGTTGTTCTAAATCCAGATAATAATGTCCCATCATTCTCTGTTGATAACCTGGCTAATGTAACTGCTGGTAGGTCGTTCACTGTTAATGGTCTGGCATCTAATCCACCTTCTACAACATTCAAGCAATTTGCTTTAGAAAATCTTGGTGTAGATGGCACAGAAGAGTATGCAATTAAGCAAGATAGTTCTATCGATGCATTTGGTATTACTAACTTCACTACTTCTAGTGGTGCTAGACATACAAGATATATTTCTTCTGCATCTCCAGAAGAGGATCTAACATTAGTACCAAATATTACTTATATGGTAAATACTACTGCTTCAACTACATTAGTTCTTACATTACCATCTGGTCCTCAATCAGGAGATGTTGTGAGAATCACTGATGTTGGTGGTAACTTAAGCTATAATACATCATTGGTACTAAGAACAGCAGAATCTACTGGAACTAAGATTCAGGGAGATGATACTGGAACACTGTTAGGTGGAAGAATTACACCATATCCTTCTGGAGAACTGGTAGTTCAAACTCCTAATGCTGCGTTCGCTCTTGTATATCTTGGTTCTGTTGATAGTAATGGACAAGTTGGTATTCCAACTTCAGTACAAGGATGGTGGTTAACCGAGGTATAATCAATGGCAAATTACAATAGAATCAAATCCGCCAAGGCAGTTCCGATTGGAACAATTATGCCTTGGACGGGTTCATCGAGTACATCTTCTGTCGCAGAAGACGCAATCCCTTTTGGATATATTATCTGTAGAGGACAAACTCTCAGAGCTCTTGATTATCCTCTGTTGGCACAACTGCTGGGTAATACATATGGTCCTTATCAGGAAACTGGTGGTCCTGCAGTTGGTATCCAAAACTCATATCCAAACTATGAGGAGGAAGATGTATTCATGCTCCCAAGTTTAAATAATTGTAGCATGGTTGATTTAGAATCTTCTAGACTTGATCCAGTTGATAATGCGGTTGTTGGCACATATATTACAGAAAATGGTAATGATGCAGCACCATTAAATCTTATTACATCTTATATTGATGTGAATTTTTCTGTTGACGGATCAACAACTCTAGCTGGTAAAATTACTGGAATTACTTTAAGCGATCCTGCATTCTTTGACACATATAGAACTATACCAAGAAAATTAGGTATTGACCATACTCCTGCACATACTCATCCAAGACCTACAAATTCTGATGGTACTAATGGTTCGTATCCATCAGCTCAAACACAAGGAACATATGTTTCTACTTTTATGCCTGGTCAATATGATACACAAGGATCTGAATGGACAACTACTACACCAGAACCACTTGGCAATGAAGGTACAGTTGATAACTTTACTGCAGATGAAGTATCACTCACATGGTATGATCCACTTGCAGATAGTTTAGTAGATTGTAGTACATTCCGCGACTTTACCTCTGCTTCACAAACAATTCCACAAGCTAGATCAGCATCTAGTCCAAGAACTATTCAACAGTATTATAGTATTACTGCAGATTATGATGATGATTATTCATGTATCCCTCAAGTGGATCAACCTGCAGTTTCTGCGCCATTCCCTCCAGAAGGAAGATATAATGGGTTTAAAAATGCATATGTAGGTGGTGGATCTGTTACTAGTGCAAGAAGAACTGGACCTTATCCCACAACGTTAAGTCATAATGCTGATCAGTGGGGGTCGCAGTCACTTGCATCTCATAATCATTTCACAATTGATCTATCAATGACAAAAGGTCAGATGAGAATTCCCACGACTACGCTCATAAATAATATGACAACGGGAACTATAGCACCTGTAAGTGTTGACAAGGCTTTAAGTGTGCAGATTAATCCCAATACCCCGTCACTTACTACTCTTGTTATAATGAGGGCATTCTAAATGGCAGTATTCTATAATAGAGAAAAAGCGAAGATTGGAACCACTAGTGGTTCAATCATTCACTGGTCATATGAACTAACTACTAATGATCCAGATAATGCTTCTACAAAAGAATTACTACCAGCTGGTTATTTAAGGTGTGATGGTGCCATCTATGCTGCAGATATTTTTCCAGAACTAGCATCAATTTTAGGTGTAGGATCTCAGTCTAGATATAAAAAACCAAATGTCAACTTACTAGAGAATCAGTTCCAATTACCTGATTATGGTTCTAAAAAGTTAAGAGCATCATCTGGTGCTAACTTAGGACTAGAAGTTGATTTAAGAATTCAGGATGATAATGACCAAGAGATTACAAAATCTGGTGTTGGACTAGAAGTGCAGAGTAATATTGGCGAAGTATATGAAATATTATATCAGGGTAATTTCTTTATCCCATCTCAAATAGTTCCTATTACTGGTGAACCAGGATTTACAAGAAATACAGGTAACTATACAGAAACTATTGAAGTTCTTCCTAATGCTTTTATACCACATGCTCACTTCCATGACGGCAATAGAACTAGGGTAAGATCATCGATTGATAATGAATTTAGTTCATTTGGCAGAAACTTTTATAGAAGAAGATCTACTTTGTGTGTTATTCCATGGTATTATAACACCAGACAAGATCTTTGTGCTGTTGCAGCTACTAGATTTAGATTGACTGGTGTTAGTAATCCTGATGGATTTAGTAATGCATTACTTGGTAGTTGTACCAGATATGTTTATGGTGGTTGTTTACAAGGTTGTGATTACTATATTCCACCGCAGAACTATTGTTTAACACCAGATCTTGCTGATACAGATGTATTTAATAATGATACAATGTCTGGTTATGTACAAGGATTAATTGGCAGTGGAGACACTGAATCAGATGGCAGATGTTTATATCCAATGTGGTCTGGAAATAGTATTGGTTGTGATAGTAATGAAGGATCTGCACCTCAAGATAATACCACATGTGGTACAGTAGACTACTCAGGAACAATTTTTACTAAATGTGAACCATCTGGCGCAATTGGTGGTACTGTTTGTGCTGGTATGCCACAGCAAGCAAAAACTGGAGAGTATTCTATACCAGGTAACTATAAGTTTACAAACGTTCCGTTTGACGGTAATAAAGATGGTGATAGAGAGGGCATTTCTGCTATCTCAAACACCACCAATGAGGTGCAACCATTTGGTAATGATGGTTCACATAGACACTTTGTAAACTTTGAAGCACAACCACATACATATCAATTGAATACTGTGCCAACATTTATTCCAGCAGCTAACTTATCTTCTACATTGAAGATTGTAGTTAATGAGCAGAATAAAGCAGACCAGTTTATACAACCATACCTTGTCCAAGAGTTTCTAATCAAATACTGATGACAGTTTCGTACAGAAATAAATTTACTGCTTATAAGCAGGAACATGAAGCTAACTATGCTTCTATTGGATCCATTTTTCCTGTGCCAGTAGATTCTTTTTCTACTGATCCAGCACATGCACTTGGTGGTGCAGGTTCTGGTGGTTTGAATATGGAGCATAGTTACAAAGGATATTTGTACTGTGACGGAAGTGAATTAAATATTAGAGATTATCCTCAATTATATTCTACTATTAGAAACACTTACGGTGGATCTACAACTTCCAGACCAACACAGTCAGCAAATGCTGGTGGTATGAGAAGGATTTTATGGATTGGTAATAAATGCTTTATCAATTTTTATAGAGATCCTGATATTGCGAGTGGAAATAAACTACCATATCCATATGGAACAGCATTTAGAATGCAAGATGATACTGGTAGTACACCAGCTGGACCAGGATTGGGATCTATGCCTACAGGTGACTGGGCGTATGATACATTTTATGTAACTCAAGTACCATCAGAAACTCTTAGTAATGCACAAGTTCCGACAGGTGAATTTGCATATGAAATTGTATTTCCTGACACTATTGACCCAGCTACGTTACCTAAAAACAATGTAGATATTACTACTGGCACTCATCCTACTATTCTACTTAATAAGTCTTTTACATTTGCTGATTCACCTCATCAAGTCGGTACATTTAATCTACCAGATTACAGAGATAAAGTTATTGTAGGTATTGGTGATGTAGATGGAGAAGGAACACCAACAGTAGAAAATGCATTGGTTAATAGTGTTGGACAAACTGGTGGTAGATGGTATATTTCAAAAGATCAAATTTTAGACGGTGGTGTATTTTTTAGTGTTGGAGATGTAAGAACAACTGGATATCAAAATATCACTGCTGATGTATTCACTTACATTACTGGTGAGGTTGACTTTAGAGTTGGACCTATTGATGATCATATTTTCAATAGACCAGTAGAACATAATCATTATATTTTATCATCTGTTGCTGATGATTCTGTTGATAATGAAAGAGATGGTGTACCTACCGATGAATTTGCTGTAAATTATACCACTCAAAGAGCTAATATATTACCATTTGAACCAGTTGGACAAGGTGGATTAGCATTAGGTCACTCACATGGATTAACTCGCGAGAAGTTAAACGATCCATCACTTGCAACTTTTGGTAATACATCAGGTCCTGGTGGTGTTGATCCTAATCAACCTGCTGATATTTTTTGGGATGTCTCTGACCCAGAATTAGTTTCATACTTAGCACCTATTAGCGGTGGTCGAATTGGATATGATGATGTTTCATTAGAACCACATGGTCCTGGAACAGGAGAATGGGAAGGATTTGTTAAACCAGGAGTTGCACAAAGTAATGTTTATCTTGCTTTTGGATATGGTGCTACAGCAACTGGTTTTGACAATCCAGAAGAATTAAAACGAAGTAGAAGCGTCACATATACACTTGATTTCACTGGTTATACTCAACTTTACGTCTTTGCTGTTGCTGGTAATGATAGTAATGGTGGAGAACGTCCTAACAATGTAGGTGAAGGATTATATTGTGTTTTCGGTGATGGTACAGAACTTCGTCTTTTCCCATCTGTACAAGATTACAGAAATGAAAACGGATTAGAAGGGGCAGAAGCATTTGACTTATACGATGCTATTCACTCTAACTGGAGAGAATTTATTATTGATATTCCTACAGCATTACAAGATCAACCTAATCAAACTGTTCAATTAAGACAAAATCTTGCAGCTGGAACTGAACAAGATTCTAGTGTTCCAGCTGGCAATGACAATGCTAATGACATGTTGGGCATTCAAGGTATTGGACTACGTGGTGGTATTATTGAGGATCCACCAGAACCTAATGGTTGTTATCCTATTACTGGTAGTCCGATAGTTCCTGTTCTTACATCAGTATTTGATTCTGCTAACAATATTGTATTAGTCACCACACCAGAAGCACATGGATTTAGTAAAGGTGATTATATCACAATTCAAGGTGCAATACCAGATAATGTAGGAATGTATAATGGAACGTTCCAAATTTTAGAGTCTCAGTTTTCTAGTACAGCATTTGCATATACACCAGAATTAACTCCTACACTTGGACAAGCTGCTGGTACTATTGCAGTTAGAATTGCTGCTGGTACATTTGAAGATGTAGTATCAACACCTGCTCCAAGATTATATGTTATTGATGGAGAAACTGTAATTGGTGGTAAAGCAGATGTATTTTCACCACCTGGCACTGGTACAGTTTTCCAAAATGATGAACTAGTATCACAAGGATCATTTACTTTACCATCAATTGCTGCATCAGCTGGCGATGTAACACGAATTGATATTGTATTAAAAGCGCCTGGCGGTGGTGGTGGTGGAACCTCAGGTGATGGTGGTAATGGTGGATTTGCATACGCAACATTTGATATTGGTGGATCTACTTACACTTGCTACGCAAGAGGCGGTAATGGTGGACAAGCAGGTGATAATGGTGGTTCTGGTGGTAGTGGAGGAATATTTGAAGTTCCTGCTGCTTTATTAGATATGGATAATGTTTCTATCAGTGGTTCAAACAATGGTGCTGCAGGAAGTAGTGGTGGACAATTTGGTGGTGGAACTATTAGTGGTGGATCTGGAAGTGGAGATGGAGGCGCAGGTGGTGTCGGTTCATCTGGTACATTCATTACATCCAGTGATACTGGATTTGTAACACAAGGTGGATCATCATGGACAGCACCTTCTAACTCTGGTGTTTCATCTAGAACTGTTACTCTCAGAATTGCTGGCGGTGGTGGTGGTGGTGGTAACGGAAATGCTAACTCTGGTTGCCAAGCAGGATCAACTCAATCACCCTTTGGTGATGGTAGTGCTCGTGGAGGTACTGGTGGTGCTGGTGCGTTAATTACTGCTAACTGTGGAGTTGGTCCTAACTCATTTACATGGACTGTTGGTAACGGTGGTTCATCAGGATTCAACGATGTTGATTCTTATGTCAGTGGTACTGGTGCTGAAGCAGGAATCTCTCCAGGTGGTAGTGGTTCATCACCAGGTGGTTCAAGTGGTCAAGGTTATTGGGGTAATGGTGCTACTGGCGGTGGTGGTGGTGGATCCACTGGTATTTTCTGGGATGGTGCTATTCCTTTCCTAGGCGCTGGCGGCGGTGGTGGCGGCGGTGGATCAGGTGGTGGTTTCAACGGTGGTGGTACTACTGATGGATGCTACGCTGGTGGTAACAACCAAGGTGCATCATCTAACTTAAATTCACAAACATCTGCACTCGACTTTACCTTTGGTTCAAATGGTACTACTGGTAACTGCACCGCTGGTGGCGGTGGAGGAGGCGGTGGTGGTGCTGGTGTTGGTGGACAAGCTAACGGTGGTACTGGTGGACAAGCAGGTGTTGGACATAATGGTAATGGTGGTGGTACTGGTGGTGCTCGTGGTAGATCTGCTTACAGATCTGATTATTGTTCAGCATCATGGTCAACTGCAGGTAATGGTGGTTCACCAGGCAGCAATGGTGGTTCTGGATATGTTCAGATTAGAGTCCAAGATGAAACTGAGCAGGATGGAAGACTAGGTGGTGGCGGTGGTCAAGGTGCTAC
>CENT01011824.1_pt1 | contig 22479 bp, 20 predicted proteins | sample 530141 | NCBI WGS metagenome assembly CENT01 (sample SAMEA2591074, study PRJEB7988) | marine metagenome | isolation source: saline water (ENVO:00002010), including | reverse complement strand
GCAAAATACTGCTGCCACTCCCATTTAGTTGTAGAAGAGTTATACTGAAGACGGACAGACAGCGTGCTAGCCCCTGTAAAACCAGACGGTACACCAGAAACAGCACTGCTACTTTCAACACCAGTAGAGTTACTCATCTCTACCCTGTCTTCATTAGCAGGGCTAGAAGGTAGGTTTGCAAGAGCAGCAATTGGCGTGTAGAATGCAGCGTTTGCCACGGCTGCGGAGGCAGCATTTGCCGTTGCATTTGCAGAGTTAGCTGTGGTTACAGCGTTTGACGCATTAGTAGCTGCAGTGTTTGCAGTAGTTGTGGCTGCGTTAGCAGTTGTGGTTGCAGAGTTTGCAGTAGTTGTGGCAGAATTAGCAGTTGCAGTTGCAGCGTTTGCATCAGTCTGAGCAGCTTGTGCAGCAGTAGTTGCCGCATTAGCGGTAGCAGTAGCTGAGTTTGCTGTGCTAATTGCTGTTGCAGCATCTGTCGCTGCAGAGTTCGCAGTCGTTACTGCATTGCTAGCATTTGTAGATGCAGTGTTTGCAGTATTGACAGCGTTAGTTGCATTTGTAGATGCTGTATTAGCAGTAGCAACAGCAGCCGAAGCATTTGTATCAGCGGTGTTAGCAGTAGTAACAGCAGCGTTTGCTGAAGCCACGGCACTGTTAGCTGATGTAACTGCAGAGTTTGCAGTAGTAACTGCTGTGTTAGCCGTAGTAACAGCCGACGCAGCAGTCGTGTTCGCATCGATAACATCGTTATCAGTCTCCTGAGTAGCGAAGTTATTCTGTGTGAAGTTATCGTTCAGGTCCTCAGCTTTAATAGCAGAGCCTGGGAAGAACGTTGCCTTAAGGGTGTTAATATCAGTATCTCGGAAGATTTTGATAGCAACACCGCTAGCAGGCGCAGTAGTAAAGCTAAGGGTGGTAGCGTTGGCAAATGTGAATGCTGTTGTAGCAGTGCCGTCAAGAGTTGCCTTGACATCAGCCTGCTTTAGATATTCAAATGTGAGTGAATAGTTCGTGGTTGAACCATTCCCAGTGTATGAGTTTGATGTAATTGCCATTGCGTACGATTACGGTTTTTTGTAATACTGTGAAAAATCTTGAATATTTTGATTTCTATTGCTACTGGCTTCTACTCCAACACGCTGTGCTTCGTCAATACGACCTTGTGTCATATATTTATTAATACGTTTTTGTTTCAAAATAGACTCAGCAATCTGTGGGTTTTCACGGATAAGACGCTCTTCTGCACGTTTTTTAGCATTGGTTAGAAGTTCGTTGATAGCCGCGTGTACAGGTGTAAGTTCTATTTTGTACTCAAACGGAGTGCCGTCTTCTTTGAATTTTTTACCACTCATTTTGGCAGTTCGGACTTTACCGATAATTTCATTAAAAGACGCATTGCCCATAAACTTATCACTCTTGATAATTTCTGCAAGGTTTTGCTCAGCCATGTACCGATAAATCAGTTCACGCTGTTCTGGAGTGTACTCGTAGTTACCACCACCACTTGCATTACGGAGCATAGACATGCCATCCCAGCCAGATTCATAAAGCCACTCCCGCCAATCCTCTTGACCGTCGCTAACCTTAATAGGATTACCTGCATTAAAAATGCGAAGAAGAGGGTTATCAATATCGTTCAAAGGGTTGCCAGTCCAGAAATCAATTTGTTCTGGAAGCATTGTGTTTACAACAGGCATACGGTTTTGCACGTATTTCATCATGTCGTTGTAAATGTCTTTTTGCGAAGAGCTGATAGCCTTTGCTGCTACGCCCATTGCACCTGACAACGGAATGTAAGAACGAATAGTGTTTGCAGCAAAAAGGTTGAACGCATTTTCATTACCATCAATGATAGAGAAGAAAGGCTCTAGTCCTTTGAGAGTAGTTTTATCAAGGAATGTAGCTGCAATTGTCCAAGTCAAACGTTCTCGTAGATCAGCACCTTTTTCAGGACTGATGTCACGTGCATGATAAAAATAATCGCCTAGAATAGTGAGGGTAGGCTCAATTGTATCTAACCCTTCGTAGCTATACCACTTATCTCCAATCTTAATTTCTTTAGTTCCTACCTTCAACGTATCACGATGAAGCTTACGTTCGTGTGCATTGATAGCACCATTACCACGGATGTTACCTGCAGCAGCATACGACCACAAAGCACCGACAAGTGACGCACTAAATGCAAGACGTCCCATGTACTCACGCTTAAGGTATTTGTAGATTGCCATTGCATTTGGATCTGCATCGAAGTTTTTCAAACCATGCAATGCAAGTGCTTCTGCAATATCTTCCTGAGTCCTAGCGTACAAAACTTTAGCGTATTTATTAAAGCCAGGAATAGGAAGCAAACTTGCACCTACATAAGAACCTGCAACTTGCAGACCATTAAGACCTGTGCGAGGAAACATCATGAAATGACGCAATGCAGGCACACGCCCAATAGCAGCACTAATACCATCTGCAAACTCATTGTCAAGGTTCAGTGCAATTTCGCCTGACATATGTGAGGCAGCAAAGTCAGTCAAACGTCCGTTCTCATCGAACATAGTTTTCATAACTTCTTTTTCAGCCGCTTGCAAAACCTCTTTAGTCAAAGGTTTGCCTGCTTTACGTGTATTATCTAAAGCACGGATCCGAGCAACTTTACTTGCTTCAGTCATGTTTACATAACCGTCAGCACCTGACATAGCAGTAGAACCCCAGCGCATCAAAGGCCATTCAGCTACATGCTTATTGACTTTTGCCCAGGTGTACATAGCATATGCACCGATGTTCTTTTCCTTCCAAACATTTTCAGCCACACCATCAACAGTATCCCACTCCTTTGCTTCAAACAAACGTAAGTCTTTACGAACAAGATCAATGTTAGAAGTTGGATCAGCGTTAACTGCCTTTAGTGTTTTCCAGGCATGACTGACAGAACGTCTGTTCGTTTCTGACCAGCCGCTATAAATATAAGAAAAGTTTTGAAGCTCATCAAAATCACGTGTGTACATAGCAGCAATGCCATGTCCTAGCCCTGCAACGACAGGTTTAGTCACAAGCTGTACGGTGTTGGCAAGAACAGCACGCCCTGCGGACAATCCACTAAGAACGTTGTTAAGAACAATTGATGTCAAGTTCTTGGAGAACAAGTTCATGCCACCAGTGTTAACAACAAAATTCAACGGATTGATAGCATCAAATGCATACTTAGTAAGTTTATTGATAGTATCAACGTTACCGTTAGACAACACATAAGCGTCCATCAACGGTTTCATCATTTTGGGATTACTATCTTTCATCTCCATCAGAGTTTTACGAAGCTGCATAGCCTGTGCGTGAGCTTTGCTAGATGCTTCAGTAAACTCATCCATGGTCATACGTGTCAAAGTATCTACGTTTTCACCACTAAACATCTTTTGGAAGAAGCCTTTATTGCGTAGCTGCCAACCTGCAATATACTTAGAAAGAGCAAATTCTTCAGTAAGCATACCCAACTTGTCAATGACTTTTTCCATGACAAGGTTTTCATCTACAATGCCTTCGTAGACAGTTGCAGATTCAGCAAGAGTACGTACCTCTGCACCAAGAGAGTCCATCAAACGTGCAGACTGTGCAGCAACAGGACGACCAAGGTAGTTGTCAACTAGGTCTCGCATTGCAAAACCAGCGGCTTGTGTATCAACCTCACTCAGATATTCAACCTGACCACCTTTGATGTTTTTGATGTCACGTACAAAAGAGCTACGCAACGAATCAAGATCGTGATTGCCAATAATTTGAACATAACGATTAAAGGCGTCTTCGTCCATCTGACTTTTAGTAAACCGGAAACCAGCTACCTTTGCGTCAAAATCTCCAGCGTCACGAAACGCTTCCATAAGACCAACTACGGCGTTACGGGAACGACCCCCAGCTTTCATAAATTTGGTCAGCATGTTTTCTGACACCATCGGTGCTGGATCACCAGGCAGACCTTTGTTAATAGCTGCGTTGTCAGCAGCGTTACGAATCACAGCACCAGGCTTGACAGCAGGGCGTCGTGTCGTACCTTCTCTACCAATAGTAGGTGTGATCGTGGGATCGTACGAACCGAACGGGTCTTCACTAAGTTTACGCACAGCAGCAGCATCCATCTCTGCCTGCTCTAGATCCAGCTCTTTACTAACTGCTGATTCCAAAGGTGACGACGTTGCGTCTGAGTATCCTTTAGATTCAATTTGATCAGTAAGAACTTTTTTAGTGTTAGTAAGAACTGTAGTTTCTTTTTTAGTCAGAGTGCCAGAAGCGAGTGCTTCGTCAATCTGTGCAATACGGATAAGTGTGTCAGGATCAGGCTGGTCTGCCTGTTGCATAACTTTCTTAACTGCAGCAGCTTGCGCATCTTTAGGTCTAAACCAATCAAACTTAACGTATTTACCTACAGAACCAACATGACCAATTAAGTTGCCGACAACGGACAAAGGACCACTGACGTACAAGTTTTTAATGCGACGTGTACGTGGGTCATCCTCATCTAGAGTTTTGATGCTGTCAGGAATCTGCAAGAATGGGAATGCGTCATCCAAGTTACGAAGCGCATTGTCTTCTGCACCTTGATCACTGACTGCAGTAAAGCCAGCATCAATACCTAGATCGACACCAAGGACACTCAAGAATCTTTTGATGCGAGGCATCTTGCTAAGATTCATAGCACCTTGTGCTGTTTTAGTGAGCCTTGCAACAGGGATAATTGCACCCATAATTTGTCGAGCCGCCTGATAACCAGGGTTCTCAAAACGTGTGTTTTTATCCCACCACTCATTGAACTCTTTACCCAGACCACCGCGATCAACACCAGGCAAAGCCATGATGTCTACAGCAGTGTCGATAACACCAAGCCCAGCACCGGCAGCAAGGTTTGCCGCCATCTCACCAGCTTTTTGAAGACCAGCAAAATCACCGTTCTCAGCGATCATTTTGATGTGTTCTTCTTTGGTACGACCGTAGGTTTTCTGATACCATTCATCGGTCCTACCTTCTGCACTCAGCTCGTCATACTCAGCCCACTCCTGCGTCTTCTCATCAGTTTCGACTTCAACTTCATCTTTACCAGCCTGTTGGTCAGCGGTAATTTCTTTAAGTTCAGGAGCCTGTTTGGCTTTTGCAGCAGCTTCTACAGCTTGTTCTTGTGCTACCCTAGCTTCGTCTTCACGACGACGCTGGTTAACTTCTTCCTGTAGTCTTTGCAACTCCTGCTCTTCAGCAAGAGATTCATCTACAGGATTCATCATCAATTCATCTTCCATCAGTTAAGAAACCTCTCGTAGCTACGGTTAATAGGTCCAGTATAAGCGCCGCTACCTGGAGTTTGTCCTGTGTAATGGAAAAAATTTCCACGTTCACTGAACATAGGATCGGATTCCTGACGGTTGCGTATTTCCCTTTGCCCTTTAAAATCAGTACGTCCTTCTAGTTGTTGGAGCATTGCAGCAATCATGCGTTGCCCATCAGGAGATGCAAGACGCTTAGCGAGTGCCATGTCGTAGACTGCATCACCAGCTCCTACAGCTTCGTATTGACCAGGACGTCGTGCAATCTCAGAGATAGTTTTGCCAAACTTACCAGTTGCCAAACGGTTAAGTACAGACGCTGCTACAGCAAACTCATCATCAGTGTCGCGCTCAGCTTCTGCAGAAACAATAAAAGCAAGCTCCCGGTAGTCATCAATTGTCAGACCTTTAAGACCACCTTCTGCAGGTTGTACTTCAATCATTGGATATGCAGCAGCAACAGCAGGTGCCATCAAAGCAGGGTTTCTATGGCTAGTAGGATCACGGACCAAAGAGATCTTGTCGTAATCTAAGGGGCTTGTAGCTGTTTCCATAAAGCGTTTGACTCGTGGATTATCAGACGTTTCACTAAGGTATTGGCGATAATTCATGGGTACTTGAATAGGTTCAAGCCCCATTTCGTTAGCAAACAAATTCATCTGCCGTTGCAGGCTATCGTGCCTACCATTTTTTTCTAGCTTCTCAATAACCCAAGGTTTCTGATATGGGGTGTTGGTTTGGATTGCTCGATAAATAGATTGAAGTTGTTTTGTGTTTACCAAAAGAGTTTGATCAAGAACTTCTTCATTATCAATGACTGACTGCAACGCATACGCACCATTTGCCTTGACAATATTTTTGTAATAGCCACCTTCAGGAGCATAATATGTAAACTTGCTAGGTTTAGCAGAGGTATCTAGCTCTACCTCAAACATACCAACACGAGATTGCACCATCTTAATCATGTACTCTTGAGCTTCTTTATGAGCATCAAGCGGATTCATACCATCACTAAGATTACGTTGGCGACGTGCTTGGTATTGGTAAAAAGCGTCATTGCCTGCGGTAACATAAGACTGATCGTAGTCAACAGTAGCTTCTCTACCTAAAACATTTTTAGCAGTTTTAACAAAGAACTTTTGAGTGTCAGTATCTTTAGGTACACCGGCTGCTTTAAAAGCATTTTGTTGTTTGTTAACAATGTCAGTCCATTTAGCCAAATCAGAACCACGAAGTTGTGGTACTAAATCACTTATGTTTTCACCGTTGTTAAACTTATAGGTAATTTCAACAAGTAAATCATCCTGCCTCTGACCTTGTTCAGACACGTCAAAAGCATATTCCATAAGCAACTTTTTATCATCATCGTTCATGTCACTACGAACAATGCCTTCTGCATATTGATTAAAGTTATATTCACCAGCCTCAACAGCTTGGTCGATTTGTTCTTTAAGTTCAGCACGACGATTAAAAGATTGTGCCTTTTCAGCTTTCTTAACTCGCTCAGAATCAGCGTTAAAGTTCTTCAGACGTTGAGAACGTAGTTCACGAATTAAACGTGGAAAGCGGTTTTCAATGGTCTGGCCTTTTGATTGACCACCTTTCCATTCTGGGTCAGTTACAATGCGTTCAAAATCATCATTGTTAACCAAGGCAGGGTTAGCAAGAACACTATCTTCACCTAAAATTTTAGCCACTGCAACGGACCTACCACGACGGCTTGTACCGTTATCAGTGCCCTGTGCATAGGTTTGGATCAGCTTGCTCACACCATCAGCAGTAGGCGTACCAAGAAAGTTGTTTTGTGCTTGCTGATCTCTGCGATATGAAAGATCCTTTGCCCTTACTTTTGATTCAGCTTCAAATAGGCTAGCCCGACGTGCTTGTACTTTCTTAGCAAAATCATACAGTTTGACACGATTTACATTATAAAGATCGTACTTATCCATGAGCCGTTTGAGCTGCATGGGAGCTTCTTCATAAGTAGTAAGTGTGCCGTTGATCTCATCTACTGCCATGAGTACACGATTTTCAACTGACAGCTTTTGTTGATATGGGCTGTCCATACGGAACTCTTGGATAGCACCCTGTGAAACGGTGCCTTCCATTGAGTCGCCAATGGCTTGATAGGTCTCTTCGTTCTGTTCAAAAACACCTTCTGCCTTTTCGTATGCTTCAGTCGGTACAAAACTACCATCAGGATTAAGTACAGCAGATACAAGAGCGGCTTTGTCTTGTACTTCTTTGATACCTTTAATGCCTTCAGTAACCTGCTGTGCCAACGTAGGTGCTAAAGTAGAAAGTTGCTGTGCTACACGATTCGCATTTGCAGCAGCAGTCTTTGCATTTTGAAGATTGGCTCTAGCGTTTTGACGTTCAGCAGCCATGCGGTTTTCATCACGCTGTTGCTGAAACTGAAATACATCTGCTCTGTTGCGTTGTTCTCTTTGAAAATTAGATTCAAGATCTCTAATGTTCTGTTGATCCAGACGCTGACGCTCTGCACGATCCTCCTTCAAATCACGTATGACTTGATTGCCTTGCTCTCGCATACGGCTAAGAGAACCATAACCAGGGTCACGCGATCTAAATTCATTGCCACGGGCGTACCCTTGGAATTTACGTGCCATTTGTTTTTAATTAAAATTTACTAAGAACGCCACCAGTTATATCCACCGCCACCACCACCAGTAGCAGCGCCTGCAGCAGCAGCAGTGCCAGCACTAGCAACAGTGCCTGTATTAGCTGCTGACAAACCTTTCATAGCATTACCCAAACTTGGGGCAATTGACGATGCAAAACTAAGGAAAGGACTTTGTGTAGCAGCAGCATATTTAATAGGCTCCACACCAAAGTCAAACTCTTGCAATTCAGGAGGCAGCATGAACGATTGATCAGGCGCAGCAAGCGGTACTGGACGTGCTGGTTTGGGTACAGGAGGCATCATACGATTACCATCTGCCCTAATTATTGCGTCTTCAAATTGAAGATTGATAGCATTAATATCTCTTTCAGCTTGTTCGCCTGCACTCATTAAAGATGCAGCAAGGACAGCTTGATCTCTTCCAAAAGATGCAAGAATAGCTTGCTGTTGTTTTTCAGAAGATCTACCAGCTTGACCACGTGCTAAAGAAGCTCCAGAGGCAGCGACTGATTTGAGAATCTCTTCTTCATTGTCATGAGCAGCAGCTTGGTACGTTTCACGCAACTGCGCTTGCACTGCTTCATAAGATTGATAACGTCCTTCAACTGCGCTATCCAAACTACGTGCGTATAGTTCTTCAGACTTATTGTACAATCTGTTCTGAAGACCTTGTTCATAAGCGTCAATCTTAAGTCCATACTCATAAGCATCGAGAGCCACCCGATCCTTATAGGCACGCATTCTATCGAAGTTTTCTTCTTCGTGATAAATCTTGTCTACAAGGTAATCGTAATCCCTTTGTATTTTTTCTTTGTTTTGCTCGTAGACTGCTAGGTCATATTCATATTGTTTTTCGGCAGCACGTTCAGCAACTTTATTGGCCTGGCTAGTTGCCCACATGCTGGCAGCAGCGCCGATAACCGCACCAATTGGCATTAAGTCCTCCTATAAAATCTAGGTGAGTAGTGACCTTCCCAACTCATTGATCCAACGGATACAGGGAAAGGTGAGTCGTTATAAAGTTTTAAAGTAAAGTTAAGATTACTTTGGTGAATAGGTAAAGTTACGATACGCTCTTCAACTAGAGGAATGTCATTTGCAAGATAATAGTTTGCATCTGCCACAGGTTCTAGGTTTGTCCATTCAGTACGTCCTTTGCTTGTAATTTTAAAAGACATAACACCGGACAAGCCGAGTGAGAATTTATATCGTGATACAGTCAAACGTGCAGTATAGTCAGACATCTTACCCTCCCGATCCATACGATAAAATGTATCAGGTAGTGTAACTTCAAAATTATATTTAAAACCAACGATTACATCAGACGCTACATTAAGAGCACCTTCACCAGCGTTAGTCAAATTCTTTTTAGGTACAATAAAAAAGTCACCAGTTCCATCTGTGCCACGTTCTGGGCTGATAGTAAAGCCAGATTCCACAAAACTACCTGATGCTGTGCTACCCTTGATCAAAAGAATAGGGCTTAGCGTAGATACATCAGAGTAAGGTAGATAGCATTTTGTCCGTTCGTTTGCTGCGTCATAAACTACACTACTAGGTGCAGCGTAAAGATCAACACTAGGGTTGACACGAGACCCGTCACTATTAATAATGATAGCATCATCAGGGCTTTGTGTAATGATCGCTTCAGTCAAGGTAAACTGTGAACCTTGCTTGGTTACAACATACAGCCTATCTTGATCCGGAGCTACTGTTTGTACAGTACCGGGAGCTTCCCAAGAATACCAAGATTCGAGAAGATTTGTTTCTCCGTTATTGTAAAAACTATACAAATACATTCTACGACTTGCCTGACTTGTCAAACAAATGTATTGGTTTTGTGGACTAGCAACCATAGAATCCACGGTGCTAGGAATGTATTCGTTAATAATTTTACTAACGTCGAGAACCTGTGGCACCTCAAGCTGACCACGAGTCACCATTGAAAACACACGTGAGTAGCTGCTAGTTTTACTAACAAAATTAATATTAGTACCAACGTCTACTGGATCAATATTGCTGTCCATCTCATAGTTGGAGATTGAACGGATTTGTACAGTAGAAGGTGTGAGAATGTTATCAACAGACGTCAGCATAAACTGCTGTGTACGGCTAAACAGGATCAGACCGTTAGCAGTAGAAATTACACCGTGCAGCACAGCCGGTCTAACAGAAGAGCAGCTAATGTCTACAGGGTCAGAGTCAATAACTGTACGTGCAGATACGTGGTAGAAATTAAAGAACTCACCAGACTGCGAAATAGAAACGTTGTCTTGGCTAAGGAATCCCAGCCTGTTTGCATACAAAAATGCTTGCTCAATTGTCTTACCAACAAAGCTTGGATGTGTGTTTGTCACATCATCACCCACAAGACGTGCTGTGTAAGAAATCTTGCGGAATTCAAAAGAGTTAGTTGCAGTATTAACTAACTCATGTGGCATAGTTGCATCGTCCAATCCAGGAGATGCGCCAGGCTTAAGAGCTTCTTCCCAATAACCGTAGCCAGATACACCATCAAAAGCTACAAACTCTGCATAATATGCATCAGCTTCATCGATAGTATTGACAACTTTTACAATACGACCGTGTTGACCCTGTTCTTTCAAATCAGCAACATTGTTAGTTTGGTCTACAAACCCAGTTAAAAATGCAGTGTTTGCACCGCCTTTGGCAGTGACTGTCATTGCTGCAGTGTTGCTTAGTTCTAAAGTCTGGTCTGTCTGTACTATAGTCAGGTTTGGTACATTTTGTGCATTAATAGCATTTTTAATACCAGTTAACGTTTCTTCAAACGTAAGACCTAAAGTAGTATTAGCAGCATTAGAAGCATTAGTAGGAGAAGTGTAGCTAGCATTGTAAGTAGTGTTACCTATTTTGATTGACACTTCATACAGCGCACTATATGCTGCGGTTTCTAAAGCTAGCGTTGCATGAAGACCCAACGTGGAAGTTGCACCCGATTGTGTTGCTACTACTTTAGTTTTATTTGTTACGATACTGGTGTCTTGAATAGACAAAATATCATAATCCGTTCTGGCACCTGTGAGATATGCTTGCGCTCCAGTGCCGTACGTAACGGTACAAGAAACACCAGATACAGCATTCCAAACAAATACACCGCCTTCAGTAGCAGGTGCTACAGGAGGGGTAATGCAACCAATGTAACGTTCATCGTTGTCTCGGTGGATGTAGAACCACTTAGCGTTGTCGTAAGCAGTACCTGAACCTAGGTTCGTAATGTGCTTCAACCCTGGGCGTTTGGTAAGTCCAAGAGCCACATCAGGATAAGCATTGATTGCCTCTACAACCTGACCACCAAGTTTTTTTTCATCAGGTTGTCGAGAAACACCACCGAGATAATTTTTAATCCTTTGTGTGACTGCTGGCATTATCGATAAAGAGCTTTGAAAGGTTGGAAGGCTTGATAGCTGCTCTTAGCTTCTCCGTGTGGTACACCAAAGAAAGTAAGATCAGCTTGACGGGTGTCATACTCCATAGCCAAAGCACGTGTATACGCCTCTTGCTGCTGGAGAATTTGATATTGAGAAGGGTCACCAATGATGCGACTTGACACCATGGCCGCGGCCCTTGCAGTAATAAAATGTTGAATAGGTTTGGGAATGTCTACCCAATCAAACTGCCAAATAACATCTACTTCGACAGTAGCTTCTGTAAATTTATAAGTATGGTTATGTCGATCGTATAGTTTACCGTCACGTACGACAGCATCTTTTTCCATGTTAGCAGAGTTCTCAGTCAAATCGATTTGCAGAACGTTGTTAGGAATAAGAATTTCGTCGTTAGTATCAGGAATCATTTCGTAATGAAACTCTGAATTGAAGGACCATCCCTCCGCTTGCACCTCTCGCGTCACCTGTTGAAGGGTGTTGTAAGCAATCGCAACGTCCGGGTTGGTTTGATCGAGAGTGGTGACAGGCGCTTGACCGACTGACGCCAGAATCTCGTTTACTGCAGGTAGTTCTTGTGTAGCGTTAGTGGTAGGAAAAGCCATATGAATAAAAAAAAGGGACCCGAAGGTCCCCGTATAGATTGATAAAAAATCAGAAAGCAGAAGGAGCAGTAGCACCCACATACAGCTCAACGGCTGCAGCAGGATTAAGATAATCGGCACCCATAGCGAGACGCCCGAGAATCACGTCACCTTGGTAAATTACTGATACATCATTACTAGTGACTTGGACTTGGGGTCCAATTGCCTCCACGCAACCAGCAGCTTCGCGTTGGAAGATGAGGCCAGCGGACACAGCACCGAACTCAGCGCCGGTACCGTAGTCGTTGTTGATGCCAGTAGAAGCGCCAGAAGCATCTTCCAGGGCAGGGTTGACGAAATCGCCAGTGTTACCAGGGCTGGTGACGCCAGTGGTGCCGCCATACTTGGTGCCGTACTTGCCCAGGAACGGGATGTTCATGGACTTGTAGATCTTAATACCAGCAATCTCGACGATGCCGTTGCCGCCTTGCAGCGCGGTACCCTGAGAATCGCGGTTGATTAGACCGTTGCTACCCACGTCTTGGATCAAGGCATGGTATTGGCGGGGGTTCAAGACAGCGACACGTCCGTCGCCACTGACACCCTTCTCATCCATAGCAGCAGCAGCGTCATAGAAAGCAGTGACGAGGTTGCCAGCATTGAATGCATCAGACTCGTTAGCGGTAGAACCGATACGGATCTGGGTACCACCAGGCTCAACAAAGTTGGTCTTGGTGATAGGAGATGCCTGACGTGCACCGCGAGCAATAGCGCGGAAGATCAGACGGTCATATTTTTCTGCGAGAGCATAACCGATCTTACGGGAGATCTCAGAGCGCAGATCGTAATGAGAAAGAGTCTCATCAAGATCATACAGGAAGGCGCTGGAGATCAGCAGATCATCGACCGTAATGGTCTTTTCGGCCACCGGGGGCGCACCGTCGGTGTTACCGAGGATTGCATTTCCGGGGGTGTGGTACTCAGCCGTGGTACGACCAGTGTAGATGAACTGGAGAGACTTACCGTTGGTCAGGGTACGCTTTTGGATCAGGTCCCGAGCGATCGTGCTATGCTGGAATCCTTTGAACATCTCACCTGAAAAGAGCTTCAGGTAAAGAGCGCGGGCATCACCCGCAGAGTTAGCTTGACCAGGCCGTGTTAGGTTAGTGGTCAAGTCAGAAGACTGTTGTGCCATTTCTTTGGAATAAAGTTAAATAAATTATCTGTACTCCCAAACGTTTGGAAAAATTTTTTGTGGTCTATCCCACCGTCTAGACGGCTAATGGGTGTCCGCGTACGGGCCAATAGCCAAGACTGGCGGGGGGACTTGCACCCCCCTGTAAGCTTACTTAACCAGTTGCTTGTATACTACACCACGATAGCGAAGCGCATCGACTTTATAGTCGTCAGCTTTTTTCTTTGCGTTTTGGATGTAGCGGATAACGATGTTGGTCATGAGTTCGTACCTAGTAAAACCTAAGCCCCGTTCCATGCTTAGGAGGTCATGCGTCTATAGTTGACTCAAGTACCATTTTGGTGAACTGTGTCTCTAAGAACTCAATGTCTTGTTGCTCTTGTGGGTGACCACCAGGCCACTGTTTTTTGTACAGTCTCAGTGCGTCACGGATAACACGGGCACCATTGTGACATACTTGAATATCAAACATAGATGAACGTACGAATAATTAGCCAATCGTTGGAGCAACCAAAGCAACAGAAGTTGTTTCGGCAGCAGCCAAGTCAAGCGGGAAGTTGTGGGCGTTGCGTTCATGCATGACTTCCAGACCAAGACCAGCTCGGTTTAGGAGGTCCGCCCACGTATTAATAACTTTACCTTGACCTTCAACAATGGATTGGTTGAAGTTAAAACCATTGAGGTTAAACGCCATGGTGCTTACGCCTAGCGCAGTGAACCAGATGCCAACCACAGGCCAAGCAGCCAGGAAGAAATGCAGACTACGACTATTGTTGAAGCTGGCGTACTGGAAGATAAGACGACCAAAATAACCATGAGCGGCAACAATATTGTAAGTCTCTTCCTCTTGTCCGAATTTGTAACCATAGTTTTGAGATATTGTTTCAGTCGTCTCACGTACCAGCGAAGACGTGACGAGGGATCCATGCATAGCACTAAACAGGGCACCACCAAAAACACCAGCAACTCCCAACATATGGAAAGGATGCATGAGAATGTTGTGCTCAGCTTGGAAAACCAGCATGTAATTAAAAGTGCCACTGATACCAAGTGGCATACCATCAGAAAACGAGCCCTGACCAAACGGGTATACAAGAAAGACAGCCGTAGCTGCAGCCACTGGCGCAGAGTATGCAACAAAGATCCAGGGCCTCATCCCAAGTCGGTATGAAAGTTCCCATTCTCGTCCCATGTAAGCGAAGATACCGACAAGGAAGTGGAACACGACAAGCTGGTAGGGACCCCCGTTGTAGAGCCATTCGTCAAGCGAAGCGGCTTCCCAGATCGGATACAAATGAAGTCCGATTGCGTTACTGCTAGGCACAACAGCGCCCGAGATGATGTTGTTTCCATACAGGAGAGATCCTGCAACAGGTTCACGGATTCCATCAATGTCCACAGGTGGCGCTGCAATGAACGCCGTAATAAAACAAATAGTAGCGGCAAGCAAGGCGGGGATCATTAGTACACCAAACCAGCCAACGTAAAGACGGTTATTAGTGGACGTCACCCACGTGCAAAAATCTTCCCAAGTTGAGGTCTGAGAAGATCGGATAACAGTTGTCATTTAAATAAGTTTGTAAAGACCAACCCACCCACCACATAGTTAATTAGAAGCTGTACTTGACGCCGGCTTTTGTACCGACAGCAAGATCAACACCAGTCATAAAAGACAGTTCACCGTAGATGCTCAGCGCATCAGAGACAGACATAGATGCACCAGCTTTGCCAGACATCTCTACTTCTTCAGAGGCACCGTCCACCAAAGTAGGTCCGCCTTGGACGTACCAAGAGCCACCTTCAAATGTACCTTCAGTGCCAACGTGCAGATCGATAGAGGTAGATACTTCACCATCGACAATGCTTTGGTTAGCTTCGACGTTTGCATAAGGTGCGGCCTGTGCACCGTGGGCCATGCCCAACAGGAGACCAGCAATGATAATAGATTTCATAATAAGTTACTTTTTCTTTGCAGTTTTTGCAGAGCGTACAAAGTTAGCCCTGGTAGGTGCTCCTTTACTACCGGGCTTTCTCATTTTTTCGCCACTACCAGCAGCGATCCTTTTTCTTTTAGCATGGATGTTTGCATAAAGCCCACGTTTTGCCATGATTTATCCTCAGTATTTTTTACCAGCAGGTTTTTTAGTAGTCTTCTTTTTTTTAGCAGAAGCGGCAGCCTTCATACCAGACTTGGTGTAAGGATACTTCTTACCGTTGACCATTGGCATGTTAAAAATCGATGTCAGAGTTTTCAAGTTTTGCCATAACATCCTGCCTGTATGCAGGGTCATTGTCATAGCGGGGATCATTCATTGCAGCAACCAACTCAGCTTGGCTTTTAAAACTTTGTGTGTTAGATTTTGAGGTTTTGCCTGTCAGCATTCTTCCGTCAAAACCAATTGCATCTTGATAACGCTGTGCCAAAGAATTGATTGCAAAGTAAGCAGCTTGTGGATTACCTGAATCCATCACTGCATCATACATGTTAATTTCTTGTTCGCTAATATTATTTTGTGCCCACTCAATCATCTTGCCGTAGTTTTCACCGCCACCAACAATACTTTGAAGTTGACCAACTGTTTCGTCAGTAAATTCTTTTGGTTGCTGATTATTTTTACTACGATATTCAAGGTGCATCTGTGCAAGATCACGAGGGTTCATTTCCTCTAGTGCCTTAAGTGTCTCATCAGTATATTTTGATTGAGATTCTTCCCAAAGAGTGTCAAGAAAACTAGCTTTAGGTGCTTCAGGTTCAGCAGTTTCTTTGTCTGCGGGTTGAGCAGATTCTGCCTCACCTAATTTTTTTTGCAGTTCAATGTAAGCAGTCTCCAAATCTTCTGTGGATTTGTACTTACCTGCCAGGAGTTGTTGCTCCTGTTGCTGCATTTCTTCACCAATAGCCAATGATTCTTGTTCATCAGCATTCAGCTCTTGTGGTGTATCAGATCCGTCTACAGTTAGTGTTGACATAGGTGGTGTTTATTCTTCAGGGTTTAGCTGTGCAGCTAGTTGTGGGTTTTTAGTGGGATCCATCATGGGCGTCTTAAGCATTGCCGTTTCTTGTTCAGCTTGCATTTGTTGCTGCTGCATCTGTTGTGCAGCCTGCTGATCAGCTTGGATCTCTTCCATAGACCTGACAAGATTTAATATGTCAATACCCTGTGCTGCAGCAAGACGCTTAACAACTTCAGTTGGATTGATGTATTGAGCAATAGCTTCAGGACCCATGGTTTGTGCAATGGTCTGCAAGAATTGTGCAAGACTGATTGCATCTTGACCACGACCCAATGCATTGACACCTGCAACAATAGTAGGTTTGACAATGCCTTTTGGAATACGTGGAATTTCGTTTCGTTTTTGTGCGACAGAAAGTTTACGATTCAGATACGGAACAAGGAATTCAACAGTCAGCAGACTAAACAGTCCACCAAGTTGTTGCTCTAGCTCCAGTTGTGTCATACGAACCTCTTCCGCTGTAACACGTTCAGCATTACGTGGGTTGAGAATCAAGAAAGCCTCAGACAAACGCCGTTCGTAAACCTGCGTCATTTGAAATGCAGTACCGAAGTCTGCTGTCTTGCCTACTTGAATGACACCGATGTCATCAGGGCGACCGCTTACGATCGCACCGTTGCCTGCTGATGCAAGCGTAGCAGGTTTAGTTGTACTAGAAGGTGCTACAACAAACACAACCTTTGCGGCTGCAGCGGAGCCTTCTACAAGTGCCTGCGACAAAGCTTCCAATGACTTGAGGTCACCAATAAATTGACCGACCCTGCCACGTCCGTAGGCTTCACCATCTACAGTATTAAAACGTAGAGGTAGCCAGGGGTTAGCATCAATAGGAGCTTTGCTAATTGACTTAGGGAGTACCTTGCCGTGGACCTCTTGGTGCCACACAACACGGTTGTTTTCACGACGTACATGTGTGTACACATCGCATTCATCTGGCCTGAAATTAGAGTCCTCATTGACAGGCTCCTCGTATTCAGGCATTTCTTCTGCCAGTAGTTTTTTAGAAATTCGTTCTTTGGTGACGATCTCTAAGACGTTGCCGTTACCATCTCGTTCTACGACGTAGCGGTTCAAGGGGAAAACTTTAAGACCATCTTTGCCCATAAAAATCAGAGCGTTGCCTGCTACGACAAGATGTTGAAGTGCTTGGTGCACAGCAACTCTATCGTCTGAGGCGGCAATGTTTTCAAGGATAGTACGTTCAACCTTAGCAAATGATAGGTCAAGTTCAGATCTAATATCAGGTCCAAACTCTTCTCCAATCTGACTCTCGTCAAGTTGTAATTTAAAGAAGCTAGTTTGTGGAGGTAGCAAAGCAAGCATAAGTTTACTTGCAAGAGTTACTACACCCTTAGCTCCGACTGATTGCCAAGGTGTCTTTAATTGTTTCATCCCAATGTAAGTCTCTTCATGACCCCGAATAAGATACGGAAGTGTCAACTCAGAGGCTTGCCTTGCTTCGTCTAGAAACTGGGTACGTTCTGAACTTAGTTCGTCATACCTTGTTTTAGCGTTCATTAGACATTAAGTCCTGAAATTCTTAGTGTGTTACGTGTGCCGCGATTAAAGAAGTTAGTACCAAGGGTGTTAGTGCCTTGTGCACGTGACCGAGAACGTCGTATCCTGACACCAGGGTTAGCGGATGCCGCTTGACCTACTGCTGCAAAGCTCGGCGGCGGTTCATAAACAGGCGGGGGTGGGAGATTAATAGTTGGTGCGCTCATGTTTGAGATCACATTAATTAGATCTTGCAAACTAGGACCGCTTGATCCACTACCACCACTACCACCACTACCACCATCACCACCAGTTACCGGACCAATAGGATCTACAGGACCAGTAGTACCGTCGTTGCCATCATCATCATCATCGCCCCCACCGTCGTCAGGGGGAGCTACCGATTGTGCAGCAGGTCCATAGACGTTGAAGACACCATCGTTGTAGGTTTCATTCCCCCTGTAGCTGATAGTATCAACCAAGGTTCTGCCTTCACCAGGACTCAAGCTGTAACCTCCTTTAAGCATAGTTTTGCTTACATTGTTACGACCACCTATAAAGAGATCCGGACGTTGCTTTTGAGCCGCTTGAATTTGACTGATTTGAGCTGTAAGACCACGACCACCGCCTTTTAAAGCAGTGTACTGACCGCCTCTTTCAAAAATTCTTATGTCTTCAGCCATCAGTTATCCTCCATATATTTGATGACCCACTCAACGACACTACGTTGACCGGATCGGTACATAATTTTTTGCATTGTATCGTCAGGTGTTGGGTTGGTGGGTGGAAAGGTTTCTTCTAATGCATGAATAAGTCCACGGGAATTCATCCCTAGGACCTCAAGCATATTGGGGGAGATTTCTGGCATCGTGTTCAAAGAATGCAGGCATACGTGCTGCCTTGGTGGCGGCAAGCTCAGGGGCTTTGCCCTCGTACATTAGCCGATCGCTAGAATCCAGCCAAAATTTTTTGTCCAGATATTTGTCGGTGTGCTGACCCAAAGGTTGCATCACCCAATTGATAGTTGCCTTCCTGAGTTTATCAAGAGAAGGACTGATGTTATACCCCAGCTCAGTATGAACCAGACTATTGGCAGCCACATGAATTTGTTCGTCACGGCTAATATCAGCAGATACAGTTCTCAAAGAACCGTCACCATTAAAGCGAAAGAATGGTAAAAGAACGAAGAAGATCGCACGTTCGGCCACCAATGCTTTGGTGATCGTGTGATCAGGATGTGCCTCCCACGCGGACTTAAGCCGTAGGGCTTCCGCTTCAGCTTGTTCATCAACGCCGTAAGCATCGGCGATGTAACCAAGTGCGAGGTCGTGGTTTTTTTCGTCTTCGACATTGGACCCCAAAATCTTCCGTGCAAGGCTTGGTACTTCAGAGGCGAGAGCATCAATAATAAAATCTCCCACAGGTAGTTCCATATGTCTCAATGCAAGAGCACGGTGGATTGTTTCCTCCGCTCCCTCTTTGCATGTACCAACATTCGGTTGGACAGGTGTCCATTTTCTTTTTCGTTGTTGTAGTTTTTCGTAAGGATTCATTCTGCGCAATCACATTTAGGTTCGATGTCCCCATCGAGGAAAAGTGATTCAAGATACTGGTCAACTTCTTTGTCATCCAAAGCGGCATAAACATTAGACTTATCTTGTACATCACCCATCACTTGTAGGGAATAATAAAGGGAGGTTTGCGGAGAATCCAACCACTCTTCGATAAAGGCTTCGTCATATACAACGACATCACTCCAACTGTTGAAGCTATACCCGTGAAGAAGTCCCGTGCCATACAGCAAATCCATAATGCCGTCGGCAACTTTCTTATAATTTTGCCAGCCTACTTCGCTGGCGATTTCTACGTCTCCATAATCGTAAGTCTGCACACCAAAGGTTCCAGAATCACGGTCTACCGTACGTGCGATAGGCGGAGCGATTTCTGGTGTTGCAGTATAACCATCCAAATCCTTGCTGCGATAACTGCAGGAGGCAGTGGGTGCGATAGCAAAGGCTCGAACCATATTATTAGCCCTAGCGATTTCGGCGGCAGCATCAATACCAGCGGCAAGCTGAACGACAAGTTCATAGGCTGGTGTGCGTACCACTTCTCCTGAATGGTATTGCTCCAAAGCGATACCGAGTTGCTCATAAGTTACGCCATATCGTCGGAGCATGTTTGCGAGTCCGAGCATTCCGAGTCCGACTTGTCGGTCGGTTTCACTTGGGAGATACTCGCCTGAATCACCAACCCCAGTTCGACCATGGAGTTCGCACAGTTGGGACATCCCTTCAGTAAAAGCTCTTGGAATGTCGTCAAATTCACAGGCAGAGAGATTGACGTGTTGAAGCAAGCACGTGCCTCGGCTGGGCAAGTACACTTCAAGACAAACGTTCCCTCGGATGCGATTTCCATAGCTGTCATACTTTACTTTGTTGAGCCAAATGTCACCTGACTTGATGCCAAAAAGGAGGGCCTCCTTAAACGTACACGCCTCCCACCATTCAGGCGTAATGTTGATACATCGTTTAATCCAAGGTAGTTCACTACGTGGGGCTTGGATAAACTCCAGAGCATCATCATGATTGAGATCCAGATGAGCAACAATCGCGCCATTTTTGTACACACCCCCGCGACGTAAAATTTCATTTAGGGTGCTGTAGATTTTTGCGAACGAGACTGGCCCAGAAGCCACAAGTCCTTTACCATTTTCTGCACCTTTGGGTCGCAGTTTCGACAGGTGGATCGCGCAGCCTGCTCCGTAGCGTAAAGCATGGCTCGCAAATCTCCAGCTTGCTTCAATTCCATTGTCACCCTCCATGGTGTCTTCAACTACAAAGACGGTGCAGCTGACTGGGAGACGTGAAGTGGGATCATCCAGCCAAGACTGGACACGTCCGGTTCGAGAAATATATGAGGTGGTCATTAGTTAACTAAATCTTTCAAATTTGGTGGACGATAGTGTGGACCCTTTAATACTTTACCGTCAAGGCGGCGAATAGGTTTACCATCGAGTCCGAGTTTTGACATATTTGATTTATGAACACGACAAAGGGCTTCTTCCAAGTCCCATTCCATGTTCTCAGCGAATTGAAATGCAACATAAACGAGATCCGCTAGCTCTTTAAGTTCTTCTTCGTAGCCTTCTGTTTCACAGGCTAGTTTAAATTCAGCAAATTCTTCAGCGATCAAACCCAGTTGCATAGTCCGGTTGTCCATGCTGTTCTGGATCCCATACGCTGAACGAAATTCGATCGCTTGATCCGAAAGTGACTGATTGCTGCAGTGTTGTGTGGTCGAGTTCATTTTCAAGGTAGTGGATAGCCTTTTCAAGGTCTTCAATCTTTGTCTCAGCACTTTTGTAACCGGCACGGCAAATATATTTAATAGCATTGCCAAGGTGATAGTTAAGATCTTGATCCCTAATAAAGTCCCAGACTTCTATGGATCCTCGGGTGTAATGAGCGGGTGATTGGGCCATTTTTGAATGAGGTTGGTCATGTTGTTGCTGAGTGTGAAACACTGTCGTTGCAACGCGAGGAGTACAGTAATTATATCTTCCTTTTCAGCTTCTGGTAAAAGATCTTCGATTCGACGCAATTTGAATTGCTGTTCCATCGTTAACTCAAGGACTGGAGGTGGGGGTCCAGGGAATGACTCGTCGGTTGATTGGATCATAGTCTTCACAGGTTAGGATTTTTGCAAGGCGTGCATTCATCAAAGCGTCTTCTTCGCCCAAGCCTTTGGACTTAAAAGCTTTGACGACGGTCTCCCATGTATAACCTTCTTCTTCAAACAAAGCAGCAGCTCTCTTTACACCAATGCCAGGCACTCCGCCATAGCCATCAGTCTGATCGCCAGCAAGTGTTTGTATGTAATGCCATTGATGACCATCAAGTCTGCCAATCGTCACAGTTTCTTTGAGGTCGTAAAGTTTGCCAGGAATTTGGCGCATATCTTTATCAGGAGAAACAATGATATTGCCAGGGTTAGCCGTAGCATAAATACCCATAGCATCATCAGCTTCCAGCTCTGGCATACGAATAATTTCGTACTGTTTACTGAGTTCTGAAATAACTCGACGATAGCCGCAGGGCTTTTTACGGTTTCGATGGCCTTTGTAATCTGGGGAAATTTTTTTCCTAAAATTCTTAGAGTCGCTAAAAAATAGGATCAACTGTGGGTTGTCCCACATAAACTCGTTTTTGATTTTTGCGATGTCACGTTCAACGTTGCGCATGGCTTCGGAGAAACGTGATACAACCATAATGACGTCATCACCCCAGTCGATTTCATCCTCTGCTGCAGCGCAGCCCTTGTAGCAAATGAAATCAGTGTCAATCAAAAGTTTCAAGACCAGAAGTCCTCCCAACCGATAGGTACGTGTCGTTTGTTCCAGCGTGGTTGCCAGTTTTCAGGATCGATGTATACGTGGTACACATCTGGCAAGGGTTTGTTGTTGTGATTAGAAGTCCACTTGCCTGTTGCTGTTTTCTTCATGTGTTTGACATCAATACGAAGAATCTTGCCGTCTTTTTCAAGAACAAGATCTGTATCGCCAACACATGAAAGGTTGCGAAACACTTCTGCGCCTCGCAGCATTGCCTCATAAGCGACTGCTAGTTCATAAAGGTCTCCAACACGGCTAGGGCTAGTGGGTTTCTGCCCAGTTGTTTCCGACGCTTGCTTCTGCTGCGATTGGGATTCTGAGGTTGTAGTATTCCCCGGCTTGTTTTGCGCTTTGTACCAAGGATGTTGAAAGGTATTCTGCATGTTGTGGGTGGCACTCAAACTGTAATTCGTCGTGTATAAATGCAAGCTGATTGCACGGTAATTCTTT
>CENT01008560.1_pt1 | contig 22665 bp, 16 predicted proteins | sample 530141 | NCBI WGS metagenome assembly CENT01 (sample SAMEA2591074, study PRJEB7988) | marine metagenome | isolation source: saline water (ENVO:00002010), including | reverse complement strand
CGTAGAATCGGTGGAAGATAATGTAGATTGATTCCATAGAATCCACCTTCCGCAGGCCCGACTACGATAATCAAAGGGAATGCATCATAGTATGGTAGTTTATCTTTAGTCTTCGGGTCATAGAAGAACATCTGCATTGTTCCAACAACACCACGTTTCGCATTTTGACGTAAGGGTTCTTCCTTCATCAACTCTGCACGATTGATAGACCGCATGTTAGATGCTTTCTTTCTGAACCATTCACGGGATTCTTTGGTACGAGGTGTAATACCCGCACGGAACGCCTGTAGTTCTAGTCTGTTGAATATATTACTCATGTCTTTATTTATACCAATTTAACTTGTCTTTTTTGTATTGTTCAAGAAAACCGTAATATTTATTGATATCCTTTTCAGTAATATCTGGTAACTCTATGTCCTCATAAATCTTTTGGGTATCATATCCTAGTTGTCTATACCAACCCATGTGCCATCCCGAAACGCTTTCTGGTCTACCTAACTTGACAATTCTGTCCGATTGAAAGTGTGTAGTCCACATTAACATGTCAATATAGTCATAATCCCCACTCGGATGTACCCATAACTGTTGATGATGTACGTTTACGTCTGGTTCCCACATAGCTCTCATCTCTTTCATCGACTTTTTCTTAATTACTTTCTTCACTTCCCAGTGTGTGAGATAGTAATTTTCAATCACTCGGTCAATATCTGTTCTACCTCTCCATGTATATCCATACTTCGCTGGGTCTCCCTCTATATCTGAGTATGCATCAATTCCATCATTGACATGTTGAGAGATATATAATGGATGAAAGGTAATTTGATTGGGCCAATGTGTATTTAACCAAGTACCAGTATTGTCTAATGACTTAAAGGTCTCATGTGGCAGACCCGCAATCATTGTTAGTGTTTGATTGTAATGATTCTCTGGATGTCTATTCTTCTTAAAATATTCTCTGGATGCAATCAGACCTTCTTGTAATTGTAAGGGGGAAAATCCTTTCTTTATTGATTTACCAGATTCATGATTGAATGTTTCAATACCCATTGCCATACTGGTGAGTCCCATATCAATCATATTGTCCCAGTCTTGTTTCGCTCGTCTGGTCAATAAGTCAGCACGAATAAATCCATGAAACTGTGGTTGAAAAGATAGACCCCTAACAACATTTGCAAACTTCTCAATTTTCTTTGAACTATCATTGGTTGTCTCGTCTGTGAGGATATAGTGAGTTGTACCCCATCTTCTATAGTTCTCTTTTAGTTCTGCTTCAAAGTTATATGCATCTCTGGTGAAGTCACCCTTGATACCCAGTGGAGAGTAATCACAGAATGTGCATTTGAATATACATCCTCGTGCCAATTCTATGGTGAGTACTTCTTCGGGACGAATGAAATCTCTTTCTTCATAAGACGTATGGGGATTCTTGTGAGGAAATGCGGGATAGTCTCTAAAACAATCCATGATGACATACTCCTGATTCTCTAACTCTGGAATATTAAATGGATTGACTTTGGTCACTGTTTTTGGGTGTGGTGCATCTCCAGTGAAGTAATCACACAGAGCAACAATTGCGTGTTCTCCATTACCTATAGAGAAGTAATCAACGTTCTGGTGTCGGATAACATTAACTAGTTTATTTGCACCAACTATTATTTTTATTCTTGGGTATCTGTGTTTGATATAACTTATGAGTTTGTTTTGTTGATGTACTATGGGTGGAGTGTCGTATATTGAATATGTAAAAAATACACTGAACCCTATCCATTTAGTTCCACTATGAACTCTACTATCAACAAAGTCTCTCAGTTCTTCGTCAGACCATGCTTCCAAAAAGTCAAGAACTTCTACATCCCAGTTATTGGTTTGTCTCAGATGAGATGCTATTCTGTGAGCACCTGCTCCTCTTGCCGGCATCTCTTGCCAATTACCAGACTCATAAATTGAATCTTCTTCAGAGACACCTTTACCCACAGGATAAGTGATACTTGCCCCCGACACAATTATTGCATGGTGTTTCATTTTTTTCTTCGAGTATAGGGTTTCAACGGTTTTGTTGATTTAGGAATAAGACTCTTTAGTGGTTCATTCTTCTCAGTCCAGATAACAAAGTGCCACCCTCTATCCTTTGCAAATTCCTCTGCGGCTGACCACTTGTTCTGATTCTTGACAAATGTCATTGCTTCGTTTATGTATCGTTTAGTTCTACGTGCGCCCGTGGGTGGTCTACGTTCTTTATCTGGTTTTATCTCGACCAACCATGTAGACCCATCTTCCATGACCAATTTCAAGTCCATAAAATATCTATGATAACGCTTGTCAACTTCATATAAGTATGGTATAATGACTTCTTCGGAAGACCACTTCTTAACCTTGGGATTATCGTCACACCATTTGAATGCGTGTTTTTCCCACAAAGAACGGTAGACAACATCTGTGTGGTCGCCCTGATACTTCTTTGGATTTTTTACTCTGTATCTTCCCGAATATGCCATAAAAACCTTATAAATAAAGATAAATGATTTCTAAACTATTTATCGGACTTTTAAAATGTCACAAGTAAAAGATGCAAACGAAGTTGAAGGTATCAAGGCGGGTAAAGAACTCAAAGACCTTGAATATCCACTAAACAATCCTGACGATTACAAGGGTAGACTTGTGTTCACGGTTGTGGAAGAACCTGAAACTGACCTTGGTAATGTCGCAGACGCAGCCGCAAAGTTCACCGAAAGTGTTGGTGACGATATCAAAGAGGCGATTGGTACAGAGAATCCAGAAGACGTTGCAAAGGCAAAACAACAACATAAAGGATTGACCAACATTCCTATCATTAAAGATAGACCTTTGATTGATACAGGAAGACGTGTTTCTCTTTATCTACCAGTCGGTCTACAATATCGTGACAATGTTGCATACGACAATATGGACTTAGGTGGAATGGGTGGTGCCGCAGAATCGGGTCTGAAGTCTGGTAGTGGTGCAATATCTGCTATGGTAGATAACTTCAAGTCAACCCTCAGTGCGGGTCTTGGTGGTGCAGCTAATAAAGACGTTGCGAAACTTGCCGCAGTAAAACTAACCAGTAATCTACCAGACGAAGTATCTGGTGCATTTAAGTCTGCCGCTGGTGTGACCACAAACCCAAATACTCGTGTACTATTCAAGTCAGTTGCACTTCGTGAGTTTGCATTTGCATTCAAGTTTATTGCAACATCTCCCGCTGAAGCAGAAGAGATTAAAGAAATCATCAAACTATTCAGAACAGAACTATATCCTGAAAATATTAATCTTACAGTTGGTAATAGTGAAGTCTCTATTGGTTATAAGTTTCCAAACAAGTTTCAAATCAATGTCGAATATGATGGGGACGAAATCGCAACGAGAATCAAACCTTGTTATCTGAGAGACGTTGGTGTAACATATAATAATACTGCTATGTCTATGCACGCTGATGGTAATTTCAATGAGATTGAGATGACACTATCCTTCCAAGAAAGCAGAACACTCAACAGAAAAGATGTTGAAGAGGGTGGATTCTAATGACAACAAAATATTTTAAAAACTTTGGTATTGTTGGTTATAAGTTTGGTGACGCAGAATCACCCGTCCTGTTTGATAATCTAGCACAGTATGTAGATATCATCGATGGATTGAAAGATAACATTTCTTTTTATAACAAGTATACAATCGTATCTGGTGAAAGACCAGATACACTTTCATATAAGTTATATGGTACAGTCGAATACTACTGGACATTCTTTTTAATGAATGACCACTTGCGTATATCTGGTTGGCCTGTCCCAACATCTGACTTACTTAATCAAGCAAAATCAAAATATCCATACAGAATGGCAACGACTAATGCAGACCTTTCTGAATCATTCCCTGTTGGTGCAATTGTTACTGGTCAGACTAGTGGTACTATAGGAAGGATTGTAAAAAGAAATCTAGACTTTGGTCAGTTAGTTATTGACACATCATTAACGCCTGGGGCTTACTTTGGTCAAGAACTAAATCTAGAGAACTTTGGTGACACCGAAACAATATCGTATATCGATGCTGATGGTGCATCATACATTGCGGAACTTGTAAAAGAATCAGAACAGTATAATGCAGTCCATCACTACGAGGATGCGGATGGTGTATGGCAAGACCTACCATTATATGATTTTGCAAATCCATCTCCCCAGTGGACACCAATCACATACAGAGACAGACTCGAACAACGTAACGATGAGTTAAAAGAAATCAATGTCTTGAAACCAGACGTAATCGCTAAAGTTGTGAGTGAATTTAATAACTTCCATAGACAGGTAAGTTAATGCCTACACAATCTCAACAGTTCAAGATTACGGAAGCGTCAATCACTGCTGACCGTATCGGTGGATTCGGTGGTAACTTTTTTGATGTCCGAACATCCGTAAGTGAACTAAACATCTACGAATCTTTAGATAAACCATATCTTACTGGTACGGTTGTTGTCCTTGATGATAAGGCATTGTTCGATACGATGGACTTTCAAGGGACAGAACGATTCCGTGTCAAGATGGCATCTGTTGATAATGACTTAGATACGGTCTTTGAACGTACCTTTATTATGACAGGTATTGAACGGTCTGTCAAGTCAAATGATAATGGTAAGTCTAGTATATTCGTATTCACACTATTGGACGAACACGCATTCCTATCTAGTCTGAAGAAGATTAGTAAGTCATTTAACGGAAGTATTGATGATATTCTGACCAAACTTCTTGCCACTGAGATGGGTCTGGATATCGACCTCTCTTATTTGTTTGTTGGTAATGGTAAGAAGATTGCACCAATACAGACAAATATGAAAGGTATCATTCCTAATCTACATCCAATTGAAGCAGTTAAATGGTTGGTTCAAAGAGCAACAACAGTAACGGGTTCACCTTTCTTTGCATATGCATCCATGCATGATAACAATCTTCGTCTAGGTAATTTAGATTCCATGTTATCACAACAAGCATTTAATTCACAGTTACCATATACATTTAACCCAGCGAATGTCGCTGAGGCAGAAACTCAGACAGAACTTGAAAGAACGTTTACTATCAAAGCAATGAAGACATCTAAGATGGCAAACACCTTGAAGTTAATACAAGAAGGTGCGGTGTCATCTAGATATTCTAACACAAATTTAAACACAGGTCAAATCTTTTCACAACACCACACCATTCGAAACACCTTGAGTAAATTACAACAACAAGAAGTGATAGGTAATAATCAAAATGTGTTTGATGGTGAGTTTAAGGTAGACGAATCTTATGTGGACACATTTGAATCTAAACAATTCCACACGATAACATCCAGTGGTACGTATGGCAAATACAAAAGTTATCATGATGAGTTTGATGCAACCAAGTTTAAAAAGAAACTGGAATCTAAATCAATCTTGAATCATCTTTATAAGAACATGACTAATGTGATAGTAGAGGGTGCTGGATTCATTGTATCAAAAGCAGGTGTTGGTGATATCGTGAATATCAAAATCACAAACGATAGTGTAGAATTATCTAAGAATGGTGGTGAAGACGAATTGGTAGATAAGGGTAAGTCTGGAGACCACATCATTTATGATACTCGTCATACCTTTAGAGGAACACAACACGTGGTATCAATGAACTTGTGTAAATTGGAGAGACAGGGATAATGAAACCCATCTTATCAGAATATTATGGTGATAACACACGATGGTTCATTGCAACTGTCGTAGATGCTTCACCTCCATATGGTTTTGAGGGAAGAATCCAGATTCGTATACATGGATTGCATACTGCATCTACTCGACTGATTCCCCAAAACGATTTACCTTGGGCGCAGTGTATCCTACCAACTACAGAAGGTGGGGTGTCTGGTATCGGTAGAATGCCTCAGATTCAATCCAATGCATTAGTATTCGGTATGTTTATGGATGGTGTAAACTCACAGACACCGATTGTGTTTGGTTCACTTCCTCATGTAGAGTTACCAACACAGACTCAGTTAGACCAACCTCTCGAAGATATTGGAGAAGACAATAAACCCGAAGGTTTGTGGGAGACTGTTGTTGCTGCCATAAAACCTAAAGATGCAAATATTGAAAATGAGAACTTTGGTAATATCAATAACTTGGTAAAACTTTCCAGAGAGAAAACAGCAGTAAAGTTCTTCCTGAATCTTGGATACACTGTAAAACAATCTATTGCTATTGCATCTGGATTGTCTTATTCATCTGGTATGAGAACAGGTGTCAATGTACAAGCAAGAGGTCTTGCAAACTTTCCTAATGGTAGGTATCTTGACCTACAAAACTTCTCTAATAAATATCAAGAGTTCTTGACTCAATTAACATTTATTGCATATGAGTTAAACGGTTCACAGACTGGTGCGAATATCAGATTATTACAGACCGATAAACTTGAAGGTAAAGACGGTGCTTGTGAAATATTCACTAGGTATTACTTGACTAATACTGATAAAACTTTTATTAAACAAGTTGAATTAAGTGCTAGACGAATGACGGATAGGATAGTATAATGGCACTACAAAAATTAGACCTTGATACAGTACTAAAATCAGAAAGTAATAAACAAAAATCTGGTAATGCTAAACATATTGATACTGCGGTCAAGAGTGTTGAAGAGAAATTCAGTAAAGAAGTCAGCAAGATTGGTGCGGTTGACGGAGAAACTCTGGGTGGTATTAAGAGTATCGGTGAAGCAGGTATCTCTCCAAACGAAGTTCTCAAAGATGGTATCGGTAAAATCACTGACTCAATTCCAGGCCTGAGTGGGACTGCATCTCCTGCCGCTGCTTTATCATCTCTTGCGGGATTACCTGAGATGACCAAGTCGGGTGGTGATACTGCTAAGTCTGCAATGGCAGCAGTCGGTGGTGGCGCACCCACAGATATCCAATCCACAGTAGATAAAGTAGAAACCATCTCTGGTGAAGCGATGTCAGACATATCTACGTTCACTGCTAGTATCGCATCTGCAACCGAACTATCAAGTATCACTGCCGCACTTCCGAACCTAGAGATTCCTAGTATTGATGATGTGGTTGGAGAGATTACTCCCGTTGCATCACTCAGTAGTGTTGGAGAAGGGTTGAAGGATGCAGTATCCGATGCAACAGGTATCGGTGGATTGACTGCAAAACTACCCGACCCTAAGAATGAACTATCTAAGTTCGGTAGTGTTGCTGACCTTGGTAAGAGTGTATTCAATGACGTGAAATCTGCTGTCACTGATTTCACCGATGATATAACAGATTTCGTAGATGACTTCTCAAAGAGAATCGATAAAGGATTGGGTGGGGTTCTACAAAATCTTGCGGAAGGATTGACTGGAGATGCAGCTTCGTTTCTTGAGAATATCGTGCCTGGCGGCATATCCACAACTGAGGGAGAAAGACAACGTATCCTTAAACAGTTTGCAAGTGAAGACCCTGTAGAGAAAACTAAGGCAGTAAAGACTCTGACCACCAAATCTCCTAATGTATCTGAAAGAATGAAAGATATTATTAGTGATACCAATGCAACCACACCACAGAAGTTGGCGGATAAAGTTGCAAACGAAGCATCAAAACAAGGTGTGCCTAAAGAAGAACAAGAAACTGCGGTAACCGAGATTACTAAAATTGATGATAAGTTGAATCAATTAGACACCACAATCAGTGGAAGTGTTATTGTTAATGCAAGTCTATTTGATGAGGGTATTCCTGTAGATGTGAATAACCAGAAATGGAAAGGACGTAGCAGTGAAGATGAAATCTTTACATATATTGCATCTGTAGAAGAACTTGATGCAGAATTTACTACGATTAAAAGAGATATCAGTGAGGTAATTGTCCACGCAACAGAGACTTACAGTAATAAAGACATTGGTGCGATAGAGATAAATAACATTCATAACGAATTGGGTCATGATGGTATTGGTTATCATTATGTAATTAGAAGAGACGGCAGATTGCAAAGAGGTAGACCAGTTAACCGTAAAGGGGAACATGCTGTAGTGAATGGACATGATGTATACTCTATCGGTGTCGTTATGGTTGGCGGATTGAATGTTGCGACTGGTAACGACAACCCATTAAACAATAGGTCTTCCCAGTCATTCACACGTGAACAGTTTACGACCCTAGAAAAGTTTCTGAGGTCATTCTATCGTAGATACTCAGGCGGACAAGTGTTTGGTCATAATGATATTGACACCACAGAACAAGACCCATACTTTGACGTGATTGACTATGTAGAGTCTACATTCCGTAAAACGAATATTACAGAAGACCCCGCAACAACTTCACCACTGAGTCCAGCGGAGATAAACCTTGACAACTAAAAAAGACAATTTTAATTTAAGAGTTGATAAACTCGGTATTGGTAATGAGGAAACTCTAGGTGTATCCTATGATGGGATGCAAGACCCTACAGGTGAATATCCTAAACGAGATTACAACTTTGGAACATCAATCAACAAGGCTGCTCGTGGAATAAAGATTAACGACCTCTATGTTGGGGGTGGTGACTTTGGTGTATCATTAGATATCCAACCACAAAGACCATCTGAATATCCTTTTAATGATGTAAACGAAACACAATCTGGTCATGTCGTAGAATATGATGACACGCCAGGCGGCGAACGTATTCTCATCAAACATAGAAAGGGTGCGGGTGTAGAGATGAGAGCAGATGGTTCTGTTGTTATCTCTGCGGTCAATAACAAGGTAGAAGTCACAGGTGGTGACCAAACTGTTATTGTTGAGGGACACGGAAATCTAATCTATCAAGGTAATCTTAATCTGAAAGTAACAGGTGATTACAATGTAGATGTCGGTGGTAACTATAATGTAAATGTTGCGGGTAATAAAGTAGAGGCGATTGAACACAATCACAGAACTACCGTTACAGGACACTCACAATACACCACCAAGAAAACCAAGACAACCAAGACACTTGGAACACACACTGATATCATGTTGGCAGACAATAACCAATATGTTAAACTTGACCAGACCAACTATGTTGAGGGTGCGATTGAGGTTGCATCTGAGGATAACATCTTTATGTCTGGTAAGGAATCATTTGCGGTATCATCCAAGAACACCAATATCACAGGTGCGAAGTTCGTATCGGTATTAGGACAGAAGGGTGCAATCGGTGGTAAGAAGGTTGACTTTACTGGTAATGTCTACCAAGGTAATGAAGGTGCAACCGCAGAATCTTCGGGTGCAATCTTCCACGGTACATTCAAGGGTATTGCAGACGAAGCGATTCGTTCATACAATGCAAATGTGGCAGATGCAGCCAAGACTGCATTCCAAGCACAGAAGGCTGCAACTGCGGGTTCATTAGGAGCAGCGGGTGCTGCCACTGACCCAACTGTCGCAGAGGCAACCAAGGAACAGGCGGTCATTACAGGTGAAGACCCAATCACACCAATCCTCGTAGTCGCACACGCAACTGCGGGTTCGTATGCAATCAAGAACGTTGTGGTGGATGCGGGTGATACATTAAAGAACAGAATCCTATTATCCGATGACTATGAGAATGTGTTTGATAAAGTTCCTACGACCCAAGAGATTCGTTCTGCATTTAGAAATTCTGGCACACGAGACAAGGTTGGTGGTATTCTTGTTTCAGAAGAAAGACTAAACCCAGATTATAAAACAAAGACTCCTCCTGCTATCGGTAGAACTGTAAAGAAATCCCCATCATCTAGATTTGGATTCGAACCGATTGGTAATGCGATTGAGAACAGAGGTAAGAGATTTACACCATGATAATATTAGCAGACCCAGTATATAACCCAGACCTTCAGAGTGAAATAAACTCTGCAACTAAACTGGCCCCAGGCATAACAATTGCAAAGTTCCTTGGTGCGTATGGTGACAGAACACCATTCAATCATGTTGTGAGTAAAGGTTCTAGATTACAGATTGCCCGTAACCTGTATCTACAGGCAGAGGCGATGAGAATCATTAATGGTAATACAAAGAACTTTAATACTATCCGATTGATTGTATCAGAAGGTATCTTTGACCTAAAGAGTGCTGACCTCGGTGACGAAACAATGGGTAAAAAAGGTAACGGTAGACTAGTATATTACCAAGTTATTAACAGAGATGGTAACATCGACCTAGAGAAAACATTTGATGTGGCAGAATACTGGAAAGATTATATCAATTTTGGTACTCTGAAACTGGACTATGACACATATAACACGGACAAGAGTCTGACAGCACAGATTGGTTTGGAGTTTCCTAATGTCCCTTCCTCTTTCGATATGAACTTTGACAAGAAGGTAGAAACTTATTTTAATAATGAGTTAATGAGTTCAAAGGAATTAGTAGAAATTAAAGAAAGTGACTAAAAAAGGTTATAAATAGAAGTATGGCAATACGTAGAGCATTCGCACAAGAAGATACTAACTTACAGACTGCAACTGTATCGACCAGTCGTGTAAGACAGTATACTGATATCGACCTTGCATTTAAGGCGAAACCGTCTAGTGGAGAAATCTACAAGAAGACGAATGGCGCCTCTGTAAAACAGGCGATTAAGACACTAGTACTGACTGACTTACTGGAGAAACCCTTTCGCCCACGATTTGGTGGTAATATAAGGGCACAGTTATTTGAGTTGGCGGATAGAGGACGTTCTTCTATATTGCGTAGGGGTATTATAGAAAATATACAAGTGTATGAACCAAGGGCAAAAATACTGGACGTAATAGTAAACATACAACCAGACGCTCATAGTTTAGATGTGACTATTAAATTCAAGGTAGTGAACACAGAAGAAGAAGTTGAGTTCACAACAACACTCTCAAGGTTAAGATAAAATGGCAACAACAATTAAATCGACATCATTAGACTTTGATGCAATCAAGAATAATCTAAAAACATTTCTTGCAGAGAAAGACGAGTTTGCGGATTATAACTTTGAAGCATCTGGTCTTTCAAATATCTTGGACGTACTTGCGTACAATACCCACTACAATGGTTTGACCGCAAACTTTGCCTTGAACGAATCTTTTCTTGGGACTGCACAATTACGTAGTTCTCTGGTATCTCTTGCAGAAGGTATTGGATATATTCCAGACTCCAAAACATCCTCTCAGGCAATTATCAATATGTCTGTTAACTTGAGTGGTGTGACTGGTAGACCCGCAAACGTTCAATTGAACGAAGGATTTAAATTCAACGCAACTGTCGATGAGACAGAATATGTATTCCAAACACTAGAAGACCTCACTGCAGCTGACAATGGTGAAGGTCTGTATATATTTAAAGATGCCTCTGGTAGTACAAACATCAAAGTATACGAAGGAACTGAAAGAGTAAAAACATTCCTTGTATCAAGAAAAGAAGATAATGCGGTTTATATAATCCCAGACAAATCAATCGATATTGATACTGCGGTAGTTCGTGTCTATGAAACACCGACTTCATCTGCATTTTCAACATACACAAATCTACTGAAGGCAACAACAATTAGTTCTGCTTCAACCTTATACATTCTAAAAGAATCACCAAACGGTTTCTATGAATTGTCATTCGGTAATGGTACAACTCTTGGTAGGGCACCAGATGCGGGTAACAAAGTAACGGTTACATATCTTGCATCTTCTGGTTCTGAATCAGATACCGCAAAGACATTTGAAGCACAAACAGGAATCAATGTTGTTGGTACAAACTATCCTGTATCGGTAACTACAGTCTCAAATGCTGTTGGTGGTGGTGAGAAAGAGTCTATCGAATCTATTCGTTCAACTGCACCATTTCAGTATGCATCCCAGAATCGAATGGTAACTGCGGTAGATTATTCTACTCTAGTATTAAGAAACTTCTCCACACTCATCAAGGACATTCAATCCTTTGGTGGTGAGGATGCACTTGAACCTAAGTTTGGTACAGTGTTTATGTCTATTCTATTCAATGCAGATGTTGACCAGACAACCGAAGATGTAACAAAACAATCTATTATTGACCTTGCTTCTCAGTTGTCTGTTGCATCATTTAATATTGAATTTACTGACCCAATCAAAACTTTTGTTGAAACACAATTGTTCTTCCAGTTTAATCCTAACTTGACCACATTATCTCGTAACACAATTCAAGATAATGTCAATCAAACTATTAGAGATTACTTTAGTGTAAATACTGGTAAGTTCAATCAATCATTCAGACGTTCTAATCTATTAACGTTAATCGATGATGTGAGTCCTGCTATTCTATCTTCTCGTGCAGAGGTTCGTATTCAAAGACGATTCTCTCCGACACTAACTAAGATTGAAGACCACACTATGAGATATGCTGCTCAGATTGCAGAACCAGATGATGTTCATTATGTAATTAGTTCGACTGCATTTAATTTCAGAAACAAGACTTGTACTCTTAGAAATAAATTAAACAGTAATAAACTAGAAATCTTTAATGTCGATGACCGTGAAGTAATTGTAGATAATGTTGGTTCGTTTACTGGTGATACGGTTTCTATTGTTGGTCTACAGATTGATAACTTTGTTGGTGCAGATTCATTCATTAAAGTTTCTGCTAAACCTGCTAACGAGAGTGCGGTCACTCCATTCAGACAAGATGTTATTGAACATGATGATGGTCAATCATTCTCACGTATCGTAGAAGTTGAGCCTGGAGTCACTAACTAATGTCTGAAATTCATAGTCACAATGATACTCTAAGAGATATCAATCGCAGAGAAATTTCTTTTGGAGAAACAAAAATTGAGGAAATACTTCCAGATTTCTTCAAGCGAGAATATCCAAAACTTATTACGTTGTTGAAAGAGTACTATGATTTTGAATCTTCAGATGAAGCACCCACAAAATTAGTTTCTGAATTATTCTATAGTAGAGATATTACACAAACAGACCTCGAACTTTTATCATATATTGAAGACGAACTTCTTTTAGGTCAATCCTACTTTGAAGGATTCACTGATAAAAGGGCTGCAGCGAAATACTCTAACACACTGTATCGTTCAAAGGGAACGAAGTATTCTATCCAACAGTTCTTCAGAACTTTCTTTGGTATTGACCCCGATGTGATTTATACCAAAGAACAAGTATTTAAGGTTGGAGAAACCGAATCTCAGATTGGGTTTAACTCTCAGAAGTTCATTACTGATAATAGATTATATCAGACATTTGCTATCCTTGTCAAGTCAGAGATTGCATTTAATGAGTGGAGAGAACCATATAAACTATTTACTCACCCCGCTGGGATGTTCATTGGCAGTGAAGTTCAGATTGTATCTAATGTTACGGACGAATTAACTGCACCATTAGTCATCCCTGCTCCAGTACCACCTATTGTTGTGGAGAATACTGGACTGTTCGGTGACCAACATTCTACTGATATTACTGCCCTTGTGGATGACCTATATAGTGATTCAGATGGTGTATTAAGTAGAATCAATGCGGAACTCACGGATATCAGACAGTTCTCTTTGAGAGATATCCAGACTATTGAGAACCAATATTCATCATTACGTGAAGCACAAACTGCTACATCACCGACATTTGATGACTCGGATGAATTCCAGACTAACGGTATGGACTTATCCAACAACTTTAAGTTTGAAACAATTGACCAAGAGAAACATATTTGGTACAGTGCAGATTCAGACCAATACATAAAAAGTTTCACACTTTGATTGTGAACTCTTATAAATAGATAAAACAGACGGATTAACCAATGGCAAGACAAAATCTAAATCGAGGCACAATCGCAAATGACGGTACAGGTGATACCTTACGTACCGCTGCCCAGAAGATAAATGAGAACTTTACGGAACTCTACACCGCACTTGGTGGTGATTCTGCACAGACTAGTGTAACTCTGACTGAAGCGGGTGTGGTATTCGAGGGACAATCGGAAGATAATGCTGAGACTACATTATGTGCGGTAGAACCTACTGCGGATAATATTGTCTATGTTCCCAATGATGGTGGAACACTGATTCTAGATTCTTGTGCTCAGACATTGACCAACAAGACTATCCTAAGTCCAGCATTGACTACTCCATCTATTAAGGATGCAGATTTAAGTCACTCATATAACGTTGTTGTAAGTAACCTAAGTGCAAATCGTAATGTTACGCTTCCACTACTTACTACCAATGATACTTTCGTCTTTGCGGATGCAACTCAGACTCTTAATAATAAGACTATTAATGGTCTCTCAGTAATGAATCCCATGTTTGGTGGTGTCGATGGTGGTTCATTTGTCTACGATAGTGGTTCTAGTGAATACCTTCAGTTGAAGAATGTCTCTAATGCAGTAAACTATTTCACATTCACCAACGCTGCTACAGGTGATGGCCCTACAATCGATGTTGATGGTGACGATGCTAATATCAGTCTCCGACTCGGTGCGAAGGGTACTGGTGCTGTAGAAGTATTAAACAAAATGGTTCTTGAAAAAGGAACAGATGTCGCAACTAGTGTTGCGGTAGACTTAACCGAACCACTCACAGTATTTAATGCTGGTAGTTTGATTTCACCTACGATTAGTGATGGTACAATCCAAGGTGAGATAAAGACCTTCATGAATATTGGTGCGGGTGAAACACGTCTTACTCCTGCTGGTGGTTCATCAAACATATTTAACGTTGACTCAAGTAACGGATTCCTCGCATTTGGTGAGGGTGACGGATGTCAATTAGTCTGGAACACAACAAAAAGTAAATGGTTTTTAGTGTCCAATAACGGCACAACAACAGGATAATTGAAATGGCAATTGTAACTAATAGAATAAAGAAACAAGTAGTATCCAGTATACAATCGGATTTTAATCTTGCTGCGGAGAATTACTATGCGGTAATCGGACGTTCCGAAGATTGGAATGATTCTGATGTTCCGCCTGCGGTAACCAACAGTATGAGGGAAGAAAGAAACTTCCGTCTTGGTACACAGTCCGCTAAACAGATTATTGATTTATCTTTTGTTGTTCCTCGTTACAACTGGTCATCTGGTGCCATCTATTCTGCATATGACGATGTGACTGGTGGTTATCCTTCACAAGCATATTATGTTATCAACGATAACAACCAAGTTTATATGTGTATCCAACAAGGTAAAAACGCATCTGGTCAACCAGTAACATCTACAGTACAACCGACTGGTAATACGACTGGTACTCCATTCGATACTGCGGATGGTTATATTTGGAAATTCTTATATTCTATCAGTGCTTTGGATGCGAACAAGTACGTATCTGCAAACTACCTACCAATTAAATTACAGGGTGCGACTGACTCAGACTCCCCTGCTGCTGATATTGAACAACTTGCGGTACAGAACGCTGCAATCTCTGGTCAGATTATTGGTTATGCAGTTGACTCAGGTGGTACAGGTTATAGTTCCACACCAACCATTGCGGTTAGTGGTAATGGTACGAAAGCAAAGGCTGCTGCGACTATCTCTGGTGGACAGGTTGTAAAAGTAGAATTGATTGATAGTTCTGGTAACTACACATTAGGTTCTGGATATAACTTTGCGGATGTTTCTGTAACAGGTGGTGGTTCACCAACCAAACCTGCTTCAGTACGTGCAATCTTAGGTACTCCATTAGGACTAGGTGGTGACCCAAGAGATGACTTACGTTCAACTGCACTTATGTTTAATACAAAACCAGATGGTGTTGAAGGTAATGACTTTATTGTAGGTAATGACTTCCGTCAAGTAGGTCTTATGAAGAATCTTAAAGACTCTGCTGCTGGAACAGACTTTTCACAATCTACAGGTATCATGTTGAAACAGTTGAGATTGTCTTCTGTAACTAGTGGATTTACTTCTGACAACATCATTGAAGGTTCTACTTCAGGTATCCAAGCATACATTGATAAAGTAGATTCATCTAACATCTGGTATCACCAGAGCGAAGTAACTGGATTTGGTAACTTTGATTCAGGTGAAAATATCACAGAAACAAACGGTAATGGTGCTGGTGTATTGAATGCCACATATGCACCATATATAAAACCAGAGATTGACATGTTCTCTGGTGACTTGTTGTATATTGACAATCGTGCTGCGATTACTCGTGCGAGTGACCAGACCGAAGATATTAAAATCGTAATCCAAATTTAAGGTATAAAAAATGCCAAAGACATTTACATCTAACGTATTCTCTTCATCCTACAAGGATGACTTTAAGGATAGTGATAACTACCATCGCATTTTGTTCAATAGTGGTCGTGCATTGCAGGCTCGTGAACTTACTCAGATGCAGACCATTATCCAAGAAGAGATTGCTCGGTTTGGTCGAAACATCTTCCTTGAGGGTGCATCTGTAAATCCAGGCGGCCCAACAATCACTAGTGATTACGAGTTTATTAAACTAAACACAACAACTAATGTACTACCTGCCGATATAACTACATTGGTAGGAACAGAATTTACTGGCCAGACATCTGGTGTAAAGGCAAGAGTTCTTGAGGTTGTTATCGCTGCCGGTGCTGACCCAGCGACACTTTACGTTCAGTACACCAATACATCTTCAGGTGCATCTGGTGAGAATCCAATCCGTATGAGTGCGGGTGAGGATATCTCAAACGGTAACGACACACTTACTGTACAATCAACTAATACTGTGGCAAACGCTGCTGTTGGTCAAGGTTGTAAGATTTCTAGTGGTGCGGGTGACTTCTTCACTCGTGGTCACTTTGTATTTGCTGCTGGTCAATCACTCATTCTGTCTAAGTACGGAAGATTCCCAACTGCAACTGTTGGTTTCAAATCAACAGAAGATATTGTTACTGTTGCAGACACTAATGACCTATATGATAATCAAGGTGCAACTCCAAACTTATCCTCGCCTGGGGCCGACAGATATCGTATCAAACTTACTCTGGTTAACAAAACAGACCTTGCTGCTGACGAAAACTTTGTTTACTACTGTGATGTTGTAGATGGTAATATCGTTGACCAAGTAACAGGTGCGGATGCGTATAACGCCCCCAACACACTTCTTGCACAAAGAACTTCAGAAGAGTCGGGTGACTATATTGCAAAAGACTTTACTGTAGACTTCAGTGATTCTGGTACTAACTTACTTGCATCTGTATCCGATGGTGTTGCATACATCAATGGTTATCGTGGTGCAACAGAAAAACCTACACCTATTACTATTCCAAAACCTAGAGGCACACAAACTGTACAGAACGAAGTCACAGGTATTACCTATGGACAATACTTTGTTTGTGATACCCTAGAGGGTAACTTAAACATATCACAATTCCAAACACTTAATCTACGTACTGTTGCTGACTATGGTGGTTCAACTATTGGTACTGCAAGAGTCCGTTATGTAGAAGAAGACGGTTCAAACTTCCGTGTATACCTATTTGACATTAAGATGAACAGTGGACAATCACTACGTAATGTTAAGTCAGTTGGTACTGGTACTGCTGATTACGCAAACCCACTACTTGAAAGTAGTAAAGCGGTTATTAAAGAATCGACTAAAGTTAATCTTGTATACCCTTTACCCAATCCAAGACCAAAAACAATCAGTGATGTAGACTTTGAAGTTCAAAGAGTATTCACAGGAAGCGCTACGGGTACTAGTTTAACAGTCGCTGTTACTGCAACTGGTGAGACATTGGTGAATACTTCACAATGGATTATCACACGTGATGACACTGGTGCGGTTGTAACAGGTTTCGGTACTAGTGGTGCTGGTACACAGTCGGTGACTATCAGTAGTCTTCCTAGTAATCAAGCAGTTACCGTATATGCAAAGGTCAACAAGGCACAACCTTCTGTTAGACAGAAGACATTGGTCGAGACTACTACTGCCGCTGCGATTCAAACAGATGCAATTACTGGTCAACAATATATTGACCTCGGAAAAACAGACATCTATGATGTATCCGAAATCAAACAAACAAACACGAATGGCGCAGACCTGTCTCATCTATTTTCTGTAGATAATGGACAACGTGCTGGTTTTTATGACCTTGGGCGTCTTGTTCTTGACGGGGGTGCGTCTGCGCCAGGCGGCAACGTCTTCTGTAAGTTCAGACACTTTACTCACGGTGCTGGTGATTTCTTTTCTGTCAACTCTTACACTGGTCAGGTTGAATATGAAAACATCAACGCATTTAAAGTTGGGCCTCGTACTTCAGTAAACTTACGTGACGTTATTGACTTCCGTTCTTCGGTTGGTAGTAATGGATTGTTTACTGGCACTGGTGGTGCAATCAACGAAATACCTACTAATGGTGATATCTTCCAAGGTGACGTAGAATACTATGTACCTCGTGCAGATAAGATTGTTGTTACAACAACAGGTGAGATTAAAAACATTCAGGGTGAAAATGGATTCTCTACACAGATTCCTGCCACACCTTCTAATACATTAGGTCTCTTTGAACTGGAACACAACGCATATGGTCTAAATGACTCAGATGTGGTTGTTAGTCCTATCAAGGCAAAGGGATTTACCATGAGGGCAATCTCTGAACTGGAACAAAGAATTGATGACCTAGAAGAAGTAACTTCTCTGAGTCTTCTTGAAGTTGACACATCTTCACTTCTAGTACTAGATGCTTCAGGTAATAATAGAACTAAGTCTGGTTTCTTTGTAGACAACTTTTCAGACAGAAGTTTCACGGATGCAGAGAATCCAGAATATCGTGCGGGTATTGACCCATCGAAAGGTATTCTTTCTGCCCCAACAGATGATGAAAACGTTGCACTTGTATATGATAGTGCTAGGTCATCTAATACTATTTTGAAAGGTGATACTGTATTCCTTAATTATACACATAAAGTTGCAATTAAACAAGATTTAGTTTCAGGTACAGAAAACGTAAACCCATTTGCAGTTATTACTGGTGAAGGTAACCTTACTCTATCACCCGCATCTGACGAATGGCAACAGACAAAATACAAACCCGCAAACGTAATCAACAAGACTGCGAAAGAACAACTTCCAGACCTTAACGAAGGTCAGTTGACTGCTGGTACTGCAACTGCTCGTGGATTCGGTGCAATTCAAAACCGTTGGGTGTGGCAGGGAGTTCTACCATTTATTCCACTTTTAGGGTTTGGTATAGGCGGAAGCACCGCTGGACTGGGTGGAGGTATTATCAGTCGAGGCTGGATGATGTCAGCTGCTAGTGGTTGGAGAAATACGGGTTCGTGGAACTGGACTGGTATCAATAGACAGAGAAGTTCTAATGGTATTAATCAGACTAATGTTTCTAATAGACAAGAAGGTAGATTCCTTGCAACGACTCGTTCATTCAGTCAAAACATTGTTGTAGGTTCCAGAACTGTTCGTAAAGAAATTGGTGATAGAACTGTATCATTGACATTCTTACCATTCATACGTTCACGTAAGATATTCTTTAAGGCAGAAGGTCTAAGAGCTAACACCAAATACTTCCCATTCTTTGATGGTAAGGCAGTGAGTGATTTCTGTAGGGAAGAATCTTTCCAAAGACACGCTGCTACACGTAATTCAGGAAGTTATCTTGGTAATCAATATAGATTGTCAACTGCACACCCACAGGGTTCAAGTGAGTTGATATCTAATAATCATGGTGAGATTGAAGGTTCATTCTTCATTCCATCTAGTCCGACCAATCGTTTCCGTGCTGGTACTCGTGAATTTAAATTACTGGATATCAGTAAGAACGATGATGCATCTGCATTGTCTCGTACATCATTGAACTACACTGCACAAGGTACTTTGGATACTAGACAGAAGACTATTACTTCTACTCGTATCACTCAGACCAGAACACGTAGATGGACAGAGACTACAAGGGTACGTAATCGTGACCCGCTTGCACAATCATTTACTGTGAACAAACCTTCAGGTATGTTTGTAACTAAGGTTCAGACTTATTTTAAAACCAAGGATTCTACGGTTCCTGTTGAACTACAGATTCGTCCTATGGTTAACGGTATTCCTTCTGCTACAGAAATTATCGGTAACGCAAGTAAGTTCTTGAATCCAAGTTCAGTAAACCTTCCGTCCTCACAGACTCAGACAGGTGTACTTGCTTCTCCGACAACCTTTGAGTTTGATGAACCAATCTTCTTGAATCCCGATACAGATTACGCTATCGTTCTTCTTGCAGAGTCAATTGACTATAATGCCTATGTCGCAGAGACCTATGCATTCGAACTTGGTTCTACTGAGAAACGTATTTCACGTCAACCGTCTATGGGTTCATTGTTTAAATCACAGAATGGTAAGACTTGGGAACCAGACCAAACAAAAGACTTGATGTTTAAAATCTTCCAAGCAGAGTTTGACACTGCGGGTGGTTATGCGGTATTTGAGAATGCTCCTGTCGAATCAGAAGCTCTTGAACAAAATCCATTCTTTACTGTTAGTGGTGATGCAACAATTACTATGTTGTTCCCAAACCACGGTTATGATGTAAGTGATACAATCGAAATCTCTGGTCTAGAAGCTTCCACATCTTATAATGGTATTCAGGGAAGTCAAATTAATGGTACAAGAACTGTTACCGCAGTCGATGGATTCGGTCTAACCTTTGAGGCAGCTGCGACTGCATCTTCTGGTGGACGTATAGGCGGTGAGGGTATTGTTGCGGATAGACAAGTTCAGTTTGATATTATTACTCCGAACTTCACTACCTTACAACCAGACGATACATCACTGACATTCCAGTCAAAAATGACTACAGGTAAATCACTTGCTGCTGTTACTGGTCAACAAGTAAGATATCAGAAAGACGCAAACTGGTCTTCTGAGGTTGTAGTAAATGATGAAAACTATTTGAATGCTCCAAGACTCATTGCTAAGACTGCAAACGAAACTGCGGAACTTGGTTCTGGTGTTAAATCACTAGAATTTAAAGTTCAGATGGATACGGTTCGTGGAGATGTATCTCCGTTGATTGATGCACAGAGATTATCTGTAACAACACAGAATAACTTGATTGATAATCAGGCTTCTGGTGCTGCATCTGGATTCAACGTACCTCTATCCTACGTTGCAGAGACCGTTGCATTCGGTGGTTCTTCACTCGCAAAACACATCACAAGTGTTGCAAACCTAGAAGAATCTGCGGTAGGTCTTAAAGTAATGATATCTGCTGTTAAACCTTCTGGTTCAGATTTCGATTTATACTACAGAACTGCAAACGATGGTGTGAATATCTTTGAGGTTGATTGGACATTACAGTCTGCTGAACAGACCATTGCACCAGACCCAAATAACTTCCGTGACTATAGATTCTTGGTCGGTGGTGATGGTGGTTCATTAGACCCATTCACCCAGTATCAATTTAAGATTGTTATGCGTTCCAACAACTCCTCATTAGTCCCCGTATTTAAGGACTTGAGGGCAATTGCATTGGCAGTATAACAATGGCATATGTTAAGGTTGAGGGGAGTTCGAGTCTTGCAAGAGACCCACATTCGGGTGCAATTATTAATATAAATAAAGATGAGATTGCAAAAGCAAGATTGGCAAAGAAACAACGAGAGAACAAAAATAGAGAGTTTGAAGAATTGAAGAATGAAGTTAGTGAACTAAAGGAACTCCTCAATAAACTAGTAGAGAAACTGTAATGGCAACAAGTAAACCGACAATTACAACTATTCAAGATACATTCACTACGTTGGTGACCAATACCAATACGGTGTCTTTAGACTTGGGTGCAACTGGTCGTTTAAATACGAATGAAGATTCTAGTGCCGTTGCAGCGATTAACGAACTCGAACTTGGTATTCGTGGTACTTCCAACAATCTAGTCGCAACTGACCTTGCAGACTTTACTGCAAACAACATCGTATCTGCACTACATGAACTTGATAGTGATTTACATGGTGCTGGTGGTGGTAACGCTAAGGCAGACCTAACAACAAACGCAAAAGCAGTTGTTGATGGTATTAATGAACTAGAAGTAGGTATTCGAGGAACATCGAATAATCTGGTTGCAACTGACCTCACAACTATCGCAAATAACCTTGTGGATGGTGTCAACGAACTTGATAGTGATATCGGTGCAAGACCACATACAACCCTAACAACCAGTGCAAAGAATCTTACTGCTGCTATCAACGAACTTGAGGCAGATATATTCAATGCAGAAGGTGGTGCTAAAAGAACCCTTGCGTCCCTTGGTACAACCGATAAAACTGGTATCGTTGATGCAATCAATGAACTAGAAACTGCAATCCGTGGTACTACATCAAACTATACTATCAGTACTACTAGTAACGATTTAGTAGGTGCGGTAAACGAACTTGATGCATTACAAGGTAATGTTGCAATGGGTACAACTGCAACTACTGTTACGGGTGCAATTAAAGAACATGACTTAGAATTGGGTACAATCACTGCGGTTGCAATGGGTACTACTGCATCAACAGTATCAGGTGCGATTGCAGAACTCGAAGCAGAGATTGATACACTTAATACAAAAGTCGAACCCGCCCAAGCATTAACAACTAGTGCAGATACATTATCAGATGCAGTAAATGAACTTGATGCACTACAGGGTGACAGTGCAATGGGTACAACTGCAACTACCGTTACAGGTGCGATTGCAGAACTAGAAACAGAGATTGATACACTCAATACCTTTGTTGAACCTACTCAGTCATTGACTACTACTGCGACAACTGTTGCGGATGCAATCAA
>CENT01095700.1_pt1 | contig 22942 bp, 21 predicted proteins | sample 530141 | NCBI WGS metagenome assembly CENT01 (sample SAMEA2591074, study PRJEB7988) | marine metagenome | isolation source: saline water (ENVO:00002010), including | reverse complement strand
ACTTAGATAAAATGGGGTGATCCGGGTCTATATTGATCGCTTACGTTTTAAGTGCCCTATCCATTACACTTTTGCTGGAAGAATAATCCTCTACATCAATAATAACGACGGAACTCACATTGAAAAAGTTAACGCAATCCCTGATCACAGGCGTTGGTTTGCTTGCTCTGTTTGGCTGTGCCCCGAGCGGGCAACAAAACGCTGAGCCTGCCCCAACCTTATCTCTCGAACGCATTTATACTGATAAAGAATTTAACAGTGAACGTGCGCCCTATTTTCGCTGGCTGGATGATGGCAGCGGCTACACAGTGCCCGAAGCGCGCAGTAAAAATACTCAGCAAACTGATGATGACAGCCACGGCGTAACCGGCAATGACATCGTTTTTTATCAGCCTGATGGCAGCGGCCGCAAGGTGCTGGTAACTGTAGAACAGCTCACTCCTGAAGGCGCAGATGACGCCCTGAGTATTGAAAACTACCAATGGTCCGAAGACGGCAAATGGGCTCTGATTTTTACTAACGGGCAAAAGGTCTGGCGGCACCGCACCCGAGGTGACTACTGGGTGTTGAACCTGGAGTCTGACTCACTCTACCAACTCGGTGGCGAGACACCCAAAGAAACGAGCCTGATGTTCGCCAAGTTCAGCCCTGACAGCCAGAAAGTGGCCTATGTACAGGACAACAATATCTATGTGGAAACCCTGGGTAGCAAAAACGTCACCGCGCTTACTACCGATGGCAGCGATACCATTATCAATGGTAATTTCGACTGGGTATATGAAGAAGAGTTTTCAATTACCGATGGTTTTCGCTGGAGTCCTGATAGTAAAGCAATAGCTTACTGGCAGCTTGATCAATCCGGTGTTGAATACTTTACCATGATCAACAATACCGACTCGCTTTACCCAACCCTCACGCGTTTTCCCTACCCCAAGGCTGGTGAGCAAAACTCAGCAGTAAAGGTGGGTGTGGTGTCACTTGCTGACCAACAAACTCACTGGGCACCGCTCTCCGGCGACAATCGCGACCGCTACGTGCCGCGCATAAGTTGGGCAGGCACCAGCGAGGAAGTGCTTATTCAGGATGTTAACCGACCGCAAAATACCAATGTATTGCGGTTGTTTAACTGGCAGGACAATACCCTGGAAACCATTTATACCGATAAGGACGAAGCGTTTCTGGAGTGGTATTACGCGGCCGAGTGGCAGGAAGATGGCAGCCATTTCGTCTTTCACAGTGAGCGCGACGGCTGGCGCCACCTGTATCGTATTTCCCGGGATGGTAACTCAATCATCGATTTAACACCGGGTGAGTACGATATTGTGGACTTAATTACCATTAACGAAGCCACTAACAGTATTTACTTTACTGCTTCGCCGGATGCACCGGAACAGCGCTTCCTGTTTAAGGGCTCACTGGACGGAAGCACCCCGGTACAGCAGGTTACCCCCATGACATTTACCGGAAATAACCGTTACTACATGTCGAAGGATGCCAGCTATGCCATGCACACGCATAGTCGCTTTAATCAGCCGGCCAGTAGCCAGATCATCAAAACAACAGGCCATGAACCTGTTACCCAGCTTACCACCAACGATGAGTTGAAAGCTCAGTTGGCCAAAGAGTCGCTGCCGCAACACGAGTTTTTCCGGGTTGAAGCCAGAGACGGTGTTGTGCTTGATGGCTGGATCATGTTCCCGCCTAACATGGACCCAACTAAACAATACCCAATCATATTTTATGTTTACGGTGAACCCTGGGGCTCTACCGTTCAGGACAGCTGGGGTGGCAACAGCTATCTGTGGAACAGCATGATGACACAGAAGGGCTTTATTATGGTGTCGGTGGACAACCGTGGTACCCGCGCACCAAAAGGCCGGGACTGGCGTAAATCGATTTACAAGAAGATTGGTAGTCTCACCGTACGCGATCAGGCCGATGCCCTGGATGCCATGGCAGAGCGCTGGCCGCAAATTGATACCAGCCGGGTTGGTGTATGGGGTCACTCGGGTGGCGGCAGTTCAACGCTTAACCTGCTGTTCAGACACGGCGATAAGTTTCACGTAGGGGTAGCTCAGGCACCGGTGGCTGATATTCGTTATTACGATACCATCTATCAGGAACGCTACGCCGGCAACCCTAACACCGATCCGGACAGCTACACGCAGACATCACCCATCACCTTTGCCAAAGACTTACAGGGCGAACTGTTACTGGTGCATGGTACCGGCGATGATAACGTTCATTATCAGGGCACAGAGGCTTTAATTAATGAGCTGGTGAAACACAATAAGCAGTTTGAGTTTATGTCCTACCCTAATCGCAGTCATCGCATCAGTGAGGGTGAAGGCACAACACTGCACTTGCAGACCATGAAAACCAATTTCTTCCTTGAGCACCTTAAGCCTTAAGCGGTGCCCCATGAAGTAAATATAAAAAAACGCAGCAAGGCATCACGCCTGCTGCGTTTTTTAGTTTAACAATTGGACTATTGCTCTTCGCGTAAAAATACCAGTTCCGACGCTGAGCTTTGCTCTTCACTGAAATAATACCCGGCCGTGTCGAAGGCTTTCAGTCCGTCCACGTCCTTAACCTGATTTTGAATAATATAACGGGCCATCAGTCCACGAGCCTTTTTGGCGAAGAAACTGATAATCTTGTACTGACCATTTTTCTTGTCTTTAAACACGGGCGTGATGATCATGCCATCAAGCGCTGCTTTCTTAACAGACTTGAAGTATTCGTTCGACGCCAGGTTAATCAGCACATTATCACCCTGAGCTTCGAGCGCCTCATTAAGCACTTTGGTAATTCTGTTGTCCCAGTATTCATACAGGTTTTTACCGCGGGAGTTCTCCAGCTTAGTGCCCATTTCCAACCGGTAAGCCTGCATCAGGTCCAGCGGTCGCAAAACACCATAAAGGCCCGAAAGGATCCGCAGATGCTGCTGGGCGTAAGCGATATCTTCATCACTTAAACTCTGGGCATCAAGGCCAGTGTACACATCACCGTTGAACGCAAACAGTGCCTGGCGCGCATTGTCGTCGGTAAACGGCACGCTGAACTCAGCAAAACGGTTGGCATTCAGGGTCGCCAGTTTGTCACTGATCTTCATCAGTGAACCAAGTTGAGCAGGGCTTAATTCCTTACATTCTTCGGCGAGCGTCGAGGCATCATCCAACAGCTCAGGCTGGGTATATTCGCTAACCGGAACAGAGGACTCGTAATCTAAATTTTTGGCTGGGGATACAACAACTAACATGCTTTCTCCTATTTCTTTACCGGAGAGTATACCACTGTTAATTACGTCAATCAGGCACTAAAAATCGATTAGCAGGTTCAATAAAATGGGTCAGAACAAACCGCAAAACGGGTTTTACCCACACCGGTGCTTATGAAAACTGTACAGCGCTTTATTTTAAAGCGATAGCGCACCGTCAGCGGTTAACCTCAACCGAAGATTGTTATACACTGAGTAAAACACGTCATAAAAATTCAAGACGGCACCCTACAGCAAATTTAACCGGCCCGTACCATCTGTACTGATGGCACGGCCACCACTTATTCAGGATATAACAGACTATGAGTAACCAGCTTGAATCGCTCCGTAAATTAACCACTGTAGTTGCCGATACCGGCGACATTGATGCCATTAAAAAGTATCAGCCAGTGGATGCGACCACCAACCCGTCACTACTGCTTAAAGCCGCCAGCCTGCCACAATATGCTGCGCTTATTGATGACGCAGTCAGCTGGGCCGCCAGTCAGTCTGATGATGCCGGGCAACAACTTACCGACGCATCAGACAAGCTTGCGGTAGCTATTGGTAAAGAAATTTCTGGCAGCATTCCTGGCCGTATTTCTACCGAAGTGGATGCCCGTTTATCGTTTGATACCGAAGCCACCATCGCCAAGGCGAAGCGCCTGGTCCAACTGTATGCGGATGCCGGTATCGACAAGTCGAAAATCCTTATTAAGATTGCCTCTACCTGGGAAGGTATCAAAGCAGCAGAAGTACTGGAAAAAGAAGGCATCAACTGTAACCTGACACTGCTATTCAGCTTTGCCCAGGCTCGTGCGTGCGCAGAAGCCGGTGCGTTCCTGATCTCCCCGTTTGTTGGGCGTATCCTGGACTGGTACAAAAAAGCAACCGGTAAAGACAGCTACGCAGCTAACGAAGACCCGGGTGTAGTTTCTGTTACCAGCATCTACAACTACTACAAAGCCAATGGATATAAAACTATCGTGATGGGCGCCAGCTTCCGTAACATCGGCGAAATCCTAGAGCTGGCCGGTTGTGACCGTCTGACCATCAGCCCGCAGTTACTTGAAGAACTGGCCAATGCGCCGGGCGAAGTGGCCGCTAAATTAACTGATAACGGCGCCACTGAGCAGCCGGGCGCAGCGCTTACCGAAGCTGAGTTCCGTTGGGATATGAATGAAGATGCCATGGCTACAGAGAAACTGGCAGAAGGTATTCGCAACTTCGCAGCCGACCAGGAAAAACTGGAAACAATGTTAAAAGACAAGCTCGATAATTTGTAATACAATATTAACATTAAATTGAAATTATCAACCATCTTTACTGATTAGTTTTTGTAGGAAATAAGTATGACAACGCTCACGGAATCAGCCCAGTGGCAAACGCTTGAATCACTGGCCCAACTGGTTAAAAAAGAACATATGCGTAACTGGTTTGCCAGTGACGAAAACCGCGCTGCCGAAATGAATGCAGAGGCCTGCGGTATTTATATCGACTTTTCCAAAAACCGGGTGACCAAAGATGTTTTAAAAGCCCTGTTTGACCTGGCTGATGAGCGTGGTGTCGCCCAACATCGCGACGCGATGTTCAACGGCGATATCATTAACAATACCGAAGGCCGTGCAGTATTACATACCGCGTTACGTAACTTTTCAGGCCGGCCAGTCATGGTCGACGGCGAAGATGTCATGCCGGAAGTGCTCGCCACGCTGGAGAAAATTGAGGCATTCACGCACAGTATTCACAGCGGTGAGCACAGAGGTTATACCGGCAAAGCGATTAAACACATTGTGGCGATTGGTATCGGCGGCTCCTTCTTAGGGCCGAAGATCATGACCGAAGCCCTCAAACCTTATCAGCAGGATGCAGTAAAAGTGCATTTTGTGGCCAACGTTGATGGCTGCCACATTACTGACGTTCTCGCCGGGATGGACCATGAAGATACACTTATCGTGATGTCTTCCAAGTCTTTCTCAACGCAGGAAACTCTGCAAAATACGCTAACCGCCAAAGACTGGTTCCTTAAACAGGGCGGTAAACAGGAAGATATCGCCAAGCACTTTGTTGCCGTATCTTCCAATGTTAAAGCCGCTACCGAGTTCGGAATAGCTGAAGAAAACATCTTCCCTATGTGGGACTGGGTAGGCGGTCGTTATTCGTTGTGGTCTGCCATCGGTCTGCCAATTTCCTTATGTCTCGGCTTTGCCAATTTTAAAGGCCTGCTGGAAGGTGCTTTTGCTATGGATGAGCACTTTAAATCGGCTCCTAATGAGCAGAACCTGCCGGTTATCCTGGCAGTGCTGGGCATTTGGTATCGCAACTTCTTTGGGGCGCAGTCTCACGTTATGTTGCCTTACTATCATTATCTGCGTGGTTTACCTGCGTATGTACAGCAGCTCGACATGGAAAGTAACGGCAAGATGGTGACACAGGATGGCGATGCTATCGGTTACGAAACCGGGCCGATCATCTGGGGTAGCGAGGGAACTAACGGTCAGCACAGTTTCCACCAGCTCATTCACCAGGGGCACGGCGTTATTCCGGCGGACTTTCTGCTGCCATTAAACGTACCTAATCAGGACGACACCCATCACGCGATGCTGGCCTCTAACTGCTTTGGTCAGGCACAGGCTCTGATGCAGGGTAAATCCTTTGATGACTGCTATGCTGATTTAGCCGACAAAGGGCTGGACGAAGCAGAGCGTAAACGTCTGGCTCAGCATAAAACCATGCCGGGCAACAAACCCAGCAACACCATTTTATTTGAAAAACTGGATCCGTTTACACTTGGCGCGTTGGTTGCAATGTATGAACATAAGGTGTTCGTACAAGGTGTAATCTGGCAGCTTAATTCCTTTGACCAATGGGGCGTAGAATTAGGTAAAGTCCTTGGAAATAAAGTGTTAGAAGGGATTCAGGGGAATACAGAAGCAAATGCTTTTGACAGCTCAACACAGGATCTGATTAACCGCTTTAAGCAAGCCAATGCACCAAAATAAACATTGCTGGTTATAATCTGAGCCAATAATGTGCAAAACAGAGGGAGCCGTTCACGGGGTCCCTCTGTACATAAGAACACCACGGATTGTCATCGCAGCGTCATAATTTGTTAATTAAAAGTAAACAAAACTATTTTAATCTAACGGTAGCTGTGGTACAAAAATTGTCAGGGGTCAATAAAGACACACTGACAGTGTAGTTAGCGGTAATAACAAGGAGATCTCCGTGGATACTTCAGATCTATTTGCAATGCTTAACCTAGACGAAACTTCAACCAAAACCAAAAGTAAAAAACGAAAGTGGAGAGAAATCGAAGCAATTAAAGACCGGTATCAACTTGAAAAGGAACTCGCTGATATCGACATGAGTTTTGACCTGGCTTTAGAAGACAGCGCACGCTAAGAACACACAACGACCACATCATTGATGTGGTCGTTTGCGTTTAGGGTGTCTGGTTTTTAAATCGGGCTAGAAAGTGACTTATTAATTGGTGGGTTATTGCAATTTAATATTGCTATACCTGCCAGTTAATGGGTGATTTGTTCTGGCTACTCAGAAGCTGGTTAGTCTGGCTGAAGTGTTTACAGCCCAAAAATCCCCGGTGTGCAGACAACGGTGAAGGATGAGGTGCACTCAGTACATGATGCTTGCTGGTATCGATATGCTTGCCTTTCTTTTGCGCGTGGCTGCCCCACAGCAAAAAGACCACACCTTGTTGATGGCGGTTAACGGCATCAATCACAGCGTCGGTAAAGGTTTCCCAGCCCCATTTCGCATGGCTGTGGGCTTTACCCTGCTCTACGGTTAATACGGTATTTAACAGCAATACGCCCTGCTCCGCCCAACTGGTGAGTGTGCCATGTTCTGGTATCACAAACCCATCGATGTCGGTGGCCAGTTCTTTGTAGATATTAACCAGCGACGGCGGCGTTTTAACCCCCGGTAATACCGAAAAACACAAGCCGTGAGCCTGGCCCGCACCATGATAGGGATCCTGACCAAGAATAACCACTTTCACGCTTTCCAGCGGTGTGTACCTAAGCGCATTAAATACGTCTTGTTGAGGCGGATAAATCACCTTACCCGCCTCGCGCTCAGACTCAACACGGGCCAGTAGCCGGGTAAAGTACTCAGCCTCTTTTTGTGGCCCCAGGGCTTCCTGCCAGGTGGTCATTACTCGCCTTTGAGTAACGCAATCATATGCGCTTTCAAGGCTTCATAATCGGCCGGCAACTCCGCTTCCAGGCTGTCCTGATTAGCACAGTCGGCCAGCGGCTTAGGCAGACTCAGCGGCGTACCTAATACGTTTTCAACCGTTTCACGGAATTTAGCTGGATGCGCAGTCCCCAAAAATACACCGACTTCATCGTCATTCAGGTCGTGGCTCACCGCACGGTAAGCAATAGCAGCATGCGGCTCAGAGGTATAACCTTCTTTGAGCAACTGACGCATGGCTAGTTGCGTATACTCTTCGTCCACCGACTCACCGCGCAGAATGGCTTTGTCCACATAACCGCGCTCTACCAGCGCTTCAATGCGTGGCCAGTTGTTCGGCTGGCTGACATCCATGGCATTCGACATGGTAGCCACCGTAGCATTCGGCGCCCATTCACCGGTTTTCAGGTAACGTGGTACGGTGTCATTCAGGTTGGTTGCCGCAATAAAGCGTTTAATGGGTAGACCCATTACCCTGGCAATCATACCGGCGGTGAGGTTACCAAAGTTACCACTGGGTACCGAAAAGACCGCTTTGCTGCGCTTGTCTTCAGGCAGTTGCGCTACCGCTTCAAAGTAATAACAGACCTGAGCTAACAGGCGGCTGATATTGATAGAATTGGCAGAGTTAAGGTGCAGGCCTTCGCGTACGTCGACGTCGTCAAAGGCGTGTTTAACCATCGCCTGACAGGCATCAAAGTCACTCTCAATAGCAACGGTATGAATGTTATCACCCAGAGTAGTAAACAGCTTTTGCTGCAACGGGCTGATCTTGCCCTTGGGAAACAGGATAACCACGTTGATGTTATCCAGCCCGTGGAAGGCATGGGCAACCGCAGCACCGGTGTCACCGGATGTGGCCGTCAGAATAGTAATGGGGGCGCCGTCACTGATGCGAGCCAGACACTGGGCCATAAACCGGCCGCCAAAGTCTTTAAAGGCCAGTGTGGGGCCGTGGAACAATTCCAGGCAGTAGGTTTTATCATTCACCTGCTCCACCTTGGCCGGAAAAGTAAACGCGTCTTTTACAATCCCGGCAACGGTGTCTTCACCTAATTCATCGCCAATAAAAGCCGACAGGATTTTAGTGGAACGCTCCACAAAAGGCATTGCCAGCAATTCATCAATGTTGTCAAAGCTGGGGATTTCAGTAGGAAAAAATAACCCCTGATTACGTCCCAGCCCCTGCTTTACTGCCTGCGCAAATGATACCTGTTCACTTGCGTCTTTTAAATTTACCAATTGCACTTTGTTATACCTTACTCTTGTTCCTGCTGTGATCCGGCGCCTTGCGCTGGGATACGGCATACATGGCTGAAGCCATCTTCATTTTGAATATAGTTCTCGGTTAACCAGTTGGCTATATCATTGGCCTGGCGATAATCATCGCACACGGCAAACACGGTTGGACCAGAACCTGAAATCCCAAACGCCAGCGCGCCATTGGCCATGCTGTAATCCCGGGCTTCATCAAACACCGGCAATAACGACTTACGGTAGGGCTCAGCAATCACATCCTGCATCACGCTCGCAGCCATGGAAAAATCATCGTTGTACAGCGCGTGTACAAAGATACCTAGCTGACGGCCAAAGGTGAGTGTGTCTTTAAGCGGCACTGCATTGGGCAGGATATTACGCGCTGCAGAAGTGGATACGCTGATACCCGAATAGCACACTACCCAGTACCAGCTTTTCACTACCGGCAGCGATACGGTAACGTTATCTTCCTGCCCGGTCATCAACGTCATACCGCCCAGATAACACGGTGCAACATTATCGTAATGGATACTGCCGCTGATTTGCCCTTCAAGCTCACCCATCATTTTCAGCAGGGTGGTTTTATCAAACGGACGCTCAAAGTGCTCGTTCAGACCATGGAACGCCGCCACAATAGAGCTGGCACTGGAGCCCAGACCACTGCCGATGGGCAGCGATTTAAGCAAAGTAATGTGTACCGGTGAGGTGGCCAGGTTTCTGGCCTGCATGGCTTTCACAAAAAAGTGATAGCAGTCGGTAACGATATTCTCATCGGCATTGGCCGGCAGTTTGTGCGCAAAGACACCGGCAACGGTGAGTCCGTACTCGTCTGCATCACTGATAATGACTTCGTCACCCAGTAAGCTACCATCCAATGGTTGTAAGGCTGCGCCCAGTACATCAAAGCCGAGGCTGATATTGCCTATTGATGCGGGTGCGTAAGCTCTGGTTGTTTTCATTTTTACTAATCTCTAAAACCGGTTAATACGCGTTTTGTTTCCATGGCATGGTACGAAGAATATCAGCAAACACGCCAGCAGCGGTTACCGTAGCACCAGCGCCGTAGCCGCGGATAACATAGGGAATAGGCGTATAATAATCACTATGGATTGCCAACGCGTTTTCACCATCTTTCACTGCTGCCAATGGGTGTGAGCCTGGTACCGCCTGAATGGTGACTTTACATTTATCACCTTCAATCGAGCCAATGTAACGTAATACTTTACCCTCCGCCGCGGCACTTTCAACCCGCTTGGCAAAGTCAGCATCCAGCCCGGGGAGCTGTTCCATAAAGCTCGGCACGTCGCAGTCTTCAGCAAACCCTTCCGGCAGCACTGATTCGATCTCAATGTCACTGAGTTCAAGTTCCAAATCGGCTTCGCGGGCCATAATTAACAGTTTACGGGCCACATCCATACCGCTTAAGTCGTCGCGTGGATCGGGCTCAGTAAAGCCGTTTTCTTTGGCAATGGCGGTAGCCTGAGATAAGGTCAAGCCTTCTTCCAGCTTACCAAAGACGTAGGATAAACTGCCCGACAGAATCCCCTCAAAGCGGTGCAGTACGTCACCGGCAATGAACAGTTTCTGCAGGTTATCAATTACCGGTAAACCAGCACCAACCGTGGTTTCATACAGATACTGGCGGTTAGTATTTAAAGCGGTTTTGCGCAGTTTTTTGTAATAGGCAAGGCTGTCGGTATTGGCCTTTTTATTCGGCGTCACCACGTGGAAACCATTTTCCATCATGTCGACATACTGACTGGCAATGGCCGCATTACTGGTACAGTCCACAATCACCGGATTCACCAGCGCATTGCTGTTCACAAAGTCATGCAATCGCTCAACGGAGAACGCATCGGCAGATTCATTTAACTGGGTTTTCCAGTCGCTGTTAACATCCACACCCTGGCTGCTTAGCAGCAGTTTACGGCTGTTGGCAATGCCGTATACACGAAGCTGAATGTTGCGTGCCAGCAAAGTGGGTTGTTGCTTAGCAATCTGGCCAAGCAATTCAGCGCCTACTACACCACATCCCACCAGGAATACGTCGATAGTATGCAGGTCTGAGAAGAAGTTCTGGTGAATCACCTTAACCGCTTTTTTGGCGCGTTTGGCTTCGATAACCGTTGAAATAGAGCGTTCAGAGGATCCCTGGGCAATGGCAATATTATTCACCCGCGCCTGGGATAGCGCATTAAAGAAGCGGGCTGCCAGACCTTTGGTGTGACGCATGCCATCACCAACCAGGGTCACGATGGCTAACTCGTGACGCACTTCAATGGGATCCAGTAACTGATTTTGCAATTCCAGGGCAAAGGCATCTTCGAGCAGATTCTGTGCACGCAGTGCATCTTTGCTGGAAATACAAAAGCTGATGGAATACTCAGAGCTCGACTGGGTAATAAGGCTGATAGAGATATGCGCGTTAGACATTACCTCAAACACCCGGCTTGCCATGCCAACCATGCCTTTCATACCCGGGCCGGCCACATTAAACATGGAGATATTATCAAGCTGGGAAATCCCTTTTACGCTGGTCCAGGTAGTGCTCGCTTCATTACTGATAAGCGTACCCGGTGCACTGGGGTTTAAGGTATTCTTAATTAAACAGGGAATATGGTGCTGGGCGATGGGGCCGATAGTTTTAGGATGCAGCACTTTGGCACCAAAGTAAGACAGCTCCATGGCCTCCTGATAGGTCAGTTTATCAAGTAAGACCGCACCTTCAACCTGATTCGGATCGGCATTATAAACGCCATCCACATCGGTCCAGATTTCACAACATTCGGCATCTATACAAGCGGCCAGCACAGCGGCAGAATAGTCAGAACCATTACGCCCCAGGGTGACTTTCTCGCCTTCTTCATTGGCGGCCACAAACCCAGGCATGATGATCAGCTGGCTGCCATCGGTAACCACTTCACTGAAATTGGCTTTACTCAGCGCCACATCCGCAATGCTGTCGAGGTAATCGCCCTCGGCTAATACGTATTTAACCGGGTCGAGGACCTGGTTGCTGATCCCTTTGGCGGTTAAAATGCCGCTAAATAAATTAACGCTGATGTATTCGCCCAGGCTCATAATGCTGGCGGTTACGGCATCCGGAGAACGCCCTAACAGCGCGATACCTTGTAACTGCTTTTTCAGGCCGGCCAGGTGAGTAGTTATAAAATCGTTGATGGTGGCAACATCGAAGCCGGCAACCTGTTCGCTGAGTTCAGCGGCGATGCCCAGCACTTTGTCATTTAATTCGCCAAACAGAACCTCGTAGTCTTCGCCCGCGGCAGCTTGCTCGCAAAGCGCACCAAGAGCGTTAGTGACGCCTTTCGGGGCCGACAATACTACCGCAGCGCCATTGGCCTGGTGGATCGTCATGCTAATCTCGGTCACTCGCAAATAACGTTGCGCATCGGCCAGAGATGAACCACCAAACTTTAAGACTTTCATTGAATGCTCCTTGACTGCATCGTGTTTTGGGCATCGCCCATTTTCTTTACCGCAAAAAAAAACCCGCTCTTGTGAGGGCGGGCTTTCGTTGTCTGTTTGCTTACGCGCACTAGCCAGCGACCGCCCTCGTTGAGGTGGTAATAATCATGCCGGTGGTGCTCATAATCGTCTTCATGTGGTCAATTTGCCGTATAGACGTCTATATGTCAACAGCCATTTGCACAATTTAAGACCGTTCCCTGACCTTTTTGCGGCGGGAATCTTTATTTTGGGCGCGCATAATATCACGAGAGTATGCCTCACTTCTACACCCACAACCCGCCTTTATGTTACTGGTTTGCCGTGCTGTCCTGCATCATCTGCCGGGCACTGGATAAAGGGAGCGGTTTATTCGGGGTTGCCGTCACGCGCTCATCATCGGCGCGCCATTCGAAATCGGCGTAATACTGCTTGCGATACTCTGTGGGTGTAACGCCACAGTATTTTTTAAACGCCGCCAGCATGGCCCTGTGTTCGGCATGACTTACCTGCACCATAGCCAGATAATCCGAAGGGCTGTAGCCGCTGACTTTTCTATATATGCGGGAAAAGTGGAAATAACTTAGAACAGCCCCTTAGGCTTAGTTCGCGGCGGTAAGCGGCACAGCCAGGTTGTTATGATACCCACCTCAAACCAGAGTATGTTTCTCACAATCCCCTGCGCGTAGCATGACTGCGCCAGTTTCTGACCGACCCGAAACAGCCTGTGAACCGTCCCTGCCTATCCGAATAAGCTAGCAAACCAACATCTATCATTGCACCCTATGGTAAAATGCAAAAAGCCGCTGTAATGAGCGGCTTTTGTGGTTCTGGTGGCCTGGCAGAATTAGCTACTGAACAACACCATCAGTACGGCAAACACAAAACCTACACCGGCTATTTTAAGCCCGTTTTTAAACGGTAATGCGCGCGGGATAAACATCAGGAAAGCCGACACCACGAAAAACAGCAGCGCAATACCAAAGGCAATGTTCATAAAAAATAACGGGCTGTTAGTTGTTGCCTTGTGCAGCTTAACCATTTTATTGAGCGGGAACGGATAATCCTTGCTCGTTACGCGGGCTTCACCGGTTTGTTTGTTGTATTCGCCCTGGGGAAAAACAATTTTACCGTCTGTTTCCTGTTCTACTTTAAACCCACGCATGCGCAGTTGTTCGCCAAGCCCTTTACCGTTTAAGCCTGCTTCTAACTGACGATGAGAGGTTTGTTCAAACTTCAGAAAGTCGGTGGTGCGAAAAATCAATAACACGCCACTGAGCGCGTAAACGGCCATGATGCCGGCAAGAAAAAAACCAATCCAACGGTGATACTGTCTGAAACTATTATGAAATTTGGGCGACGCCATGGGGTCCTCTTTAAAACTCGTAATGCGGCAGAAATCTTGCCTGGGATTATTGAACAGGCGCTATTCTGCCGAAAATTTTCTGCGGAATACAGCGATTTAACCTTTCTTAACGCTGAACCCCAAAACCGCTGCCCACCGATTATTCGCACAACCAGTTAATCGCTTCGCGACTTTCGTTAAAATAATTAATTTCGCCGCTGATGAACCAACTGCCGATACTGGCCATCAATGCCTGCCATTCGGCATTGCCAACAATAGCAATTTTGCTGAATTCACTGCCATGGCGTAATCCTATTTTAAAATCATCCCAGGCGGCCCGCAGTTCCCAGCCCTTAAATTCGGTAGCATCAAAGAGCATTCGAACCTGCGGTGATTCAATCGTCTCGAGCGCGCCTTCCAGCAAAGGCATGAACGCTTTGTAATCCTCGTGGGTTAACTTACCTACTGCTTTCATCGACACATACAGAGTGTTGTCAAACCGTTCTATACCAATAGCAATACCATGAGTAACCTGGGCAGCCATAACGCCTCCTTATACTTTAGTTTCAGGCACAGTTTACTGTAGCGCGCTACTATTCATGCTGATTTATATCAACATAACGCAGCGGGGCGTACCGAACGAGGGGTTGCTTGTGCTATGTTCTGATTCATTAGTTTCAATGGGATACCGACCGTGGCAGATAAAGCGCAAGCCAAGAAGATGGCCTATCAGATAATGACAAGCTTTGATAAAAATTATCGTTGGTTCAGCCGCGTTACCCGCGGAGCGCAGGAACGATTTGAAAAAGGCCAGTGGCAGCAGGCCCTGGCAGCCTCCAAGGAACGTATCTCATTGTACGAACAAAGCCTGGCAACGGCGGTAGCCGAGTTATATGACTTTATCATGGACCACCGCAAGGACCGGCAGTTTTGGGAGCTGCTAAAAAAAGCCTTTGCGGAGCTGATTGAAAGCCATCCGCAGTATGAACTGGCGGAAACCTTTTATAACTCAGTTATTGGTAAGGTGTTCCGGCATAAATCCATCGACAATACCATTATGTTTGTTACCTCCAGTCGCTGTTTTCTGGCTGGCCAGGACAGACATAAAGTGATCCACAGTTTCGATACCACCACCACGGTAATGGAAATGTACGAGTCCATTTTTGCCTGCTATCGCTTCAGCATTGGCTTTGAGGATCGTGCCCGGGATATGCAACAACTCGATGATGCCCTGCGCCAGCGCCTGAGTAAGGAAGAGCTGGCGAGCGTTACCGCGGTAGAAATGCTTAAACCGGTGTTTTACCGGGGTAAAGCCGCTTACCTGGTTGGCCGGATTTGTATGCCTGAGCGCACCGTGCCTTTTGTAATAGCCCTGCATACCAACGAAAATCGCCAGATCTATGTAGATGCTCTGCTCACCGAGCGCCAGGATCTCAGCGTGGTTTTCGGCTTCGCCCGCAGTTACTTTATGGCTGATACCCAGTTTCCTGGTGAACTGGTGGCGTTTTTGCACGAGCTACTGCCAAATAAAAAACAGTTTGAGCTGTTTATCGCACTGGGTCATTACAAACACGGTAAAACGGCCTTTTATCGTAACTTTCTCGAACATATGGATAACTCAGACGATCAGTTTGAAATTGCACCGGGGATCCGTGGCCTGGTTATGATGGTGTTTCATCTGCCTTCCTACGGCGTAGTGTTTAAGATTATTAAGGATGAATTTGCCGAAAGTAAGAAGATTACCCGTGAGCACGTTATCGATCGCTACAAGCTGGTAAAAATGTCAGACCGGGTGGGCCGTATGGCCGATACCCACGAGTATGTGAACTTTCGTTTTCCGCTCAGCCGGATATGCCCGGCTCTGCTTGAAGAACTTCAGGATACCTGCGCCTCCAGTGTGGAGTTAACCGACGATGAGCTGATCATTAAACACCTGTATATCGAGAAAAAGCTCACACCGTTAAACCTTTACCTGCAGCAGGAAACCGATCCGGACAAACTGCACAATGCCATTGATGAACTGGGCACCTGCATTAAACAAATTGCCATGGCCAATATTTTTCCCGGCGATATGCTGCATAAGAACTTTGGTATCACCAAACATGGCCGGGTGATCTTTTATGACTATGATGAAATTTGCTGGATGGATGAACGTAATTTTCGCTCAATCCCGAAATCGGACGATCCCTATGCCTTAGACACCTTGTCGGTAGCGCCGAACGATGTATTTCCTGAACAGTTTGAACACTTTATTGTGGGGAAGCGGCCGTTTAAGGAGATGCTGAAATCCCTGCACGGCGACCTGATGACACCAGAGTACTGGCGCGATGCGCAAAAAGAAGTCTCCCAGGGCACCATTCATAACTTTACGCCTTATCCGGGTTCGCGCCGCTTTAAACGCCAGAATCAGTGATAAGAGGGTGTTTGTAAATCGGTGAGAATTTGCTGGAGTTCAGTGTAACAGGAAAGACATGGGCTAAATGGTAAAGGCGCAAGTGTAATCTGCGCCTCAATATTAGCATTAGTAGCTATAACGAACCCCTAAAGATAATACATCGACTTCATCAAAGGCTTCGTACAGAGCTTCAATTGCTACTTGATCACTTACCTTAAATGATGCGCCACCACCGAAACCAAATTCCCAGTCATCTTCAGAAACAGACTCGCCCCCCGCACTGGCTGTTGCTTCTAAACGACCGTACGACGGTTGCAGGAAAACGCCGAACTTTTCGTTTACGTTGTACTGTGCGCGAACGCTTGCCACGATCAGGCTGTCGACTTCAATATCAACACCGTAAACCGTATCGTCACCTACGCCAAAGCCCACACGTAATTCCGGCATGAAAGTCAGCGAGTCATTGTCATAGGTATAGCCAACACTGCCGTAGACAGCGCCGAGTGAAATATCATCAGCTTCAATGTCCTCATTCAAGCTGGAATAACCGCCTGACACGTTCCATTGGGCATTGGCAGAAACGGATGCGCCAATTAATAGAGAAAAAGAGAGTGTTTTAAGAAGTGTTTTCATTTTACATTTTTCCTTTGTAATGATGACCAACACAGGCAGGGACCCATCAAATGGGAGAAAGGCAAATCCACTGCCCGATGTCCGGTCAGGAATTTATCACAGGAATAACGTTACTCACCAGATTATTTACGTTTTCTTTATCGAAATGTTCAAGTTACGCAGTTTTGCAATGGATTCGCTCTTGCAACGCATTGAGGCATTCTATGGTGTGATGAAAGCCTGCAGGCAGATCGTTCAAATTTGCCTGCAAACGGGAGCCTGATATTAATTTTTGTGCAATCCACCACTAGTCTAATTTCACTTATAAAAGAGTAGCGAACAAGGCAACGCTAATTCCCAGTCCTGCCACAAACATGATGCTGCGCAGCTTGTCGATGTCATACCAATAGCAAAGCAGGTACACGATGCGACAAATCACAAAGGCCACTGCCAGGTATACGTGGGTTGTCCCAACCGTGGTTAATGCCAATACCGCCAGTGCCGCGGGAGCAAAGTAGGTAATCGCCTCAAAACAATTATAGTGTGCGGCATTAGCCCGCGCGCCAAACCCTTGCAGAGCCTGTTGCTGGGCGCGTGGGTGGCGATTATCGTAACCACCGGAGCGCTGCATGGCCACTGCCAGCGGCACCTTAGCTAAAAACGGCATGACGCAAACCAGCATCAGGCAAAGTAAAAAAATTGTCACCGGTGATCCTCCTTTTCGGGTGTCAGAGTAACGCTATTGTTGTTGCATGAATATTGTAACTTCGGCCATAACCAGACCAAACTTTTTCACGTAAGAACGGTTCATCAGGGTGCCATCGCCCATGGCCCAGAACCAATCGTCGAACGCCACCTTATAAGTAGTGTCGTCTACCGGTAAGTCCATTTCGTATTGAAAGTTAAATGCATTGCCGTACGACGTGCCCTTTGCCACACCCAGAATATCTCCGGCCCGGCCTTCATAAACACCGTTGCCGGTTGGCGTTATCCGCCAGGTGCGCTGCATTGGCCCCTCGCCCACCTCATAGTTGAAGGACTCGTCCAGCACCAGCGTGTTGCCATCCATGCTGCCTTTAATGTCTACGGTGAAGCGCTGTACCACATCTCCGGATCGGTTTTGTACGATGCCCCAGGCTTTTACATCACCAACAAAAAATGACTCCAGCGACAATGGCGGTGTAGTCTGCTGATACTTGCTGCCATCAATAGAGGCACTGCACCCGGCTAATGCAAAAAATAAAATCCCTAAAACCAATATACGATACATTTCTATTCCTCCAACTCCAGTAATTTTGCTCTGAATTCAGGCTCGGTGGTTTGTGGTCCCAGCCAGATATTAAAAAACCATTCGCCAAATGCCGCTTCCTCTACCTCGCCCACCAGCTCATCGTTGTGAAAAAAGCGCGTGACGCCGGCACTGGTTTTGATGCCGGTGATAGTGTCCTGTTCTTTCACATCCGGGAAAATCTGCTGCATTGTGCTCTGCCAGCGCTCAATGCGGGAGTTGTCCGACAGCCCTTGTTCGCGCATTTCCTTAATCGAACGCTCAGCGATGTCTTCACCATCAAAATCGCGCAGGTAGGTAAGCGCCAGAGCAAAAGACTCCTGTGGCTGCCATTTTCCCTGCGGGGCAAACAAGCGTGCGTCATACACGTCCCAGAACAGGTACGAGTAGCGGGCCTCCCCCACTTTGGCTGCGCCGGGTATCGCTGAGGTAACCAATTCAGGCACGCCGCTACTGGCCTGAGCAGTATAACTCAGTACGAAAAAAGTCAGCGCGCCTAGCCGCTGCAGATAACTTTTCATAAAATCTCCGAAAAATCTGATACTGCTTATACCGTGGCAACCACATTCGTGATCACATTGGCAAAGTACCGGCGATTGATCTTTGTAATGGCTGGGATTACCCTGCCCTTTTCGTTACTAATAGCAATAGCCACCATGACTCCCGAACATCTGCAAAAGCAGTTAGGACTCAGTCTGCCTTCTCCGTTACAGCGTTTTACACCAAACTGGCCGGGGGCAGAAAATGTCACCCTGTGGGTGAAACGCGATGACCTCATCCACCCTATTATTTCGGGTAATAAGTGGCGCAAGCTGAGTCAGTTGTTGGCAGACCACGCTGCCACAACGCAACACATTGTGAGTTTTGGTGGAGGCTTCTCAAATCACCTGCACGCCCTTGGCTGGTGCTGCCAGCAACTGGGTATTGAGTTTACGGCGCTGGTCAGAGGCAACTATGGAGCATCGCCAACGCCGATGCTGACCGACCTTAGCCGCTGGCAGGCCAATATTCGCTATCTCACTAAACTGGAATACAGGCAACGTGATGAGCCTGACTTTTTAGCCGACCTGAGCGAACAATATCCCGGCGCCCTGATCATTCCCGAAGGCGGCAGTCAACATGCTGCGCTGGCGGGCGTCCAAACTATGCTGGCGGAATGTCCTAGCCCGTTTGATAAGATTATTACTCCCGTAGCAAGTGGCGCGACTATGGCGGGAATAATAAATGGCGCCGGAATGATTGCTGGCGTTAGCGCCAGGCAGCAAGTATTGGGTATTGCAGTTCTTAAAGGGGTTGGGTATCTTGAGGACTTGGTAGCTCAATTTTTACCCGCTAAATCAAACCGCGACTGGCAGATCCTGCATCACTACCATCACGGCGGTTATGCCCGCACCTCGCCGGCATTACTGACTTTATGTGAGGAAATGCAGCAGAAATATGCGATCCCGGTAGAACCTGTTTATTCAGGCAAGGTATTTTATGCGGTTAAAGACTTGCTGGCCCAAGGCGCTTTCGAGGCCGGCGAGCAGGTTATCATTGTGCATACCGGCGGGCTACAGGGGGCCCGAACTGATCCTGACAGCCATTCGTAACGTTACCAACTAAGAGCATCAAAAACTAACAGGGAGACTACATGAGTGACAATCACACCGTTTTTTCACGTCCCAGCCAGTTGTTAATCGACCGCTCGTTAACCCTGTGTAAATCACTACTGCGAATGGAAAACTCCTTTTATCCCTTTGCAGCGATTTATGAAAACGGTCGCATAGGCTGTTTATTCAGTGAAGACTTCGGCGTAGAGAATCCCGGTGAGATGCAAATTCTTGAGCATCTGCAATGGCGGATTATCGACAACATTACCGACAACGATGCCTACGCGACGTTAGTATACGCGGCACAAATTGAAATTAATGAGCAGGAAGCCCAGGACGCCATTGTGATTACACTGTGCGAACCCAACCGTCCTGAACGTTCGGTGGTCTATCCTTATTATCGACAAAACCAGCGCGTTATCCTTGCACCGCCACTGGTCGAAAAGTAATCATCATCTATAATTCTACAGCGCGGCAGACAGTCAACTTTGCTTGCCTATTTTGTGCCGTCTGATAGCATTCAACGCAAATTTTAAATCCATTACAAAAGGGATAATGACTATGTCTCGTGTTCTGATCATCGGCGCTGGTGGCGTAGCGGCAGTTACCGTAAAAAAATGTGCTCGCCTACCTGAGTACTTCGACGAAATTTACCTGGCCAGCCGCACCGTTTCCAAATGTGAAGCACTGCAGCAGGAAGTGGGCATCGACCGTGTGAAAGGTGTTTTCGCCGTTGATGCCGACGACGCCAAAGCCGTTGAGGCATTAATAAAAGATGTGAACCCGGATCTGGTGGTTAACCTGGCGCTGCCGTATCAGGATCTGCCTATCATGGATGCCTGTCTGGCCACCAAAACCGATTATCTTGATACTGCCAACTATGAGCCTAAAGATGTTGCTAAGTTTGAATACAGCTGGCAGTGGGCGTATCAGGACAAATTTAAAGATGCCGGTATTATGGCGCTGCTCGGAAGTGGTTTCGATCCGGGTGTAACCAACGTTTACACCGCCTATGCAGCGAAACACTATTTCGACGAAATCCACTATCTGGATATTGTCGACTGTAACGGCGGCGACCACGGTCAGGCCTTTGCCACGAACTTTAACCCTGAAATCAACATCCGTGAGATCACGCAGCGCGGCCGGTTCTGGGAAGATGGCGAGTGGAAAGAAACCGATCCACTAAGCGTACGTGAAGATCTCGACTACCAGAACATCGGCGTACGTGCGTCTTACCTGATGTTCCATGAAGAGCTTGAATCTATTGTTAAACATTTCCCATCTCTGAAACGCGCCCGTTTCTGGATGACCTTTGGCGATGCTTATCTTAATCACCTGCGTGTACTGGAAGGCATCGGTATGACCAGCATCGAGCCGGTGGAATTCCAGGGCCAGCAAATTGTCCCGCTGGAGTTCTTAAAAGCGGTATTGCCTAACCCGGGTTCATTGGCCGAAGGCTACACCGGTATGACCTGTATCGGTACTTACATTACGGGTGTTAAAGATGGTAAAGAAAAAACCATCTTTATCTATAACAACTGCGACCACGCGGTATGTAATGAAGAAGTGGGCGCTCAGGCAGTGTCTTACACCACCGGTGTACCGGCTATGATTGGCGCGATGATGATGCTGCAGGGCAAATGGCATAAGCCTGGCGTGTGGAATATGGAGCAGTTTGATCCGGATCCGTTTATGGAAGAGCTGAATAAGCACGGCTTGCCGTGGCATGTGCTCGAATGCGATAGCAGCCCATTCAGCAAGTAACGGTATTGACGGAGACGACGGCGTGACCGATTTAACCCAACGCACTGATATTCCCTCCCCGTGCTATGTGCTGGAGGAAGCCAAGCTGGTTAACAATCTGGAACTAATGAAGCGCGTGCAGGATGAATCCGGCGCCAGAATTATTCTGGCGCTTAAAGGGTTTTCCATGTGGTCTGTGTTTGACATTGTAAAGCAGTACCTCCATGGCGCTACCGCGAGTTCTGTGTGGGAAGCCAAACTCGCCAGTGAAATGGGTAAAGAGGTGCACGCTTATGCGCCGGCTTACAAGGCCAAAGACATTGCTGAACTGGCCAGGTTGGTCAATCACCTGTCATTTAACAGTCTGACTCAATGGCAGGCTTATAAGGACGCATTACCCGGCGTTTCACTTGGCTTGCGCATTAACCCTGAACATCAGGAAGCAGATACGCCGTTATACGACCCGGCCGCACCGGGTTCGCGCCTAGGGATCCGCGCCAGCGAACTCACCGATATCGATTTAAGTGGTATCGAAGGCTTTCACTGTCACAACCTTTGCGAGTGCGACTCGTTTGCCACGGCTCGCACCCTCGAGGCCATCGAGCAGCGCTTCGGTAAATGGCTGGGGCAACTCAAATGGTTAAATTTAGGCGGCGGGCATTTGATGACCCGCGCCGGATACGACGTTGACCATCTGATTAGCACCCTAAAAGCGTTTAAAACCAAATATCCGCATCTGGATATCATCCTCGAGCCGGGTTCTGCTGTGGCCTGGCAAACCGGGCCGCTGATAGCCGAAGTGGTGGATATCGTTAATAACGAGGGGCCCATTGCGCTATTGGATATCTCAGCCACCGCGCATATGCCGGACGTACTGGAAATGCCCTATCGCCCGACGATATTGCACGGCGGACAACCCGGAGAACTGGGCCATGATATCAAGCTTGGCGGCAATTCCTGCCTGGCAGGCGATGTGATAGATACGTACAGTTTTGCCGAGCCCCTGGCTATCGGTACGCGACTGCAGTTTGAAGACATGATGCACTACACCATGGTAAAAACCACGTTTTTTAACGGTGTGGAACACCCGGCTATTGGAATTTTACGCTCCAACGGAGATTTTGAATTAGTCCGTCAATTCCATTACGACGATTTTAAAGCGCGCTTATCCTAAGCGCGTTTCCGTCACTGTGATTTGAACGCCTTGTTAGCTTTCATCGATCTCTAAACTACCCTCTTCCGTAATGTAGAAAACCGAAATTCGCTTTCTTTTTCGCGGGGAATTTTCCATACCAGTAGCCTGACATATCAAGCATTTGGGGTTGTGAAGCTACTAGAAATGGAAAAAAAGAATAAGTTTAATTAGCATTATTCCCCCATCAATCTAACGCCCTAATTTGGCGACACAAACGCATGCGCTATACTGCGAAGAGCCCGCGTGTTTATGTCCCAGCGAACTAGGCGAGTGCCTTAATTTGATGTTAGCTGCCACCAACTAGCAATGGTAACGACACGAGATAACCGTAATTGCTGTATCGTCTACCGCATATACCAAACGGTTAGTGTCATCTATTCTGCGGGACCAGAAAACTGAAAGATTTTCTTTAAGAGGTTCCGGCTTTCCAATTCCATCAAATGGAGCGCGCTTAACATCAGAAATTAATTTATTGATACGTTTCAAGGTTTTCTTGTCATGAGTCTGCCAATAAACGTAACTACTACAAGCTTCATCAGTCCATGATAACAACCTGTTACTCATCAATAAGTT
>CENT01078165.1_pt1 | contig 22945 bp, 20 predicted proteins | sample 530141 | NCBI WGS metagenome assembly CENT01 (sample SAMEA2591074, study PRJEB7988) | marine metagenome | isolation source: saline water (ENVO:00002010), including | reverse complement strand
CCCTAACTCTTTGACTTTATTTTACTATTCGTGGGGATAGCTCAGAAGTGATTATACAATTGTGCTAATTAGACTGGATAACTATGACGCTTGCAAACCATGTAAGAAGCATGAAGATATGCTACTCAAAATCCATGAGAAACTAGCTCATAAAAATATCAACGCAGTTCAAATTATTATGGTTCCAAGTAAAAATTCAACAACAATTATGGTTCCTTCGGAAGATTTGGATGGTTTATTTAATTAGAGTAGAAAATGACGATGAAATCAAAAAAGTACATAAGTGAAGTTATACTTTATGGTGTTATCGCTGCTATTGCTATTGCTATTGCTATTGCAACAGCGTGGTTTACACACAGAAATGAAGATGTTTCTACAATTGTGCAAAGAGGCAATTTTGAAAAGTATGGAGTTACAGACGAACACAAAGTCATCTTATATGGTGCGGATTACTGTCCAGCATGCCAAGAATTGAAATCAGTTTTACAAAAGTATGGTGTGAAATATAAATATCTCGAACTTAAAACACAGCCAAGGTCATTCGAAGCACTAAGAGAAGACAACATAAATCAAATACCTGTGTTAATAATTGAAAATATGATGATTGTTGGTTTTAGTGCATCTTTAACTCAAGAAGCTTTACACGAGAAAAACCTCATATTTACAGGTGGATAAAAAGCGAGCAATGAAACTCAAACACATTGGTGTATCGCCCACCAACAACGAAGTGGAACGTTCGTTGTGAAGCTATGTACTGTTGTGAAAAGGCAGCGCCTCCTGACCACCGACGCAACCTGCCAAAAACAGAACTGGTCCTCTGAAATACTCATGCCCGATCGAAAGCATACGTCATACGTACTCCCTCAGCTTTACTGGTTTTACTGCTCAGGGCTGGCTTTTGAAAATGTGTTACCAACTGCATACAGATCGCTTTGCCCCAATTGGTCTCGCGAACGCTAAGTAATTGATAATACTTTACATAATAGTTGGCACAATGCTTGTAGTAACTACTGGTTATCTGAAAAAAGCAATCATAATAATTAATGTCATCCTGAGGGGAGAATTTCATGCAGTCAGGCATTTCCAGGTTTACGCAAATTGGCGACTGGATCTTCGAAGTCAAAATGGTCAGAGCTCTGCGAGTCGAAAATTACGGTGAGCCCTATGATGCAGTGGCAACACTGACCGCTAACGGGGAAAGCATGTATATCGATACACAGCTAACCCGCCAGCACAATGAGTTGAGTCGGGAAGACTGTATGGCCTTTTACGAATTTGCCAAACAGCTGGAAATGAAACAGCTGCAATACGACAAATTACGTAATGGTGAACGCCATTCACGCAACGTAGAAATCGTTGAAAACCAGCGCCCACGGGCAGTGGTTCAGTTGGTTAACGGCAATCGCTTTCGCTAAGAAAGCGATTGTACCGGTTTGTCCGGCCGTTGCAGACTCAGGCGAATAATAATAAAGGCCAGCGTGAAGAACACCAGAAAGCCGGCGCCAATGGGGAACAGGTCTACCGTGAGGTAAGAATCTACAGTGGTGGCCACCAGCACAGCAATAATACTCGATAGTGAGCCAATAATGGCTGCGCCCAGCCCTGCCATATCGCCTAACGGGTGCATCGCCATGGCATTGAGATTACCAAACAACAAACCCACAAAGAAAAAGCCGATAAACAAAGAGCCAATGGTAACCACCAGCGGCGGCAGACCATTAAACAGCTCAATAATCCCCAGAAAAGTTATGGCAAAGACTACCGAACCAATTAATGCCACCTGAGTCACCCGGTACATGCCAAGTCGCATAACAATTTTGCTATTAATAAACGACGCCAGGCCGATCGAGAAGGCCAGGGTAGCGAAGATATAGGAGAACATTTCGCCCACGCCATAGAAGCCCTGAAAGATAGTTTGCGAAGCGCTTAAATAGGCCAGAAAGCCTCCAAACACACAGCCCATGGCAAGCGTCGGGCCAATCACTGGCTTATGGGTAAGTATAAACCGCGATGAGCGGAAAAACTGCGCCCATGAAAACGGTTTGCGACGACTGGCGGGCAAGGTTTCAGGTTGCCGGATCCAGAACCAGGCGCCGGTGAACACCGCCACCAGCAGAAACAGCGTAAAAATATGCAACCAAGAGGCAATATTCAGCACCCACTGACCCACCATTGGCGCGAGCATTGGAACCAAAATAAACACCATCATAATAAACGACATAACCCGCGCCATCGCCTCGCCGGCAAACTGGTCCCGGATCACGGCGGTAGAAGCTATGCGCGGTCCTGATACCCCAAAGGCCTGGATCACGCGGCCTATCAGCATAGTTTGCATATCACTGGCCAGCATACACACCACAGTGCCAACGGCAAATATACCCAGCCCCAGCATAATCGCCTCACGACGACCACGGGTATCACAGTAGGGACCAAAGAATAGCTGGCCTATTGCCATGCCGCCAAAAAACAACGACACGATTAAGTGGCTCTCGTGGATATCCTTCGCACCCATCGCCGAGCCGATAGCATCCAGCGCGGGCAGCATGGCATCAATACTCAGCGCCACCAACGACGTCATTAACGCCATCAGAGCAATAAACTCCGGCAAGCCGAGAGCGGGTTTCACATGAGTACTTTTTTGCGTCATAACAAAAGGATATTCCGGTTAAAGGGTATTACAGGCCGGACAAGCCAGCCTCAGAGAAGAAAACGAATTCAGCGGGTGATTATACCGGAAGATTGAGACAACTGCGCTCAGATAAGGGTGAATTAACAGTAAAATGCCGTAGAAAATTTAGCCGGGTCGCTGGCAAGGGCAGTAAAGCGCCTGAGGTTTTATTGATTAGCACACCGGATAGCGCAAAAACGGCTATCCGGCATAACGCCATCATCTGGGAGAAGATAAACCGGAATCGACGAGAGAAAAAGTCTGATTAGCAGTCTTTATCTTCCAGGTCCATTTTCTCTTTTGCGTCTTCGCAGGCATCTTCGAGTGCATTACCTGCATCGTCAGCCATTTCTTCAGCCTTGTCGGCGGTATCTTCTGCCATGTCTTTCGCTTTATCAGCAGCTTCAGAGGCGGCATCCTTAGCTTCGTCCATTGCCTGGCTGGCAGCATTTTTAAAGTCACTTAAAGAGTCTTCAGCCTGTTCTTTCTTTTCTTCGCTACAAGCGGTTAATACCAGCGAAAATAAGCCAATAAAAACCAGAGTCAGAATATGTTTAGTTTTTTTCATGTTGTACGCCCTTTTTTTAATGATGTCTGAACAATAATGCTTTAACGACTTTGCTTAAAAATACCACATAAATTCCGGCAATCATGATGAATTTACCCAAGCGATTCATCAGGCGCGATGCGCCCTGAAATTTGATAACCGTTGCCAGTAGGGTGAGTCCCAGTAAGATGACAATCATCATTAGCCATTCCTTTTTAAATACTGCACCGCTTCAGCGGCTTTACAACATGGTATAGCGAATACCTTGCCAGCTTTTAAATAGTCATACTTAACAATAACTTAGCATTAAAAATGTAAGAATGGAGATGGTTCCCCTGGTAAAAGTGTCTGCTCAGGCAGACACTTTTACACGGTTATCAGGGTCTGAAGATTCAGGCTTTTTGTTGGTCGGGGTGCAGAGATTTACCCAGAATATGGTTGTCCCGGTCGATAACGGTTGAGGCCCTGCCGACTATCAGCGGATCCGGCGCTTTGGCAATACGGCGGTCTTTATTCGGATATGGCATGCTGTGCAGGAAATACTGCATACAATTGAGCCTCGCGCGCTTTTTATCGTCCGACTTGATCACCATCCAGGGCGCGTCATTGGTATCGGTGTAAAAAAACATGGCTTCTTTCGCTTCGGTGTAGTCATCCCATTTCGCTTGTGCAAGTTTATCAATCGGACTTAATTTCCATTGCTTGAGCGGGTCGGTTTCTCGTTTCTGGAAGCGGCGGGTTTGTTCTTCCTGGGTGACCGAAAACCAGAACTTGAATACCCGAATGCCGCTGTTTACCAGCATGCGCTCCAGCTCAGGTGTCTGACGCATAAACTCAAGGTACTCATTGGGCTCACAAAAGCCCATTACCCGCTCTACGCCGGCGCGGTTGTACCAGGAGCGATCGAATAAAACTATTTCGCCTGCGGTAGGTAAATGCTTAATGTAGCGCTGAAAATACCATTGCCCTTTTTCTTCTTCCGACGGTTTCTCCAGCGCCACCACTCTGGCACCACGAGGATTCAGGTGTTCCATAAAGCGCTTGATGGTACCACCTTTACCTGCCGCATCGCGCCCTTCAAACAACATGACCACCCGCTCGCCGCTCTCTTTAACCCATTTCTGGACCTTGAGTAACTCTACTTGCAGCTGATGCTTATGCTGTTCGTAGAACTGACGCGTTACTTTGCGCTTGTAAGGATATTCGCCGGAACGGAAAGACTCAGCAATATACTGCTCGTCGTGGCGCATTTCAGACAGTGAATGCGGATGCTCGTGGGCATCTTCAGGGGTAGGTACAGCGGTAAGTTTTTGGCTATCGGTCACGTTCAATTCTCCTTCGTTACGGAGTTATTGTACGCCGATTAGCCACAACAAGGTGGCTAATCCCCGCTTAATCAAAGCTCGGCTGATCTGGATCAACCGGTTAATTCAGCACCAGTCCGGGCGCTCTTAGAGCCGCTCACCCGGACATGGTTTTACAGTCTGTGGTTAGAGATATTCGGCGAGGAATTTATCCATTTCTTTGAAGAGCTTAATCCTGTTCGACTGGATTTCCAGATGATGGTTACCGAGAGGCAATTCAACATAGCGGTATTCCTTGTCCTCGTCATCAAGCTCATCGGCCATCAGGCGACTCTGCTCCACGTGAACCACTCGGTCTTCTTCGCCGTGGACCAGCAAAATAGGCGTTTTGATATTTTCCACATAGTTAATGGGTGAGCGTCTTTCGCGGTCATCATCGTCTTCACCGATCTGCTTTTTAACTAACTTCGAACCTAAAAAGCCTCGTGCACGCCGAACGATGCGATCCAAGTCACTCACACCGGCAAAGCTCACTGCACATTTATACACTTCAGGGCTTTTTACCGTTGCAGCTAACGCGGCAAACCCGCCGTAGCTGGCGCCTACAATACAAATTTTGTTTTTATCGGCATAACCCTGGTCAATCATCCATTGAGTACCATCTACCACATCATCCTGCATGGCCATGCCCCAGTTTTGCATTTGTGATTCACTAAACGAATAACCATAGCCGGAAGAACCACGGAAGTTGGGCCGCAGCACTGCATAACCACGAGTGGTAAAGTAAGCTGTCCAGTAATCAAAACCGCTGTATTCACGAACACCCGGCCCGCCGTGAGGAAAGATTACCGTTGGGTATGGCGCTTCGCCGTTTTTGGGTAACGTAAGGTAGCCTTCAATCTCCGTTTTATCGCGGGCCGTGAACCTAATCCGCTCGTGATCACTGAGCGCAGCGGTGTCAATATCCGGGTATTGAGCAAACAAAAGGTCAATCGTCACCGCTTTCCGATTACCAATGTAATAACGGCCGGGTTGCGTATCGCTCTCAGAATAAAGCAGGTAAATTTCTTCGTTCTGGCTAAACGCCCTTAACGAGTTATGGCTATCTTTGAATAATTTATCGAGTCCTTTCTGCAGCGGCGCATAACGATCGTTCCAATAGAAACGGCCACCTGGCGCCTGTGGATGATAAACACCAATGGCATCATTCGTAGCAGGGGAGTAGATGAGACCGCCATCCACATCATAGTTCTCATCAGAGAATACCAGCGTTTCTTCGCGTGTGGTTAAATCGAGCTTATACAACGCCTTGTATTCACCAAGGTATTTTTTGATATACAGAATATTGGGATCGGCGGCAAACCCCGAAATGTAAACCGGTTTATCGTTTGATACATTGTATGCATACAGCTCTTCGTAGTTATCGTCTTCATCGCGGAGGAAGATCTCGCGGTCGCCGGTTTCATAATTCAGTGAAATACCAATTCGCACATTGCCCTGACGATCGGTTACCCAATCACGAATACGTTTCTTGCCTTTAATGAGTCGGCTAATTTTACGGTTCTTTAGATTGACTTTAAAAATCGATTTTTCAAAAGGTCGGGAGATATCGATAGCCATCAGGATATGGTCCGGGTCATCAGGCAGATAATCGATGACATCATCCTGAAACTGTGGCACATAACCCACATCGTTCTGGTAACGTTGGATATGCCGCCAGTCGATAACCATTTCAGGGTCGCCCCCTTGCTGGTTGTACTTCATCAGGTACAAGCGGGTGCGGAAAAACTTCTGGCCTGCCCGACTCACTTCGTACCGTGCACTGACTAACAGGTCTTCATTATTTGCCCAGCGATACCAGTTAATTTTGACTTTCTTATTGTCAGCTTTAAGCAGATAGAAAGCATCGCCGGTTGAGAGGTCCAGCGTCATCAATACAGCCAAATCGTCTTCGGCAGAGTTTCGTTCCATCGCGAAACGTTGTCCGTCTGGTGACATCGATACGCCGTAAAACTGCGGCAGGCGGCTAAAAACTTCGACAGGTTGCGGTTCTGCGGCCTGAGCAGCAGGCAGCAGTACAACCCAACTGAACAGCAGCACTGCCAGTGGTTTTTTCAGGCAAGACATCCAACGTTCCTTGTTTATTTATAATAAAATTTTGCGCTTAATATAAACGAAAGGCGATACCTGTCGCAACAAACAGGAAATTAGCTAAAAACGCTGTAGCCAAACCGCTTAAGGCGTTACACTTTTGGCGTGGATTCTGCTTTAGGAGTTCACCCCTTTTGTTTGCAATATAGTGCAAGGAGCACGCAGTCCGTTAATGTCTGTTGGTATCTTTTTCTCTTTTCGTCGCGCTTTGCTGGCGCTGACCTCGCTGTTGCTCTTCACCTGCTATCCTACGTGGGCTCTGGACTATGAACTAAAAGGCGTGGAGCGCAGTGAACTGGAAGACAACATAGAACTGCACCTGGCGCAGGTGAAACTGGCCAACAACACGCTTGATGAACCCACCGAAGAACGCATTATCCGCTCTGTAAAAACTGCCCTGCAGCCTTTCGGTTTTTACAATGCTGAAGTCACTCTCTATTTTGAGGACGAAGAGCTTGTTATCGACGTTACTCCTGGTACACCGCTTAAGGTAAGTAACGTTACCCGCGAAATCATTGGTGACGGGCGCAATGATGATGCTTTTCGGCAACGGTATAATGCCTTCCCGCTCAAACAGGGCGACGTGTTACATCAACCCACCTACGAAAAGTTTAAGTCAGAGATGTTTAACTATGCACTATCAAACGGCTATTTTGACTTTTACTGGCAGGCCACCCGGCTTGACCTGGTACGCGAAGAGAACGAAGCCAATATTCTGCTTATTGCACAAAGTGGTCGTCAGTATGAATTTGGCGAAGTCGAACTGGTGGGTGACGACCGGGCTGCAGCCATTATTGGCCGCCTGAGGAATTTCACTGCCGGTGAGAAGTACAGCTCCGCCAAACTGACTGAATTTAACCGCCGCCTGAATGAAACGGGCTATTTTGCCCGCGCCATTGCCCGCCCCATTGTAAGTCGGGCCGAGGGAGCCCGGGTTCCCATCGAAGTCACACTGACTCATCTGCCGCGTGATATTTTTAATGTCGGTGGCGGCGCCAACTCCGATAAGGGTCCCAGAGTTCGAGCGCGTTGGGAGCGTCCATGGGTCAATAGCCGCGGGCACTCGGTAACCGGCCAGGTGTTTGTCTCCAAGCTCGAACAGGCAGCCAGCCTCGATTACCGCATTCCACTGGAAGACGTTAATAACGACTACGCCAGTGTTCAAACCAGTTATGAGTTTGAAGACAACTCCATAAGCGATACTAAAAGTGAAACCTTAAGTATCTCCGGGCATCGTTTCTGGAAAGAGGCCGGTTCGCCCTGGCAACGCAGCGTGTCGTTAACCTTTGAACGGGAAATGTTTACTCAGGGTATCAGCGACCCGCAAACCATTAATTTGCTGATGCCCGGTTATTCCATTGGATATACCAAATCTGATCAGGAACTCACGATCAATCAGGGCCAACAATATATTGTGGCAGTGCAGGGCGGTCATGAAAGTGCAGGCAGTGATATCTCACTGTTTAAAATTACCGCCAACGCCAAGGTAATTACCACTATCAATGATACCCACCGAATTTACCTGCGCGCCGATGCCGGCGCCATTCGTACCGATGACTTTGATCGGGTACCTTCGACACTGCGTTTCTTTACCGGTGGCGATCAGAGTATTCGGGGTTTCCGTTATCAGGAAATTTCCCCACAGGTGCTCAATGAAGAGGGCAATTCGGTACTGACCGGGGGGCGCTATCTGGCAACTGCCAGCGTTGAGTATGCTTATCCGGTAGCCGACAACTGGCGGGCAGCGGTGTTTGCCGATGTAGGTACCGCCACCAATGACTTCTCTGATGGCTTGTCCCGGGGGTTGGGCATTGGTGCCCATTGGTTAACGCTGATTGGCCCGGTACGGTTTTACATTGCCCAGGGTAAAAATGACTTCGAAACACAATGGCGCTTCCACTTCTCGCTGGGGCCTGAGCTATGAGTATTAATCGCCTGGCAAAAGGCTTCTTAATACTGCTGCTCACTCTGCTGCTTATTATCGCGGTTGTGCTATCGCCGCTGGGCGCACCGCTGATTAACTACGCCGCTAACAAATATGTGCCCGGTCTGGCGGTTGATTCGGTATCAGGAAGCCCGTTAAGTGAGCTGACACTGGAGAAAGTCAACTGGCAGAACGAACAGTGGCAGGTGACCGTAAGCAAAGTCATTCTGGCCCACGAATGGACCTGCCTGCTAAACAGCAAAGCCTGTATTACGTCGCTTCAGGTTAGCTCACCGCATGTAAAACAACTGGCTAGTGCAGAAAGCACCGATGAGGAGCCATCTGAACCGAGCGGCGAAATTACTCTGCCGCTGGTCATCGCGCTGAATGAACTGAAAATCAGTGACGCGCGCTTTGAGAGCCCGGCTATTACTGTGCAGGCCGACCAGTTAACCAGCTCTGCTCAGTGGATAGACTCGCTACAAATCAACCATCTGACACTCAACGGCCTCACCCTGATGTTGCCTGAGAGCGAGCCACAGCCGCCGTCGCCAGTGGCAATCACTTATCAGGCGCCAGCCTTGCCGGAAGTGCACATTCCGCTCACCCTGCAGGCCAATGACGTACAGATTTCAAATATCCGGGTTGTGCAGGGTGAACAGGCAATCGCCGCACTGGATGTAGCCGTGCAACAAACCCAAATACAGGACAGCCGGATAGCCTTACAGGCACTCAGTGTGAACATGGAGCAGGTTAATGCGAGTCTAGACGGTGAAGTCACCCTGAGCGGTCAGTACCCGCTCAACTTAACTCTCATTGCAGACCTTCCTGTTGAGCAGACTACCCAGCACACAGAGCTTATCGCCGAAGGGGATTTGAGCGACCTTGGGCTTACTATCAATAGCAGCGGACTGGTCAGTGCAGAGGTCACCGGCAAAGCCAACCTGCTGAGTGACAGCCTGCCGGTATCATTACATAGCCGATGGCCTGCACAGGCCCTTAACCCGCTGGCTGATTTTGAACTCGATAGCGGCTTTTTGTCGGTGCAGGGCCAGATGGGAGAATACGTCATACAGCTCGACGGTGGTGCCACCATCCCCGATGTTTCACCGGTAAAAGTCAGTCTGACAGCCCTGTTAAGCGAACGTTCGCTGGCCGTTTCGGCCCTTAACAGCGAGTTACTTGAAGGCGAATTGACCAACAGTGGCGTGCTTTATTTTAGCGATTCACTGAGCTGGGAGGGCATATCGCGCTTAACGCGGGTTGATTTGCAAGGCTTCTCTGAATTCGCCCCAACCAATGTTAACGGGGTAGTAAAAGCGCAGGTGAGCCTGAGTGATAAAGGCCCTAACGTACTGGTATCGGATATTCGCTTAAGCGGTGAGCACCTCCAGGAGATGTTTACCCTTACCGGCGATGCGGTGTATTCGGCGAACAGTGATATTATGGTCGCCAACCTCAACGGCGCCTTGGCTGCGAACCATTTTTCAGCCGTCGGACAGGTGTTTAATCAACAATATCTGGATGCTCTGGTAGCCATCGATCTGCAGAAACTGACGGCTCTGTACCCCGAAATATCCGGCCAGTTGGCTGGAACAGTGGCAGTAAAAGGTCCCTGGGACGCACCGGTGATCGATACAAAACTATTACTGACCGATATCCTTGCCAGTACCCGCCTGAGTCAGGCTGCCGCTAATCAGGGCCCGCTGAATGGCGAAATCACCATTACTGGCTCATTAGCCGAGCATGCCCTTAATGCCAATCTGCAGTTGCCTGAGCACACCACCACCCTGAACCTGAACGGTCAGTGGCAAAATCAGCAATGGCAGGGGCAGTTATCAGACACGCAGTTGGCATTGCTCAATACGGTCTGGGAATTACAATCGGATGTGGCGTTACGTTATGAAGCCAGCCCGCAACATTTCACGGTGAGTCAGCATTGCTGGGAAGCCAGAGAAAAAGGCAACCTGTGTATTAATGCGGTGGATTATACACCAGCGCAGGTCATCTGGGATGTTCAGGCCAATGCGTTGCCTATCGGTCTGTGGATTGATGAGCTGATGCCTGAATTACTGGTGGAGCGCAACAGTGCAACACTTAAGATCACAACCAAAGGTAAATTCGACCCGGCCAGTGAAAAAGTCGCCGGTCAGTTGCAAATAGGCGTAAGCCCGGATAAATGGCAGTTAGCGGGTAATGAGCCAGTCACCATTGACCTTGATGAGATAAGCTTTGACGGCCAGTTTGATGAGCAGCAGGTGGCCCTGACCGGCACTATTACCAGTCCGCAAATTGGTGCAATTACTTCTCAGGCCACGGTATTTCCGTTTACCGAACAGCCCTCCATCGAAGCTCACATTACCATTGCCGACTGGCAGCTCGCGCCATTTAAGCCACTGATTGCACGCATGAATGAACTTAACGGCAATATCAATGGTGAGCTTAAGCTGGACGGGCCGTTAAGCCTGCCCCAGGTGAATGGTCAGTTAACGCTTAAACAGGGTGAGATAAACAGTGAAGACCTGCCGGTAGCAGTGAGTCAGTGGCAGCAAACCATTAATCTCAATGGTGCCAGTGCCGACTTTGAAGGGGAGTTTCTGCTTGGTGACGGCCCGGGTACCCTGAACGGTTCAGTAGACTGGCAGGACAGCCTGCTGGTCGATCTGGCTGTGAAAGGCGATGCCTTTACCGTGAATTACGACGACAGCCGGGTTAAAGTCTCGCCGGACCTACAGATTAACCTGAGCCCACAAAACGTGGATATTTCAGGAGACATTGATATTCCCTATGCCCGGGTGAAAATTAACGAACTCCCGCCCAGTGCGGTGTCTCCGTCGCGGGATGTTCACTTGCGTGGTGAGCCGCCAAGCGAAGCACTGGTAGATAATATTAATGCCAACATCATGGTGACCATCGATGAAGACGAGCGCGAGGAAGTGCGACTCGATGCCTTTGGCTTAAAGGCGACACTGAGTGGCGGCGTGAACGTGCAAACCCAGCCAGCACTTACCGGGTATGGCGACCTGCGTATCATTAACGGGCGCTACGCGGCCTATGGTCAAAACCTAATCATCCGCACCGGAGAAGTGCAGTTTAACGGCCCGTTAGACCAGCCCATTCTGCTGGTAGAAGCCATTCGCGATCCCGATCTGACTGAAGACGATGTGATTGCAGGTGTACGGGTTGAAGGTCCGGTCAATCAACCCAGCGTGTCGTTATTTTCTGAGCCCGGTATGGATCAGGCCCGAAACCTGGCCTACCTGTTAAACGGCAGCGGCGGGCTCGGCGGCGGCCAGATGGATGAAAACTCCTATGCTGCCATGCTGATAGGTTTTGGTTTATCCAGCTCCGAATCACTCACCAGTAATGTGGGTAACGCACTGGGCATTGAGGATTTATCGCTCAGTACCACTGGCCAGGGCAGTGATACCAAGGTAGCTATTTCTGGCAAGATCGCCTCAAACCTTACCGTTCGCTACGGCGTGGGGATGTTTTCTGACGAAAATAGTGGCGGTCAGGAAGTTGCATTACGCTATCAAATCCTGTCTAACCTGTACCTGGAGATTGTGCGCAGCCTGTATACCACGGTCGATCTTTACTACCAGTTCACGCTGGGAGATAACAAGCCCAAAGACACCGCTGAAAAAGGCAACAAAGACTAGTCGGCGGATGACACATTCAGGCCCAGGTCGGTGATCCGGCCATTATTAAGGCTGTAAATCCAGCTATGGATGGTTAAAGCCTGATTTCGGGCCAGGGCATCTTTTACGATGGTAGTGCGCTTTACATTCTCGGTCTGGGCCAGCACATTGAGCTCACACAAGCGCGCAGAACGTTTATTCTCTGGCAATGCCCGCACTTCGCTGTAGTGTTGCTGATAGATATCCTTAATATGGCCAAGCCAGTTATCAATCAGGCCAAACTGCTTGTCACTCATTGCCGCTTCCACACCACCGCAACCATAGTGCCCGCAAACAATAATGTGCTTAACCTTTAACACGTCCACCGCGTATTGCAGCACCGATAAACAGTTAAAGTCGGTGTGGATAACCATATTGGCCACATTGCGATGCACAAAAATATCGCCGGGCAGTAAATCGACAATCTGATTAGCCGGCACCCGGCTGTCTGAGCAGCCTATCCAAAGATAATCAGGCGCCTGCTGCTTAGACAGCGTATCGAAAAAAGTGGGGTCGGCCTGATGAGTTCGGGCAGCCCAGTGGGCGTTGTTATCGAGTAATTTTTTAATATCATCCATGCAGCCGGTGGCCTGTTTAAACGGGAAAAGAGCGGGCAGTGTAGGCCTGCACGCCTAAGGGAACAAGTCGTTTTGCTCCTGACTGACCAGTCGCGCATATTCCTGTTTAAATTTCTGCTCCCGCTTGTACGCCCAGTAGCCAAATCCGGCCATCAGCACACTGATTATAATAAAGGTGGCCACACCGCCTTTATCCACAAACGACTCCCAGTTGAGATCGCCAACCACGGCAGCAATTCCCCATATAACCAATAATATTAATTCACTGCTCCAGGCAGAATGCAGGGTGATCCGCGCAATTCTCTGATTACTGATATATTGCTTTTTTAACGTTTCGCGGTAATGACTGGTATCTTCAAACGAGGCCAGTACGGCATGCCGACGCAACCAGATAACAAAGCCAGTATATATACCGCCACATACCATAACGGAGCACAATACCAGGGCCATATATAACGGCAGCTTTTCCCAGCTGTAAATAAGCATCCCAAGGCCAATTAAAAAGCCCGTGAAATCTGAAACAATGTACCAGCGCTGGAGGCGTTGCTGATGCTTGAGGCGCCGGGTTACATCGCTCAGATCGATTTCACTCACTGGCTGCTGTTGCCAGAGTGCGGTTAAATCCTGCTCTGGTTTTTCGTTATTCATGGTTCATCCTCTGCTGCAGCGTGGTTTTCGCCCGCTGCAGTAATACACCAACGTGATTCTTAGTTAAGCCACACACTTCGGCAATTTCCTGATAGCTGAGGCCTTCCAGGGTGAGTGTCATTACCTGACGCATGGTAACCGGCAGGGTACGAATGGCTTCCAACAGAGAGGTCACCTGCCGACTGCGAGCCGCCACATATTCAGGTTCTTCATCAATCGCCCCTGCTGTACCAACGATATCGTCGTCATCCGGCTGACTCAGATCGCGATTCTTAACTTCTTTACTCACGTGAGTCACTGCCCGGTTATGGGCAATTTTCAGGATGTAAGTTTTCAGACTGGCGTCGCCATTAAAGCGCTCTAACCCTTGCCATACTGCCAGCGCTATTTCCTGCAACAGCTCCTGACGCACGGACTCATTGGCCTCGTAGCTCGACGCTACGCGACTCAACAGGGCCTGATGTTCAGCGAGTATTTGCTTAAAGTCCTTGTGCACAAAAATCCTGGTATGAAAGGTTAAATGACTTTGCTTACTTCTTTTAGTCTGCCCTAGGCAAAAAAAATAACACTGTTGTGTAATTTTTTTTAATGGCTCATGACTATACCGGTAACAACGCCATTTGGTTAGTACTTACAGAGGAAATCACCATGACACATACAGAGATAATTTTATTGGTAACAGCCATGCTTGGCCTGGGTTTATTTTGTCATTACCTGGATGCCAAATATCAATGGCAGCTAAGCGCCTGGTTTTACGGCAAGCCAGTAAATCCGTTTAAGAAAACAGAGCAGGCAAACTCGCAAACCTCCGCCCAAAAAGACGCTGAAATTGCGGCCTTAAAAGAGCGTATCGCAGTGCTGGAGAAAATCGTTACCGAACCGGCTTATGAGCTTAATCTGGAATTAAACAAATTACGGAACTAGGCGATGAGCATTTTTCTATTCAATACACCCGTCGAGCGCTTATTGAGGCTCGGCTGGTGTGAATAGTCCTTCCAATTCTACCGGCTTAACAATCACACCCGTTCACAAATCGCTCAAAATGTAATCTAATGAGATATCACGACTAACACCGGGGCGCTTTCATACTGAATGTCAGCCTGCAGCCTTAAAAGGAATTGAAGTTGGTATTATTTAAAACATGGTTACTGCAGGGCATTTTTCACAGTGCGCCAGGCTACATTGAAATAGATGGCGACCAGGTTTCATTTACGCTGATTGACACCGGGACGTTTGGCAAGAATAAACTCAACGGATTACTGAACAACAACGAAGCCTTTGAATGCATAGCCAATGGCGAAGCAGTGAAAGTGTTTGATATATCTCGCCAGGATGCCCGGTTCGAATCTCCCTGGTACATGTTCAGCGGCGGCGGTGTGTTGTCTTTTTCAGGACAAGCATACAAACTGTCATTTATGCAGCCGCAAAATACCAAGTTTCCCTATCAGCGTTTAGGCATTATCCGCGAGTCAGATTTTGCAGACTTTAGCGACGGACGCAAGTTCGGCAAGCGCTTTCGATCGTATATGAATAACCCGGATAGCATCTGGTAAGTATGCCTTAAGGCTCTCTATTTCACAAAACGGAACTTAATCTAAATAAAATAGCGCATTACTTTGCTTTTGCTCTACCCCAAAAACAATATCGATACATACCGCCCGATGAACCGATAGCACATCAGATTTTGTCACGCTCTGATACACAGCTTCAGGCACATCTAGCGTTCCATCGTCAGTGACCAACCGATAGCGGGTTCTAGACCGGTTTGAGGTAAAAGTTATTTTATCTTTTACCCGGACTGATGAGATGATTTTAGGCCGCGCAGCGTGTAAAAACTGACGGTATCGTAACAGCGGCACAAACAGTTTGTATGCGTTGATAATCAACACGACCGCCAGCGGCACGGTAAATAAAATAAATCCCGAGGTAAAAACGGATATAAAAAATAGCGCGATCGCCAAAAAGAAAAAGAGCTTTTTTCGCCACGCTCTAAAGAAAATACGCCGCACAATTAATCGCTCTTTAGCAGATATCGCGCACTCTTTATCCCGCATCCGTTCATTTACGGTCGAGCTGGCAGAGTATCTGGGTGAGTGCTGTTGCGGTTGCGCTGCTAACACCCGAAACCGCAGTACTTGTTTCTTTTGCGGGCTAATTTCAAGATAAGCTTTGTCGCCTGTAATCGCCTGATTATAAACACTCAAATCGACACTAAATTCCTTGTCATCAAGGCTGACATAGTAAGTTGTGCGAGTTGTTGTTCGTCTTGAGCCATGGCCAGCCCTGACGTTAGTTGAATGACTGCCGGTTGTTGACGTGTGCCGGTTTACCCGTTTATTGGTCACGACGCCGGTATAGCAATGTTTTACCCCGTTTTTAAGTTCGAGGTAATTCTGGCGCAACACCACAACTATCACAGTTGCAAAAATGGCGGCAAACACACCGAATAGGTATAGCGGGGCCTGACTCATTTGAGGGCCGGATAGTACGTTGGAGAAAATTACAAAAAAAATGCCGCCGGCAAACAGGGTAAACCCGGCTATTAACCAATATTGTTTTTGTAGTTGCTGACGGTCTTTGTCTGATAAAGGCTTTACATCGTAGGTATTCGGCAAGAGTCATTCATCCATAAACTGAGCTGTGTATCCGGTCAGGATTTTTTATACCCATCAGCGCTGCTAAGCGGTAGTTTTACGATAGGTTACCAGCATATTCAAGTTTAACTTGTTTAAAAATCACACAAACTTATTGATCAAATACTAAACGGCACTTAATATTCAAAAAATTAACATGGAGTATCGTTATGAAATATTTTAAAGGACTGAAATTCGTTGTTCTGTTCTCTCTATTTACCCACTTTTGCGCGCTGTCTCAAACGTCCACCTCAGAACAAGCCTGTATGAAAGGCAGCCCTGACGCCTGCTTTAATACCGCGCTCGATTACTACGACGGTGCCGGTATCCCTCAGGATATTAAGAAAGCCGTTTCCTTTTTTAGCAAGGCGTGCGAAATGGGCTTATCCAATAGCTGTATGAATGCAGCCATGATCGCAAAAGATGGCGGTGGTAACCTGCCCGCAAATATTGAACTGGCGACCGTCAATTTTGAAAATGCTTGTGCCTTAGGTGTAAAACAGGGCTGCGACAATGCGTTTTATTACCGTAGCAATGAAAAATCACCCGTTTACAACCCGGCTAAGGGCATGCTGGTGGTTAAAAATGCCTGTGTCATTGGCAATGAAAAAGCCTGCTTTTGGGGGCTATACCGCGCATACGATGGCAGCCAGGGTAAACATCCCGAGTTAATTGATAAGGAAAAAGCCGCCTGGTTTGGCGAGTTTACCTGCCGAAAATACAATGATGCTCTCGGTTGTCATGCCGCAGAGCTTTACTACGCCAATCCCGAGTCACCCGGCTTTGATGCCGAAAAAGCGTTAATTTACTCCAAGCTTAGCTGTGATAGCTATTCGTCTAAAGCCAGCTGCTATAATGTGGGGAGTATTTACTGGCAGATAGAAGAAGATAAATTAACCACCCATTACCTAAAGAAAGCTTGTGAACTGGGTCACGAAAGCGCCTGTGAGTATGCAAAAAAATGGCGCAAATACTACGACGAAAAAGTGGCCTTCGAAGAACAAAAAGCCCGCAATGATGCGGTAATTAACAACGCACTTTCGCAAGGTCAGTATGGGAATGCTGTATCGGCAGCCATTCATCAGTTACGCTCACAAGCGCATCTTGAGCAGGCCGTCATGGCCGCTAGTCGCGCCAGTGCAATGGGGCAGGTTGCCACCAATGATTTATACGTTATTGCTTCATGGTTTTCTTCGGGCCCGGTTCGCGGCGCCGCCAATGCCGAAATGTCTGCGCGGGGAACCGGACTGGAAGGTACCTTTGGGGAAGGCACTAACACAGCGGGCGCTGCCAGCGCCAGATGGCAGGAGGCTTATGGCAGTACATTACCTTCACCCTCCTTATCATCGTCTTCACCAAGTACGATTGCTGTACCCAGTGCCGCCCAAATATCTGCCCAAACACGCGAAAAATACCGCTATGCACATTGTGCAATGGCCGGCAGTAATGCCAGCGCCAGTGTGTGTCGGAATTAAGCGGTAATGCCCCGCAATATAAAATACCTCGTACAGGATTACTCACCGCTTCGATGTGGAGAATCCTGGCTCTGAGCATGTACCGATTCAACTCAACATTATAAAATATCTGCGGTAAATAAAGATGATTCTGATATTGCGTAATACAGCTTTAATCACCTTACTTCTGTGCATTAGTACCGAGGCTATGGCCTGGCGCGAATACTCGCGAAAACAGGTAGTAGAAAACTACTATAGCCGAAAAATATGCCTTGATAATGATGGACAATTTGCGAACCAATGCATTTCTAAAGAGGTTAAATACTTTCGTGGTACGGATCGTAATATTGGAATTCGGCTTTGGTCAAAATTTGGCACCTCAGAATCTGAATTTGACAGGAAGCTCGCAGAGTTCAACATCACAAGAGAAAACTATCTTAAATATGCTTACCAGTATGAAAAGTTCTATGAGAGTGATGATTTTGGAGATGTGGCGAACGGCACTGTTTTCCAGGGGCTGATAGCTGAAGACGGTAAAACTGTAATATTACCCGCCATATATCGTTCGGTTTTACCTTTAAGTGATAAAGCGGCCATTGTGACGGCGTTTAATCAAAAAAAATATTTGGTGATGTTCAATGATGACTCTCCAAAACTTACTGAAATCCCATACTCCTACACTAACTGGTATATGATTTATGGTGGCAGTAATTCAAAACCGGTTACAGTAGTTTTTAAACTGAAAGCAGAAGAAAACCAGCTTGGCGACACTTATGTAGTGCTGGATAAATTGGGGGGTGCAGCTTTCACGATAGAGAACGTTACATCAAATGGCAATGGTACAATGGCTTTCCATGAATATAACAATGGCACCATTGCTTTCCCTGTTAAAAATGCAGATGGCGTTACCTTTTCGGTCACTGTCGACACACAGACACTTCAAACGTTCGGAGTCGGGCCCGCATTCGATACACTGAATATCGGATATGCTTTGGCAGATTATTGGAAAGATAATAATTTTAACCATGGTAAAGACATCTCAATGCAAAAAGTGGGAACACTTGGGTCAGGGCATGGCCTGATGTCAGGACAGACAATATATCAGCCAATAAGTGAAGAAGACGGTTCGCTTGCACCATTAAATGTAGATGGACTGCTAGGCCTGGCACCGATCTTTTTACCTGAAATTGAAAAAGTGAGAGGTTGGATCGCCGTTTACGAAAACGAAAGTGGACGGTCTTATCGAATAATCGGAAACTCACACAAATGGACGTTATTAAGACGTAAACCAGAAGAGCTACTTCCTCAAAGCGTAGCAGAATACCTGACTAAGAATGTCGAAAAATACTATCCGCTTTTTGCCGACATTTGGATAGGCACTTTGGCTGATAAGGACTACACAGATTTATTCAAAGACGCCGATCCCAAGGAGATACCACGGAAAAATTATCTGGTTGCTCTGCGCTTTTTCAACAATGATAAAAACCCTGAAGATGGTTTATCAGACTGGACCAATGCCTATTATGATATGAAGCCTGAGTGGCTTGTTCATGTAGCGAGTAAACGCACCGAGTTTGCCAGACACCCGGACAGCGCAGAGGCACTTGCAGCCCCGATATTGCTTAAAAAAGCCCGCATAGAGTGGGAAAGTATTGTTAAAAATAATCAATGGAACGCACTGCCTTGGGAAGAAAAGCAAGCCATATATGCCGCCAGAGCGGAATCAACTTTACGTACCTGGGCTGATATAGAATTAGAATCTAACATTAATAATATTCCTTACGGCGGTGATGTATACAAAGCGGCCATGGAGCTTGGCGGGAAATATTTGACTGCATACTGGCATCAATGGAAACGTCTTCCAAAGGTAGAAGATGCCAGTACAATCTGCCACCGATTTGGGAAACAAAGCCGTGAATGTGGTTTAGTCAATGGCTGGGCAAATGGTGTATATGCACAAAGACAGGAGTGGGAAACCCAGGCACAGCAAAAACAGCTTGAAGAAATTAAAGCCCAGCGAAAATTCGAAGCAGCAGTTAACCAAAAACGAGAATGGCGATGCACCAGCACTAACAACGGGGCTAAATTATGCAAGTATTATTGAGGTTTGCTTAATCCTCAACGTTTTTAACTCGCCTCAATAAACTGCTCAAGTTTTGCAACTGCCATTTTGAGCAATCGCTGTCTGGCCTCTTTAGCTGACCAGGCTGAGTGCGGTGTGATAATAAGGTTGGGGAGAGACAGGCTTAGCAACGGAAGATCAGCCGGAGGCGGCTCAACACTAAGCGTATCGAGTCCCGCGCCGCCAATTTGCCCGTTCGTCAGCGCATCAGCCAGTGCCAACTCGTCAATCAATCCACCGCGCGCGGTGTTTATAAGCAGCGCGGTAGGCTTCATCAATCGTAGTCGCTCAGCGTTAATTAACTGCTCGGTTTGGGCGCTTAACTGGCAATGTAAACTCACTACGTCCGCTTCCGGGAGTAAATCATCCAGCGCTCTGCGCTCAGCAGAGGTCGTTCCCGGCCTTGCCGCTACCGAGACTTTCATCCCAAACGCGCGGGCCAGCTCTGCAAAGCGTTGCCCAAGCGTCCCATAACCAACAATAATCAGATGTTTACCGGCCAGTTCCATTACCGGATTATCCAGCAAACAGAAGAACGGTGAGCGCGACCAGTCTCCCTGTTTAACCTGTTGCATGGTAGGCACAAACGAGGTGGCCAGATTCAGCAACAGCATCATGGCGTGCTGCGCAACCGAATCGGTGCCGTAGCCTTCGACATTGTTAACCGTAATTCCGTGTTGCTGGCAGTATTCGGTATCCACATTATTGGTGCCTGTGGCGAGCACACCCACATAGCGCAGTTTTTCAGCCTGACCTAATGCGTCAGCATTGAGAACGACTTTATTCACCAGCACAATTTCGGCATCGCGAATACGCTCGATAACCTGTTCGGGAGTGGTGGTCGGGTAACGGGTTAGAGTTACGGGTAATGATTCAAATTCGTTGAGGGTAAGATCGGATCCCAGCGAATCACTGTCGAGTACAACCGCCCGCATTATAACGACTCGATAATGCGTTCCAGAGCCGACTTGGTTCGCGCCGGAACAGGCACAACACGGCCGGTCGTGCGGTCGACAAAGACATGCACAAACTGACCATGAGCCACCCGACGCTCATTGGTACCGGCGTAAATAGACACCCCGTAGGTTACCGAGCTACGGCCGATTTTAGCAACCCGAACACCCACATCCACGTCTTCCGGATAGGCAACCTGGGAAATAAACTGACACTGTGAACTCACCACGTGAGCCACTACCGGACTGGTACGAAAATCCATCCCCGCTTCATCACATAAAAAGCGGTTTACCGCGGTATCAAAAAAGCTGTAGAACACCACGTTATTCACATTGCCGTAGATATCATTATCCTGCCAACGGGTTGGCAATGTCACCTGGTAAGGGTAATCGCTGAGGGACGGGGTAATATCCGTCATAATACTCTTTCATCCTTTATTGACTGTCTGGCAACGAAGACACAACGTCTGCCGCGAAAAATATAACACTACGCCATTTATGGTTGAGATTAAACCACGTTTACGCCCGGGTCTGCCCTTGTCCGAGTACCACAAACTTTTCGGTGGTAAGCGATTCAGCGCCCATGGGACCATAGGCATGCAATTTACTGGTCGAGATACCAATTTCAGCCCCCAGTCCCAGTTCACCGCCATCAGAAAACCGCGAAGACGCGTTCACCATCACCACGGCAGAATTAATATCCCGGATAAACGCGTTGGCCGTGGTGTAGTTTTGCGTGGCAATGACTTCAGTATGACCGGAGCCGTACTCGGTAATATGAGCAACGGCGTCTTCGTAACTATCTACCACCCGTACGGCAATTTCCATGGCCAGGTATTCAGCCTGCCAGTCGGCATGGGTAGCCGAAATCGCCTCGGCAAAATGGCCAATCGACGAGTCGCAGGCGTGGATCATGGTGTTATGTTGCTTGAGCATGGCTGCCGCCCGGGGCAAAAAGGTATCGGCCACTGCGCGATGGACTAAACAGGTTTCCAGCGCGTTACACACGCCGGTACGTTGGGTTTTACCGTTTTCCAGCAGCCCCAGGGCCTGATCAAGGTCGGCGTCTTTGTCGACATACAAATGGCAAACCCCTTTATAGTGCTGAATCACCGGTATTTGGCTGCGCTCGCTGACGTATTCAATTAAGCCTTCACCACCTCGGGGAATGATCAGGTCGATATACTCTTTTAAGGTCATGAGTTTATTCATGATCTCGCGATTCGGGTCGGGGATCACCGTGACCGCCGCCGTATCGATATCAAATTCGCGCAGCACATGGTGAATACAGGCTGCCAGCGCCAGGTTAGAGTGCAGCGCTTCCTTTCCGCCGCGCAGGATCACCGCATTGCCCGCCTTGAAGCAAAGCGCCGCGGCATCGATGGTAACATTGGGCCGTGATTCATAAATCATCGCAATGACGCCCAGCGGGATGCGCATTTTGCCCACCTGAATACCACTGGCCATGGTTTTAAGCGCTTTGACTTCGCCCACCGGATCGGTTTGATTTGCAATAGAGGCTACCGCATTAGCAATACCCATAACCCGCTCTTCGGTAAGGGTTAAGCGGTCAACCATAGCGGCATCCAGCCCTACTGTTTTAGCATGTTCCAGGTCGAGTTGGTTGGCGCTTAAGATATTACTCACCTGACTCACCAGATGCTTACTGATGGCCATTAAAACAGCGCGTTTTTGCTCGCCACTCAAACGAGCAACCTGTCTGGCGGCCACTTTTGCCTCACTGGCGGCTTTGCGAATTGAAAAACTCATACCGACTCCCTTTGCTTAACGGATCAGTTAATTGTAGCAGTGCTGGGGCGCAGTCATTACCGATACGCCGCACAATGTCTCAGGGCTGGAATAGCACCATATCATCCCGATGGACAATCACTTCGCCACTGTCATACCCCAGGATAGTATTGATCTGTGCGCTCTTGGCGCCTTTGATTTGTCGCAATTCCTGCGCGCCATACAGCGCAATACCTTTAGCAAGCACCTGTTTCCCGCAGTGAATTTCGATAGCGTCGCCAGGACTAAAGTGACCACTTACTTCTATCACGCCTGACGGCAGTAATGATGCACCTTTATTAACCAGGGCTTTCTTGGCGCCTTCATCTACCTCTATGCGTCCACGGGTTTTTAACGTGTGTTCGAGCCATAAACGACGAGCGGTTTTCTGCGACTGCTGTGCTTTAAACAGCGTGCCCGGTAGTTGCCCTTCGTGCAAGGCATCAAAAACCGTTCCATTGCGGCCGTTAACGATCAGTGTCTGAATACCACTGC
>CENT01000647.1_pt1 | contig 23076 bp, 19 predicted proteins | sample 530141 | NCBI WGS metagenome assembly CENT01 (sample SAMEA2591074, study PRJEB7988) | marine metagenome | isolation source: saline water (ENVO:00002010), including | reverse complement strand
GGAAATCCCCTCAGTTAATTCTACAAAAAATGAACAAGTGAGAGCAAGAGGGGAAATCCCCTCAGTTAATTCTACAAAAATTGAACAAGTGAGAGCACAAAAGGGGAAATTCCCTTAGTTAAATCTACAAAAATTGAAATAAAACAAATAAGTTTTATATCTATAACTGTTTTTTTATGAGACTTCACTACGCATAACGAAATTAACTAGATTTGACGTACACGCGCCTACTTTTTCTATTGCAATCACGGCTACTGATCACCCCCCCAAGTAATGATCATTCTATACAAAATAAAACATAACTAGCGATATTACAGACCACCTTCAAGTAGATATACTAAAGAAAGGCGTCCCTCATCCACCCCCGAGGTGCCCCTCTTGCTCAACTCGCGCGCGCCTTCGGCTGGTTGGGCAGGGCGGGCTTCAAGGTTGATGCTTTTACCTTTTAATCGGTAATATTTTATTGCCTCAGGACGGTTAATGCTCATATGCTATCAATAATCGAGATTTAGATGGGAGCAATTACGAACAACCCCTGAGACTATGATTTTGTTTTTGAAAAAAAACGGGCGAATTACAAATACGTGCGAAGCAAACCAGTCTGCGTTCTATGCTGTCATGAAGGTCCCCGCTCGCATCAATTAATTTGTCTGGGGTAAAAATCTTCGCCGCACTATTGAATCAGGCCGTCGTATTCTTCATCAAAGTTCGTCTATTAATGATTATGATGACAAAATGCTATTCACGGTTTACATTCATAAGTCGTATAAACGGAGATGCGCATGAATTCACCAGATTTCCCTGCTGACGAAGCTTTAAGATTACTTGCGTTAAAGCGCACTGCGTTACTCGACTCACCACCGGAAGAACGGTTCGATCGAATTACTCGGTTAGCTGCGTCTGTATTTAATGTTGACATCTGCTTGGTTTCCCTTGTCGATAGCGACAGGCAATGGTTCAAATCAAAAGTGGGTATTGATGATTGCCAAACAAGCCGTTCAATATCGTTCTGTGGGCACGCGATATTACAAGATGACGTATTGGTAGTACAAAATGCTACCAAGGATGCGCGTTTCTCTGACAACCCCTTAGTACTACAAAAGCCAAATATTCGTTTTTATGCGGGTGCGCCACTGCGTGAACCTGGCGGGCAGCCCATAGGTACCTTATGCATTATCGACTCAAAAGAGCGAGAATTTTCACAACGAGAAAAGCAGCAATTACGCGGGTTTGCTGATTTGGTTGAACATGAAATAGCTAAAATCGATATTGAGCATCTTGAGCAGCGCCTTGTGGCGAGCAATCTGCGTACGGCCTCAATTATTGAATCGTTACCGGATATGGTCTTTGTTATTGACACACACCTTCGGTTTACCCTGTGTAATGAACATCCTGATTTGCTCAAGCCAAAAGATGAGGTTTTGGGGCAAAAGCTCTTCGATGTGTTACCTGTCGAATTGGCTAACCAAATGAATCGTTACGTTGAAAAGGCGTTTAATAGTAATACGTTACTTCAACACCAGTATACCCTCAATAAACTGAAGCAATCTTTCGAAGCAAGGTATCAAAAGTTAAATAACAGTGAAGTGCTAGTGATTGTGCGCAATATCACGAATGAGAAGCACAAAGATGACATCATCAACGATAACCAGCACTTACTTGATGCGGTTATTGATACCAATAATATAGGGGTATGGCGTTTAAATTTACTGGATGGCCAACTCATTGTTAATGAGAAATGGGCAACCTTACTCGGCTATGAGTTATCTGAGCTCATGCCCATAAACAGACGAACATGGGAGTGCCTGACTCATCCAGACGACTTGGTTTATGCCGCGCAGCAAATTGATGAATACGCACTGGGTTTAACATCGCATTACGATGTCAATATTCGAATGAAACATAAAAACGGCCAGTGGAAATGGATAAACACGAGAGGAAAAGTGGCGTCAAATGCACCAAATGGCGAGGTTGAATGGTTATTAGGTACGCATTTTAGTATTGATGAGCAGTTGCAAGCAGAAAGTCAGCTCAAAGAGACATCGTCTAAAATGAGCGCTGTAGTAGACAACTTACTTGACGGCATCATCACCATTGACTCAAGCGGCATAATGCTGACTGCTAATCAGGCTGCGCAAAGTATTTTTGGGTACTCACATCGCGAGCTTATTGGTCAAAATGTTAATATGCTGATGGACTCGCCGCATCGCGAACACCATGATACGTATTTATCAAACTATCTCAGTCGCGGTATCAGTAATATTACGGGGCAAATTCGCGAGCTAGACGCACAGCGAAAAGATGGGTCGACATTTCCTATTGAACTGGGTGTGGTTGAAGTATCCTTAAATGATGATATCAACTTCATCGGCATAGTGCGTGACATATCAGAGCGTAAAAAGCGCGAAGACAAAATACACCAGCTCGCCTTTTACGACCCCTTAACATCCCTTCCAAATCGCCGCTTGTTGTTAGACCGTTTGTATCAAGCGCAATCCAATTGCAGCCGCACAGGCGCCCATGCAGCATTACTGTTTCTCGATTTAGATAACTTTAAGGATTTTAATGACAGCGCCGGGCATGACAAAGGCGATTTGTTACTGTGTGAGGTGGCACAACGGCTGGCGCAAACCGTCGGGCATGGGGGTACGGTATCGAGACTGAGTGGTGATGAATTCGTCATCCTCGTAACAGAGTTAAGTGACACCGAAGAGGTGGCTGCGGCACAAAGTGAAGCGCTCGCTGTAAAGTTGTTAACAAAAATAGGGCAACAATATGATATTGAGGCCATCACGTATCAGTGTTCAGCCAGTATCGGCATTACTATTTTCAATCGAAGCGCCGACGTCGTTGGCGACTTATTAAAACAAGCCGACATGGCTATGTATAAGGCCAAAGCAGCAGGACGAAATCGCGTATGTTTTTTCAACCCGAAAATGCAGGCTGATGTAAATACAAAAGCGGAGATAATTCAGGAGTTATACACCGCAATTTCAAACGAGCAATTTGAACTGTATTATCAAAAGCAGATTGACGACCAAGGCCATGCCATTGGCGTAGAAGTGTTGCTGCGCTGGTGTCATCCTATGAAGGGAATGATTTCACCAGCGCAATTTATTCCCATCGCAGAAGATACCGGCCTTATCGTTCCAATAGGTCAATGGGTTCTACAGCAAGCGTGCCAAACGCTAGCTAGCTGGGCAAAGGAGTCTGCTAAAGAAGCACTTACCATTGCCGTTAATATCAGTGCTATCCAGTTTAATAAAAACAATTTCGTGCAGACAGTGCTTGACGCGCTTCACCATACCGGCGCCAATCCTCGTCGCCTAAAATTAGAGTTGACGGAGAGCATGCTGGTCAGCGATATAGCTGATATCCAAACTAAAATGTCTGCACTGCAGCAACACGGAGTAATGTTTTCTATAGATGATTTTGGGACTGGTTATTCATCGTTATTTTATTTAAAGCAGCTACCGCTAAATCAATTAAAAATAGACCAGGCCTTTGTGCGAGATATCTTGGTTGATGACAATGACAGGGCTATTGCGCAATCAGTGATAACACTCTCGCAATCATTGAAATTAGAGGTTATCGCTGAAGGCGTTGAAACACAGGCGCAGCGCGCGCTGTTACAGAGTATGGGCTGTTATGTTTATCAAGGATATTTGTTTGGAAAGCCGTGCAGCATCGACGAATTAGAAATTTAATACTAATCAAGCCCACGTAAGGTACTACGAGGAACCAGTCAAAAAATGGCAGCTGGTAGGTCTGCGTACCTGCGGCGAATGTATATAGATTGCATATATGGCGTTGGGTGAGGTTGATGATAGATATTTTGCCGCTTGAGCTTTGCGGCCTTATTGGATTTAGTGCTTCCAAAGGGCATCTTTTTATTCTAAATACAAAAAAGACAGCGGTGAAAGAAAGTGGAAGAAAAAAACAAGCTAAACGAATTGCACATGGAGGTTGCGCGTTTACGACAGATAATTGATGGAACAAACATTGGTACATGGGAATGGAATGTGCAAACTGGAGAGACGCGCTTTAATGAGCGCTGGGCGCAGATTATCGGCTATACATTAGACGAGATTTCCCCAACCAACATAGACACATGGCTTAACTTTGCCCATCCCGATGATTTAGCTGAGTCGGAGCGCCTGTTGAATGCGCATTTTGACGGCCACACTCCCTTTTATCACTGTGAAGTTAGAATGAAACACAGAGATGGTACCTGGATTTGGGTAAGGGACCATGGCAGGGTAGTGACTCGCAACCCTGAAGGCTTGCCCGAGTGGATAGTGGGCTCACATATCGACATTACGCAAGAAAAACGAGAGGACATTGCTGCACAACGCTTAAATAAAATAGCGAGTTCTGTACCCGGTGTAATCTATGAGTTTGAAATGGACGATGATGGGCAAATGGCCTTCCCTTATGCCAGTCCTGGAATTGCTGATATTTATGGGGTTACGCCGGAAGAGGCAATGGAGCAGGTTGATGAAGTGTTTGCAGCAATACACCCAGCCGATGTGGAATATGTTGAAAAGAGTATATTGCAGTCAGCACAAAATCTAGAGCCTTGGGTCGCAGAGTATCGTGTTGAGTTACATGGCGAAACTCGCTGGGTCTCTGGCTATGCTAGGCCGGAACGCCTCAACAATAAAACGCGATGGTATGGGCTAATCGTAGATTCGACAGACACAAAAAAGGTGTCGCTCAAATTAGAAGAAAGTCAGCGTAGGCTTAAACAAGCACAAACGCTCGCGCAGCTTGGTCACTGGGAGGCGAATACTGAAACAGGCGATTTATTTTGGTCTCCACAGATTTTTGAGATTTTTGGGTTTGAGCCCGATAGTTTTCAGCCTTCGACCAAGGCGTTTTATGATGCCGTTCATCCAGATGATAGAAAGAGAGTGCAGGCGAGTGAAGAGCAAGCAAAGTTAACAGGCATACAAGATGTAGAGCATAGAATTGTTCGACCTGATGGCACAATACGCTGGGTACATGAGTATGCTCATGTTGTTCCGCAGCGTGACAATGCTGATAGCTCGGTGTTAATTGGCACGGTGCAAGATATTACAGAGCGAAAAGCGCTAGAAATAAGATTGAGAGAACAGTCTAACACCGATGCCCTCACACAAATTTTTAATCGCCGCTATGCTATGGCCTTCTTGAAAAAGTTGTTCAATGTCAATCATGGCCGTTTGAATGACAATGAAGAATGCGCGGTTATTAGCTTTGATATTGATCATTTTAAGAAAGTTAATGACACATACGGTCATGCCGTAGGCGACAGAGCGTTAACGCTTCTTGCACAAACAGTGAAAGAAGTGCTTCGTTCAGATGACGTTTTCGCCAGAATGGGCGGCGAAGAATTCATGATAATTCTACCGGGTACAACCCTCAGCGAAGGCTACTGTTTAGCCGAACGTGTTAGGGAGTTGGTTGAATCTACCGCCATTTCGACCCGCTCGGGCGTCACCCATATTACAGTAACGCTGGCGGTTGCTTCTTATTCAATGAACGATTCGTCCGTCGAGGATTTCTATGTACGACTTGATGATGGCTTGTATAAAGGGAAAAGAGAAGGGAGAAATCGAGTGGTATTAGTGGACAATGAAGAAGCTTAAAGTGTATAGCCCATCATAGCCGACCGCATTGAGAAATTTTCGTTCGCTTCTTCGATAACGCCGGTGACAAAAAATCGAATCATCACCATGGATTTATTTAAAGAGCGTTGAACGTTAGACAGTTTTGTTTCCGCTTGCCTCGCTGCTGTCACATCATTTGCAATTTTAAATATTTTCAGTATGTTTCCACCATTGCTGACAGGAAAGCATATCGCCTCAAGCAAAACTTCATTTCCCTGTTTGTTGATACGGGAAAATGTTAGGGAAGATGATTCACCGATTCCTAGGTCGTGTTGATTTTTGTTGTTCATGTTCTCATCAACCCACATCGGTAACCACATAAGCGCAAAGCCAATGCCAAAACACTGTGGTAGTTTCTAGTTAACTTATCATATCGGGTCGCTACGGCTCGATACTTCTTGATTTTCAACATTCCATTCTCGACTAAATGACGATAGCGATACATCGCCCAATCAATATCATTGTTGCCTGTTTTACTGTTCCCTTTCCTGCTTTTTTTGCTTGGCATAACGCCGTATCCGCATATTTAATGAGATCGTCAAGAAGGTGTCCACGCTGACAAATGATAATGCAGCATACATACTTTCAAGTGCTGGAAAATTGCAATCAATATGATGTCAGCCGATACAAGCGGAAAAAATAGCATTCCGTGTAAACAAAAACGTGCACATCGCATCACAAACTATCTGAAACAGGTATTAACAGTTAGTTTGGCTGCACTAAGTGAAAATTGAGCACTCGTGCTACCTCAAGTCAAGAGATAGCTTTAATTTAACGTTTTGAATATACTTTGAAATATTAAGTGTTTTTTAATTTTCTCGGGGTCAATTATGTCTCGCCGTAATCAAGCTATCATCGATGAAGAAGTGACTTTTTCTGATGAGGAAGAGTTAGTTTCAGTCACTGATAAGCGAGGGGTCATCAAATATGTTAACAGTGAATTTTGTCGAGTTGCTGGTTTTACCAGTGATGAACTTATTGGCAAAAACCATAACATAGTCCGTCATCCAGATATGCCAAAAGCAGCATTTGCTGACATGTGGTCAAAGTTACAAGCAGGAAAGTCGTGGCGTGGTGCAGTAAAGAACAGGTGCAAAGATGGAAGATATTATTGGGTTGATGCGTTTGTTTCACCTGTTTTTGAATCAGGTGAACTGGCTGGGTTTCAGTCGGTAAGGACGACACTTTCCCTTTCAGTTAAAACGCGCGCGGAATCACTTTACGCTCGCCTAAACAATGGCGAACGTATTAAAGAACCCATGTGGTCTTCTCATCAGTTTCGGCTATGTGGTTTTATACTGTTGTCATTGATTGCTTTGCTTTTGTCTTTTAAATCACCGTACTTTGCCCTTCTTGTCCCTATTGCGACATTCTTTTGTTTTTATGCCGAGCTCATCAGAACACCAAGCATACTCAAAAAGATGTGCCATGAATACGATAGCGTTTCCAGGCATGTTTACAGTGGCTCATCGCTTATTGATGTCATACATTTTAGGGAGTTGTTACATCAAGGTCGAGCGCAAACGATTCTGGGCAGAGCCAGTGATGGCGCAAAAAAGCTATTAGAGAGTGCGGTGACTTTAAAGCGTGCCTCTTCAGAAACGCAAAAGGGCGTAGAGCGGCAAACTCGAGAGCTTCATCAGTTGGCTGCGGCAATTGAAGAAATGTCTACGACTATTCGCGATGTGGCATCAAATACTGCCAGTACATCAGAGCGTGTTGATGCTGTACATGCGGAGTGCAGCAAAGCAACAGACTCAATGAAAAATACTATGGATGCCGTTACGGTTTTATCAGATGAGGTCTCTGCATCTGCTCAGGCGTCAAAGGTATTAGCTGATGAAGCAGAAAAAATTGGCAGCGTGACGAAAGAAATTCAAGGTATTGCAGATCAAACGAATTTATTAGCCTTAAATGCAGCTATTGAGGCTGCCAGAGCGGGAGAGCATGGTAGAGGATTTTCTGTTGTTGCAGAGGAAGTGCGAGCGCTATCAACGCGCACCCACGATACCACAGAACAAATCCATCATTCCATGGCAGGTATTAGGGAAACGTTACTTGCGTGGGCTGGAAAAATGCAACAGGGTAAGCAAGCGGCAGAGCAGTGTTTGTTAGACACTCAGGGAACCGTCAATATTATCAATAAGGTTTATGATGACGTCGCTACAATAGCAGACTACGCAACACAAATTTCAACTGCAGCCGAAGAGCAAAGTGTGGTAGCAGAAGAAATTAGTAGAAATGTTGTTAACGTTAATCACGAAGCGGATAATAACCTTGTGTTAGCTAGCAATGTGTCGGAACAATCGGACCAAATTACAAAACGCTCAGAGTCACTGGCTTCTTTACCACTCTCGTTCCGAGAATAGCGGTGTATCTTCAGTCCTATTGGTGCAGAGTGTTTTAGCTAGGGATATTAATGTATAAATATAAAATAAAATTTGACGGCGATGCATTCACGGTATTGGTTTCCGATGAGGCAGTTTATCTTCAGGAAAAACTTGATACTCTGCTAAAAATACTAGGTGCTGAAGCCCTATTTATTGGTGTAGTTGGCAACCATAAGATCTCGACATTATTAATGGCTAGTTCTCGTGCCATTGAGCAAACAATTACATTTACCATAAATAATTCACATAACGACACAGCCGAAAGGGAAGCAAAAGACCCGAACCATATCATTCTTCATCAATAATCTGCACTAACTTGCCTAACGAGATAGAGGTGAGTATGAATGCGCCCATTTCCAATGACAACGCTGGTACTGTAGGTATGCTTATAGGGTGCTTTGCAGCTTCAGCCGATGTTGAGCCACTGAAAAAAAAGCTATTTGAAACCGTTGCAGAGCAATTGAGTGCTTACCTTCAAAAGTGCTTCCTAAATAAACAAACGACGGCACAGCTAGGACTGTTAAACGACATTCAATCTATCGCAAAAATTGGGGCATGGGAGTTTCACTATCACGCCAAAGACGTATTTTGGTCTGATGAAATTTACCGTATTTACGGAGTGTCAAAGAATCAATCACTCACGCCAAATGAAGCCATGAGCTTTTATGCGCCTCAATCGCAGGAAAAAATTAAGCGCGCATTTCACGACCTTACAACCAATCTTGAGGCTTATGATTTAGAGCTTGCTTTTACCGACGCCAGTGGCAATGCGAAGTGGGTGCGAACTACCGGAAACTCTGAGGTAGACCAACAGGGCAAAGTGGTGCGAGTTTATGGCACATTTGAAGATGTAACAGAAGCAAGGCTGATATCTGCTCGCCTTAAGGAGCATACCGAAACACTCGAAAATATTTTGAATAACTTGAACGATGCAGTCATCACTATTAACAGCGAAGGCCAAATACGGCAGTGCAACGAGGTAGCAGTTAGGCTGTTCGGTTATGATAAGAGTGAGCTAATAGGCGCGAATGTTGCCATGTTAATGCCACAGCCCTGTGCCATGAAACACGATAGTTACATGCAACACTACAAAGCAACGGGTGAGGCTAAGATTATAGGTGTAGGTCGACAACTCCCGGCTAGAAGAAAAAATGGCGACGTTTTTCAAATGGAGTTATCGCTAACTGAGTCGGTGGAGAAGGGAGAGAAACAATACATTGGGCTGGTAAGAGATATCACCGAGAGGCTTGAAGCTCAAGATGCCATCTATAACTTGGCATTTACAGACAATGTTACGCAGCTTAGGAACAGTCAATGGTTTGAGCGAGAAGCCAAGGAACTGATGTTTGAAGCGATGCGAAAAAATCATTGCATTTATGCGGTGCTGCTTGACGTAGACAAGATGGCATCGTTCAATCAGCGCTTCGGCTTTAATGCGGGAGATAAGGCGTTGAAGCAAATTGCCGACAAGCTGCAAACGGTTATTGGTAACGAGTACGCTATTTTCAAGTTTGATGCCGATGCTTTCATTATTTTATCCCGTCGCACCGCTTGTAAATCAGAGATAAGTGCGTTTAGCGCTCATTTGTTGGAAAGTGCACTGCTAAACGCTGAAAATTATAAAATAAAAATAGGCGACGCGCGCCAAACACTCTCATGTTCAGCGGGGAGTGCTATATTTGACCCCAGTGAACATTCCTTTGAAACTATGCTAAGCGTTTTAGAGCACGCATTACGAAATGCAAAGAAATCTGCGCCTTTTGGGCTTTGCCATCTGGCTAAAGACGGCATAAGAGAGTATGACAAATTTGTAGCACTACAAGAAAAAGTACATTCGGTGGTGAAAAACGGCGAGCTACGTTTAGCGTTTCAACCCCAATTCAATGTTAGCGGAAATGTAGTGGCGTTTGAGGCGCTAGTTCGGTGGCACTCGCCAGACTTCGGTTGGGTAAGTCCCGCTGACTTTATTCCCATTGCCGAGGAAAATGGCGCTATTTATGTTATTGGTGAATGGGTGGTGTCGAGAGCATGTGACGCGCTAAATGAGTTAATCACTATGGGTATTCAAACTACGGTTGCTATCAATATCAGCGCGATGCAAATTGTTATACCCGAATTTTCACTGTTTTTAATTCGAACACTAAAAGAAAAAAATATCCCTCCTCAGCTTCTTATACTTGAGCTTACAGAAACAGCACTCGTATCTGATATGACGCTAGTTCGCAATACTATGCATGAATTGGCAGAGCTTGGATTTCAATTTTCCATTGATGATTTTGGTACCGGTTATTCGAGTCTCGCTTATCTAAAAGAATTACCTATTTCAGAATTGAAGGTTGATAAATACTTTGTCGATGACATAGACGATGACTCAGACAATGCAGAGTTTGTGATTGTGGACGCCATTATTAATATTGCCAAGGCCCTAGGCGTACAATGCGTGGCAGAAGGTGTTGAAAATGAAGTGCAACGAAATTATCTATCTCGGATTGCTTGCGATATCTTCCAAGGGTATCACTTCTCCAAACCGCTACTAGATGAAGAGTGGAGGCGGTTTATTCGCTCAGCGCACTTTAGCTAAACTGTCTTCCGTTGCTAGTAGAGTTGAAGTTACTTACTAATATTGAGCGAATGGATAAGTGCGGTTAGCTTTTCTTTGGTAAAAGGCTTAGTAATAATGTTGTTAATGTTAGCCGATTCTAATCGTGTTTTTGCCTCTTCTGTTGCATCTGCCGTTTGGGCGACAATTATTGGCGGGCTCGCTAAATTCAGTGGGTTAATTTTTTCTGACGTTTCTATTCCATCCATCTCTGGCATATTCAAGTCCATAAAAATCAGGTCATAATTTCGATGTTTACTAATTAAATCGATGGCTGTTTTCCCACTTTGGGCAATCTCAACTATCTCAAAGCACTCGCTCAACATTGTTTTTGCAATTAATAAATTAATATCGTTGTCATCAACAACCAGTACTTTTTTCTTCAAAATTCCCGTCTCGTTGAGATTTTCAACTTCTTTTGTCTTCTTTTCATTTATCGTTGTTGTAATTATACGCCCCAGATTAAAGCGAAAAGAGGTGCCGCATTTAGGAACTGATGTGACGTCTAGCTTTATCGCTAACTTTTCACATAAAGATTTTACAATGGACAATCCCAATCCAGTACCCATACTTTTAGAGGCGGCCGTTCCTTCTTGCGTGTATGGATTGAATATCGACGATGTATCTTCAATGCCGATACCTGAATCTTCGACGTTTACGAAACACTCACCGTCGTCGGTATCAATCGATAATTTTACAAAGCCGTTATCAGTGAATTTAATTGCGTTAGAAATAACATTTGATATTATTTGGCTGAGACGTGAAGGGTCGGTCTTAATAACAACCCTTGTTGTGGGAGTGTTGTTTGCAAACGTGTAGTCTATCCCCTTGCTCTCTGCCTTCTGCTTAAACAAAGAGAACACTGTTTTCAGCGACTTGGCGATGTCACAGCGTTTAACCGACACGTCTAAAAAGTCATCTTCTATCTTTGCTATATCCAGAAGGTCGTTTAATAAAATCTGTAGTTGCTCTCCACTGTCGTTAATAATTTGCACCAAGTGCTCCGCGTCGCTGGATAAGACTCTCTTAGCAAGGATGTCAGCGGTGCCAAGAATACCGTGAAGCGGTGTGCGAATTTCATGTGACATGCGAGCAAAAAATTTATTTTTTGCAGACAACGCTTTTTTTGCTTTTAGTTCAGCTTTTTTCAGCTCTGTTACATCTGTATGTGTGCCGGTAAACCGTATAGGGTTGTTTTGAGCGTCGCGTTTGGCTACCCGCCCTCTGTCCAGAATATAGCGCCATTCGCCATCAGCATGCATCATTCGATGCGTGTTTTCATAAAAATCAACGTCACCTTCAACATGAGCTAGCAGTTCCTTTAAACATAATTTTATATCATCCGGATGAACCCGCTTTTCCCAATCTGAGAGTGTTTGCGTTAGTTCGCTAAGCTCAAGCCCGAGCATGTTTGCCCAACGCTCATCGAAAACCACGTCGTTAGTTTGTGGGTTCCAATCCCACATACCTAGCCGGGTTCCTTCAAGGACAAGCTCTAGGCGCTCACTAACTTCCGAAACTTCAAGGTCATGTTGATAAATTTCCGTAATGTCGGTAAAAATTGATGAAACCACTTTATTGCTACCTACAACAAGCTCTTCGTGTACATAGGTAATGCCGCCACTGAGGTTGCGGAGACCGTATTTTATGGCTGAGTGGTTATTGTGTTTAACATTTTGAATGAGAGTCGCTCTCGATACAGCATCTTGTGGATAAACAAATACGGTTGAAAACTGATTTCGCGAAAGGGCATCTTGGGACAACCAAAGGTGGGTGTTGCTGGAGGAGTTATGCATGATGAGACACGCTTCATCGGCCCATTCTATGGCAAAAACGCTGCTTGAATTTTCAAAAATATCAAACTTGGTCAACGACTCGCCCTCCACATTTTTTTTAATGGTAGAGCATCAAAAGTAAATTTGCGAGTATACTGATTTTAGCGATTTAGATGATCAAAAAATGGAGTGGTTTGGCGTCGCCAGATGAACGCATAAAATGGCGAAAAAAAGGCACACTCCAAACTTAGAGCGTGCCTCTTAACTTTTCTTGTTATTAATCTAATAAGTCGAAACGGTCGTTTTGCATCACTTTTGTCCAAGCAGCGACAAAGTCACTAACAAACTTGTCCCGATTGTCCTCTTGCGCGTAAAACTCAGCATATGAGCGTAAGATTGAATTTGAGCCAAACACGAGGTCTACCCGAGATGCTGTCCACTTCTTCACTCCACTGTCTCTTTCAATAACGGCATAAGTGTACTTACTCTCAGGTTTCCAAGTGTATTTCATATCAGTCAGGTTGATAAAAAAATCATTGCTAAGCACACCAGGCGTCGCAGTAAATACCCCCCATTCTAAACCGTCATAATTGGTATTAAGCATTCGCATACCACCAATTAAGACCGTCATCTCAGCCGCGGTAAGCCCGAGTAGCTGCGCTCTATCAAGTAAGAGCTCTTCGGGCTTTACTACATAATCTTTTTTTAACCAGTTTCTAAATCCATCCGCTACGGGGTCAAGAGGCTCGAAAGAATCAGCATCCGTATCTTTTTCGGTAGCATCTCCTCGTCCAGGAGTAAAGGGCACGGCTATTGAACTGCCGGCCGCTTTAATGGCTTGTTCGATACCTACATTACCTGCAAGCACGATGACATCGGCAAGACTAGCATTGGCATTCTGAGCGATAGGAGTAAGCGCATTTAGCACTCGATGTAGACGTTCAGGTTCGTTTCCTTGCCAATCTTTCTGAGGGGCGAGTCGAATTCTTGCTCCATTTGCGCCGCCACGTTTGTCTGAACCTCTAAATGTGCGCGCGCTATCCCAAGCAGTAGCAATGAGCTCTCCTAAAGGCAATTTTGTCTGCAAGATATCTTGTTTCACTTTATCGACATCGAAATCGACATTACCAGCTGGAACAGGGTCTTGCCAAATTAAGGTTTCGCGTGGCGATTCTGGACCGATATAACACGTTTTTGGCCCCATGTCGCGATGCGTCAGTTTAAACCATGCGCGAGCAAAAACGTCCGAAAAGTAGGCAGGGTCGTTATAAAACCGCTCCGAAATCTTACGATACTCGGGGTCTTTAATCATTGCCATGTCGGCATCAGTCATTATTGGATTCAACCGTATAGACGGGTCCTCTACATCAACCGGCTTATCTTCCTCTTTGATATCTATCGGTTCCCATTGCCAAGCACCAGCGGGTGACTTCCTCAACTCCCACTCATAGGTAAAGAGCAAGTAAAAGTAGCCGTTATCCCATTGTGTGGGATTCGTCGTCCATGCCCCTTCGATGCCACTTGACATTGTATCTCGGCCAATGCTGCGGGATGTGTGATTCATCCAGCCAAATCCTTGTTCTTCAATATCAGCGCCTTCAGGAGCAGGGCCTAAATTTTCAGCACGTCCGTTCCCATGACATTTACCCACGGTGTGACCACCTGCTGTCAGTGCGACTGTTTCTTCATCATTCATCGCCATACGGGCAAATGTCTCTCTGACCTGCGCCGCAGTTTTCAGTGGATCAGGCTTGCCGTTAACGCCCTCAGGGTTAACATAAATCAAGCCCATCTGTACTGCTGCCAGAGGATTTTCCATGGAGGAAGCATCATCAACATTGTCATAGCGCTCATCACTTGGGGCTAGCCATTCTTTTTCGGCCCCCCAATATATATCTTTTTCAGGATGCCAAATATCTTCTCGCCCATAAGCAAAACCAAAAGTTTTAAGACCCATGCTCTCGTAGGCAACGGTACCCGCCAAGATAATTAAATCGGCCCAGCTAACTTTATTTCCATACTTTCGCTTAATTGGCCACAATAGACGTCTGGCTTTGTCTAAATTAACGTTGTCAGGCCAAGAATTCAGTGGCGCAAACCGCTGATTACCTGTGGATGCTCCACCACGTCCATCTGCGATTCGATATGAGCCTGCCGCATGCCACGCCATTCGGATCATCAATCCACCATAGTGCCCCCAGTCTGCCGGCCACCAAGATTGCGAGTCGGTCATTAATGCGAGAATATCATTTTTTAACGCGTTGAAATCCAGCGTTTTAACTTCTCGACGATAATTAAAATCAGAGGAATAAGGGGATGTTTTTGTGTCATGCTGATGAAGAATATCGAGATTCAGAGCTTCCGGCCACCATTCTACGACACTGCTCCCCGCTGACGTCATTGCACCATGCATGACAGGACATTGCTTTGTTGTTTCAGTACTCATTACTTAACTCCATGTGTAGTTTCTGAAAAGCGTAATTCACAGGCTCTATTGCTAATATTAGATATCTTTTATGTATATGCAAGTAAATCACAACTTCGGTTAAAAAGGGAGGAATGAGACGAAGCCGTCTTCTTGTTTACAGCGTTACCTCAAATACCAAATCTGAATGTAAAAAAGGTAGATGAATGTCCTCATCTACCCAATTATTGCGTTGTCAAAGTATTACAATGCGTGTTTTAAATCAAAACGGTCGTTTTGCATGACTTTGGCCCAAGCAGCGACAAAATCGTCAACAAACTTTTGGTCGGCGTCTGCCATGGCATACACTTCTGCAATGGAACGCAGTTCCGAATTTGAACCAAAAATCAAGTCGACCGGCGTTGCAGACCATACTTGCTCCTTGCTTTGTCGGTCAGTCGCTACATAAACACCTTTCTCCTTTTCGGACTTTGTCCACTGATAACGCATATCAAGTAAATTTACGAAAAAGTCATTCGTCAATGTACCTGGTCGCGTTGTGAAAACGCCGTGTTGTGCGTCGTTATGATTAGTGTCAAGGACTCTCATTCCCCCTAAGAGCACCGACATCTGCGGTACCGATAGGTCAAGTAATGCGGCGCGCTCAACCATAGCTTCCGCCGGAGACATATAGTTTCGTTCAGCGTCATAGTAATTTCTAAAAGCATCAGCAACAGGCTCTAAATAGCCGAATGATTCGACGTCAGTCATATCTTGGGTTGCGTCCGTTCTGCCCGGTACGAAAGGCACTGTTACCGTTTTACCCGCTTTACTTGCTGCGCTTTCAATCGCTGTAGCGCCGCCTAAAACGATGATGTCGGCCAAAGAGATATCGCGTGGAGAATTATCATTAAATGACGATTGAATGTGTGCCAACCTGTCGATAGTCGGTTTTAATTCGTCGGGACTATTTACTTCCCAATCAACTTGTGGAGAGAGTCTTACACGAGAGCCATTCGCCCCGCCACGCATGTCGGTAGCACGAAAGCTCGCTGCTGATGCCCAAGCCGTGCGTACCAACTGACGAATAGTTAACCCCGAGTTGAGAATTTCGTTTTTCAGCGTTGTAATGTCACTGTCATTTACCAATGGACTTGTTGCTTCTGGAACTGGGTCTTGCCATTTCAGAACTTCTTTAGGTATCTCGCTTCCTAAATAACGCGCTCGAGGGCCCAAATCACGATGGTTTAACTTAAACCATGCCTTTGCGAACGCAAGTTCATACTCAGCGGGATCGGCTCTAAATCGCTCAACAATAGCGAGAAATTCAGGGTCTTTTTTAAGCGCTATGTCAGTCGTGAACATAATTGGCTTATGGCGTTTACCCGGGATGTGTGCATCTGGAACCATATTCGATGCGGCATCTGTGTCTGGTACCCATTGTGTTGCCCCCGCAGGGCTTTTTGTCGTTACCCAGTTAAATGCCATCAAATTGTCAAGGTAATTAGTTGACCATTTTGTTGGTGTGACTGTCCAAGCGCCCTCTAAACCACTGGTGATGGTATCTTCGGAATGTCCTTTTCCACACTTATTTTTCCAGCCGAGACCTTGCTGTTCAAGGGGGGCCGCAGCAGGCTCTGCCTCAAGGCACTCTTTAACCTTGTGTGCACCGTGTGCTTTACCAAAGGTATGACCCCCGGCTATTAACGCTACAATTTCCTCGTCATTCATAGCCATTCGACCGAAAGATAGTCTTATGTCGTGCGCTGCAGCGATAGGATCTGGATTACCGTGCGGACCCTCTGGGTTAACATAAATAAGTCCCATTTCTACGGCTGCAAGGGGCCCCTTCAGCTTTCCCTTCCGATCGCGTCGTTCATCGGTAAGCATTTCAGTCTCGGGGCCCCAATAGACCAAGTCTGGTTCCCAGTCGTCTTCGCGACCGCCAGCGTAGCCAAAGGTCTTAAACCCCATTGATTCAAGGGCGACATTGCCGGTTAAGGCGATTAAATCAGCCCATGATATGCTTCGACCATACTTCTGTTTTAAAGGCCATAATAAACGTCTTGCTTTATCAAGACTGGCATTATCAGGCCAGCTATTTAATGGATCAAAGCGTTGCTGGCCCCCACCAGCTCCACCTCTACCATCGTGAACACGATAAGTTCCCGCAGCGTGCCATGCCATGCGAATAAAGAAAGGAGCATAAGTGCCATAATCTGCCGGCCACCAATCTTGTGAATCTGTAAGTACCTTCTCTATATCAGATTTGACGTCAGCTAGATCAAGCGCGTTGAATGCGCCGGCATAAGTGAAGCTTGTACCGTAGGGGTCCGATTCAATATCGTGGACTCGTAGTGGCGTTAAATCAAGTTGCTCAGGCCACCAGAAATGATTACTTTTAGGGGAATTCATTTCTGCTTGCACTGGCGCAATTATTACTATGGGTGAGAGTGCAACTGCGACTGCAGCAATTAAAGGGATGGTTTTTTTGAACATATTTTTCTCATTGACTGTTAAATGTGATACGCCACGCCATTAAGCATGAGATTAATATATTCGTAAAACCTAATAAATAAATGCTACTAATCTATATTTTAGATTGGGGCAGCGGATCAGATTGTTTATTTATTGATAAAGGTATAAATCTGGAAAGTAGAAGAGGTGGCTGGCCTCTCATTTGGTAACCGATTTATCTATCCCCCTATTTAAAATTTTGCCTGTGACATAAAGGCCAACAGAAAAAACAACGTGAGATACCAATACTTTAAACTGAAGCATAGTGGGGTTAGGGGTTGATAATCCTAGCATGCCATATCCCATTCCAGGATACATAATGAAAAAGGGAACGCTGCATGTTACAAAACCCACAACAAAAGCAGGTAGAAAAGAGGGTCTAAGTATCCATTTGGTCCCCGTGAATAGAAGCATGAGCAACGCAAAGCCTATTCCAATTGCATAATGGCCAACCCAACCTAGTATTAATTCACCAGAGCGAGGCGGTGAGGTCTTAATTGATTGATGCGAGAAAATGCCGTCGGTCATGTAAAGAACCCAACGCCCAATAAATTCATATCGCGTTAGTGGTTTATCAAGAATGATGTGCTGCAAATAGTTTATCATGTCAAGAAAGCCTGTCGCACAAATACCAAGAACTGCGGCGATGAGAAGTAAATTCGGCGTATCATTTTTAGTTATCAATTTGAACACAATAGATTACCTTAGCTGAGTTGTGATGCTGAATTGGATATTCCTGCCCATTCCTAACGCATAACCTTTATACGTATCTAGGAAGTCACGATAAACCTCGTCGGTTAGGTTGTTGACTTTTAGATTAAACGTGATGGGGTAATGCGCCACAAGAAAGCGAGCGGAAGCGCCAGCGTTTAATAAGTGATATTGCTCCGTAGAGGCGGTCCCAAATGACAGAAAATCGAACTGCGCAAAAGGCTCGAACTTCCCAGCAATGGCCTTGTTATTTTTATACTCGTGCTCGACGATAAGTGTCATGTCGCTGAACGCGGACGTATTACCAATGTTATAAGACACGCGTTGATAAAAACTGTTTGCCGGCATAAGCGGCAGTTCGGAGTCAAGATTGATTAACTTACTGTTGATAATATTTGCATTAAATTCCCAATCAATGCTCTGCCATGGCTGGTAGCTTTAGTGATTAACGACCCGCTGGGTAAAAGAGTTTCCAGTTACTCAATATCAAGGTGATATAGTCACGGTTGAGCTACAAACGTTTTCGCGGACAGAGCATGTGGCTGGGAGTGTAATTGCAAAACAAAACACACAAATTTCGTCGAATGTAATGGCGCAAATCAAGCAGTTTAAAGTGCGCACCGGTGATACCGTTAATCAAGGTGACTTATTGATTACACTCAAACAAGACGACTTCAAAGCGTTGCTTGCACAAAGCGAGGCTAATATCAATGCTGTGCAAGCCTCATTAAACCAAGCTAAAAAGCAACTCACTGGAATTACTGAGCTCCAAGCAAAAGGACTGGTGCCAGTGAGTGAGCTTGTTGATGCTAAAGCAAAGTCTGATAGCTTAGCAGCAGCAAAGCAGCAGAAAACATAGGTGCAGGTATCACTCAATTATACGCAGATTAAAGCTCCTATATCGGGTGTGGTTGTTGAACGTTTAGCAGAACCCGGCGATACAGCTACAGTAGAAAAGCCCCTGTTAGTGCTTTACAATCCAAAGCAACTTCAACTTGCCTTTCATGTGCGAGAACAGCAAGCAGTAAAGCTTAAGTTAGGCGATCGTTTAAATGTGAGTTTCCCCTCGCTTGATATAAAAACGGCTGCAAATATCAGCGAGATTACACCAGTTGTTGATAATGCTGCCCGCAGCCTACTGGTCAGATTAGAGGTTGAGGCGTTGCCAGGGTTGATCCCAAGGGTCTATGCACAATTACATCTACCGTTTGAAAGCACCGACGGAGTATTGGTCGACCCTCGTTGGATACATAAATTTGGGCAGTTGAGTATGGTATATGTTGTTAGTGCCGGAAACATTGAGCGTCGCTTTTTGCGACTAAGTGAACAGGTCGATAATCAGCAACATGTCATTTCAGGTCTTAAAGCGGGTGATAAGATATCGGTTAATTATCGGCCAATATAGTAACATGTGTGGCCACCAAGCGACTTTCTCTTGATTATGCGGCAAGTGGACCATTTGAATGTTGAAAATGACGTTTTTGGTAAGGCAATAAGCTTCTGAATTCTTTTTTCAAATCTACCGGAGTACCCCATTGCTTTGCTAGCATATCTTTTGAGTTGGTTTCACCAAGAAAAAGAGCGGCTTTTTTCCTCTCTAATTCTGAAAGCAAATGCGTTCGAAGGTACGATTTTTTTTCTGAACTTAAACAGTTATAACGAGTTAACTTGTCTAAAACATAGCCAGCCAGCCCAACCTCTTGTCCATTGAATGAATCCACACTCGGTACAAAGTCTTGATACCAAACTGCAAGTGCTAGTAACTTCAAGTTTTCACTTGCATTCGGCTGATTAGGCTCTTTTACCAGAGTTTCAAACACAAGTTGTAGATTTCTAGTATTCATTTTGTTGTGTAATTTTTAAACATTTTCAAGTTTAAGTATAACGTAATCTATATTTACCTGCAAACTATCAGGTGTCGCTGTGTAATCAAGTGCTTCGTTGGCTGCATCTTTAAATTCATCGAGTGTAAAACTGCCTCTTTTGTATATTTCAACAATGTCTTTAATATCATCGGTCGCACATCGAGAAAGTTTAGATACAACAATATCTAAAGGGCTCACTAAATAGATATGCAATTTTTGTTTTCCTTCGTTGAGTGGTATTGCCCGATGTTTATAATCAGGGAACACAACTGGAGTGATGCCAATTTGAAAGGTATCATCCAGATCCAGTTGAGAAAGTCCATCTACGGGGTCTGTAAAGTAAACTGTATCTAATTCTACTGCTAAGCTATGGATGTCAAGCTTTTCCGTCGCTTCAACCTCGACATCTAAATCGTTGCTACCACGGGCGTTGGTATACATATGCACAGCGCAGCCACCGAAAATATATACTTTCACGAGACCGGCTTTGTCAGTATCAGTTAGTTGCAATTCTATTTCATCGTTAAGCTGCTTAAGTAATTCAAAAACTGCTTTAGACAAAGGGGTATCTAAATATAAATCCATTGGTTAGCCTTACTAAAAATGCACGCAATGGTAACATTTAAAGAAGATATATAAATGCCCGAATTCTGATAGTAAGTGCACGAATCTTGTTTAATGGTGAAAAGGGACCAATTGCCTGTTGGTGGTACTCTGTAATCGCCGAAAAACAAGAGTAGTTACCATGAGTTATGCGCAGTTGATCGAGGGACAACAATACCATATGGAAGCCTACTTACGCGAGGGGTACAGCTACCAAGAAATAGGAAAGCGTTTGAAAGTGAGCCACAGCACTATTAGTCGAGAAGTTCGGCGTAATAGAACTTGTGGTACACACTACCTTCCAGAGGTTGCGCAATCAACAACGGTAAAGCGACGACGAAGTGCAGCAAAATAACGTGTATCAGCACTCACTATTGTCTTTGTCGAGTTTGGGCTGAATGAAAAGTGGAGTCCCGAGCAAATATCAGGTGTGGGTAAACTTATCGGTCACTCAGGGAGGCACGAGTGGATTTATGGCTATGTGCAACGCGATAAATTATCGGGAGGCAAGCTCTATAAACAGCTGCGTCGTGGCCGACGTAAGTACCGAAAAAGCAGTCGCGCGACACGCGTGATTATCCCTAACCGCGTTGGTATTGGGCATAGACCTGCCGTCGTTGATAGAAAGAGACGATTTGGCGATTGGGAAGCAGACACCGTATTAGGCAAAAACGGTACAGGTGCGATTGTGAGTTTGGTTGAGCGCAAAAGTAAGTTTTATCTAATTCGTAAGGTGCCTGCGATAGCGCCATAACATACCAATCATTGCACGACTGACTTGCGCCGCGCTCTTCGCAGGCATGTGCACACTGTTACCGCAGACAATGGCACGGAACTCTGCGGGCACGATTTGGTCGCTGAGAAGCTGAAAACAGACGTCTACTTCGCCAATCTCTATTCGTCTTGGGAGCGAGGTTTAAATGAAAACTTTAACGGATTGCCGCGGCAGTACATTAGCAAAGGCCCAGACCTGAGGACCGTAACACACGAGCAGGTTGCGCAAGCGCAGCGTGCTCTGAACTTAAGACCAAGGAAGTACCTTGGTTACAAACAGTCTGAAGCCGTCTTTAATAAATTACGCGGTGCGGCCTAATTTAGCGAGTGGTGCACTTCAGATTTGAATTCGCGGTCCATATGTCTAAATTAAAAACAAACCACATCGTTACCCTGCATGAAAACCGCAGGGCAACTCGCCGCTAAACTCACCAGATTTCACGTACACGCGCCTACTTTTTCCACCGCAATCACGGCCACTGACAACACTCCAAATATTGACCACTCCAGAAAGCATAACACTTATCCCTATGTATTACAGACCACCTTCAAAGAGGTATTCCAAAGAAAGTCGTCCCTCATCCATCACCGAGGTGCCCCTCTTGCTCAACTCGCGCGCGCCTTCGGCTGGTTTGGTAGGGCGGGGTTGCAGGGTGGATGCGACTTTGTGGTGTCCGCGGGTGGGTTTTGATGGTGTTTTTATGTGAAGGTGGTCTGTAAATATAATACAATAGGGGTAGTAGGTTTGATTGATAAGAGGATGTGGTGATGGAGAATGACTTTGCGCGATTTAATGGTTTGCTCACGACTTTGGATGAGTTGTATGAGTCGTTGTACAGCGCCATGCGGTTAGCACCTACTGCTTATTTTGCCAATATTGATGACGTCACTAAAGAGGACTTTAAAGCGTTCTCTGCCGGTGAATTGATGTTGGGTCACCGCGATATGTTCAACGTCCAAGCGCAGATGCGTTGTCTTAATGCTTTAAAGTGCTTCCATCGTCCTTCTCATGATATTTCAGGCCGGGTAGCAGGCAAGTACCCTGGTATTCTTTTGCTTGAGAACCATGACGACGTCATTGATACTATCGTTGCCATTAACAGTACCAAAACCGCTATCAAGCACTGCGTGCAGGATAGAAAGCCTGATGGCTCACACGGGCGCAATCATTTGCAGAAACATGAGTTCTTACATCAACACCGTGGCGCCGAAATCATCTCCTATCAGCTATATCGGCATATCGATGTCATCAATTGTCGCCCTGATACAGATACCGCGCTTAAAAGCGTGAATTTTTACTGGGCCTACAAGAACGCTGACCAACGGCTAACGCCTGAGCGCGCTGTATTGTATTTGTATAACAGCAAGTCTGGTCTCAACGATACACAACTGAACGAAATAAAAGCGCGTGTCATGGGCACACAGCACACCCACCGCTTTTATATACGTAAGACACGCAATGCGTCGGTGAATTTGTCTCTCTACTATGGCGCGAGTGACGGTAAGCCAATGGTAAATACAATTAACGCCGCACAGCCCGTTATTTTGTGTAATTACGAGGATGTGCCCACTATTCGTCCATTAAGCGCCCATGTGCCGCAAAAACGTAAAGCAAATAGGCAAGGGCACGCGTGGGAGTGCTTGAATGAAGCCACCAACCTCTATACGAGGCCGATTACCGAGGCAGACAAAAAACGTGAAGCTCATTTAGCGAAAACCTAACCTTGTTAGGTTACCAAGATGGGGTTCTAGGGATTTTCCCCTCTAAAAAGACATAATCCTCTGTA
>CENT01022412.1_pt1 | contig 23078 bp, 13 predicted proteins | sample 530141 | NCBI WGS metagenome assembly CENT01 (sample SAMEA2591074, study PRJEB7988) | marine metagenome | isolation source: saline water (ENVO:00002010), including | reverse complement strand
TGATGCTCGCTATTTTCTAGCTCGCGAGATAGCTCAAACGCTAGCTGGCCAGACTTACCTATAATTACAATGTTCATATACAGCTATATCCAGTGGCGTTAAAAAGTAGGCGCGTCTACAAATGCCAACCCAGCTTCGTCTTTCCCCGAAAGTGAAGGTTTCTCTCCATTCACCAAAGGCCAGTCGATATTCAACGTTGGGTCGTCATATTTAACCGATATTTCAGATTCTGGGTGATAGTAGTCTGTGCACTTATATACGAACTCAGCTGAGTCACTGGTTACATAGAAACCGTGAGCAAAGCCTGCAGGAACCCAAAGCTGACGCTTATTTTCTGCAGATAATGTAACGCCTACCCACTTGCCATAAGTAGGTGAGTCTTTACGCATATCCACGGCTACATCGTAAACTTCGCCGCTAACTACGCGTACTAATTTACCTTGCGTTTGCTCCATTTGATAATGAAGACCGCGAAGAATACCTTGGCTAGATTTCGAGTGATTATCCTGAACAAAGTCTACATCCGCGCATTCTTTCTTGAACCAGTCGGTGCGGAAGGTTTCTAGAAAGAAACCGCGCTCGTCGCCAAATACTTTTGGCTCAATGATTTTAACGTCAGGGATGGCTGTACTAATTGCTTGCATAGAAAAAATATATCCGTTTCTTTGTATTTATTTAACGCGGTCGTGAATGACTTTTAATAAATAATCACCATAGCCGCTCTTCTTAAGTGGCGCAGCTAGCTTTTCTAGTTGTTCAGCATCGATATATCCCATACGGAATGCTACTTCTTCTGGGCAGCACACTTTCAGACCTTGACGCTTTTCGATAGCAGCAACGAAGTTTGCGGCATCAAGTAATGAATCGAGCGTTCCGGTATCTAGCCAAGCAGAACCACGACCCATAAGCTCCACTTTAAGCGAACCATCTTGAAGATATAAATTATTCAAATCGGTAATTTCTAGCTCACCGCGATGTGAAGGTTTAACCTCTTTCGCGAAGTCCACTACACGATTATCGTAGTAATAAAGACCCGTTACCGCATAGTTTGACTTAGCAACTTCAGGCTTTTCTTCAATTGAAAGCGCGTTCCAGTTTTCGTCGAAATCTACCACACCATAACGCTCTGGGTCGTGAACGTGATAGCCGAATACTGTAGCGCCATGCTCTTGCTTGAATGCATTTTGCAGCGATATTTTCAGGTCGTGACCGTAATAGATATTGTCGCCCAGCACTAATGAGCAGCTATCGTTGCCAATAAAGTCTTCGCCAATTAGGAATGCTTGAGCTAGACCGTCGGGTGATGGCTGAACCGCATATTGAATATTCATACCCAAAGACGAACCGTCACCAATTAGGTCAATAAAACGCTGCTGCTCTTCAGGAGTAGTTATGATGAGGACATCTCGTATACCCGACATCATTAGCGTAGTTAGCGGATAATAAATCATAGGTTTGTCGTAAACTGGCATTAACTGCTTACTCACAACCTTAGTTAGGGGGTGTAAGCGCGTGCCAGAGCCACCCGCTAGAATAATTCCTTTTCTCATACAAAGCCTTTGTTCTATAAATTTTTGCTATACGATAGTATTATCACGCTATGGTAACGGAATTTCACGCTCAAGCCCAGCCTGAAAAAAACCTGCAAATCTGTTGAACCGCAGTCGTTAAATAAACATTAAGTCAATTAAAAATTACACGTTGGAATTCATGAATAAAAGAACCTTGTATCTTCATATTGGATGTGAAAAAACTGGAACAACTAGCATTCAGAATGTTCTAGCAGACAACCGTCAAGCGCTATTGAAACAGGGAATCTTTTATCCTGATTTGGGCAAGTTGAAATTTGCTCAACTTTTGTTGCCTGCGGCGCTTCAGCCCTTTGATTACCCAAACAAGCCTAGGGCGGACTATTACCCCGGTAATGAAGTGATTGACCCAGATTCGGTTTGGAATAGCTTTATTGATTTAGCCAAAAAAAATGCTGATAAAGACGTTATTATAAGTGCAGAACATTTCAGCTCTAGAACAAAAGACAAGGGGCTTACTTATCTTAAAGCAAAAATGAACCAGTTATCTTCACTCTTTAACATAAAGATAATTGTATTCCTTCGTCGTCAAGATAAGTTTATGGAGTCAAGCTATTCAACAATTATAAAGGCGGGTGGAAATATTGGTTTCGATGCTTTTTTTGAAACCCATCTCAAACTAAAAGAGCGCTACGACTTTTCATTACTGCTTAATAGATGGTCATCGTTTTTCGATAAATCTTCACTAATAGTGAAAGACTACGAAACAGAGGTACAACAAAAAGGTCTCCTTAATTCTTTTTTCGATATTACTGGAATAGATGGAAGTGCCTTGCAACTTGAAAGTGAGAATCAGAATATTTCGTGGCCAGCTAGCGTTATCGAACTAGCTCGCCTTTGCAACACTCCCAAGATAAGCCCAATCCTTGCAAATCAAAGAGTATTGTTTCTCGATGCGGTTACTAGAAGCCTCCCACTAGAGGAAAAAAGACAAGTATACCGCTTTAGTAAAGAACGGCGCGACGAAATTTTACAATTTTACAGAGCGTCGAATAAGGAAGTAGAAACAGAGTACTTCGGAGGCAAACCTTTGTTTAGCGAACTCTCCGTTGAAGAGTCGAAAGGCAGTGTATTAAACAACGAAACCAATATTTCAAAGCGAGATATAGCCGAATTGTTCTGTCGTTTTTATATGAAAAACAAAGAATTTTTAAATTAAGTCCATCTTACGTTTGCTCCAAAAGCTACTTATGCATTATCTACAAGTACGTCAGAGTGGGAGTTCGTAACCGATACGCCAGGCCTCGCTAGGTTTGATACCTCATATGATTGGAATTACACCGGTCGATTCACCCGTTACTTTCAATTGGTAGTAAAAAACGGATCTGACAGCGACGGATTATCCCGAATTTGGCTACTTGAGGATTGAGTTGAGCTAGAAGTTGACTCGTACGATGTAAATCAAGACGGTATAAAAGAAATAATTTTAAACGGTATCACAACATCTCCTCTTAAACGAAAAGTAACTATATTAAGCGGCGAAGACTTTTCAGAACTAAGTTCCATCACATTTTAAATCGAAAGTCACAATACTATCTTTGCTGTTATTAGCGGAAAATATAAACCCCTCACTTCGGAGGGGTTTATCACTAATCTCAAGCCCCTACCCGAGGGGCTTATTTATGTGGCGAGCTAATTACTTAATCAACTAATCGATAAATACTATCACCGCTTTTCGTTTTACCATAAACGACAATTGTGGGCGTTCCATCAAAGTCAATGTCGCCGATTACCTCAATTGACGGTTTTTCACTCCAGTCACTGCCTAAGTTTACCGATGAGTAAACCCCTTTAGTTGCATCACCATCTTTGATATTTAGTTCGTAATTGCCATTACTTTTCAATCCGAACAGTAGCACTTCACTAATGCCATCGTTAGTTAGGTCACCAACTACTTCAAAGCTCACATCAGTCCAATTGCTTGGCCACCCATAATTAGCAAGGGTAGTAGAACGACTTACACCGTCTCTAACTGTAAGCTGGAATCTTCCAGTAGTGGTTCTGAACCCCCCGACGGCAAGTTCATTTACGGTATCTGCTGTAAGGTCTGGAATAATGTGGAAAGAGGTTCCTTCGAGATCTTCCGCCCATGTGTATATGCCTAGAGTTCCAGCAGTTGTTGCTCCGTTTTTCGTAAACACTTGGGGCTTATTGTCTTCTTTTCGAGTTCCAAACATCCCCCAATCGTCGATGCCATCACCATCCATATCGGACAACCTATGCCAACTCACGTTAGTCCACTTATCAGAAAGATTATAAGAACGTAGTTTGTTACTAGCGTCTACGCCGTCAGTAATCTTAATCTGAATTTTACCATTACGAATCTTCTCACCAAACAAACCTACATCATCAACACCATCACTGTTCAAATCACTAAGCTGATGGAACTGGGGTTTTTTAAACAAATTAGGATAACTATAGGTTGTCACATTGCTTCCCGAAGCCGCATCCTTCACCACCAGTTGTGGGCGCGCACCGTCCACAATAAACCGCCCCTGCATTCCAAAATCTATAATGCCATCGCCTGTTACATCATCTAACAATACAAGTGAAGTCTGTAGCCAATTAGCAGGCCAATTGTAAACATTTACTCGGTTTCCTGTCTTACTATCTTTAACGAAAAACTGCGGTTTGATAACAGGGTTACCTTGCGAATCTTCTGTACTCACATTCCCGAAAATACCAATCTCAACACTGCCATTATTATTAATATCTCCAAGAATATGAGCGTTAATATCTTGATAAGGTCCTGACCAGTTAATTCTATGAGCAAGCGTATTATCGGCGCCGTTCATTACAGATGCAGATACAGCACCTTCTTCCACATAGATTAGAGCAAAATCTTCGGCACCATCGTTATCAATATCACCGACACTAAGTACATCGATGAGACCATCCTGAGCGTCGTTATAAGTTGCTGGCCAGTTATCCAACCTATCAATAAGCCCATCACCGTCGCTATCTTCACTTAGCGGGTCGATGCCCAGAGCGCGCTCGACGCTATCTAGCAAGTTGTCGAAGTCAGTATCTTTCGGATCGCGATTGTCTGGCGATAAGCCATTAAGGTATTCTTGCAAATTGGTATACCCATCACCATCAAGATCGTCCGTCGCATCGGAAGAATCGAGCCAGTTTGCTAAATGCGAGTAGCGTAGCTCCCAAAAATCAGGAATGCCGTCACCGTCACTATCGTGGTTTGTGTCGATTTCATAAGTACTACCTACACCATAGGAAACCGTTAATACCGCCGGAGAAAGCCCTTGTGAGCTGTGATCCGCATAAAATGTAGAGGTTAGAATACCTCCAAGCGATGCACGGCTACTGTTATTAAGGAGTGTCGGCGAAACTGACAGCGCAGTTTGCGATTGACCACTCATATTGGCTAAATCCCACTTTACCCAGTCTCTGAAATAACAGGTTGAACTACTTGTGCACGAACCGTTTTCAACATCATTGCTGTTAATATAGGTACCTGCTGCAGGCATGTAATAGAGCTCAACATCCGCAAGTTCGGTAAGTTTATTGTTACTAACGCCAATTGATAACTGCATTGAAGCACCTTGTAACAGCGGGTAGCCGACAGTCTGAGATGCACTAACCGATAACTGACGCCCCTGAATCACGTTGACTTCTGACGCTGCAGCCACAGTTCTCGTAGCTGTATTTGTCACAATTCTGCTATGCGTTTGAATTACATCACCAACTACCAAGTCATCATCTGCTTTTAACGTTAATGAAAGTTGGTGCCAGTTGCCTACAGGTATATTGCCTAATGGCCAATAAACCACATCACCTATTATTTCAAAAACGCCGCTAGCGCTAACAAACTCGGCATTACTAGGAATAGTAAGCTGTAACATAGCGCTTTCTACTATTTCATCGCTCGGGTTACCGAATACAATATTGAAGTCAATTTCGCCACCAGCAGTAATATGATAACTAGTTGTGTCTAACGAAAGGTTTGGTAATGCCCCGCCTAATTCGCTGGTATACAAGAATGTTGGAGTAGATGACTGAATATAATCACTTGTAGAGCTTTCCAAAATTGCGTGACTTACAGAAATTCCTCCGGCTTCAGCTTGATAAGGTGAGAATGGAATTAGTACAACTCGGTTTTCACCCGGTTCCAGTTCACCAAACTCATACACGACTCGCTCGTTAGCATATTTTGTTGAACTTCCTAACTGAGGAATGGAGTCATTGGTATTAAACCTTGTGTAGTTACCCGCCTGAATCATCAGAACAACATCAGCATGACTAACCGTGTCGGTATTACTAACCGTATAGCGAGTAACCCCCTGATTATAAGTAACGTTTAGCTTAAGCGGAGTTTCATCTTTAACTACTAAGCTTTCACTGCTTCTACTTAAAGACTCGCCTTCTCGCGATATATTCGATTGCACCGTTAATGCTTGCCCATCAAATGTCTCGCTGTCTACAATTGCCGTAAAGCTGCGTTTCGCAGCATAACCTGCTGTGAGTGTAGAAAGATCCCATCGAAGAATATCTCCATTCAAGCTGCCTCCATCCGAAATATTGTCGACTGTCAGCCCCTCAGGAACTTTGATCTCGAGTGCTAGGTTTTGGATATTGATGGTTGATTCATTGCCATACGCTACTTCAAAAGTAACACTTTCTTCTTTCGCTACCACCGCGTGTGAGGAATAAATGTGGCTACTTATAGTACGCTCCGCGTTGTAAGAAAATGTTGTTCTAGCACTTTGAATAAACGTATCGAGGCTGTCTGAAAGGATAGCGTTTTTAACCCATGGCTTACCGTCTAATTGTTGATACGTGTTTAACGGCAAGAAAACAACTTTCGATTCCCCAGCAGCTATACTGTCAAAATTGAACTTTAACCAATCGGTTGCATAGTAAGTGGAGTTGTTAACGTAAGGATAAGTTTGCGTACCATAGACACGCTCGCCAGAATCTACTGATACTGCAAGCTGAACGTCGGTTCTTGCCGTGTTTCCAGTATTGGTTATAACATATTTACTGTAGCCGTAGTGAGCAGGTGTTCGAGAATCGCCAGTAGTTGTAGCTGTCAGCGTAAGCGGCATTGTATCTGAAACAACTAAAATTTCTGACGCTCTAGCAAAAGTTTTAGAGCTATTTTCTAACCGAGACACCACTTTAAACGCCTCACCGGCAGCTAATTCATCATCCACTTTTACCGTAATAAAGCGTTTAACTGACTCACCCGCACCTAAACTTCCTAACTCCCAAAAAATATTAGAGCCATCGATAGTGCCGCCATTGCTGGCTGCTTGAGCTGTAACTTCGCCAGGTAACTCTAAAGGCACTTCTAAGTTTTGTAACGTCGTATCGCCAATATTACCTACCCCTACTTCAAAGGTAACAAGCTCACCCGGCAGAATAATTTGCTTATCTGTTGCTATAGTTAAGGAAACTGTATTGGTAGCACTATAGAGTGTGGTTGGCTTTGTTCCCTGTACAAACGCGCTTATCGAATCACTCAAAATAGCATCGCTGACCCATGGCGCACCGTCTATTTGCTGATAACCGCTGAACGGAACCGTTAGTATGTATTCCTCTCCCGGAGCTAAGTCACCAATATCGTATGTTGGCCAATTGTTAGAGTAGTAGTATCCATTACTTGGTGCTGCGGGATACGAGTCCCTACCCTCCACTCGAGAACCCGCAGACGGAGAAATGTCTAACTTAACATCGGTACGTGTGATACTGCTGGTATTGGTAACTACGAACCGAAAATAGTTATACTGACCTGGCGATCTAACGTCACCAATTTGTGCAACGTAAAGATTTAGAGGGCGGTCATCGACTACGGCAACAACCTCGCTAGAACGGGAAATTCCTAAACTGCCATTGTGGAGAGTTGCGCTCGCCTCTAAAAGCTCTCCAGCAGAAACATTATTAACAGCCTTGACTTTGATAGTACGTTTACCGCTATCTCGACCGCTTAATGTTCCTATCTGCCAATTAACTGACGAATTAGTTACCACACCGCTATCGCTGGCAGAGACAACTTCAATTTGCGTAGGTAAAGATACTGCTATCTCCACATTTTGATAAGCCGAATCGGTTAAATTCCCGAAGCTTAACTCATATTCAAAAAACTCCCCCGGTTCAACCTTTTGTTTATCAGCCGTAATACTCATTCTGATCGACTGCTCGTCATCCCATAGAATGGTGGTATTAGCAGACTGAAGCGTATTGCCGTTTTCATCTTGCAAAACAGAAAAGAATTCAAACGGGACGCCATCAATTATTCTATAAACGGAAATAGGAATTAGTAAGCTTGTCGATTCACCTGGAAGGAGTTCTTCAACCTGTAGCCCTGTCCATCTGTCTGAATAAACGGTACTAGTAGAAGAAGTTGCGCTTGCAGGGCGAACTCGCCCTAACTCAAGACGACTATATGCCCCAGGTTTTATGTTCAACACAGTATTAGAGAGAATGTCGTTGCTGTTATTTACGACGGTGAGCCTTACATCTGTCGCTTGGCCTGTCATTGCTGTATCACCAAAAACAGATACAGCGAATGTACTCGGGTTAGCATTACGTACAATCACCATACTTTCTGACATTTGGGATGCACTCAAACTACTATTACGCGCCCACGCAACAGCTGTTTTATAAACATCGCCACTGCTTGCACTTTCAGGAAGTGCCACTGTAAAAAATCGTTTTTCACCACTCCCACCGCTTAAAATCGCTGAGCTTTCCCATACAACGGTAGCACCATCTAAAGACCCACCATCCGAAGCGCTTACAAATGTAGCACCTTGGGGCACCGTAGCTGTAATATAGCTACCTGCGTACCCAGACGTTCCTATGTTACCCACCGCAACTTCAAAGGTTACTTGGTCGCCTGCTTTTACAAACTCTTTATCTGACGCGGTTTTCAGAAGAATACTTTCTTCCTCTACATAGCTAATTACAGATTCAGTAGTTTCAGGTGAGGCATTACTCCCATGCGTAACTGATGCAGACAGCGTCATATCGCTGTCAAAATTATCGTCAAATAGGTTATTCGCATAAAGAGGAAGAACGAAAAACTTTGTTTCTCCTTGCTCTAACGAGCCCATATTGTAAGAAATAACACCGGTGCAATAGCCACAGGTGAAAGAAGGCAGTGCACTATAGCCTCTAAACTCTAGACCTGAGGGTAGTGTTAAAGTAAGCGTTACGTCATTTCTGGTGGTTGAATCCTTGTTGGAAACTGCCACTTTATAAATTAGATGGCCTTCTTCCCGTTTCACTTTATTGTCAAGAGAGGTCTCTATTTCTAATGCGTTGGCAGAAAAAACGAAACATACACTCGTTAGCAGTAGAAGAAAGTAAAGGCGAAGGTTCTCGAACCTAATGCTGGTGGAATTGGAAATGCAGGAGAAGCGTTCCATGATGTACCCTATTTTCAATGATGTTTTATTAAAGTGTTTGGGAGAAATCACCAACACCCAACAAGCAAGGGCATCAACCTGTACCACACTCCCTGTAATACTACATCGCACTTTATTCAAGCTGAATTCAAATGCGACACGTTGACAATTCTGCTGTCAAAGAAAACTATCATTAGGCTAAAGTTTAACGTTTAATAAATCAACAAAAACAGGGCTAATAGAACTTGCTGAACACCACTTTTTTATTAAGCGCTTGTTAAATAAAATAAAATAAATATTGAAACCACGCCATGTAGGCTGGAATAAACTTCTGGTAAGCTAACACTGCGACGACTAGAGTTTTGAGATTTCACGAACCACCAAAACATGATGCTTTTCATACGCTTGCGTAAAGTGCTCTAAACCCTCTCAAAAGGACTTCCTTATGAAATTTATTCTAAACCTCATCGGTTTTGCGCTATTCACTACAAGTAGTTTTGCTGCTGAACTTGACGTACTTGAAGATAAACCTCTAAAACAACTTTACTTTCGCTATACCGAAGGTAGCTTAAAAACTTTGGAACAAGATAAATGGATTAAACGCTGGGGTAAATTAGACGGCATTGTGCTGAAAGCATGGAATGAGGAAGTGACTGGCTTTAACTCTAAAACGAAAGCGACTTTGGCTGCCTTTAAATCGATGTATCCAGAGCAAGCGCTTTTACTTCATTTTAACGGTAGAGGCGTGCTTCCCGAATTTGCGGCAAACTATGCCAACGCTATTGATTTCCTTTACTTTCTTGGCACAGATGTTACTTCAACCTTAAATGACGAACATACCTCTACATTAAAGGTAAAAAACGCAAACGCCTTTTCCTTGCACCGTCGAAAAAAGAATCACAATGCCGCGAAAGAAGACGTAGTAATTGTAAAGAAAAAGCCTGATGGGTCACTGAATTGGGATATAACAGAGCATGCAAAGTTATTATCAATAAATTCTGACGGAACCATTACCCTTCAGCGCGATTTGCTAGGCACAGGGAAACTTACCTTGAAAGCTAACCAAGCTTATATTGCACAACATGTAGCAAGGGGACCATTTGGCAAAGGAAAACAACGGTTATGGGAATACAACTGGTTCAAGTTTGATAATAGCCCTCACAATATTTTTCATGCGCTGCCGACGTTTATGGCTGAAGAACTCACTACCGACTATAAATTTTTTGACGGTGTAGAATTTGATGTTCTGACTGAAACTCATAGAACAATGCGGTTCGGCTACCCAATGCTTATTGATGCAGATGCAAATGGCTACAAAGACGACTTTTCTACCGAAGCCTATAACAATGCACACCGTTCTGGCATTTACACCTTTCTAGCGAATTTAAGAAAATTTTTACCTAGCGATAAGTTAATTTTAGCCGATGGCGATTTTCAGCACCAAAAAGCCACATGGCTGTTAAACGGTATCGAAAGCGAACGTTGGCCGGCTAGGCGTGACACGGAACTTAAACAGTGGTCAGACGGTATTAACAGACATATGTTCTGGAACGAGTTTGCTCAAGCACCAAAACTTAGCTACTTTAAGGTTGCAGAGTTCTTTGCGCCAGGGCGCGTTCCTATCGATATGCCAGCTAATATACGCCGCTTAATTGTTGCAGCAGGTGTATTAACAGATAGCGCTATAATTCCCGCATTTAAACCTAACGGCGTTCCGTTCCATAGGTGGCCAGAATTTAGAAAACTCAAAAACTTGGGCGCCCCAAAAAGTGGCTTAATAACGCTGGTAGAGAAGCCATTTAAAACAGCAACATACGAGAAAACCACTGACAAAAAAGGAAAAGCCATTTCGTTTGAATCGCCATTGCTAAATAATGGCGATCCTGACTTTCCCCCCTCTCACTGCCTAGTATTACCTGAAGGGACAGAAGCTCTTACTGTTAAACTTACCGCAGCGCTGAAAAGCGAAAAGTCACATTCTTACCCTTCAACATTCTACATTGGTAACAATGAAACCCTACAAAGAGCATTTCTTGGAGAGAAACCGTTTACAGCATGGTTTTCCTGGGAGAAGCTAAACGGTAAACCGCTTTGCTTTGCACTATCAGAACCCAAGCACCAACTAAAAGTAGAAGAAATTTCTTTAACTGAAAGCTTAAAAGTAGAAGCAAAGGTTTTTGAAAAGGGAGTACTCATTGCCAACAACAATAATTCTTCATTAAAACTAGACAGTAAAGCCTTGGCACCGCTTGAGCAGCATGTAGGTATCAATAAGCTTTTAAGAAACAAAACTCACTTAATTGTTCCCGCAAAAGATATGATGATTATTAGATACAAAAAAGAAGCTCAGTGAGCTTCTTTTTTGAAGTATGACTCGTCGAAGGAGTAGCCAAGATCTGACATCAACCCGCCACAATGGCTTATGAAAAAGGCCTTTTGCTCTTCTTCCCAATCAAGCCTTTCGATACTAGTAATATCTGAAGGCTTCCCCCCTGTTACTTGAGGAGATTTTTTTGCTTGATAATCAAACATTCTGTTTATAGATGCAGTGTTAGTTCCTAAAAATTCGCCAATTGTTTGCGTAACGCTTTTAGGCGATGTTGCCAAGTTAAACTGCTCTACTTCTATAAACCAGTCTTCACGAGTAAGCATTGCACTTATTGCTTTTTTCGTACGCAGCCACACTTTTACAGCCTGTGCCCACTGACGACAATGCCCTTCAAACTTAACCTTCGGAAATTTGCGTATTCTTGATGCTACGTTTTCTATACCTCGACGCTGGCAATACACCACTTTTGCGTTGGGAAACGCTAGTAGCAAGAGAGGCAGTGCTTGCAACATAGGAATGCCCGGTGTTTTGTCAACAATGGCGCTTGTTCCATAATAAGTGATGTACAAGTCTCTTAGCTGTTTTAGAAGCTGTGCTTTTAGCAAAACAGCCGGCACTTCCCAAACTAGCGTACCTTTGTTAAGCGCAGCGGGACTGTTAGATAAAAACTCGTTGCTTTGTTCGATTAAATTTGAAAACAGCTCAGCTAAGTGCGCCTCGCCATGGGCCTTTACTTCATAAGCTTGCTGAATCATATTTCCAACAACAGTTGTACCGCTGCGTGGCGAGCCAACTACAATACACACCTTAGGGTATTCCTTAACAGGGGTTAATGCTATCCAGCACTCGTGTGAAACCTCACCTTTCCTTATAAACACTTTGAAAACGTTAATTCTATTTTCTAGTTGCCCTAAAGGAATGGTTAAAACATTAGGTTTAGAAAACTCGAAGAATATCTCCTTTTCTTCGTTTAAATGGGTGGAGTGCGAGCCCAGCGTTATTGACCATTCCCCTTCAATTAAATCAGTAACAACCTTAAGTTTTAAAGTATCCACGCATGTACCTACTTGCGCCCCAGCAATTGGCGACCTTTTGCCGCTCTCTACAAAATAATTCCACATAACTTTAGTACAGCGCCAAATTTTGCAACGCCGTTTCCGTAATGGATTCTGGCTTTTGAACACCTTTTTTGCATTTTGCAAGCAGGTCTGGATTATTACTCACTCGTGTTAACACGCTTTGTAGTGACAAAGGCTTTCCAACGCTAAACGTAAGTCCGTTCACTTCATTCACTACTTTTTCTCTCATCCCACCAATATTACTCGCAATAACAGGAACGCCAGATCTAAATGCTTCTTGTATGACGATGGGTGAGTTTTCATACCAAATAGAGGGCACCACCATCCAGTCTATCTCCGTGAGCAGTTCAGGCAGTTCATGGTTTTCGTAGGGGCCATGTAGGAAAACCGTTCCTTTAAGCCTTTTAAGCGCAGAATATACTTTCTCTTGGAACTCGAGTGGTTGATGTTCTAGGTTTGCACCATGAATATTAAGTACAAACTGTAAGCGCGTTTCTTTGTCCATTAGCTGCAATGCATCTAGCAAAACATCTAAACCCTTGAAGCAATTAATTTGACCAAAATAGGCTAAACGCACTTTGCTGAAACTGGAAGAGGTAGTAGCACTAGCGCTTAATTCATGTTCAATTTCTGGCGTACCATTTTCAATGACTTCAATAAGTGAACTATCAATACCCCAGTCAACATAGCGCTGCTTTAAAAATTCAGACGGGGAAACAAAACGGTCGACCACAGAAAAAGCACGCTTAATGTACATTTCACGCATAAAGAAATCGGCAGGCGACTTTTCCGGAAAGCAATTGTGGCAATCGCGAGGCGACGCTTTACTGCATAACTTACCTGTATTCGGCTTAAGCATGAGGCCATTTGCATTACAAATGGCCAAATATTCGTGCAACGTAAATATAATTTTTACGTTAGGCAGTGTTTTACGCACCTCTAACAGCGTTTCTATGCCCATTAAAAAGAAGTGATGAAAATGTACCACCTCTGGCTGCAAACGCTTCAGCAAGTCGCGCAATTCAGACCAAATATATCGTGTACGTATATTAGAAAATAAAAAATCATCATCTTGGCGGGTATGAAACAGCAGTTCATTTTCCTTATTACGAACGGAAAATGCCGCACCGCCGTGAGGTGCCTCTTCGCTTCGCGCTAAAAAGGTAACAGTGTGCCCTAACTTTTCGTATTCATTAAACAGTTGGTATGCCGCCAACTCAGCCCCGCCTTTGTGCACATCCGGGTGCCCGTGGGCAATTATTAAAATTTTCTTTTTATCCATTACCCGCTACCACACTTTCTACTTCGCTATTCCACTTGTTGGTATGACGAAGGCCGTTAACCATCGACAAGGTATGCTTCCACGAACTCCCTGACACTAACGACTGGGACAAACGCTCTAAATGATACATATGCACTGCGCCAGATACCGCTATACGCTTGCCAGCATTACGTACTTTCATGCACAAGTCAGAGTCTTCAAAGTCGCCCAGTATATAGCCAATGTCAAACCCACCCACATCTAAATACTGCTGCTTGGTCATTAGCATTAATGCCCCAGTAACGGCCTGCGCATCCTTTACATCAAACTTGTCGGTTAGTGATAGCGGAAAGCCTTTTTGTGGGTGATAGTTCATCCACATACCGGGGTGCGACGGATCTTGCATGTATTCCATGCCTTGATGCTGAATAGTATCGTCTTCATACAATAAGGTACCGCTGAGAATACCCATGTTGTCACTTTCTAAAAACTGACTAAGTAACTTAGCAAAATGCCCCGGTTGCTTTGGAATAACGTCTGAATTGAGCAGCACAATGTGCTCTGCACTGGCGTGGCTTACACCTAAGTTGTTTGCCCCCGCATAGCCTAAATTGCGTTCGCTAAGTACCACTTTAAATGGTACGCCAAAGGTTTCGAATACCCCTTGGCAGGTAACCATAAACGCATGCTTTATTCGAGGGTCATCTAACACATATACAATTTCAATATTGTCAAAGTCGGCATCTAGGCTAAATTGCGACATTTGAATTTGTACAAAATCGTAGCGGCCATAAATGGGAATAATTAATGACAAACTGGGATTACTCACCTCTTCACCAAACTGCTTTACGGTAGCTGAATTAGGTGCTTCTAAGCGGCTTTGCCAACACTTTTCTATTGCGGTGGTTACGTGCTTGTTCAACTTGGGGAATTTTGCGGTGTTGGTAATATCAACGTTCGCGAGCAATATTTCAGTAAGCCAGGTTTCTTCGCGATTAAACAGTTCGGCCTTTAACGCAAAGCCATTAAAGAAGGTACTGTCTACGCTGTACATTAATTCAATATTAGGGCTAACAGGCTCAGCAAGCGATACAGTAAATGCAAACCCTATTTTTTCACCATAGCTAAAAGGAAGTTCTAGGGCTTCTGCCACGTCATACCTTGGGTGAAAAAATGCGTCTTTTAATATGCAGTCGGTAATAACGTTATTTATACGAAGGTTGATGCGCCTAAACAAACGGGCTTCATCTAATACCCATCCAATCAACAATACGGTGTTAGCATCTAGCGTGTACGTATAGTCGACCTGAATTTTACTATTTTGGTGGGCTAAAGAAATACTAGAGGGTGTTTTTTCATTAAACGACAGGGACTTCTGCCCCCAAAAAAAGCCGTTATGCTCTAGCAAAGTGGTTGCTGCATCCATACATTCTTTCGGTAACGCGTCAATTTCTAGCAGTTGAGTAGTAAAAACCACCGAATCTAAATCAACGCTTCCGGTAGCTTCCCCCCAAGTAACGTTAATTATTTTTTTTGATGTGTTGTTTAGCGAGACCAAGAAGCCGGAGCAGTGCTTTTCTTGGCACTGCATTACTTCACTAACGTCGCCTCGCTTAAACATGAGTAACTCAGATGGTGAGCCTTCAAACTGCAGTTGATGTTTTGAAATATCATCGCCTACTACTGCCCATCCTCCTAGTAGCAGCTTTGAACCTACTGCAAAGGCAAAATCTATTTCTATTTTCAATTGCATACCTAAATCAAATTTTTTATTTTCAAATTCCGTCTAATTGTTTTGCTAAAGCGTTATATTTTAGAAAAGCTTGTTTAATCTTAGTCGTTAAATACGAGACAGGTTTATTTTGTTGCCTGGTTACTTTCGCCATTTGAATAGACTGATGAACAAAAGGATCTTTGGGATTAAATGCACCTTTTCTACTGAGAATATCAAAAGGTGGCACTGCCATTCTTGCAAAACGTTTTACTATTTCATTGTACTTATCTGTTAATACGGTATTGGCGCTATCTGCACCGAATACGACCAATAAGCCAGATGGGTAGGTATCAACTGCGATGCATATTAAATCGGGCCTGTAAATGGATAAGCATTCTTTGATTTTCCACACATCCCCCATCCATGCTTTTGTTTTTCGTTCTCGCGAGGCTTGTGCCTCTGTACACGGGAAAATATCGTCAATAATTATGACAGAGTGATGACGAGAATTTCTCTCTACATTTATAAAATCTCTAAGAACGTACTCGAAAAGATGCATTCCATCAATAAACGCCAAGTCAGGCGGTTCAAAACCTTCTGGAAGCTCTTCAAAAAACTCATCGCTTAACAATGGAAAAAGCCTAAACGTACTCGGCAAATCTTGCGTTATTGCCGATGCAGGGTCAACTCCAATCGTTTTGCACTTTGCAAGCTCGGCACTGTGGCCTTCTCTAACACCAATTTCAAAATAGCAGTCTGGCTCTAACAATTCGTGAACTTTAGCAATAAATTCCAAATAAGGCATTAAACCGCTAACTTCCGCATCGGGGCCTGACGTTGGGTAGTCTACCTCAACGCTACCCGCTCCCACCAGGCTATTAGAATTGCCAAATACTCTTTCAGCTAAAGGCAAAACGCTCTGCTCTGTTTTTGAAAATACACCCACGAGATCTCGCCATGGGCCTCGTTCATCATGCAAAACTTCGAGCGTGTGAATGTTGGTGTATTTTGCTAATGCATAATAAGAGTCTGGATAAAAGCGATAACAATCAACGGGATGCCGATGAATCACGCCGCTTGATGGCGCGATTAAAAAAATGAACCCATTGTTTTTTACTACACGCACTATTTCTTCAAACAACAACCAAAAAAACTCTACATGCTCGAAGGCTTGACCAGAAATAACAATATCAATACTGCCATCATCCAGAGGGATTTTGTAAGGGTCGACCATATGTACATCTACCCCTTCACCATCTGCAATATCGGCAGCAAGATAGCTTAGGTTATACCCCTCTATAATATCTCGATAAGAACCATTTACGTTCGCACCACCAATATCTAGTACTTTAAGACTATTCTCTTGTGAGAGTTGTTTAGCTCCAACATAGCGCCGAAAACAACGAGCCATATTTTCCATTGATGATGCGTGCATGTAAGTATCCTAAGGGTTAGGTTTTTTCATTAAAAAAGTTAAGAGTCGCTTCAATTAATTTATCTACGTCTTCTTGTTCTAGATTGTAACAGAGCGTAAGTCTGACTAAGCCCTCAATTTTTTTACTTGCTAATGAATTCTCAAATCTTATTGAACTTAATTCAATTGGAAAACTTAAATCATTTTTCAAATTAGTTTGCTTTTTTCATTTATTTCTCGTTTCTGAGTTTTGAAAAGACATCTGCTATTAGCGTAATCTGAGACTTCTCAAAATTATAGGAGTTGTCCTCATATTGAGGCTTTGGCTTGAGACACTTGTATTGAGAGGATTCTTGTCCGATATTCTGTAACACGATATTAATAGAGTCGCAGTAAGGTTTTACCTTGTCTAAAACTAGCTGCTGGCTCTCTTCTGTAATCACAACTTGTTGGGCAGCAATCTCAGGTAGAGTTTCGCAAAGCCTATCCGCAAGTATCGAAGCTTTTTTTCCAAAGAATTCATTTGCCACTCGCTGAAACTCAAGCTCTCCTAATGATAACGAGCGATTAACCCTTTTCATTGTTGGCTCAATCAATTTTCCACTTTCAATAGCAAGCCATTTTTCAAGGGTATTTATTAACTTATGCTTTTGGTCACTATAATTAATGACAGTTAAATCAACATCTGGCGTGTTATTACATTTAGTTACAAAATCACATACCTTTTTTGTATGAGCATAAAGCTTAACGAATTCTTGTACACTTTCGGTATATCCCCCTCGCTTGATTGCTTGTTGATAAGCCGAAGAAAAGTGCTCTAATGGCTCTCGTATGTAAAGAAGTACTTTTATTTTTGTTATACCAAGTGCCTCCTTTAAGTTTTGAATCGCATTCATATGTGCATCGTCAAACAGCGTTCTAAAAAGCTTTTCACTGCTAAAGAGATACTTATCACTATTATCTAGCTTGACTACATCGGCAAGGTTCAAAAGAAGGCCTGCGTTTCCTGAAGAAATTTTACCTTTGGACGCTTGCATAACCTTTTTGTTGATTGGATAGCATATGTTTGCTTGTTTCAAAACTTCAATTGAATTTGCGAGTGTGGACTGAATAAAACTAGAACCCGTTTTATCTTGACCAACATGTAATAATAATTCTTTCAAAATTAGCTCTTTATCTTTGCATTAAATTTAGACGGCATCTCACGATCCCAGTTTATACCTTCCTTCACAATTTTCGCCGGAGTTCCGGCAAGAATTGTATTCTCTTCTGTGAATGATTTCGTGATAACACTAAAACTACCTACAACAGAATTGTTAGGTACTCTGCCCCCTTTCAGAACTTTCACATCTTCACCAATCCAAACATGACTACCAATCTCTATATTTTTTGGGGAGTTGATTGCCTCCCCTGTTTCTAAGTTTATGATTGAATGACCATCTGATGTACGCATCTTAAGACCCCAAGAAAACAAGCAGTCGTTCCCGATTGTAAGAGCCTCGTTTCCGTCATTCATTTGAATTTCCAGACCACCACAACTGAAGTTTTTTCCAATTGTAACGATTTGGTTATCGCCACGAATTGAAACGATCTTCAAACCGTTTATGTTTTTGCTTGTTTCTTCTATTGAGATGGTCTTGTTATTTCCTTTCAGATTCAAAATCAGGTTGTTATAGTTCAAAGCCTTGCCAAGCTTTATCTTGTTATTAGAACCAGTCACGTTAATTCTAGAACGAGAGAACTTTGATGACTCATCAATATCTATCTGATTAGCGTCGCCATTAATATCTAAATTTAACCCTTCTATTGATGCCATAATTATGTACCGATAACAGTTAATACCGAGAGCGTAGCCCTTCTTACAGAAAACTCCAAGCTCGTACTAATGCCAATGCCTGCCAATTCTTTCTTGTTGGTATTTTCGAGAGTAATAAAACTACTAACGTGACTTGCCACCGATTTTTCGTCCCTCGGATCGATAGCAAAACCGTTTTCATTATGCTTAATATATTCATCCGTTCCACCGGTTGAAGGAACAAGCGAAACACAACCACACGCCATCGCCTCTAGGCCTGTTCTTCCAAAAGCCTGATAGTCAGAGAGATCTATAAACAAATGACTTTTTCTTAGCAATGCAGAAACTTGATTACGCGACAGAACACCGTGGTTTGTGTAGTCAAAATCGCTAGGTAAATTAGCTGTAAATATATCTTCGTCAGTACAGCCAAACACATTAATGTTCACCTTGTTACCAAACTCTTCAGCAATATTCTTCAATACGCGCATAGTGCGTTGTGGCGCTCGTCTTGGCGTGCTTGGCCTTATCATCGCTGAAATCCAAACTTGCGTTTGTGATTTGTTCAAACCGGGATAATAAACATCGTGGTCTATACTAGGGCTTACTTTGCTTACTTCAATACCGTGGTTTGCTGTAATAACGTTTCTAATCCAGTCTGTTTTAGCAAACACTGTCATGTTGGGTATTAGCGTATAGCTGTCGAAGGCTTCTTGCCACATAGGGTCTGCGGGTTGAACGAACAATGGTTCATAATCTTGCGCGTAATAACTTACCTTAGGTTTAGATTTAGTAATAGTTAGCGCGTCTTTCACCAACTTTACAGAAGTAAAAATGGTACAAACCACGCTGTCAACATTATTTAAGAGCGCTGCCAGAGACTTCTCGTCAGTAAATTCAACAACATTACGGCTGACATTTGGCATATCGCTGTAGCAGGTAACAAAGCTAGCAAAATTTTTCTGGTTCACGGCAATTTGTGCACTAATTCCCATTTTTACCAGTTCATTAACTTCTTGCGCTACTGAGTGAGCACCGCCGCCGCCGCCCTTTACGGGTAATACATATAATACTTTCATTGTCATTAATCCTTTACTACTTACTCAGTGCTTTAGCCAAATCTTCTCGTAACTCTACCAGTGCCGGGTGCTCAAAAATCTTTTTAGTTACTGCCCCCCAATCAACATCGGGGTGCTTTTTCTTTAATGCCGCATTGCCTTGCTTGGCAAGCACTTTTCTTTTTTCATGGCCAAAGCTTTTAGACTTAGCATGGAATACGTAAGTGTCGTCGGCAATAAGTAATCTAAAACCAGCTTTTACCGCTCGAGCACACATATCATTTTCTTCACCGTAGCCAACAGGGAATGCTTGTTCGTCTAGCAAGCCAATTTTATCTAATAAGTTCATATTAATAAGCTGGCAAAACCCGTTTATTACGCCAACATCTGGGTAAGCTCGCGTTGAATACTCTGCCACCAAGTTAGCCATTTCATCTACTGACATACCTGTAGGAAGCGGGTTCAAATTCCAATCACCATTTTTATCGTGAATGAGAGGAACAGATTGCCAGCTTGCAGCATTGCTCAATGCGCCCACCATACCTACGCTATCATCACTCAGCGCACAGTTCATTAACTTACCAAGCCAACCTTTGCTTACTATTGTATCGCTGTTAAGTACAACTACCCAATCGGCATTTGAGTGCTTAACACCAATATTGACAGATTTTGTGTACCCCATGTTTTGTGAGTTTGTTATTACTTCTAGGTGATTAAATGCGTTATTGAATGCAGCAAGCATGGTTGCAGTTCTTTCATCATCACCATCATTCACTACAATTACACGATGTAAAAGGTCTGTTTTTTCGATAAGCGATGACAAACACAAAAGCACATCGTCGCATGCGTTATAAACGGGGACAATAATATCAACAAGTGGGAAGTGTCTTGTAGGTCTAGCCAGCTTGTGGGGTACCAATGAGAATACCTTTTCGTCAAAGTCTGCCAGCGATGTCGTACCTGCAAAATCATTTTTAACGCTTGATGCTACATTGGAGGCAGCTTGCTCAAATGGTTTACCGGTCGCCCATTCTTCTAGCCCTTTAAGTACACTCAGTTGCTGATTTATGCAGTCATCTTCAAACGCGAAGGGAATATTTAGCGCTGAAACAGCTTCATCATTTTTAGACTCAACAACAGGAGAGGAAGATTGCTCTTGCAAGAGAACGCTATAGAGTGTGAAATCTGCGCCGCTCGGTATATCAATAACGATATTAAAAACAGGTAGCGACCGAGCTTTTGTTTGAATTTTTTCAACCTGCCTTGCCGACAATTCGAACTGCAAAGTTGTTCTTTCGGTAACTGTTTGCTTTCTCACAAAGTCAGAAACCGCAGTTTCATTTACTGCATCTCTTGCAATTAAATAAATTCTTGGAAGCACCAACCTGTTTGATAAGTTTGTTGGTTCAACATCAATTGAAAGAACGTGCTGTACAGTATTTAAAGCAATTCTATCGAAAGGTAGTACAATTCGGGCATATCCGTCTAGGTTCTGCCTTGCTCTGACTCGTAACCCAAACTTACTGGTAAGCGTTTCCTGAAGTGGGTCTCTTTGTGAGTTATCCGAAACAGCAGCAACAGCAAACTTTTCTTTGTTGGTTTTGCTGAACTCCAGAAACCAGTTATCTGCAAGCTCTTGCACTCTGTTGAGTTTCTCGAAGCGAATTCCTTTTTCCCAAGACGATAAATCGCCGTTGGCAATTAAGTTTTTACCAAATTCAACTTCTTCACTATAACTATCTTCAGTAACATCAACACGTCCTGGCAGTTGAATATTTACGGCATCCTCAGCTAGGTATGCAAATGCAAAATCAACAAAACGCCTACCATAATGTTTCGTGCAAATTTTTAGTTCGGCTGCTCCCTCGCGTAAATCGCTAATGAACTCTGAAGGAATACTTGAAACGTGGTGGCGCCACTCATTAGTAAGAGTGAAAATATCATCGTAAACAATCGAACGGGAATCTTTCGAGACAATTCTTATGTGAAGGTTTGTTTCTTGCGATGCTTTTGCAACTAATGCTAGCTGTAGCGGATTTAAAACGTCTGAGAGTTCAACTTCAGGTGTTATTTCAACCTGAGAGCGGGTGTTATGAGTATCAGCGAAGGACAATCGCGTGTAGTAGCCATCTGAAAACTTCAAACTTTTAGGCGAAATAAAGCTATTAAACGTTGCGCCAATTCTATGGTAACAATTGAGTTTCCAATGCTTTATTTGATTTAAAGACGATATTGAAAACGTTGGGTTAGCAATCAAATTTTTGATGGAGGGCAGAACCAAGGGCTGTTCAACTAAAACATCGCCTTGATTTTCTATTGAGAGAACTACTTCGTCTTGGTATTCAAGCAGTATGTTCCTTACATCGATACTAAATCCACAGTCAGTATCTGTTATCCCCGCATCCACTACGTCTTGTCTTCGATGAAAGGAATCAATCTTTACCTTTTTTTCGCCATTAACGCAAAGGAACGTATCAGTCCCACCTTCTGCTACCAACCACCCGCTTACCGAGCCTCGATTTGCGACATCTATACTAGCTTGTCCGAGCATACGTGTTTCCTTTTTGAACAATCACGATTTTAAAATTAGATTTTAGAAATATAACAAATAAATAGCTTTACCGTAAAAGCAAAACAAGCCTACTTCAATAATTACGCCCTATCAAAAGATACTCCCTTAAAGTAGGAAATGAAGCCTGCACACCTTCGATCCCCTTTGTATCTAGTCAGAGTATAAGCTCTCCCATGTCTACTGCAACGCTGTCTAAAAGACAAACGTTCTGTTGCTATTCTGGTAACACAAGAAATGTGCTGTATCTCGGAAAAATTGGAGTTGCAGAGGTTGTTCAGAGGTATCTGCCTGCTGAATGATATAAGCGAGATACACATGAAAAGAAACAGTTCCACTCGAAAAATTCGCCAGCAGTTAAAGCGATTTAAAGAAAAAATAAATAGCTCATGGAAATTCCTTTTATATGAACATGTACACCTAAACATTCTTTGACGCCCTATTTTTAAAGGCTTGCCAATGATACCTAACGACGGAAAAAATGCACCCCTCTTTTTGGTCTTACTTCGTTTTTATAGCCTTTTTTTGCTAAACCAATCTAGTATCAATTCAAACACCACCGAATACTCCATCATACCAAACAACCCCACAAAACCCATTGACTACACAGATCATCAAAAAGATACTTATAAACTAATGCCATCTCGCTTTTAAGATGCGCATAATTTTTTATCATGGAAGATGTACTAATGTTCGTTACCTCCGGCCTTGCAGCTCGCCGCGTTTACCTACTCCTTTTATCTACTCTAGTCTGTTTAACAGTACCTGCTTTGGCTTTCGCGAAAACGCAGGCCATTATAAACAGTAATGTTGAGGTATCGGAAGAATTAGCATCGTTCGTAGCAGGCAAAACGGCCTGGAACTATCACCGTACTACCGCGCAAGCAACCCGTGACGTTTATT
>CENT01020516.1_pt1 | contig 23176 bp, 22 predicted proteins | sample 530141 | NCBI WGS metagenome assembly CENT01 (sample SAMEA2591074, study PRJEB7988) | marine metagenome | isolation source: saline water (ENVO:00002010), including | reverse complement strand
CATTATACCAAGAGATTTATTCCTGAATTTGATGCGGAATGTCGGTTCAAACATCACTACCAGGCGCTTTTCACGGGCATCCTTTTGGCGAGCGTTTTGCTGCTGTAACTGAAAAACCAGTTTGCCGGCGTAAACACCCAGCCCGGCGATGATCAGCAGACCAATGCTAACCAGAATTATCCAAAGCATAGTTATTTCTCGTAGTCGTCCAGTTTCAATGCATCGAGTGCATCTAAATCGTCGATTTCGTCTTCCTCATCTTCTTCATCACTGATACCCATCAGGTCACACAACACTTTATGGCGAGCCATAGTGGTATCCACGTAGTGCTGCTGCTCTTTGGTTATCTTCTCACCGTCATCGAGTTTATCCAGTAAGCTGGCCAGACGATCATCAGCCTCAATGGCCGCTAACTCTTCAGCCGGGGTAGCAAACTTGCGCTTTTCAATCTTAGCCGGTACTGATTTGATCAGTGGCACCGGTTTCTTACTGCCTAAGCGCGGGTCTTTGTTGGTATTGGAAGTGGCTTTATCAGCTTTCTTCTGTTCAACATTATGTCGGCTACCCGGGGCTTTGCCTTTATGCTTTTTAGGCCGTTCAGAAGACTTGGTATTAACATGATCCGGGTTCTTACGAACGCCAATCAAACCTACCTTTCTGGATTTTTTCTTTTTTGCCATAGTATTTTGTCGAGCTCCTGCGCTCTGGTGCAGTGTTTAATAGCTACCATTATAACGTGTTATTACGCGAGCTTCTGCATCAATACAATATCGCGGTCGGGAAAGATCACATTTAACTGATACTCCCGAGCCAGCCAGGTAAAGGTTTCAACAGAAAAAAAGCTGACGTGCGTGGGGTCATTTTTATAATGCCAGTTGGCAAATTTTTCGGCACTTAGTACCCGCTTGGTCATGATGGCCAGCCAGCCCTCGGGCGCGAGTAGCGCCATCCAGCGCCGCCATTCTGTTGCCGGTGTGTGGAAATGTTCAATAGATTCTGTCGCCGTGATCAAATCATAGCTGGTGCCGGGAATTTCGTGCGGGCCGAAAAAGGGGTCGAAACAATCGGTATTAAAGCCCGCTTTGTTAAGTAAGTGCGCCAATGCCGGGCAGGGGCCTGAGCCGTAATCCAACACTTTAGCATCCGTATTCAGATGCGGCGTAACACAGTCTACTAAACGATTTAGGTAGCGTAGGTAGCCTTCGTCTTCGAGGCTGTTCTGATGCAGGCGGTACTCAGCCAGTTCCTGTTTCGGCTCTGGTAAGCATTGCGGATCGACAAACACCAACAGACACTGATTGCAGCGAAAGTAGGTACGTTTTTTATCCTGATGAAACTGAACGTATTGTTTAGACTGGCAAAGTGGGCAATTAAACATGATTTACCGCAATAAAAAAGGTGATGGTATCACACCATCACCTTGTTAATTGAGTGTCAGATGACACCTCTCCCGTTAGTGCACTTCTCTGTGCGGCTGGCTTTCCTGCAGTGCTCCCCTTATTGTTCTTTTTCACAGAGCATTTTTTGTTCTGGGTCTTCCTGACACTTTATAAATTCATCCGTGGACTGACTTTTTATTTTTGTTGTTATTGTCGGGCTGTTTCACAACAGGTTTCACGACGCAAACTAGCTTACACTAACTGTAATAAATTACAACACTGCGTGTTACATTTTATTAACAATGGCGTGTAAGCATTAGTCAGCACGGTAAATTTTAGTGTAAACCCGCGATATAATTCGCCAGGATTTCGATGTCTTCGTCAGTCAGTTTAGAGGCTACGTCGCGCATCATACCGTTCATGTCGTTGTGACGTTCGCCGGCGCGGAAGGCTTTTAACTGAGCAGTAGTATAGGCTGCATGCTGACCACTGATATCCGGGAAACCTGCTAATTGCATGCCGTTACCACTTGGGCCGTGACACGCAATACAAGCTGTTACGCCACGTTCTGCATCACCACCGCGGTACAGAGCTTCTCCCGGCTCAACAAAGTTTTCCGGAGTAGAGCCCGGCGTTGCTTCCTGGCTTGAGAAGTAAGCCGCCAAATCGGCAATATCCTGATCGCTCAGCGGGGCAGCCATACCGTTCATCACGGCATTATTACGACCTTCTTCGCCACCGGTAGAAGAGGCTAAGCGGAATTCGGTTAATTGTTTTACCAGATAGTTCTGGTGCTGACCGGCAATCTTGGGATTGATATCGATCATACTGTTTCCATCAGGTCCGTGACAGGCAGCACAGACAGCTGATTTTGCTTTACCAGCTTCAGGGTCTCCTTCGGCAGTAACAGAAGTGGTAAACCCAAGGGTTAAACAAACCAACAAACACAGTTTTTTCATAATTTTTCTCTTACAAGGATCCAACGGCTGATGTGATATACGTGATATCATGCGTATTTTACACATTTAACGCGTCAGAAAAACCTATTCCATGCTAAAACTATGGAATAACATCGGTTTAATATTGAACTACGACTAATGTAGCAGACGTTCTGACATTATGAGTACCCCATGAGTTATTACAGCAAAGCAAAATTTTTTACCAGTGCCCCCGACATTAAGCACCTTAAAGATGATAGCGGTATTGAGGTCGCCTTCGCCGGACGGTCAAATGCCGGTAAGTCCAGCGCTTTAAACACATTAACCCGGCAGAAAAATCTGGCCAGAACCAGTAAAACCCCAGGCCGCACTCAGCTTATTAACGTGTTTGAGCTGGAAGCCGATAAGCGCTTGGTGGATTTGCCCGGATACGGTTATGCCAAAGTACCGCTGGCCATGAAGCAAAAATGGCAGCGTTCCCTTGGTGAGTACTTACAACAGCGCAAAAGCCTGAAGGGCCTGGTTGTACTGATGGATATTCGTCATCCTTATAAAGACATCGACCAGGATCTTATCCATTGGGCAGTGGAGGCCGGGATCCCGGTTCTGGCGTTATTAACCAAAGCCGACAAATTAAAATCAGGTAAACGCAAAGCGCAATTACTGATGGCCAGGGAAGCCGCGCTGGCATTTTGCGGTGACGTCACTGTGCAGACTTTTTCAGCTTTAAATAAACACGGTTTACCTGAATTTGAAGCAGTGCTGAACCAATGGTTTGGTCTGATCAAAGATGAGCCGGCGGATGAGGAAGGTAGCGCTGATTAGCAGCGCCCAAAAAATAACCCCATTCATGGAATGGGGTTAAGGACTGAGAGAAAACACATAAAAAAACCGATTATAAGAGTACGTAATCACCCCGAAAGTTCAGAAATAATTCATTTATTTTTAAATTAATTTTATTCTTTTTATTTATCAGTATTTTAAGCGTGAAAAAATCGTTGTTCAGGCGTGTTGAGGAAGGTAGAAATACTTTACGGGCAGCTTGAACGGGCCCGCCTGCAGTTTTATTCCAGACATAAAAAAAGCTCCGGTAAACACCGGAGCTCAAATCAAAGGTTTGAAAAATGATTTCTCACCTCTGTACCCTACAGTGGTAAGACTACCTAAGCTAAACGAAAACGGCAAGTCAAAAATGTAATTTTATTACTTATGTAACCGGTGACTTGCCGTAATATTCAGCAATTGTTACGTTTTTTCTGAAAGCTAATTACCTTTTTAGTGTGCTTCTTCCCAGTTTTCACCATTTCCGGCTTCTACTTTCAGTGGTACCGACAGTGTTGCTGCCTGTTCCATCAGTTCTACAATCGTTGCCATGTTGGTATCCAGGGTGTCCTGTTTGATTTCAAATACAAGTTCATCGTGTACCTGCATGATCATCACTACGTCATCGTTGTCGGTGCTGCGGATCCAGTCATCCACCTGGATCATCGCCATTTTTATTACGTCGGCAGCCGTGCCCTGCATGGGCGCATTGATTGCCGCCCGTTCGGCACCTTTACGTCGCGCACCATTGCTCGATTTGATTTCCGGCAAATACAGCCGGCGACCAAATACGGTTTCGACATAACCATGGTCTTTGGCAAAATCACGGGTACGGTCCATATAATCGAGTACGCCAGGGTAACGCTTGAAATACAGGTCCATATATTCCTGAGCTTCCTGACGGCTAACATGTAACTGTTTAGCCAGACCAAAAGCAGACATCCCGTAGATCAAACCAAAGTTAATGGCTTTGGCGCTGCGGCGCTGGTTATCGGTGACGTCATCTTCAGCTACATTAAATACTTCAGAGGCCGTTGCGCGGTGAATATCTTTGCCATGGGCAAAGGCGTCGAGCAGCCCCTTATCGCCGGATAAGTGAGCCATAATCCGCAACTCGATTTGTGAGTAGTCGGCCGCCACAATCTTGTATCCCTCGCGGGCGATAAAGGCTTTACGCACCCGGCGGCCTTCTTCGTTGCGAATAGGGATATTCTGTAAGTTAGGATCCGTTGACGATAGCCGGCCGGTGGCGGTCACTGCCTGATGATAAGAGGTATGAACACGACCGGTGCGATGATTAATCATCTTCGGCAGTTTATCCGTGTAGGTATTCTTAAGCTTGGTCAGACCGCGGTATTCCATAATCAGCGCCGGCAGAGGGTAGTCCAGTGCCAGTTCCTGCAACACTTCTTCAGAGGTTGAAGGTGCGCCTTTAGGGGTCTTTTTAACCACCGGCAGCTCCATCTTCTCAAACAGAATGTGCTGCAGTTGTTTGGTGGAGCCCAAATTAAATGCTTCCCCGGCCATCTCATGCACTTCTTTTTCAAGCTCCATGATGCGGGTAGCCAGTTGCTGACTTTGCTGACTTAATTGCTGACTGTCTATCAGTACACCCTGTTGTTCCATGCGGGCCAGAATAGAGGCCAGTGGTACTTCAATTTCCTGCAGAATTTTCTTCAGGGTGTCTTCGGCCGCTACCTTTGGCCACAGCACTTCGTGTAAACGCAGGGTGATGTCGGCATCTTCTGCCGCATAAAAGGCGGCTTGTTCCAGCTCGATCTGATTAAAGGTGAGCTGTTTAGCCCCTTTACCCGCGATCTCTTCATAATGAACGGTACGATGGTTCAGATAGTTTTGTGCCAGGGTATCCATATCGTGTCGACTACCGGTACTGTTTAATACATAAGACTCGAGCATGGTATCGAAACCAATGCCATCGAGTGTAATGTCGTAATTAGCGAGTACATTTTTGTCGTACTTAAGATGCTGGCCTACCTTGATCCGGGAAGCATCCTCCAGCCAGGGTTTTAACTGCTGAAGTACCCAGTCTCTGGATAGCTGTTCCGGTGCATCCGGGTAGTCATGTGCAACCGGCAGGTACGCGGCAACACCAGGCTCCATACAAAAAGACATACCAACCAGCTCCGCTTCCATATAGTCCAGGCTGGTGGTTTCGGTATCAAAAGCAACAATATCGGCCAGTTGGATTCTTTCAAACCACTGCTTGAATGTGGCTTCGTCGAGGATCGTTGTGTAGTCAGTCTCGATATCAGCAGCGGCGGAATCTTCTTCATCGGTCTCTTTACTTTGACTGTCTGAATCTGTTGCGGCCGGTGTGGCCTGACTGCTGGTGACTTCGGTGTACCAGCGCTTAAATTCGTATTCGCTGTACAGATCAGCCAGTTTGTCGTTATCGGCTTGTTCCGGGGTAAGGGTTTGTGGCGAATAGTCGAGGTTAAGGTCTACATCAATGGTTGCCAGTTTGTAGGATAAACGGGCCTGTTCCTCATACTCGACCATTTTCTTGCCCAGCGTTTTGGCACCGCGAAAACCCAGTTCAGCGATTTTGTCGAGGTTTTGATAGATGGCTTCAATGCCACCAATACCGTTTAGCAATCCCTGGGCGCTCTTATCGCCAACACCCGGTACACCTGGAATGTTATCGACCTTATCTCCTTTAAGTGCGAGGAAGTCGATGACCAGTTCTGGTGGGATCCCAAACTTATCCTGCACACCCTGAACATCCATTAACTGGTTGTTCATGGTATTAATTAACGTGACATGCTCATTGACTAACTGAGCCATATCTTTATCACCGGTGCTGATAAGGGTGTCGATACCCTGTTCACCAGCCTGTCGGGCAAGGGTGCCGATTACGTCATCGGCTTCTACGCCGTCTTCAATAATCAGTGGTAAGCCCATGGCTTTAATCATTTCGTGCAGCGGGGCTATTTGCGAGCGCAATTCATCCGGCATGGGAGGGCGGTTAGCCTTGTACTCCGGATAGATATCATCCCGAAAGGTTTTTCCCTTGGCGTCGAATACCACGCCAATATGCGTTGGACTGTACTGTTTGATCAAGCTTTTGAGCATGTTGATCACGCCGTAGATCGCACCAGTGTCCTGACCTTTGGTGTTGGTCAGTGGTGGCAATCCATGAAAAGCTCTGAACAGGTATGAAGACCCATCGACGAGGATAAACGGGGGCTTTGAAGGGGATGACATGATTAAAATCTTCTCTTGCTATGGTCTGTGGCGAAGCATGCCATACACCTTTGTCGATGGCTACTACTGCGATCCCAGTGACTGTGGATAACTTTGTGATCTAATGTGATCAACGTGAAAATGGCGCGATCCGATCGCTACGATATTGGTAGCAGATCTTTATGAAAAGTAAGGGAAAAATAAAAAAGTTGCAGACTCTACCCTGCTTTATTATTTCCATATATTATTGTGGATAACCAAACTGTCTATTATTTAGTCAGGCGCTGGTACAAAGGATAATTTAGCATATACCAGTAGAAATCCCAGTTTTGGTTGATAAAATTTTTATTGTTTAAAGGCAATTTATAAAATGAAATTGCATAAGCCAGAAAAAACACAGTATGGAGGCAAGATCATGAAAAAAGTAGCAGTAATTCTGAGTGGGTGTGGCGTTTATGACGGCGCCGAAATTCATGAATCCGTGTTAACGCTGCAAAGTATTCTGAAACACGGCGGCAGTTATCAGTGTTTTGCTCCGGACAAGCCGCAATTGCATGTTATAAATCACCTGACAGGGGAAGTGGCAGAAGGGGAGTCGCGTAACGTCCTGGTGGAGTCTGCCCGAATAACCCGGGGCGAGGTTAAGGCCGTAACAGAGTGCAATGTTGATGAGTTTGATTTATTAATTTTACCGGGCGGCTTTGGCGCAGCTAAAAATCTGTGCACCTTCGCGGTAGATGGTGCTCAATGTGAATTTGACGCTGATGTTCTGACCGTTTGTAAAGCTTTTGCCGAGGCTGGTAAACCGGCTGCCTATGCCTGTATTGCTCCGGCGCTGGCAGCAAAGGTGTATGGCAACAGCATAAACCTGACCATTGGCAACGATGCTGGTACCGCAGAGGCGCTGGAGCAATTTGGCATTAAACATCAAAACTGTGCAGTAACTGAGGTAATTATTGATAGCGAAGCTAAACTGGTTACTACACCTGCTTATATGCTTGGCCAGAACCTGCTGGAAGTAGGGGAAGGGCTCGATAAGATGGTGCAGGCAGTGTTTGCCATGCAGTCGTAATACTGAAGTGTCTCTTGGTTGTATGTGGCTTTCGCTATATAGTGAGAGCTGCATCAATTCAATAACATAAAAAATAGCCAACATACTATAATGCATTATCGCGCTATCATCCGTATTTTAGGGTTACTGGTTGCACTGTTTTCAGTCACCATGATCCCGCCAGCGATCGTTTCTCTGATTTACCAAGATGGTAGTGGCTTGCCATTTTTCCTGGCTTTCATACTATGTATCCTGACCGGTTGTGTGTTTTGGTATCCCAATCGCAGTCATCGCCAGGACTTAAGGGCCCGTGAAGGCTTTTTGATTGTGGTGTTATTCTGGTCAGTACTGGCCAGTTTCGGTGCTATCCCGTTTATTCTTCTCGAACAACCTTCTATGACCGTAACCGATGCGTTTTTCGAGTCGTTTTCGGGCTTAACCACTACCGGTGCAACGGTTATCGAAGGGATAGACTTTCTACCCCATTCCGTACAGTTTTACCGGCAACAACTGCAATGGCTGGGCGGTATGGGGATCATCGTTCTGGCGGTGGCTATTCTGCCAATCCTTGGTGTGGGGGGAATGCAGCTGTACCGGGCCGAAACCCCCGGGCCAGTAAAAGACTCTAAAATGACTCCGCGGATAGCGGATACCGCCAAGCATCTCTGGTATATTTACTTATCGCTGACCACCGCGTGCACACTGGCTTACTGGTTTGCCGGCATGGACTGGTTCGACGCCATCTGCCATTCTTTTTCGACCATTGCCATTGGCGGGTTTTCTACTCACGATGCCAGCCTCGGATATTTTGATAGTCCGGTGGTTAACGCCATATGTGCTGTTTTTTTGATTATCGCCGCCTTTAATTTTTCGCTGCATTACGCTGCGGCCAGCGGCCGGTCATTAAAAGGCTACTGGCACGACCCGGAATTAAAAGCCTTTCTGTTTATTCAGGCGGCATTGATCAGTGTGTGTTTTATGGTGCTGGTCTTTCACAATCACTTCAGCGACGCCGAGGAGGCCCTGGATCAGGCGGTCATTCAGGCCATATCGATCAGTACTACGGCGGGATTCGCCACCACCGACTTTGCAAACTGGCCATCATTTCTGCCCATTCTGCTGATTTTTTCCAGCTTCATTGGTGGCTGCGCCGGCTCTACCGGTGGCGGGTTAAAAGTGATCCGGGTCTACTTGTTGTTCCTACAAGGCAAACGGGAAATAGACCGGCTGATTCATCCAAAGGCCGTTTACTCCGTTAAACTGGGGGAGCGGGCGATGCCAGACAGGGTAGTCGAAGCGGTATGGGGCTTTTTCTCTGCTTACGCGATAGTGTTTGTGGTGATTATGATAGGTCTGATTGCTACCGGGCTGGATAATATTACTGCTTTCACTGCGACAGCCGCTACCTTAAACAACCTTGGCCCGGGGCTGGGTTCGGTTGCAGGTACCTTTGCCGATGTCAGCGATGGCGGTAAGTGGTTATTGGTTACCGCCATGCTGTTTGGTCGACTGGAAGTCTTTTCCTTACTGGTATTGTTCTCGCCTACGTTCTGGCGGGGCTAGATACCTTCAGGAAATAAGTTTTCCTTGGTAACAAGCTGGATATCAGAAATCATATAACGAACGTCTTCTGATAACCGTTCGTTTTTCAACGCCATTTGACGGTTCCGTTCGAATATTTTGCTGTGGCTCTCGATACGTTTACCCATAACACGCCAGGCTTCAGCTCTAGCTTCATACGGCCACGCCTCTAACTCAATACGATAAGTATCCAGTTGACCAAGAAGCATTGTTGCAACCGAAGAAATGGACATACCGCCAAATGCATTGCTGTTATTTTCAGGGTCAAAGCTAGCAAATGCTGTTACTAACGGGCCAGTGTTTTTAAGCCATTCAAAATACTGATTAAAAGCATCTTCGTCATATTCGTCTATATCAAAGTTATAGCTTTTACTTCTATTCACAGAAGTCGATGCTGGCGTGGGCTCCACATAAACCGCTGTTGATACCAGCGGCGGGCTGGGCTCCTGAGGAATTGGCTGGGTTTGTGGTTTAGCGTCCTGTGCTCCACTAACCGATAGAGAGCCACCGTTGCCAAGGCCACCTTCGACTTCCTGAGCTTTGTAGTTTCTCAGAGCTTTCACCATGTTATTAAACGAGTCGGCGAATGCGGTTGTCAGCATTTTACCTTCAGGTGTCTTCGAATAAGCGCCACCTGCACCGCCAACGCCGCCACCAAACATGCCGGCAAACATGCCAAAATCATAGTTCGACGATGAACCGTACGAGGATGATAGCTGTACACCCGAGCGGTTATCGATTAACATTAGCGTGGTAGCAGCTTCGTTTTTGTCAAAAGCACCACCCACCAGGGAACCCAGGCCGCCGAGTAAAGCGCCACCAATAGCTTTTCCAGAGGCTGTTTTCTCGGCAAACATGATCTCCGGGCTTACCGTGTAATCAGCCGCTACCATCTGACCGGCGCCAATATTACTGGTATTGCGAAGCTGGCCGGATTGCATCAATTGACGCTCTCTATTCATCGCATTCATAGCCCGGCCACGTTCTACAATAACAAAGCAGTTTGATTGCTGAATCATCAGGCGAAGTATGGGAACAGTACTACCGACTTTCGGGTAGGTTCTGCGGTAATCCTGCCACCAGGGTAAGCTGGTGTCTTCAAATATTGAAGCGGTGCCCAATGGCGTATCGCATTTTTCCAGCGCGGTATTGTTTTCCGACGCATTGGCACCACCAGCGGCGCCGGTAACGGTGCTGTCACTGCCGCCCATCATCGGGTTGGTTGACATACACGCCGTTTGAACAGCTAAAGCGCAGGCAATAGTTAATAGTTTCAGTGATTTAATTCGGGGTTGCTTGAACGGTTTTACAACCTTTGAATTGATAGTTTTCACGGATCCCTCTCATACAATACTAACAATTAAGGAAACCGATGGGGTATCACGTTTCAGTAAAAACGTTCGAGTGATTATGTACTTAACCTCACCGGCAACGGCGTTGTATAAACAAGGAAAACCGCTGTAATTCGCAATACTCCCTAGCGAAAAATCAACATCCTGATTAACTTCACAACACAGTAAAATCTATCAGTTTAAACGTGTTTTGCAAGCAAACTGAACGATCTTTAGCCAAAAAAGAATGCGCTCGGCTGGAACAAACGCTCCACATCATTGATATACTTTTTATCAACCAAAAACAAAATGACGTGATCATTGGCTTCTATCACCGTATCGCTGTGGGCAATAATAACCTGCTCTTCGCGTACAATGGCACCAATGGTGGTGCCGGGGGGTAATTTAATACTGCCAATTTCGCGGCCTACCACCTTTGACGTATTTTTATCGCCATGTGCTATGGCTTCTATAGCTTCTGCGGCACCGCGGCGAAGTGAGTACACATTAACTATATCCCCACGACGGACGTGGGTAAGCAAAGCGGAGATTGTGGCTTGTTGAGGGGAAAAGGCGATATCGATCTCGCCGCCCTGAACCAGATCTACATAGGCGCTGCGTTGGATCAGCACCATGGCTTTTTGTGCACCCATGCGCTTAGCCAGCATGGCCGACATAATATTCGCTTCATCGTCGTTGGTTACCGCAATAAACGCATCCACCTGTTCTACGCCTTCCTCACTTAGCAGCGTGGAGTCGGAGGCATCGCCGCTGAAGACAATGGTTTTATCCAGATGGGCAGACAAATACTGCGCTCGTTGCGGGCTGTACTCAATAAGCTTAACGTTGTGATTGTGTTCCAGGCGCTTGGCCAGACCGGCACCAATTAAGCCACCACCGGCAATCATGATGCGTTTATAGCTTGACTCCAGCTTTTGCAGCTCGCTCATTACCGCGCGAATGTGTTTGGTGGCGGCAATAAAAAACACTTCGTCATCAGCTTCAATGACGGTGGTACCCAGCGGCCGGATTGGTTTGCCGCGGCGGTAAATGGCCGCTACCCGGGTTTCCACATTGGGCATATGATCTTTCAAAGCAGATAAGGCATGGCCTACCAGCAAACCTCCGTAATAGGCTTTTACCGCAACCAGGCTGGCTTTGCCTTCAGCAAATTCTACTACCTGCAGGGCGCCGGGGTAGTCAATCAGGCGTTTAATGGCCTGAGTCACCAATTGTTCCGGGGCAATAATATGGTCAACCGGAATATCCTGTTGCTTGTACAGTTGTTCCTGGTAAATGATGTATTGCTCGGAGCGGACCCGGGCAATTTTGGTAGGGGTTTTAAACAGACTGTAAGCTACCTGACAGGCCAGCATGTTACTTTCATCACTGTTAGTTACAGCAATCAGCATGTCGGCGTCTTCGGCACCTGCTTTACGCAGAACGTCGGGGTGCGAGCCTACACCGGTTACAACCTGCAGATCGAGGCGGTCCTGCAACGCACGCAGGATAACGGGGTCAGAATCGATCACCGTGATTTCGTTTTTTTCGCCTACCAGGTTTTCAGCCAGTGTGCCGCCAACCTGTCCTGCGCCAAGGATGATAATTTTCATCGTCGTTGTAAGGTATTTTTAATCTTGGTTATTAAGACTTTAGCAGCCTCGCATAATAGAAACCATCCATTTGTTGCTCGCCGGGCAAAATTTGCCGCCCTGGCTGCTCGATGGTTTCCCCCGGTTGGATTGGTAGTAACTGTGCATCGCTGTGCTCTTGCAGGAAGCGGCTAATCTGCGCTTTGTTTTCAACCGGCAGCACAGAGCAGGTTGCGTAAACCAACGTACCGCCGGGTTTGAGCGTGGGCCACAGGTTGGTCAGAATCTTATACTGTAGCGCTTGCAGCACCTCAATATCGGCTGACTTGCGTAGCCAGCGTATGTCCGGGTGACGGCGAATAACGCCCGTAGCAGAGCAAGGCGCATCTAACAGAATGCGGTCGAAGGACTTGCCGTCCCACCAGCTATCCACCTCTGCCGCATCGGCGCAAACTAAGTTCGCGTGTAACTGCAGACGCTGTAAATTTTCGGTCATCCGTTCAAGACGGGATGCTTCACTGTCCAGAGCAATCAGCGCCGCCAGCCCGGTGGTCCGTTCCAGAACATGCGCGCTCTTACCACCGGGAGCCGCACAACAATCCAGAATACGTTCGCCTGGCTGAGCATCAAGCAGTGGCGCTGCCAGTTGTGCTGCACCGTCTTGTACACTGAACCAACCTTTGGCAAAGCCTGGCAGGGTAGTTATTGGTGTTCGGTCGAGCAGGATCACGGCATCCGGATGTGCTTCAGAGAGTGCAAAGCGAATGCCGGCTTCTGATAAAGCATTACAGTAATCTGGTTGCGTACATTGCTGCTGGTTTACTCTGAGCCAGATAGGAGCAGGCTTATTCATACCATTTAACAGGCTTTCCAGCTCCTGCGGATAGGCATTCGCAAGGCGTTTGTAGAGCCACTTAGGCAAACCAGACTGAATTATGGGGTTATCGCTAACTTGTTCGGCCAGTTGCTGACGCTGGAAGTTTCGCAGTATGGCGTTTACGAGCCCTTTAAGGCCTTTACCGCCGAGCACTTCCGCGGCGTTAACCGTTGCCGCAACAGCGGCATGGTCAGACACGCGGCTGTAAGCCTGCTGATAAAAACCCAGCAAAATCACATGTTCAAGGATCTTCTTACTGCCCTTAAGAGGCTGCTCAAGTAGCTCTCGAAGCCAAATCTGTAGTTGTGGCAAATGACGAAACACGCCCATTGCCATTTCCTGTAGCCAGGCGGCATCTTGTTTGCTGTGTCTGGCCTGTGCCATGGCTAAGGCTTCGCGGGAGGATTTTCCCTGTTCAAGTACCTGAAAGATAACCCAGGCGGTATCGGCGCGAAGGTCGACCTTAGCCGGCAGTTTCATTGTGCTTGCCCAGGCTCACGGGGCAAGACGCTGCCTACCGCAAACCATTCCTGATAACCATTGAGCACGTCCTGAATGGCCATGGGCTTTTTTCCGGGCAACTGCAACTGCTCAATACACAGCGCCTTATCGCCGGTGGCTACCACTATGCCTGATTTATCCGCAGCCAGAATGGTGCCGGGCGTTTTACTGGCAACGGCGTGTTCGCTAACAGACGCCTGCCAGACTTTAATATTCTTGCCGTTAACCTGGCTCCAGCAAACCGGCCAGGGATTAAATGCCCGTACGTAGCGGCTTAATTGTTCGGCCGGCTCCTGCCAGTTAAGAAACGCTTCTTCTTTGCTGAGCTTCTTAGCGTAGGTGGCGCTGTCTTCCTGTTGCGGTTCGGCATTCAGGGAATCAAAATTATCCAGCACATCTACCAGGGCCCGCGGGCCAATTTCTGCCAGTTTGGAATACAGCGTGGCACTGGTATCTGAATCAGTAATTGGCAATCTGGCAATGTGTAACATAGCGCCGGTATCCAGCCCTTCATCCATTTGCATAATGGTTACGCCGGTTTCTTTATCACCAGCCCAGATGCTGCGCTGAATAGGCGCTGCACCACGCCAGCGTGGCAAGATCGAGCCATGCACATTAATACAGCCGCGCGCTGGTATATCCAGTACAGCTTTGGGCAGCAGTAATCCGTAGGCGACCACTACCATAATGTCCGGCTTCAGCGCGGCGAGTTCTTGTTGGGCTTCTTGGTTTTTTAATGATGCAGGTTGGTACACCGGGATATTGTGCGCCTCGGCCACCTGTTTGGTGGCGCTGGGGGTAAGCTTTTTGCCACGCCCCGCAGGGCGATCGGGCTGGGTGTAAACCGCTATTACATTGTGCTGGCTGTTGAGCAAGCCAGTTAAATGGGTAGCCGCAAAGTCCGGCGTACCGGCAAAAACAATATTCAATGGCTTGGTCACAGGGCTTTCTCTCAGGCTTTAGCGGCCAGACGGGCTTCTTTTTCGAGTTTCTTGCGAATACGCTGGCGCTTGAGGGGCGATAAGTAGTCTACAAATAACTTACCATCCAGATGATCCAGTTCGTGTTGAATACAAATTGCCAGCAGGCCATCTGCTTCCAGCTCATAGGGTTCGCCTTCGCCATCGAGGGCTTTTACCGTGACTTTTTCGGCACGATCTACCTTGGCGTAGTTACCCGGTACCGACAAACAGCCTTCTTCGCTGATGGTTGAGCCTTCTTTATCAACGATTTCGGGGTTAATAAATACCCGCGGTTCGTTCTGCTCTTCGGAGACGTCCATGACTACCAGGCGCACATGTCTGTTAACCTGCGTTGCAGCCAGGCCAATGCCTTTTTCTTCGCGCATGGTTTCAAACATGTCAGCGACGAGTTGTTTAATTTCGCTGTTGACTTCATCAATGGGCTTAGCCACTGTACGAAGGCGCTCGTCGGGGAATTGTAATACGTCTAATATTGCCATCTGTCGATATTTACACTCTTTCTGTATTAAGAATTATACGCTAAGGCCGATGATGCTATTTATCCTGCCTTAACAGGCAGTATTCTAGCTTAAAGCACGTTTTCATGCAGTATTAATCGCTTCTATACTGAATTATTGGGGATTGTGATCTAATAATACAAGCATAGGGCTGGCTGCGAGACGTTACTGGCGAGGGGATATAATGTTAAAAATTGCAAAAAAATGGGCGGCCATACTGGCTGGACTGATGCTTTGGGTTGGTGCGAGTTGTGCGCTGGCGCTGGAGGTCAAACCCGATGCTCCAACCCGTTATACGGTTAAGAAGAACGATACACTGTGGGATATCGCGGGTATCTTTCTGGATAAGCCCTGGTTGTGGCCGGAACTGTGGCGCAACAATACGCAAATTCTGAATCCTCATCTTATCTACCCTGGTGATGTGCTCATTCTGCGCATCGTCGACGGTGAGCCGGTACTCGACGTTGTCAGGCAAAAAACGCAGGCCACCCTTTCTCCCAATGCCAACCGTACGGTGAAGCAGGGCGAACCGATTAATCTGTTACCCTGGTCGGTTATTGAACCTTATATTCAGCATCATGAAATTCTCGATTCCGGCAAGTACGAAATCCTGCCGCATTTACTGGGCAACAAAAACGCCTCCATTCGTTTTGTTAACGAAGACCTGGTAATGAGTCGTCGCAGCGGCCGTGCCAGAGATCAGTATCGCGTGATCCGTAAGCAATCTACAATTGAAGACCTTGATGGCAACGAGCTGGGTGTGCAAATTCACCATATCGCCGACGCGAGCATGGTGGAGGATCGTGCCGAAGGCGAGTGGCTGGTGAAAATTGACGGGTCTAACTCAGAAGCTAAGCGTGGTGACAAGTTACTCTTCGGTGAGCCGAAAACCGCCGGCGACATGGCGTTGCAACCAGCGGATGAGTCTCAGCGTGCGTTTATTGTAGGTAACCTGCACCAGTATGAGCTGCTGGGTAAATATGATGTGGTCATCGTGGACTTAGGTGAAGATGAGATTGAGCCGGGCACCGTGATGGGCATTTATCAGCAGGGGCCGGTGATCATTGATGGTGATGAGCCAAAATACTCAACCGAAAGCAAGGTAGTAGTAAGTGTTTTCGATGATGGCAGTACGGTTCATCAGCCTGCTTTAAAAGTGGGTGAGCTGATTATCTTCAGTACCTTCACTAATGCCAGCTACGGCATTATCACCCGGGCCAGTGACATGGTTCGAACCGGCAACATTGTCGCCCAGCCTTAACCGGTACTGACACTCCCGTCTCAGTACTGTGAACGGGAGTGTTAATGCAAAACCAACTATCATCACGTAGTCAGCACTGGCTGCGCCTGAGTTTAATTAAAAACCGTTCGCCTGCATTCTGGCTGGCACTGCTGCAACATTTCCGGCTAACCATTGAACAGCTATTCAGTCTGCCGGTTGGAGAACTTTGTCAGTGTGGCCTCAAGCCCGATGAAATTGCCCTTATCAATAGTCCCGGCGATGAGGTTGAACCAATTGAACAATGGCTTTGCCAACACCCGCTCAATCAGATTATCGCCATTTGTGATGCAGCTTACCCGGAGCGCTTAAAGCAGCTTGATTCTCCTCCTTTACTACTCTATTGCCATGGCAATGCTGAGTTACTGGAAGCGCCGCAGCTGGCCATTGTGGGAAGCCGCAAGGCAACCATCAACGGTTTAAATACAGCGCGTCGCCTGGCAAAGGAGCTGGGCGACGCAGGCATAACGGTTACCAGCGGTCTGGCGCTCGGTATTGATGGCGCGGCTCATCAGGGCGCCTATCCTACCTCAGGGCGCACCGTAGCCATTCTTGGTGGCGGGCTGGGCTGCATTTACCCGCGCAGCCATCAGGCCCTGGCCTTGAGCCTGGTTGAACACGGTGGATGTCTGGTGTCGGAGTTTCCGCCGTGGGAAATGGTTAAGCCATACCATTTTCCTCGGCGAAACCGCTTAATTGCCGCGCTGTCGAGCGGGGTACTGTTGATTGAGGCGCGCATTAAAAGTGGCTCCATGATTACCGCCAATCTGGCCGCAGACATGGGTATCGATGTATTTGCTACGCCCGGCAACATAAACAATCCACTCAGCGAGGGACCGCATTATCTCATCCAGCAAGGTGCCAGGCTGATAACCTGCAGCGGCGATATTTGCGAGGAGTTGGGTTGGGTAGTGGAAGACCCTGGGGATGCAGGTAACAATCAGCAAGAGGACGGCGACGAACCATTACTAAGAGAATTTGCCGGCGAGCCGATAGATATAGATTATCTGGTTGAAAAAACCGGTCTGTCAGTTAACCGTTTATTGCCAAGGCTGGTGGAACTTGAGCTTCAGGGCCGGATTATGGCAGTGCCCGGTGGTTACATACGTGCCATCAGGCCTGTTGGTGATTAAAGTCTCGGCATTGGGAGTGTTAAGCGACAAGGCTGATTTTGTATGAGAGTCAATCGTTTGCGGGGTTATGCTTTAGTTAATCGAAAAAAAGTCGACCCAAAGCTTGGCATTATCCGTATTTTTAGATAAGTTGAACTTAGATGCTTTGCTTTTTTGCATCGACACCGTACGCAAAACTGGTCTTGAGACTTGAAAAAAGACCAGACCACTACAATAGAGTTTGCGAGGTTAGGTAATCACCTTTTAGTGGTTACTTCAAATTGAGGGGGAAAATGCTATGTTCGATATCCTCATGTATCTCTTCGAAAACTTCATCCATAGTGAAACCGAAATTCGCGTCGATCAGGATGAACTAACCGAAGAGCTGGTCCGCGCAGGATTTCATCACGATGAGATATACAAAGCGCTCGCGTGGTTGGAAAAGCTCGCCGCGCTGCAAGAAACTGATATTAACCCCTACTTCTGTAAAGGCATCTCCAGTAGCCTGAGCCGTATTTATACGCAGCAGGAACAAATGCGCCTGGATGTTGAATGTCAGGGTTTCTTATTGTTCCTTGAGCAGGTTGGCGTATTGGATGCGTCCACACGGGAAATGGTCATCGACAGAGTCATGGAGATAGATTCGCCTGAATTCTGTTTAGAAGACCTTAAGTGGGTGGTTTTGATGGTGTTGTTTAATGTGCCGGGCAAAGAAAATGCCTACGCGCAGATGGAAGATCTGTTATTCGAAGAGCATGACGGTATACTGCACTAATCATAAAGATTACGAAGTGTAGGGCTGTGTCGAAGATTGATCATTCACTGTTCGAAGCGCATGAGCACGCTTTAGAACATCAGTACGGGCCATGCCCGGACTGTGGGAAAGAGTTGCGCATCAGAAACAGCAAGTCAGGCCCGTTTATCGGTTGTAGTGGCTATCCCGATTGCCACTACACCAAGCATTTACATGATAATCAAACAACCACATTAAAAGTGATAGAAGACAGCCATTGCCCTGAATGTGGCTCGTCCATGGCCATCAAAAAAGGCCGTTACGGTATGTTTATCGGCTGTACTAACTTTCCTGCCTGTCATCATATCGAAAACGCCAAACCGCAAACCGATACCTCTGTTACCTGTCCTAAATGCCAACAAGGACACCTGCTCGATCGCACCAATAAATACGGTAAGCGCTTTTTTGCCTGTAATCGTTATCCTGAATGCCGTTATGTGGTAAATTTCGCGCCGGTTGAGAAGTCCTGTCCTGATTGCGGATGGACTATACTGGTCGAAAAGAAGGGGCGTTTAGTGTGCCCGCAGCCATTATGCGGCTATAAAGAAGCACAAAGCGAACAAGAAGCAGAATAAGAGGTAACAAATGAGCGTTGATTCCGTTCATCAGGATGCTGATGTAGCAGCGTTTGAAAGTGGCCAACTCATGGTATATCCCACAGAAGCGGTGATGGGCATTGGTTGTGATCCGGATAACGAGGCGGCTGTTATGTCGTTGCTTGCGCTTAAGCAGCGCCCGGTAGAAAAAGGCCTTATTCTGCTCGCTGCTAATTATTCCCAGCTGCTGCCTTATGTAGATGATAATGCCATTCCCCAGGATAAACGATTCAGTATTTTTTCCTGTTGGCCCGGCACGGTAACCTGGTTATTGCCTAAGTCTGCTACGGCGCCAACATGGTTGACCGGCGAGCACAATGCTATTGCCGTCAGGGTTACCGCTCACGAAGGGGCACGGGCGCTGTGTAACAAACTCGGCCGTCCTATTGTGTCGACCAGCGCTAACCTGACCGGGCAGGAACCAGCCAGAACCACAGAAGAAGCCCGCAGTTATTTTGCTAACAGTGTTCACTATGTGGAAGGTTTGGTAGGCGGAGCCGCTCAACCCTCAACTATTAAAGATGCCTTAACCGGTACCACCATTCGGAATTAAACATGAGTATTACCCCCTTAAAGGATACGCCTCAGGCGATTGAGTCGGTTAAAGCGTTTTTACTGGCTTTGCAGGACAATATCTGTCACACCCTGGAACTGGCCGATGGCAAGGGCCACTTTGTAGAAGACGCCTGGGAGCGGCAGGAGGGTGGCGGTGGTCGCTCGCGGGTGATTAAGAATGGCGCGGTAATAGAGCAGGGGGGAGTAAACTTTTCTCACGTACATGGCAACCAAATGCCTGCCTCAGCAACGGCTTCGCGCCCTGAACTGGCTGGTCGTAGTTTTCAGGCCATGGGCGTGTCATTAGTGATTCACCCCCATAACCCTTATGTTCCAACCTCGCACGCTAACGTGCGTTTCTTTATTGCCGAAAAAGAGGGAGAGACGCCAATCTGGTGGTTTGGTGGCGGTTTTGATCTCACACCTTTTTACCCCTTTAAAGAAGATGTGCAGCACTGGCATAACACTGCGAAGAAGATCTGTAAGCCATTCGGCGACACTGTTTATGCCGAGCACAAGGCGTGGTGTGATGAGTATTTCTATCTTAAACATCGTAACGAAACCCGTGGGGTTGGCGGGTTGTTCTTTGATGACCTCAACCAGTGGGATTTTGAGCAGTGCTTTGCTTACATTCAGGCTGTGGGCAATGGGTACCTGGATGCCTATGTGCCGATTATAGAGAAACGTAAGAACAATACTTATGGTGAGCGTGAACGCCAGTTCCAGCTTTATCGGCGCGGCCGTTATGTAGAATTTAACCTGGTATATGACCGCGGTACCTTGTTTGGTTTACAAACCGGTGGGCGAACCGAGTCAATCCTTATGTCTATGCCGCCGCTGGCACGCTGGGAGTATGGTTTTGCCGCGCCTGCGGGGTCACCGGAAGCCAAACTGCAGGACTGGCTTACTCCTCATCAATGGTAAAAGCGAGCTTTTGCGCCGGTATCTTTTGACGTAGATCAACCTTAATCCGCAGATTTTTAAACGTATTTTCAAACTTGTTTTAGATCAAATTTTTATTTGGCAGGAGGCGTACATTAGCCTCCATCAACTTAAACGAATGAGAAAATACACAATGAAAAAATCAGCATTAGCTACACTAGTTCTAGCCGCACTAGTATCTGCGCCTTCAGCATTTGCCTATGAAGCCGGCGACATCATTGTTCGTGCAGGTTTAACTTCTGTTTCACCAAACGACGATTCAAGCAACGTTAATGTAGATGCCCTGGGTGGCAACGTAGGAATGGGCGTAGAAGTCGATTCTAACACTCAGCTTGGCCTGAACCTGGTTTACATGCTGGATTCTAACTGGGGCCTTGAAGTACTGGCTGCCACACCATTTAGCCATGACGTTACCCTTATCGATACTGCAGACAATGGGCTGGGATTAGGTGACGGCAAACTGGCAGAAGTTACACACCTGCCACCCACTCTTAGCGCGGTTTACTTCTTTGATACTAACAGTGCCTTTACACCATACGTTGGCGTGGGTGTTAACTACACCATTTTCTTCGACGAAGAATTCACCGGTGCCCGCGAAGATCAAACTTTTACGGATCTGGACCTGGATAACTCTTTTGGTTTAGCCGCGCAGGTAGGTTTTGATTATCAAATCGATGAAAACTGGTCTCTGAATGCCTCTGCCCGTTATATCAAAATCGACACCACTGCAGAGTTCACCGTTGCTGACGTAAAAGGCAGCGTAGACGTGGATATTGACCCTTATGTATTCACTATTTCTGCGGGTTATAAGTTCTAAAAAATAGTTTTATCAGTTTCACCTTGTGTTTTTGCACTGCCTGTTGGCCCTTCATTGAAGGGCCTTTTTTTTATACGGCTTCGTCTTCACGGTTAACCATATGGTCGGCGAGTTGATCCAATGCCTTTAGCAACTGATCGGCTATATTCATATCGTTAACGCATTCATACATAGCCTTGCGCATGCAATACATCCATTGTGCTTTCAGCTTTGGCGTAACGGTAAAAGGCAGGTGCCTTGCCCTTAACCGGGGATGGCCACGTTCCTGTTCGTATTGGTTAGGGCCACCCAGCCACATGGTAAGGTAAAGGAAGAAAACATGACGGATACGATCCAGTGGTTGCGGGTGAATGGCTAAAAGTTCCGCCGCCATAGGGTCAGTTTCCATAATGTCATAAAACCGATTCGCCAGTTGCATGACGGTATTTTCTCCACCTATTGCTTGATAGGGGGTAGTAACACCAGTATTGTTGTCCGAAGTTTTCTTTCCCATACCCAGTTTCGATAATAGTCCCATGAAAAAGTTTGCCGTATTTGGAAATCCAATTGCTCAGAGTTTATCACCAACCATTCATCAAATGTTTGCTAAATCCTGTGCTGAGGATATCAGCTACGAGAAAATAGAGGCCCCATTAGAGGGCTTTGAAGCCTCCATCGGCAATTTTTTCGCTATACCACAAGCGGCAGGTTGCAACGTTACCGTCCCTTTTAAAGAAAGAGCCTGCGCCATGGCGAAGCATAAAGATGATGCGGTAGTAATGGCCAGGTCCGCGAATACGCTGATGCGTAACGCAGAGGGCGAGTTATGTGCTTTCAATACAGATGGTATTGGTCTGGTGGCAGACCTCACCAATAACGGCTTAAATCTGCAAGGTACCAAAGTGTTGCTGTTAGGCGCCGGTGGCGCTGCCCGTGGTGTTGTCCATCCGCTGCTAAATGCCGGCGTTGAAAACCTGCACATTCTTAATCGAACTTTAGAAAAAGCTCAGGCCATTGCTGAAGATGCCAATAACCCAAAGGTAACAGCAGTTAACCCTAAACAACTGTTGGCAAATTACGATGTGGTGATTAACTCTACCTCTGCCAGTTTATCCGGAACGCTACCCAGCGTACCTGATGAAGTGCTGGCTAACTGCAAGCTCGCTTACGATATGGTGTACTCAAAGGATAATGTTTCGACGGTATTTATGGCCCATGCTGAGCAACTGGGTGCCGCAAAGCAACTGGATGGTCTGGGTATGCTTGTCGAGCAAGCTGCCGCGGCGTTTTATATCTGGACTGGCAAACAGCCGTCAACGGGCAGTGTTATTGAACACCTGCGTAACCGCTAGGGGGCTACGCACCTTCAGCAAGGTAGTCGTCTTTTAGCTCAACATAGTTAATGGCAGATTGTTTTAAGAAGGCTATTTCTGCCTCTTTTAACGGCCTCTTTTGTACCATAGGATTACCAACATACAAATAACCACTTTCCAGGCGTTTATTCGGCGGAACCAGTGTACCAGCGCCGATAAACACATCATCCTCTACAACGGCACCGTCCATTATAATAGCGCCCATTCCTACCAGAATACGATTTCCTAATATACAGCCATGCAACATACATTTATGTCCTACCGTAACATCATCACCAATAATAAGAGGATTACCCTCAGGATTGCCGGCTGATTTACGGGTAACATGAAGAATAGTGCCGTCCTGTATATTGCTACGTACGCCTATTTTTATATAGTTAACATCGCCCCTTGCGGCGACCATATGCCAGACGCTACTGTCTTCACCAATAGTTATCTCACCCACTAAGCGTGCTGAGTCTGCAATATACACTCCCTGACCAATATCAGGTGTCATTCCTCTAAAGCTGCTAATTGTTTGTTGCATTTAATTCTCTTTGAGATGATGTGTTGTAGGGGAAGAGATCCATTATAAGCATTTACTGCGCAAATATTCGAATCACAACGTTTATAAAGAACATTCTTATCGATGTGTGGTCAGATTGAAACTCGATAAAAAATGAATACTGATACAATATCGTATTAAGTCTTAGTTATTACTACGGAGAGTCCATGTCAAAGCGCTATGTTCTGTTTGCCGTGCATATTCCGGCTTATCCGGACACCAGCACCGGTTTAATCCGGACGCCTGTTTTCCTCGCTTTTCTCTAATCCTATTTTTATCCTATCTGTCCGGATTGTGCCAGCTTTCTCATTGATTCTCCTCCCAACTCAATCCGATGGCTGTTGTGGATCAGCCTGTCCAGCAGAGCATCTGCCACCGTTGCATTGCCTATCATGTTGTACCATTCTTTAACCGGGAGCTGGCTTACCAT